>Ga0187815_10000058_pt1 | contig 52270 bp, 46 predicted proteins | sample NC_S_5_FD_132962 | JGI IMG/M metagenome (GOLD analysis project Ga0187815, IMG submission 132962) | Wetland sediment microbial communities from Neuse River Estuary, North Carolina, USA - ASW-S_5 | ecosystem: Environmental > Aquatic > Freshwater > Wetlands > Sediment | place: USA: North Carolina... | reverse complement strand
CCTTGCTTTGGGCCAGCAAAGAAAGGTGGCTCGGGCGCCGGCAGGCGACCGAAACCGCTCTGTCGCTTGCGGTAGGCATCCGAAAGCCCGCCGCAGGCGAGCCCAGGTGCGGAACCGGAAGGTCGTCGCGAGCCCCACCTCTCCCCAACGGGAGAGGCAGAAAGATGTCGCTCGACCTTGGTCGGCTTGCTCCGCCTGCATGCACCGCGCCACCATGCCCGCGGCACCGTACGGGAGGAGCCCAGGGTATGAACACGACGAACGAGGGCCTGATGGCGCGCCTGGCGCTGCGCAGCGCGGCATGGTCGGAGCGCTGGTTTCCCGACGCCTGGGTGTTCGCGGCGCTGGGCGTGGTGATCGTGGCGGTCGCCGTGCTGGCCTTCGGCTCGACGCCCGTGGCCACCGTCAACGCGTTCGGCGACGGCTTCTGGAGCCTGATCCCGTTCACCATGCAGATGGCGTTCGTGGTGATCGGCGGCTACGTGGTGGCCACCGCACCGGTGGTGGCGCGCTTCATCGAGCTGCTGGCACGGCTGCCGAAGAGCGGGCGCGGCGCGATCTGCTATGTGGCGCTGGTGAGCATGCTGGCCTCGCTGCTGTCGTGGGGCTTTTCGCTGGTGTTCGGCGGCCTGCTGGTGCGCGCGCTGGCGCGGCGCGAGGAGCTGCGCATGGATTACCGCGCGGCCGGCGCGGCGGCGTATCTCGGCCTGGGTGCGGTGTGGGCGATGGGCCTGTCCTCGTCGGCGGCACAGCTGCAGGCGAATCCGGCGAGCATGCCGCCCGGCCTGCTCGCGATCACCGGCGTGCTGCCGTTCACCAGCACGATCTTCCTGTGGCAGTCCTTCGCACTCACCGCCTGCCTGATCGCGGCCTCGCTGCTGGTGTGCTGGCTCACCGCACCGTCGGAGCGCCATGCGCGCACCGCGCGGGATTTCGGCATCACCGAGGCTGCTGCCGTGCCAGAACTGCCGCCGCGCACCCGCCCCGGCGAATGGCTGGAATACAGCCCGCTGCTGGCGGTGCTGATCGGCCTGCTGGGGCTGGGCTGGCTGGGCCACGAGTTCGCCACCAAGGATGCGGTGACTGCGATCGCCAACCTCAACACCTACAACTTCCTGTTCCTCACCGTGGGCCTGCTGCTGCACTGGCGCCCGCGCAGCTTCCTCGACGCGGTGGCGCGCTCGGTGCCGAGCACCGCCGGCGTGCTGATCCAGTTCCCGCTTTACGGCGGCATTGCGGCCCTGCTCACCCATGCGCAGGGCGCGGGCGGCGTGACGCTGGCGCACCGGCTGTCGCAGCTGTTCGTGCACGTGGCCAGCACCGACAGCTTTCCCGCGGTGATGGGTGCGTACTCCGCCATCCTCGGCTTCTTCGTGCCGTCCGGCGGCGGCAAGTGGCTGGTGGAGGCGCCCTACGTGATGCAGGCGGCGAACGACCTGCATGTTCATCTCGGCTGGGCAGTGCAGGTATACAACGCCGCCGAGGCGCTGCCCAACCTGATCAACCCGTTCTGGATGCTGCCCCTGCTTGGCGTGCTGGGCCTCAAGGCGCGCGACGTGGTGGGCTACACCTTCATGCAGCTCGTAGTCCACGTGCCGCTGGTGCTCGGCTTGCTGTGGCTGCTGGGGCTCACGCTGAGCTACGTGCCGCCGGTGATGCCGTAGGAGCGCACCCTGTGCGCGATGGTTCTGGCGCTCGACGAAGCCAGAGGCATTCGCGCACAGGGTGCGCTCCTACGGGTGGCGCAAGCTCACAGTTCGCGCAAGGCCGTGGTCACCGGCAGCCGCGCCGCTCGCAGGGCCGGGAACAGGCCGCCGACGAAGCCGATCGCCAGCGCCCATTTCAGGCCCTCCCACAACAGCTCTGGCGTGACCTTGAACGTAAAGGCGAGCTGACCCGTGGTGCCGGTGGCCAAGGTGGATGCGGTCCAGCCGTTGAAGATCAGCCAGGCCAGCACGCCGCCGATCACGCCGCCAAGCAAGGCCAGCATCATCGTTTCCACCATCACCGCCACCACTACCGGAACACCGCGAAATCCGATGGCGCGCAGCGTGGCTATTTCACGCGCACGCGCAGCGACAGCGGCGAACATGGTGTTGAGCGCGCCGAAGATGGCGCCGATCGCCATGATCGAACCCACGGTAATGCCCATGATGCGCATCACCTTGCTCATGCCCTCCGACTGCTTGCTGAAATAGTTGACCGTGGTGTCAACGTCCACCTGCAAGCGCGGATCGCTGGCCAGCGCGGCCTTGAAGGTATCGAGCGCCTTGGTGTCGGCCAGCTTTACAAACACCGACGTGCGGCTGCTGCCGCGGCGATAGGTGTCGGCAATGACGTTTGCATCGCCCCAGATCTCCGAATCGTAGGCATCGCCGGAAGCGAATGCACCCACCACGTTCCAGGTTTGCGCGCCGAGCTTCACTTCGTGTCCGGGTTGCAGACCCGCAAACTGCCGCTGCGCACCCTGCCCCACCACCAGCTCACGCATGCCCGGCCGGAACATGCGGCCGGCAATGATCTTGAGGTTCGGGCGCAACGCCAACGCCTGCTCGCCCACACCGCGCACCTGCACGCTGCCTTCCTCATCGGGACCGCCGCCTTTGACCGGCAGATTCGCCGCCACCACGATTTCACCCGAGGCGACGGGCTTGCCCTGCTTGTCGCGCGCAACACCGGCCGCCTGCTCGATGACCACGATGCTGTCGTGGGACAACACCGAGCTGACTTCGCTGGCCGAACCGCCGCGCAGCACGATGGCCGTATCGTCGCTGCCGGTCTTGCGCAGGGTTTCGCTATAGCCTTCGCCCATCGCGAGCAGCGCCACCAGCACGCCGACCACGCCGGCAATGCCGATCACGACGACCGATGACGAACCCGAACGCTGCCGTAGCGTGCTGATGCCGACGCCGGTTACCGAAGCGGCTTGCCGGCCGCGGCGGCTAAACGCCATCCACGCCGCGAACACCGCGACCAGTGCGAGCACGACATACCATGGCAATTGCACCCATGCCAGCAATACCGCGATCAAAAGCAACAATACGCCGAGATTGAATAAGAACTTCATGATTCGGATTCCTGTCAGCGGCCAGCGAGGGCATCGACAATATTCAGGCGCATCGCCCGCCATGCGGGAATGACCCCCACCACCAAGCCAATCGCCAGCATCAACGCGACACCCAGCAACCAGCTGTTTGCACCGACCGTGGGCAGATTCAAAAAGCCGCCGCTACCGGCGCTGACAGCAGGGATCAACACCGCTGCCAGCGCGATGCCTATCACCCCGCCAAGCAATACCAGCAGCACGGATTCGGCCAGCACCATGGCCATCACGCTGCGATCGGAAAAGCCGAGCGTCTTCAGCACCGCCAACTCCGATGTGCGCTCGCGCACCGCCTGCATCATGGTGTTACCCGTCAACAGCAACAGCGTGAAGAACACCGCACCCATGATCGAGCCGACGATCAGGCCGATATCGGCCAGCTGTTTCATCCATGACGCCGTGGCAGCCGCCTCGGTCTGCGTACGTGTCTCGTGATCGGAATTGGCAGACAAGGCATCGATGGCCTTCGCCACCTGGTCGGCCTGGTTCACATCTTTGACGCGCGTGACAAACCAGCCCACCTGGCCATTGTTGTAGCCCTTCATCACGGCATCGTCGAAATACTTCCAATGCATCAGGATGATCTGGCCATAGAAGGCCACGCTCTGGTCCGTGGGATGCAAGACGCCGACGATCTGAAAGGTCCAGTTCTTGCTGCCGTCCTGCTGCGGGAAGATGTTCGATTGCAGCGGAATCTGGTCACCCACTTTCCAGTGATATTTTTGCAGCAGTTTTTCACCCACCAGAATGCCGATGCGGGTATTGGCGAACGCCTTGCGCGCCTCGTTGCTGACCTGCACCTCCGGATACTGGTCGATGTAGTTGTCGCTGACGGCAAACGTGAAAACCTGATTGTGCGGATCCTGATACGCACCGCCGAACCAGTTGGCATAGGCCACCGATTTCACGCCAGGCACGGTGGCGATCTTTTCGCCCAACCCCTGCGGCAGCGTCTCGATAAATGACAGCTTGGAGCCGGTTTGCAGGCGCTGCGCCCCATTGGCGCTCTTGCCCGCCTGATCGAACGAGATGCGTACCGCATCCAGCATGCCGAACAGCAGGAACGCGGCGACGATCGACACCAGGGTGAGGATGGTGCGGGTCTTGCGCCGGAACAGCGCGGCCCAGATCAGATGGAAGTACTTCATGGCGTCGTCCTCAAGCAGTCACTTGTTCGACGAGGGTGCCCTTGTCCAGATGCAGGGTGTGATTCGCGTACTCGGCGGCCTTGGGATCATGGGTGACCATCACGACGGTCTTGCCGTGTTCGCGGTTGAGCTGGCGCAACAGGCCGAGCACCTCTTCCGCCGACTGGCGGTCCAGGTCGCCGGTGGGTTCGTCGCAGACCAGCAGGGCAGGATCGGAGACGATCGCGCGGGCGATCGCCACGCGCTGCTGCTGGCCGCCGGAGAGCTCAGCCGGCTTGTGCGACGCGCGATCGGCCAGGCCTACCAGCTGCAAGGCGATGGCCGCGTTCTTGCGCCGCTGCGCACCCGAGAGTTTGGTGAGCAGCAGCGGCAGCTCCACGTTCCTCTGCGCGCTCAGCATCGGCATCAGGTTGTAGAACTGGAACACGAAGCCGACGTTGGACGCGCGCCACTTCGCCAGCGCGCCGCCGCCCAGCTGGTCGATACGCGAGCCGCCCACGCTGATGCTGCCGCCCGTGGGCGAGTCGAGACCGCCGATCAGGTTGAGCAAGGTGGTCTTGCCCGAGCCGGATGGCCCCATCAGCGCGAGGAAGTCGCCCTCGGCGATGTCGAGGTTGATGTGATGCAGCACCTCGACCTTCTGCTTGCCGCGCTCATAGACCTTCGAGAGGTCGCGGATCTGGATCAACGTGTCCATGGCGTGTCTCCTGTGTATGCCTGCATGTTGCGAGCCTGTAGGAGCGCACCCTGTGCGCGATGGCTCTGTCGATCGATCGGAGCAAAAGCTATCGCGCACAGGGTGCGCTCCTACAATAATCAGGGTTTCACTGTTTCCGTCCGGACGTCCGAACCGTCGCGCAGCGCGGCCGGCGGCGACAGCACCACCGCGTCGCCTGCCTGCAGCGCGTCCGGGATCAGTTTCATGTCGCCGTAGCTCTGCGCCGCCGGCTGCACCGCACGCAGCTGCGCCTTGCTGCCGGCGACCACGAACACCACGCTGCGGCCATCGCGCTGCACGATCGCTTTGGCCGGCACCAGCACGCCCTTCGGCGCCTGCGCCATGTCCGACGACTTCTGTTCGAGGAAGGACACCCGCACACCCATGTCGGGGACGATGCGCGCGTCCTTCTGCTCCAGCGCCACGCGCACCTTCACCGTGGCCTTGCCACGGTCGGCGGCGGGCACGATGGCGATCACGTGGGCGGGGATCTTCCAGTCCGGGTAGGCATCGAGCACCGCCTCGGCGGGCATGTCCGGCTTCACGCGGCCGATGTAAGCCTCGTTGACGTCCACGTCCACTTCCAGCGAATCCATGTCGACGATGGTGCCGATGCCGGTGCGGGTGAAGCCACCGCCGGCGGAGAACGGCGAGACGATCTCGCCCACCTGGGCGTCCTTGGTGGTGATCACGCCATCGAACGGCGCGCGGATCACGCAGTAGTCGAAGTTGACCTGCGCCTCGACCGCCTGCGCGTCGGCCGCGGCCACCTGCTTCTGCTGCGACAGCAGTTGGGCGCGCGTGCTGTCGGCCAGGGTGCGCGCCTGTTCGGCCGTCTGCTTCGGCACCAGTCCCTGCGCGGCCAGTTCCTGCTGGCGCCTGGCGTCGCGCTGGTTCTGCGCCAGCTGCGACTGGTACTGCGCCACCAGCGCGTGCGCGGCAGCGGCCTGCGCCTTGGCCGCGTCGAGCGCGGCCTTGTAGGCGCTGTCGTCCAGCCGCGCCAGCACCTGGCCCTTCTTCACATGGTCGCCTTCCTCGATCAGCACCGCGGTGAGCGTGCCGGTGATCTGCGCCGACACCGTGGCCTGGCGCCGCGCGGTGACGTAGCCGGTGGCCTGCAGCACTGCGCCGGCTCCGGGATCGCTGGCCGGCGACACTGCGGTGGCGGTCTGTACCGCGATGGCGCGATGACTCATCGCCCACCAGGCACCTGCGCCGATCAGCACCAGCAACACCACCAGCGCAACCACGATCCACGGCCAGCGCACCGGACCCTGGCGAGGGTCGTCGCGCTGGCTCTTCTCGATACGCAGTTCCTTCAGCAACTCGGCCTGGCTCACCGTCATCCCCGTGACTCCGTGATGCACGACACCGTAGCGCCCCCGGGCCAACGAAGCCACGGGCGGTTATCAGCTTCCGACGATGACAGATGTCATCTCGCCCGTGCAATTGGTCTCATTGGCTCTGTCCGCGCCGGCCGGATTGGCGATTGCCGTCCACCCGGGCCGCGTCATCCTGGGAGCCTGTTCAATATCCCCACAAAACAGGCGCCAGCTGAGCCGATGCGTTTCCATTCGAGGACGACGTAAGACCGCCGAGGGCGACCAAGACGCCCGCGTTGATCAACTCCTCATTGAATTTGCCCATCGCCTCGAGCGCCTCGGGATCAATGCCCGCACCATTTTTCGGTGCCGTCGGTCGCCTTCTCCATCACCATCACCCGCATCGTCTGTCTCCTCGCCGGAGCCGGGCCACCCGGCCTTTGTGGGAACGACGAATGGAGTTATCGAAAATCGACACCGTCCTGTGGCTTTCCCAATGGCTGACGGGAGCAGGCCAGCCGCCTGCCCGAATCGATGTTCAGCCTGAGCGGAATCCGCGGCCGAAGGGGTTGCAGGACGCCCGGCTGCAGAGGGTGGGCTGGACGCCGCTGTTCGACATCCTGCTCCGGCCGCATCCGCACTGACGGCGGCCAGCCGCTAGACTGATGGGCATGAACTACGCCATCGTCCCGCCCCTCGTGCCCAGCCTGCCAATCGTCGGCAGCGGGCAGCGCTTCCCGATCCGCCGCGTGTTCTGCATCGGCCGCAACTACGCCGAACACGCGAAAGAGATGGGGGCCGCCGTGGAAACCGGCCGACCGATGTTCTTCTGCAAGCCGGCCGACGCGGTGGTCGCCGATGGCGCCGACGTGCCCTATCCCTCCGCCACGCAGGAGCTGCACCACGAGGTGGAGATGGTGTTGGCGCTGAGTGCGGGCGGCCGCGACGTGCCGGTGGAGCGTGCCGCCGCGCTGGTGTGGGGCGTGGGCGTAGGGCTGGACCTCACCCGCCGCGACATGCAGGCGCAAGCCAAGGCCAAGGGCCATCCCTGGGACGTGGCCAAGGCCTTCGACCACAGCGCACCGGTGTCGGCACTGCATCCGCTGGACGGCGACCTGCCCGGCCCCGACACCGAGCTACGGCTCAGCGTGAACGGCGTGCTGCGCCAGCAGGCGCGGCTGGGCGAGATGCTGCACGACGTGCCGCACATCCTCGCCGCGCTCTCCACCCTGTTCGAGCTCAAGCCCGGCGACCTGGTGTTTACCGGCACGCCGGCCGGCGTGGCCGCGCTTGCACGAGGCGACCGCTTCCATGCCGAGCTGGCCGGCTACGCCGAACTGGATGGCCGGATCGTCTGAAACGGCCGCAAAATCCCGTCACTCCATTCATGCCGCAACGGCACACGCTGCGCTAGAGTCTCCACGCCATCCGGCGTACCAAACGGGGAGAAGTACTCATGAGCATGTTGCAGGAGTTCAAGGCGTTCGCCATGCGCGGCAACGTGATGGACATGGCTGTCGGTATCGTGATCGGCGGCGCGTTCGGCAAGATCGTCAGTTCCCTGGTCAGCGACGTGATCATGCCGCCGATCGGCATGCTTACCGGCGGCATCGACTTTTCGCACATGAAATGGGTGCTCAAGCCCGCCGACGACAGCGACCCCAAGCACAAGATCGCCGAGGTGGCGATCAACTACGGCACCTTCATCAATACCATCATCACCTTCGTCATCGTCGCGTTCGCGATCTTCATGGTGATCAAGCTGATGAACCGGCTACAGCAGAAGAAGGAAGAGGCGCCCGCCGCGCCGCCGGCCGACGTGGCCCTGCTCACCGAAATCCGCGACCTGCTCAAGAACAAGCCATAAGCCGCAAGGATTCAGCGCCCTGCTTCTTGCCCGTCATCCCGGCGCAGGCCGGAATCCAGTGGAGACTGCGCTACATCCAGGCTATGTAGCTGCTGGATTCCGGCCTGCGCCGGAATGACGGGCCGTTCCCCCATTCCCCATCAGGAGAAACCCACGCATGCGCCGCCCAGCCCTCACCCTGCTCACCGCCGGCCTGTTGTTTGCCGCGGGCGCAGCCAGCGCCGCCGATACGGTCGTTCCCACCGCAGCCGTGAAGACAGCCGAACAGCTGCGCGACAAGGCGCTGCACGACGACACCGCATACCAGGTGGTGAAGTCGCTCACCACCGAGATCGGCCCGCGACTGGCCGGCGGATCCGCCGACCAGCGCGCCCGCGACTGGGCGGTGGCGAAGTTCGAGGCGCTGGGCTTCGACAAGGTCTACACCGAGTCGGTGACCTACCCGCTGTGGGTACGCCGTCACGAAAGCGGCGCTATCGTGGCGCCGTTCCCGCAGCCGCTGGTGCTCACAGCGTTGGGTTATTCGCCAGGCACCCCCAAGGGCGGGCTCGCCGCGCAAGTAGTGGGCTTCGACAGCCTCGCCGCGCTGAAGGCCGCCGACCCGGCCACGATCAAGGGCAGGATCGTCTATGTGGGCTACCGCATGCAGCGCCACCAGGACGGCCACGACTACGGCATGGGCTCGGCGGTGCGCGTGGCCGGGCCGGTGATCGCCGCGGAAAAGGGCGCTGCCGCCTACCTCCTGCGCTCGGCCGGCACCGACGCGCACCAGCGCATCGCCCACACCGGCGTCACCGGCTTCCGCGACCCGGCCAAGGCGATCCCCGCCGCGGCGCTGTCCAATCCCGATGCCGACCAACTCGAGCGCGTGCTGGCCTACGGCAAGCCGGTGACGGTGAAGCTCGACCTCGACTGCGGCATCGAGGGGCAGTACACCGGCGCCAACGTGATCGGCGAAATCACCGGCAAGAAGCACCCCGACCAGGTCGTCGCCATCGGCGGCCATCTAGATTCCTGGGACCCGGGCACCGGCGCGATCGACGACGGCGCCGGCGTGGCGATCGCGATGGCCGCCGCCAAGCTGATCCGCGACCTGCCGCAGCGCCCCGACCGCACCATCCGCGTGATCGCCTTCGCGAATGAGGAAATGGGCCTGTGGGGTGGCCGCGCCTATGCCGACAAACACGCCGGCGAGGTGGCGAAGTTCCAGCTCGGCACCGAATCCGATCTCGGCGCCGACAAGGTGTACCGGATGAGCGCCAGCGTGAAGCCGCAGGCACGGCATGCGATCGAGCAGATCGCCGAGGTGCTGAAACCGCTGGGCGTGGCCTACGACGCCAAGCGCCCGGGCGGCGGCGGCTCCGACCTGTCGCAGATGCACGCCAAGGGCATGGCCGCGCTGACCCTGGACCAGGACGCCACCCGCTACTTCGACTGGCACCACACGCTCAACGACACGCTGGACAAGATCGATCCGCAGCAGCTGGCGCAGAACGTGGCGGTGTACGCAGCGTTCTCGTACATGGCCGCCCAGGCCGACGGCGACTTCGGCTCCGCGCCGGGGGCGTTCGCGGGGGACGGTGCGGAAGACTGACACTGCGACGAGCACGGAAACGAACGAGGCGGCCCAAGGGCCGCCTCGTTCGTCATGGCGCCGGCAAGCTCTCGGCGGCTGGCCTGCGCTTGCGCCCGAAGCGCTGCTGCAGCCGGTCCATGTACAGGTAGATCACCGGCGTCAGGTACAGGGTGAGCACCTGCGACACCAGCAGGCCGCCCACCACGGCCAGGCCCAGCGGGCGGCGCGAGGAGGCGCCCGCGCCGATGCCCAGGGCGATTGGCAAGGTGCCGGCGAATGCGGCCATCGTGGTCATCATGATCGGGCGAAAGCGCACGTGGCAGGCTTCGACGATGGCATCGGCCGGCGACATGCCTTCCACGCGCTGCCGCTCCAGCGCGAAGTCGATCAGCATGATCGCGTTCTTCTTGACGATGCCGATCAGCATCACGATACCCACGAAGGAGAACAGGTCCAGCGGCGCGTGGAAGAGCATCAGCGTGAGCAGAGCACCCACGCCCGCCGCGGGCAGGCCGGAGAGGATGGTGAGCGGGTGGATGAAGCTCTCGTACAGGATGCCCAGCACTAGGTAGATCACGAACAGCGCCAGCACCAGCAGCAGGCCCATGCCCTGCATGGATTGCTGGAACGCCTGCGCAGTGCCCTGCACGCTGCCGGTGATCGAGGCGGGCAGATCGAGCTGGCGCATCGCGCCGTCGATCTCGCCCACCGCCTGGCTGAGGCTCACGCCCGGCGCCAGATTGAACGACACGGTCACCGCCGGCAGCTCGCCCTGGTGGTTCACGGTGAGCGGCTGCGCCTTGCGCGTGAAGCTCGCCACGGTGCTGAGCGGCACCAGGCTGCCGGTGTTCGAGGTGACGTAGAGCTGCGACAGGATGGCCGGGTCGTTCTGCAGCGCGTACTTCACCTGCAGGATCACCCAGTACTGCGTGGCGGTGCCGTAGATCGTTGACACCTGGCCCTCGCCGAACGCGGTGCCCAGCGCACTCTGCACCTGGCGCATGGTGAGGCCGAGCGGCGCCAGCTTGGCGCGATCCACCTGCACGTCGATGGCCGGGCCGTTGAGATCGAGATCGCTGGTGACGTCCTGGAAGCCGGGCAGCCTGGCGAAGGCATCGAGCACCTTGCCCGACTCGGCATACAACGCGTCGAGGTCGGTGGACTGCAGGGTGTACTGGTACTCCGCCTTCGAGGCACGGCCGCCCACCTGGATCGCCGGCGGGTTCTGGATGTAGGCGCGGACGCCCGGCACCCTGGCGAATTTCGCGCGCAGCTCCTGGATGATCTGGTCGGGATCAAGCTTGCGCTCACTGGCGGGTTTCAGGCGCAGGAACATCGAGCCGTTGTTGGCCGTGGTGCGCGGCCCGCCGCTGCCCACCGAGGACATGAAGGCGTCGATGTTCGGATCCTTCTCCACGATGTCCATCAGCTTCATCTGGCGCTGCGCCATCCCGGTCACCGAGATGTCGTCCGGCCCCTCGACATTGACGAACAGCTGGCCGGTGTCGCCCGCGGGAATGAAGTCCTTGTCCACCACCACGAAGAGCACGGCGGTGGCGACGAGGCTGGCAAAGAACACGCCCAGCACCACGCGCGGATGCACCACCGCCCACGCCAGCGAACGGTTGTAGCTGTCGCGCACGTGGTTGAAGCCGCGGTCGAAGGCCAGCGCCACGCGCGACTTCTGCTCGTGCTCGGCGTGCTTCACGAAGCGGCTGCACAGCATCGGCGTCAGGGTGATCGAGACGAAACCGGAGATCAGGATCGCGGTGGAGATCACCACGGCAAATTCGTGGAACAGCCGCCCGACGATGCCACCCATGAACATCACCGGCAGGAACACCGCCACCAGCGACAGCGTCATCGAGAAAATGGTGAAGCCGATCTCGGTGGCGCCGACCAGCGAGGCCTTGTACGGGTCCATGCCGGTCTCGACATGGCGCACGATGTTCTCCAGCATCACGATCGCATCGTCGACCACAAAACCCACCACCAGGGTAAGCGCCAGCAGCGAGAGGTTGTCGAGGCTGTAGCCCAGCGCGTACATCACGCCGAAGGTGCCGATCACCGATACCGGCAGCGCCAGCGCAGGGATCAGCGTGGCCGAGGCGTTGCCCAGGAACAGGTAGATCACCAGGACCACCAGCACGCCGGCCAGCAGCAGGGTGTACTGCACGTCGTCCACCGAGGCGCGGATCGAGTCGGAGCGGTCGTACAGCGTCTGCAGCTTGATCCCCGGCGGCAGCGTGGCCTCGAACTGCGGCAGCACCGCGCGGATGCGGTCGATCGTGGCCACGGTGTTGGAGCCGGGCTGGCGATCGATCGCCAGCACCACCGCGCGCTTGCCGTTGAACCAGCTGGCCACCTGGTCGTTTTGCACGCCGTCCGCGGCATGGCCGAGCTGCGACAGGCGCACCGGCGCGCCGTTGCGGTACGCCACGATCACGTCGTTGTACGGCGCGGCCCGCTGCAACTGGCCGTCCGAACTCACCTGCAGCAGCTGCCGGCTGCCGTTGAGCGAGCCGGTGGCGAGGTTGACGTTGGCGTCGGCGATCGCCTGCTGCACGGTGTCGATGCCGATGCCGTTGGCTGCCAGCTTGCTGGGGTCGACGCTGATGCGCACGGCGTATTTCTGCGAGCCGAACACGCTCACCTGCGCCACGCCGCTGATCATCGACAGCTCCTGCGCCAGCTGCGTCTCGCCGTACTCGTCCACGGTGGACAGCGGCAGCGTGTCGGAACTGAGCGTGAGGTAGAGGATCGCCTTGTCCGCCGGATTCACCTTGTGGAAGGTGGGCGGCGTGGGCATGTTGGTGGGCAGCTGGCGCTGCGCCGCCGAGATCGCCGCCTGCACGTCCTGCGCGGCGCCATCGATGTTGCGGCTGAGGTCGAAGCTCAGCGTGATCGAGGTCGAGCCCAGCGCGCTGGTCGAGGTCATCTGGCTGATGCCGGCGATGGTGGAGAACTGGTTCTCCAGCGGCGTGGCCACCGCAGTGGCCATGGTCTCCGGCGAGGCGCCGGGCAGGCTCGCGTTCACCGAGATGGTGGGGAAATCCACGTTCGGCAGTTCGTTGACCGGCAGGTGTGGGTAGGCGGCCACGCCGAACACGATCAGCGCGATCATCAGCAACGCCGTCATCACCGGCCGGCGGATGCACAGGGCGGGGAGGTTCAAGGAAGCCGCCCTCCTTTCCAGGCCAGCGGTTCCTGCAAGCCAGGCACGTTCCGGTCAGGAGCCAGGCCATGATGCGGACCCGCATGGCAGGATGGCCTTCTCTCTCCTGAGAGGAGAGGGGCCGGGCTCGCCGCAGCCGTCATCGAAGCGCGGCGGCAGCGCGCCCCGCGCGCGATGGGTCGTGCGAGGAGCATTCGCGCACAGGGTGCGCTCCTACGGCGAAGCATTGCCCCGATCATCCCTTCACCAATCGCACAAGCGCGCCGTTGGTTAGCAGCATCTGGCCGTCGGTGACCACCCGCTCGCCAGCGTCCAGGCCTTTCTCGATCACCAGCCGGTCGCCGCTGCTCTGCCCCGCCGTCACCATACGCTGCTGCGCCCTGCCGTCCGCGCCGACCACGAACACGAAGCTGCCGTTGGGCGAGTTCTGCAGGGCTTCCACGGGCACGGTCACGACGTTGGCGAGGCGCGTAGTGGGCAGGCGCACCTGCACGAACTGGCCCGGCGTCAGCCGATCGTCCGTGTTCGGATACGCCGCCTTCAGCTGGATCGTGCCGGTGGTGGCGTCCACCGCGTTGTTGATGAAATCCAGGGTGGCCTCGAGCGGCGGACCCTTCGCGCCGGGAATGGTAGCGCTCACCGCGACCTTGCCGCGTGCGTAGGCTGCCTTCACGCCGGCCAGGGCGGTCTCGGGCACGGAAAAAGTGAGATAGATCGGCCGTACCTGGTTGAGCACCACCAGGTTGGTGTTGTTGGCGCCCACCTGTGCGCCGGGATAGACCAGCGGCGCACCGGCAATGCTGTCCACCGGCGCCACGATCCGCGCATAGCCGAGCTGGGTCTGCGCCATTTCCACCGCCGCCTGGTCCGCCTTCACCGTTGCGCTGTAGATGCCTACGTTCGCCTTGTAGCCGTCGTAGTCGGTCTGTGAGACGTAGCCCTTGGCCAGCATCGGCGTGTAGCGGCGCAGCACCTGCTTGGCGTTCGCCAGCTGGGCCTGGTCCTTGGCGAGGTTGCCGCGCGCCTGGTCCAGTTGCGCCTGCAGCAGACTGGGATCGATCTGCTCGATCACCTGCCCGGCCTTTACCCGGCCTCCCGGAGCGAACGCCAGCGACTCCAGCTGGCCGCTGACGCGCGACTGCACGGTCACGCTCGAATACGCCTCGACGCTGCCGATCACCTGCAGCGAAAGATCCAGATCGCCACGCTGCGCCACCGCAACCTTCACCGGTGCCGCCTGTGCAGAAGCCGGCTTGCCGGCATCGGCCTTGCCGCGGTCCGACCATCCACGCGCGACCAGTGCGATCAGCACCACCGCGACCAGCAGCGCCACGAGCTTCTTCCAGGACATGCGCTGAGGCATGGGGGACTCCAGTATCGAACGGGCATTCCTGCCAACTGGCGAGCCACGTAGTCGCGACACCGGAGCACAGCAGGAACCGAGTTAATATTCAACGCACGCATGCGCCGATGCGTTGACTGTCACGACACATTAGCGCCTGTAAAGGCTGCGATGCCCGCGACGCCCGGCACTAGGCAGGCGCGACGAATGCGGCTAGGCGCGGGCCGCTATTCCTTGCGCGGCGCCACGGGCGCTTCGGCCGCATCCAGCGCCTGCAGATTTTCCTTGATCCGCCCGATCACCGCCAGCGCCTGCTCCAACTCGTCGTAGTCGATGCCCTGGGTGACCTCGCGGCGCAGTTCGCGCGCGATCTGCTCCATGTCGTCCACCACGTCGTGTGCCTGCGCGGTGACGTACAGCCGCCAGGCACGGCGGTCGCGCGGGTCGGGACGACGCTCCACGAAACCCGCCGCCTGCAGGCGGTCGATCACCCGGCCCACCGCGATCGGCTCCATCTCCAGCGCCTCGGCCAGCTCGGTCTGGCGCATGCCCTCGCGGTGGTGCAGCATCTTGGTGGCGCGCCACTGCGCACGGGTGAGGCCGAACTTCACCGCCCGCCGGTCGAAATGCTTGCGGAACAGCAAGGTCACGTCGTTCAGCAGATAGCCGAAGGAAAGCTCTTCCGTTTTAGCCATGGTGGTTGCAACCTCGCCTCACAGGCTTCAAGCATAAGCCGAAAGCGCCCGCTGCCATGCTGATCTCTGTCATCACCGCCGACATCACCACGCTCGCCGTGGACGCCGTCATCAACGCGGCGAACGAGACCCTGCTCGGCGGCGGCGGGGTCGACGGCGCCATCCACCGTGCCGCCGGCCCGGCCCTGCTGGCCGCCTGCCGCGCCCTGCCGCAAGTCTCGCCTGGTGTGCGCTGCCCTACCGGCGAGGCGCGCATCACGCCCGGTTTTGCGCTGCCCGCAGCCTGGGTGATCCACACCGTGGGCCCGGTCTGGCACGGCGGCAGCTGCGGCGAGGCGGCGCTGCTGGAAAGCTGCCACCGCAACGCGCTGCATCTCGCGCACGAGCTTGGCCTGCGCCGCATCGCCTTTCCCGCAATCAGCTGCGGCGTCTACGGCTACCCGGCGCCGCTGGCCGCCGCGGTGGCGCTGCGCACGCTGCGCGAGGCAGTGGCCCACGATCCCGCATTCGAGCTCACCGTGTGCTGCTACAGCGAGCCGATGCGCGCAGTATTCGAGGCTGCACTCACTTCAGCTTGAACGGATACAGCGGCGGCAGATCGTCTTCGTCCTTCCGCGCGTCGCTGCGCCAGGCGAAACCGCGCTTGAACACTTCGGCGAGATCGTCGCCGCTCGCCGTCGGCGAGCCGGCGCTGTAGCAGCGGCGCTGCAGGTCGGCGAGCGCGCACCGTTGCGTCTCGTCCGCCAGCGCCTCGGCCAGCGCCCCCGGATGCTGGATCGCCGGCCGCTCCGCCTGCGCCCAGGCCAGCAGGCTGCGCAGCTGCACAGCCGCGTCGCGGCCGCGTGCGGCGGCGAGGAAAGCCTGGCGCAGCCGGCGCACGGTATCGCCGGTGGTGCCGTTCGACACGGCCACAACGGCACCACGCGCTGTGCGCCGTCGCCACAGCCACCAGGCCAGCGCGCTGAGCAGCCACAGCAGCAGGCTGCCCAGGGCGATCCGGCGCCACGGCGCGCCTTGAGGCTGCGCGCCCGCCGGTGCCACCACGGCCGTGGGCGTCGAAGCAGCCGGTGCCGGCGACGCGGCGGAGGGCGCGCTGGTCATCGGCGGCGCCGCACCTGCACCGGCGGCCGGCAATACGGTGATGCTGTGTGCGGGAATCTCGGCGGTGCGCTCCTGGCCGGAGGTCACGTCGAACCAGCGCAACGTGGTGGCCGGCAGGGTGAGCGTGCCAGCCTGTTCGGGCACCACCGCGAAGGCGCGCTGACGGCTGCCGACCAGCCACGGCCCGTCGTTCGTGGTGGCGGTGGCCGGCTGGTCTGGATACACGGTGGCGCCGTGCAGCGCGGGCAGGCTCAGCGGGGGCAGCGTCTCGAACGGCAGGCCGGTGGCGCTGAGCTTCATCGTCAGGTTGATCGGCTGACCTACGCGCCCCGTGGTGTTCGCATCGGGCCAGCCGCTCAGCGTGAGGCTGAGCGCACGCGCCGGCAGCCATGCCGCCTTGCCCCAGTCCCCCGGCGCCGCCTGCACCTGCGCCGTGAGCGCGGGCGCACCGGCCGACACCGGCGTGCCGGCGCCGAAGAAGCTGTCAGGATCGTTCGGATCGAGCGCCTCGCCCTGGAAACCCAGCGCGGGAATCTGCAGCGTGCCGGCATGCTGCGGCACCAGCGCGTAGCGCCGTTCGATCACGTGGTACTGGCGGCCGCCGCGCACCGCGTCGTAGCGCAGATCGCCACCGACCTGACTGAGCTGCACGCCGTCGATCTGCGGCGTATCCAGCGAACCGCTGCTGATGTTGCCACTGTAGTAGAGCCGCACTACATAGCTGAGCTGCTGGCCGACCCAGGCATGCTGCGGCGTGACCTCGGCCTCCATGAACACGCTGCGGTGCATGGCGGCGGCCGCGGCCGGATTCGGCGGATCGACCTGCAGTTGCAGCGGCGCGGTCTGCGCGCCGGCCACCGTGAGCGACGGTATCGTGATCGTGCCCGCATGCTTCGGCCGCAGCACCACGCCGATGACCAGCTCGGAACTGCTCTTGCCGTTGACGATGCTGAGGCTGCTGCTCTGCGAGCGGCCAAGGATGTCGAAATCCTGCTGCAGCGGACTCAGGTCGGGCATCGCCACGTTGCCGCTGTCACTGACGTGCAGGTTCAGCGTCACCGTCTCGCCCAGTTGCATGGTGCTGCGGTCCAGCGTGGCCTGCGCGCCGGCGGCGTGCGCCAGCAGCGGCAACAGGCACAGCACCAAGCACAGACACTGAAAAGTGCGGCCAAGGATGGCCGCCCATTTGATCTTGGCGGTCACGGATGAGCGCAGAAACAAAGCCTGTCGTCTGAGCATCACGGCCCGTCCTCGTCGGGCACGCCGCCGTGGCGGCGCTGGTATTCCAGTTCGAATTTGCGGCGCAGCAGTGCGCCCGGATCGTCGGGCACGCGCTGCAGTGCCTGGCGCAGGTCGGCCGGCAGCTTCGATTGCGGATCATCGGCGGCTTCCGCGCCCAGCTGGTGCGTGGGCGCCGGCTTGCCGGCCGCACCCAGCTCCTTGTCCAACTGCTGCTTCAGGGCTTGCTGCGCCTTCGCGGCCTGCTCCTGTTGCGTGGCCTGCTGTTCGGGCGTCAACGGCGGCGGCTGATCCCCCGGTGTGTTGCCGGAGTGGTCCGGCGACTGCCGGTCGCCCTGCTTCGCCTGGTTTTGCGGCGGCTGGCTAGCACCGTTCGAGGCGCCTTGCTGCTGCGCGGAGGCGTGGTCCTGCTGCGGCGACTTTCCGGACGCGCCGCTGCTCTTGTCCTGCTTGTTCGCGCCCTGCCCGCTGCCGCCCTGTCCGTTCGGCGAGGATTGGCCGCCCTGCTTCTGCTGCTGTTGCGACGACGACGATTGCGGCTGCGGCGGCTTCTGCTGTTTGCGCAGCCAGTCCTCCACGGCCTGCCGGTTTGCCTTGGCGTCCGCGTTCGCGGGATCCAGCTTGAGCGCGCGATCGTAGGCCTGGATCGCGGCCTGGTACTTGCCCGTGCGCGCCAGGGTGTTGCCTAGGTTGTAGGCCGCGTCGGTGCCCTTCGCCTCGCGCAACGCCTGCGCGGCGGCGGCGTAGTCGCCCGCGCGATAGGCCGCCGCACCGCGCCAGGCCGGGTCCTGCGCAAGCTGCATCGCCTGCCTCGCGTCGCCCTGCTTGAGCGCTGCGGCGGCCTGCTGGTCGCGGCGCTGCCACAGGTCGCGCCAGCTCGCGGCATGCGCGGTGCCGGGCAGCATCGGCAGCAGCACCAGCGGCAGCAGCAGCAACCAGCCGCGACGGAAGGCCAGCGCCGCCAGCGGCAGCAGGAGCAGCAGCAGCCAGGGGCCGCGGTCCTGCCACTCGTCGCCGAGCTGGCCCTTCACCGCCTGCGTCGATCCCGCGCGCAATTCGCCGCGCAGCGCGGCGACGTCGCCGTCGTCGGCGCGCATCGGTGCATAGCGGCCGCCGCCGGCCGCCGCCAGGGCGGAAAGTGCAGCGTCGTCGCGACCCGCCAGTTGCAGGTGGCCTTGCGCGTCGTGCAGGAGGCCGCCGCCCGACAGCGGCACCGGCGCGCCCTGCGCGGTACCCACGCCGAGCACCGAGACACGCACGCCTGCTGCGAGCGCTTTGCGGGCGGCATCCTGCGCCGCCGTGTCGGCGCTGTCGGTGATCAGCACCAGCGAGCCGCCGCCGACCTTGGCGTCGCGGATCAAGGCAACGCCGCGTTCGATCGCCGCCGCCGCGTTGTCGCCATCCACCGGCATGGTGTCCGGCGCCATCGCGTCGAGCAGCGCGCCGAGGCTGTGCACGTCGGAGGTGAGTGGCGCCACCACGAAGGCCTCGCCGGCGTAGCCGACCAGCGCATTGAGGCCATCGCGATTGGCCATCAGCAGGTCGTGCGCCTTGTAGCGTGCGCGATCGATGCGGCTGGGTGCCACGTCGTGCGACAGCATGCGCTGCGACAGCGAGATCGCCACCACTTGCGCGGCGCGGCGTGCGTACAGCGGCTGCTCGACACGGCTCCAGGTCGGCCCCGCCAGCGCCAGCACCGCCAGCAGCCAGGCCAGCGCGAGCAAGCCCAGCGGCAGGCGCTGCCGCGAAGCACGGCCCTGCAACAGTTGCGGCAACAATTCTGCATCGACCAGCCGCGACAAGGCCTGCAAGCCGCGGCTGCGCCGCGAGGCCTGCCACAGCAGCCAAGGCAGCAGGGCCAGCGCACACAGCCACCAGGGCCGGAGGAAATGGAACTGGGCCATTGCCGCGCTCACGCCGATGCCTCCGCCGCACGCCAGCGCGGCAAGCCGGCCAGCAGCCACAACAACAGTGCGGCGGCCAGCGGCCAGGTGAACCATTCGTGCCGCGGCCGCAGGCTGGGGCCGTGCTGCGGCATCGGTTCCAGCGCATCGATGGTGCGGTAGGCGTCGGCCAGCTGGTCGCTGTCGGTGGCGCGGAAGAAGCGACCGCCGGTCTCGTCGGCGATCTTCGTCAGCATGCCCGCGTCGAGGTCGGCCGAAGGATTGACGATCTGGCTGCCGAAGAAACCCGGAACACGCATGCGGGTGGCGCCGATGCCCACGGTGTAGATGCGCACGCCGGCCGCCTTCGCGGCGCGCGCAGCCTCCAGCGGGGTGATGCTGCCCGCGTTGTTGACGCCGTCGGTGAGCAGCACCAGCACGCGCGCCTGCTCCGGCAGCGCGGACAATCGCTTCACCGCGATCGCGATGGCGTCGCCGATCGCCGTTTCGGTGCCGGCCAGGCCTACTGCCGCGCCCTCCAGCTGGGCGCGCACCGCATCGAGGTCGTAGGTGAGCGGCGTCACCAGGAAGGCCTGGCTGCCGAACAGGACCAGGCCCATTTCGTCGCCGCCGCGGCGGTCGATGAAGTTGCCAGCGATTGCCTTCACCGCGCCGAAGCGGCTTACCGGCTGGCCGGCCAGCTCCATGTCCGGCGTGCGCATGCTGCCGGAGAGGTCGACCGCCAGCATCAGCGCGCGACCGCTGCGCAGCTGCGCCTGCGGCGGGCCCACCCATTGCGGGCGCGCCGCCGCCGCCACCAGACACAGCCAGGACAGCGCCAGCAGCCAGGGGGCGAAACTGCGCACCGCATTGCCGCCGGCCCTCGCGAGCTGCAGTCCAGGCTGCGGCAGGTGCAACGCCTGGCCCGGCGTGGTGGGCGGAAGCGCGCGACGCAGCAGCCAGGGCAGCGGCAGCAACAGGAACAGCCAGGGCCAGGCGAACTCAAACATGGTCCGGCTCCGTGGCGGCGCGCTTCCAGGCGCGCGGACGCGCGGCCGCCAGCAGCCAGCTGCGCGCCGCAGCCAGCGTGGCCGGCGCATCGATCGTCGCCTGCGGCCGGTAGATCGCCTGCTCCAGCGCCAGCAGGCGTTCCAGCACCGGCGTCGCCACCGGCACGCGCGCCAGTGTCTGCCGCCAGCTCTCGCCATGCTGCCGCGCGGCGGCGGCATCGTGCCGGCGCGCCGCCCGCCGCAGCAGTTGGTGCAGGGCGGCGGCCAGCGCGGCAGCGTCGCCGTCGCGCGCGTGCTGCTCCGCCAGCCGTTCCAGCTCGCCCAGCAACTGCCTGCGTTGCCGCAGCAGGCGACGGTGGCGCCGCCAGCCCCACAGCCCGGCGGACAAGGCCAGCAGGACCGACGCAGCCAGCAGCCACCAGCCCGGTGCAGGCGGCCACCACGCAGGTGCGGGCGGCAGATGGATGTCGCGCAGCATCGGGCCGGCCGAGCTTGGCAGCCGCGACATCATCGTCGTGCCCCCGCCGCGCCCAGCAATGCGCCAACGGCCGCCAGCGGATCGTCGCGGGTGTCGATCACGCGGCAACGCAGGCCCGCGCTGCGCGCCAGGGTTTCCAGGCCTGCCGCCCCGGCGCCGAGCGCCTGCTGGAACTCGCGCCGCTGGCGTTCGCCCAGCAGCACCACGTCGCGACGTTCACCGGCGTGTTCCAGCGGATAGCGGCCCTGCGGCGGCGGCTCACGCTCCAGCGCATCGGCCACCACCAGCACGCCGATGCCGGCGTGGGCCTTGAGATCGAGCAGGTGCCGGCACGCGGCTTCGCCCGCGCTGAAGCCGTCGCTAACCAGCAGCACACGGCTAGCGCCATGCTGCAAGCGGCGCGCGCGCAGCAAGGCGTCGGACAAGGGTTCGACGCGCTCCGCGGCCGGCAACGTATCCCAGTCCGCCAGCGCACCGCAGACCGCGAGCGCGCCTTGCGCGCCGCCGCGGGGCCGTAGCAAGCGATCGCAGCCACCGAAAGCCAGCAGGCCCACGCGTTCGCCGGCGCGCACGGCCAGCCATGCGGCGATGGCGGCGGCGCGCGCGGCCTGCACCGACTTGAAGCGTGCGCGGGTGCCGAAGCGCATGCTGGCATGCGTGTCCAGCAGAATCAGCAGGCGCCCTTCGCGCTCTTCCTGGAACAACTTGGTATGCAATCTGCCGCTGCGCGCGGTGAGCCGCCAGTCCATCCGGCGCACATCGTCGCCAGGCTGGTAGACACGCGATTCGGCGTAGTCCATGCCGCGGCCATAAAGGCGGCTGGACTGCTGGCCACTGCGTTCGGCGCGGCTTTCCGCGAGCGCCAGCTTCACCCGACCGACGCGTGCACCGAGCGCGATCAGTTCGGCCAGCGACACGCGCGTGCGGCCGTCGCCATCGACGCGGTTCGGCAAGGCGGCGTCCACGGCGATGCTCACGGCAGCGGCACGAGATCCAGCAGCCGCGCGATCACCTGGTCGCTGCGCACGCCTTCCGCCTCGGCTTCGTAGCTGAGCAGCACGCGGTGGCGAAGCACCTCGTGCACGATCGCGTGCACATCCTCGGGCAACACGTAGTCGCGGCCGGCCAGCCAGGCTTCGGCGCGGGCGCAGCGGTCCAGCGCGATGGTGGCGCGCGGGCTGGCACCCCAGGCGATCCAACGCTTCAGCTCCCGCCCATAACGGCCCGCATCGCGTGTCGCCAGCACCAGCTGGGCGAGGTATTCCTCCAGCGCTCCCGCCATGTGCACGGCCATCGCGGCGTCGCGTGCGGCGAACACATCGGCCTGGCCGAGCAGCGGGGCCAGCGTGGGGACCGGGTGTGCGCGACGGCTGGCCTGTTCGCGGGCGAGCCGCAGGATCGCCAGTTCCGCCGCGGCATCGGGATAGCCGATGGTGACGTGCAGCAGGAAGCGGTCCAGCTGCGCTTCGGGAAGCGCGAACGTGCCTTCCTGCTCGATCGGGTTCTGCGTGGCCATCACCATGAAGAGATCCGGCAGCGGCCGGGTGCTGCGGCCCACGGTGATCTGGTGCTCGGCCATCGCTTCCAGCAGCGCCGATTGCACCTTGGCCGGTGCACGGTTGATCTCGTCGGCCAGCACGATGTTGTGGAACAGCGGCCCGTGCTCGAACTCGAAACTGCCCGACTGCGGCCGGAACACGTCGGTGCCGGTGAGGTCGGCGGGCAGCAGGTCGGGGGTGAACTGCACGCGGTGGAAATCCGCCTCGATGCGCGCGGCCAGCGCCTTCACCGCGGTGGTCTTGGCCAGGCCCGGCGCGCCTTCCACCAGCAGGTGGCCGTCGGCGAGCAAGGCCACCAGCAGGCAGTCGACCAGTTTCGGTTGGCCGATGATGCAGGCCTGCAGCTCGTCGCGCAGCCGCCCGAAGGCCTGCTGCAAACGGTTGCGGGGCGGAGTTTCGGGCATGTCCATCGTGGGATTCCGGCTGCAAACTGCCGCTGTTGACCGCGGCGAGGCCCGGAAGTTTAGTCGACCGCGCCTGCGCATTCAGGCGCACGACGCAAAGAGGCGGCCGAAGCCGCCTCTTTGCGTACCAGGCAAACGTAACGCCTTACTGCAGCGAATCGTTGAGGATGCGCGGCGTCACGAAGATCAGCAGTTCCGCCTTGGTGTTGTTGCGCGAATGCTCGCGGAACAGCGCGCCGATACCGGGGATGTCGCCGAGGCCAGGTACCTTGGTGACCGTGTCGCTCTTGTTGATCTCGTAGATGCCGCCCAACACCACGGTCTGGCCGTTGTCCACCAGTACCGAGGTATTCACCGACTGGGTGTTGATCTGCGGCACCTGGCCATTCGGCGTAGTAAGGAACTTGTCCAGCGAGTCCTTGGTCACGTTGATCGCGAGGAAGATGCGATTGTCCGCAGTGATCGTGGGTGTGACCTTGAGCTGCAGCACCGCGTCCTTGAACTGTACCGAGGCAGTAGGCGTGGCGGTACCGCCGACGCCGCCCTGGTAGGTGACGTAGCCGATCTCCTGGCCCTGGCGGATCACAGCTTCCTGCTGGTTCGCGGTGATCACGCGTGGACTGGAGATCACCTCGCCACGGCCCTCGGTCTGCGCCGCGTCCAGTTCCAGATCCAGGGCGTAATTCTTGCCAAGGATGGCTAGGCCCAGCATGCTGGTCGGCGAAGCCGCCGGCAGGTTCACGTTGAGGCCCGCGCCGCCGCCCAGGCTGGTGCCAGTTGTGGTACCGGTTGTGCTGCCGCTGCCGTTGTTGCCCAGGTTGGTGCCCAGCGCGCCGCCCACCTGCAGCACCTGGCCGCTGGGGTTGGTGCGCTGGCCATTGACTCCCCACTTCACGCCCAGGTCGCGGGCGAAGGTATCGGTGGCGATCACGATGCGCGACTCGATCAGCACCTGCTGCACCGGCTTGTCCAGCTCCGCCACCAGCTTGCGGATCTGTTCGGTCTTCTCGGCGGTATCGTTGAGCAGCAGGGTATTAGTGCGCTCGTCGTAGGAAACACTGCCGCGGGCCGACAGGAAGCCGCGCGATACGCTGGCGCCGCCTGCGGTCGAACTTCCACCGCCAAGGCTCTGCTTGCTTTCCGTGGTCAGCAGCTTGGCGATGTCGGCCGCCTTGCCGTAGCTGATCGGGATGTAGGTGGTGACCAGCGGTGCGTTGTCCTCGGCCTTCATGCGTGCAGCGGCAACGTCTTCTTCGTACTTGGCCAGCTCTTGCTGCGGCGCCACCCAGATCACGTTGCCGTCGCGGCGCTTGTCCAGGCCCTTGGCGCGCAGGATCACGTCCAGCGCCTGATCCCACGGCACATTCACCAGGCGCAGCGTGATGCTGCCGGTGACGCTGTCGGAGGCCACGATGTTGAGATGCGAGGTGTCCGCGATCAGCTGCAGCACCGAGCGTACCGGGATGTCCTGGAAGTTGAAGGTGGCGCGCGTGCCGGTGTAGACCGGGGCCTGGCCCAGCGCCGCCTTGCCGGCGGCACCGGCGACGTTCTCGCCCTTCTTCGCCGCCACCTCGACCACGTACTGGCTGCCTTCCTGCCAGGCCGAGGTGTCCACCACGCCCTTGGTGGCGATCGTCATCTGCACGCCGCCGGCGGCGCCGGTACGGGTGATGATCGACTGCACCGGAGTGGCGAAGTCCAGCGTGTCCAGGCGCTGCGCGAGGTTCGGCGGCACGCTGGCGTTGGGGATGCTGACCTCGACCTTGTCGCCGATCGTGTGCATCTGCGCATCGGCGCCGGGACCGCTGAAGCTGACCAGCACGCGACCCTGGCCGTTCGCGCCGCGGCGGAAGTCGATATTGGTGACGCTGATGCCGCCCTCGGCCGTCGCCGGCAGTCGCTTGGATGGATCGATGATTGCCGCGGTGGTGATGTTCTGCGGCGTGGGTGCGGCCGCCGTCTGCGGTGCACTGCCACTGGCCACGGTGAGCACCAGGCTGTCGCCCTCGACCGCCGACTGGTACGAAACCGGGCGCATCAGCTCCACGATCACCCGGGTGCGGCCGCCGGCGGCCACCGCCGAGACGCCGGAGGTGGCGCCCTGGCCGATCTCGGTGTGGCGCGGGGCCGTGGTATCCGTGTTGGCGAAATCGATCGCGATGCGTGCCGGATTGTCGGTGGTGAAGATACGCGGCTGCGGCACGGCGCCGGCGAAGTTCAGGTGCAGTTGCACGCTGCCACCGGGCAGCGTGGTGTAGCTGATGTCTTTCAACGTACTGCTGCCAGCGGCCAGTACGGCCTGGCTGAAGCCCGCACCAGCGAGCAGCAGCAGCGACAGGAGACAACGAATGGCGTGGCGCATGACCCTGCCCCGGACGGATTGAATGTGGTTGCTCATTGCATCAGCCCCTGTGTCCCCTATTTCTCGCCGAGCGCGATGCTGGCCGGACGTTCCATCCAGCCACCATTGCCGTTGGATACCAGCTCGACCAGATCGATGTGGTCATCGCTGATGGCGGTGATGCGGCCGTAGTTCTGGCCCATGTATTCGTTGCGGTGCACCGGATGGATCACGCCGCTGGGATCCTTGATCAGCGCCTCGATGTTCGCGCCGGTACCGATCGTGCCGACCATCTTCAGGCTGTCCAGCGCGAACATTTCCAGCGGCTGCTTGGGCCGGTTCTGGTCCGGCCGCGGTCCGCTGATGGCGGACTCCTGCTCCGTGGCGCTGGGACCGAACGGATCGCGCAGGTCCTGGTCGGTGTAGGTGAAGGTCTCGAAGGTCTTGATCACCGGCAGCGGCGGAATCGGTGCGCCCTTCTGCGCCTTCTGCTGGGCGATCCATTTGCGCAGGTCCGAGGTGCCGCGGGTGCAGCCACCCAGCACCAGGGCGGCGACCAGCAGCAGGGCGATGCGCGCCAGTGTCGACGGCTTCATGGCAGTGGCCAGCTTCATCACTTGCGCCCCCTTGCCTTGGCCGCACCCTTTGCGGCAGCGGCGGCCTCGTCCTCATCCAGATAGCGATAGGTTTTCACCGTGCCTTGCAGCACCAGCACGCCATCGGTGGAAGTGCCGTCCTTGCTCGCATGCTCGGGAGTGAGCGACACGTCATGCATGGTCAGGATCACCACACGCGGCAGCGAGGCCACGCCGCTGATGAAGGTGCCGAACTGGTGATAGGTACCCACCATCTTCAGTTGGATCGGCCTCTCGGCGTAGAAGTCCTTCGGCACCTCGGGCTGCGGCACGAAGGAGTCGACCTGCAGCCCGGCCGACAGCGCGGTCTGCGAAACGTCGATCAGCAGATCGGGCATCTCGGTCTTGCTGGGCAGCTGGCGCAGCAGCTGGCGCAGCATGTCCTTCATCTCGTCGAGCTGTTGCTGCAGGGCGTCGAGATTCACCGCCTTGGCCTGCTTGGTGGTGAACTCCTGCCGGAGCTGGATCTCCTTGCCTGCCAGCGAGGCCAGTTCATCCTGCTGGCTGCTGACGTAGAAGTACCAGCCCAGCAGCACCACCAGCAGAAACAGCAGCGCAGTGAAGAAGATCTTGACCGACTGGGGCCAGCCGCCGATGTTGTTGCGGTCCAGGCCGCGCAGATCGTCGAGGAGTTTCATGACTTGGCTCCTCCCTTGGCGGCGGTGACTGGCTTGCTTGCAGGCGCCGGTTTGGCGGCCGGCGGCATCGGATTCGCTGCAGGTGCGACGGCATGCGCGGGCGGCAAGGACGCAGGAGCGCTGCCGGCCTGGGCCGGTGCCGCAATCGTGCTTGCGCCGGCCGGTGCGCCCGCGTCGCCAGCCTCGTCCGGCTTCGGCTTGTTCAGCTTCACGCTCAAGCCGAAGCCGTAGGGCATGCGCGAGGCGTCATGACTGTTGATCGTGCTGCGCAGGTCCACGTGGCCCATCCACCGCGAAGCCTCGATGTTGCGCATGTACTCGGCCACGCTGGCGTTGGATTGCGCCACGCCGTCCAGCGACATGGTGTCGCCGGCCTGCTTGAGCGCGGTGAGGCGCGCGCTGGAGGGAATCGTCTTCACCAGCTCGTCGAACAGGTGCACCATCTTCGAGCGATCCGACTGCAGCTGCTCGATGATCTGCTTGCGCGCCAGCAGATGCTCGCGCACCGTGTCCAGCTCCTTGATCTTGGCGATCTTCACGTCGAGTTGCTTGATCTCGCCCTGCAGGATGGTGTTGCGGTCGTTCTGGTTGTCGATGCGCGCGGTCATCCAGATCGCCCACAGCAGTACGAAACCCAGCCCGGCCACGAAGGCGGCGCCGAGCTGGCCGAAAAACTCGCGTTCGCGCAGCTTGCGCCGCTCCACGCGCCAGGGAAGGAGGTTGACGTGGGCCATCAGTCGAAACTCCTCAAAGCGAGACCGACCGCGATCATCAGCGCCGGCGCGTCCTGGGACAGCGACTGCCCCTGCACTTTCGGCGACATCGACATGCGCGCCAGCGGATTGGCCACCATGCAGGGCACGCCGATGTGCCCCTCGAGCATCGCGGCGATGCCGTCGATGGTGGCGCAGCCGCCGGCCAGCACCACTTGGTCGACCTTGCTGTATTCGCTGCCGGCGAAGAAGAACTGCAGCAGACGGCTGACCTGCTGCACCAGCGATTCCTTGAACGGCTCCAGCGCCTCGCTCTGGTACGACTCGGGCAGGCCGCCCTTGCGCTTGGCGCGGCCCGCTTCCTCGTAGGAGAGCCCGTAGCGGCGCATGATCTCGTCGGTGAGCTGCTTGCCGCCGAACACCTGTTCGCGCGAATAGATCGTGCGCTGGTTGCGCAGCACCGACAGCGTGGTCATGGTCGCGCCCACGCCCACTACCGCCACCAGCGCGTCGCGACCCACGTTGAGCTGGTCGGTGAGCAGGGCGAACGCGTTTTCCATCGCGAACGCCTCCACGTCGACCACCTTGGCGGTGAGGCCGCCCAGCTCCAGCGCGGCCACGCGCATGTCCACGTTCTCGGTGCGCGAGGCGGCGAGCAGGATATTGTTCATCTCGGGGTTGTCGCGCACCGGACCCAGCACTTCGAAGTCGAGGCTCACCTCGTCGATCGGATAGGGGATGTACTGGTTTGCCTCGACCTGGATCTGGCCTTCCAGATCCTCCTCGGAGAGTTCGCTCGGCATCGGGATGATGCGGGTGATCACCGCCGAGCCGGCCACCGCGGCGGACGCATGCTTGAGCCTGGAGCCGGAGCGTGCCAGCGCGCGACGGATCGCCTCTCCCACCGCCTCGACCTCGACGATGTTCTTCTCGACCACGGCGTTGGGCGGCAGCGGCTCCACCGCGTAATGCTCGACGCGGTAACGCCCGCCCGCTTGGCTGAGCTGCAACAGCTTGACTGCGGTCGAACTGATGTCGACACCGATCAGTGCCGGCTTCTTGGGTGTGAAGAGCCCCACGGTGTTCCCCCTTTGCCCCTGGGCGCCAACCGCCGGAGTCCCGGCGTGATGTGCACTGGCATTAGATCGAAAATTTAACGCCCCCGCAATGGCCTGCCGCAGCTTTCTCAAGTATTTCCCGTGATGGCGCCCACATTTGGGCCACCGTATCCGCCCGGCGTGACGGAGGCCTCGTTTCGCCTTGAACACAGGTTCTTGCGGTCGCGCCCTCCATGCACCCGGAGATATGCCCCTCCGGCCTCCTCCAGGAGTGCCGGGTAGTGCACCCTCTATACTCTGCCGGGTTTCGATACGGGCGATCCGCCACACATGCGTATTCTCAAGCGTTTGCTGCGCTGGGCACTGATCCTGGCGTTCTCGGGTTTTCTGCTGGCGGTCCTCGCAGTCGGGGTGGCGTACTGGCTGGTGGCGCCGCGATTGCCTCAAGTGGCGCAATTGAAGGACTACCACATGCAGGTGCCGCTGCGCGTGGAAAGCACCGACGGCAAGCTGATCGCCACTTTTGGCGAGACGCGGCGCATTCCGGTGGCGATCGCCAACGTGCCGGCCAATCTCAAGCACGCCGTGCTGTCGGCTGAGGATGCCGACTTCTACCACCACCCAGGCATTGACCTGCGCGGCATCGTGCGCGCCGGCTGGCACGTGATCCTGGCCGGCGGCGACAAAGTGCAGGGCGGCTCGACCATCACGCAGCAGGTGGCGCGCAACTTCTTCCTGAGCCCGGAGAAGCTCTACTCGCGCAAGCTGATCGAGGTGTTCACCGCGCTGCGCATCGAGCACGAGCTCAGCAAGGACCAGATCCTGGAGCTCTACCTCAACAAGATGTTCCTCGGCCACCGCGCCTACGGCGTGGCCGCGGCGGCCTCGTACTACTACGGCAAGACGCTGGACCAGCTCAGCATCGCGCAGTGCGCGGCGATCGCCTCCACGTTCCAGCTGCCCTCGGTAGTGAACCCGATCAACAACCCGGCACGCCTGCTGGCGCGACGCAACTGGGTGCTGGGCGAGATGCTCAGGCACCGCTACATCACCGAGGCGCAATACCGCGAAGCGATTGCCGAGCGGAACGACGCCTCGCCGCACGAGGCACCGATCGAGGTGGATGCGCCCTACCTCGCCGAGATGGTGCGCCGGCAAGTGCTGGACCGCCTCGGCAACGACGCGCTCACCGAGGGCTACGTGGTGAAGACCACCATCGACAGCGCACGACAGCAGGCCGCAACGGAGGCGGTGCATAAGGGCCTGATCGACTACGACCGGCGCCACGGCTGGCGCGGCCCGGAGGCGCACCAGGACCTGGCCGCCGATGCCGGCCAGCAGGACTACGAGCGCGCGCTTGCCGGCTACACCGACATTTCCGGCCTCGAACCGGGGTTGGTCACCGCCAGCTCGGCCGACGCTGCCACCGTCTTTCTCGCCGACGGCAAGAGCATTCGGCTCGACCTCGCCGCGGTGGCATGGGCACGGCCGTACATCAACGACAGCCGTATGGACTCCGCGCCGAAGCAGGTGGATGCGGTGCTCAAGCGCGGCGACATCGTGCGCGTGTCGCGGGACGACATGGGCAACTGGCAGCTGACGCAGATTCCCGCCGTACAGGCTGCGCTGGCCTCGGTGCGGCCGGAGGACGGTGCGGTCGAGGCGCTGGTAGGCGGCTTCAACTTCACCCGCAGCAAGTTCAACCGCGCGGTGATGGCGGCGCGCCAGCCCGGCTCCAGCTTCAAGCCCTACCTCTATTCGGCGGCGTTCGACCACGGCTTCACGCCCGCCTCGATCATCAACGATGCGCCGCTGGCGCTGCCCGATCCCTCGCGCCCCGGCGGCCTGTGGACGCCGAACAACGACGATGACAAGTTCGCCGGCCCGATGCGCCTGCGCGAGGCGCTGGTGCAGTCCAAGAACCTGGTCTCGATCCGCTTGCTCGACGCGATCGGCGTGCGCTATGCGCGCGAGTTCGTCACCCGTTTCGGCTTCCCGCTCGATGCGCTGCCGCCGAACCTGTCGATGGCGTTGGGCACCGCCTCAGTGTCGCCGATGAACATGGCGCGCGGCTACGCGGTGTTCGCCAACGGCGGTTACCTGGTCACACCGTACTTCATCAGTGAGATCGACGACCGCAGCGGCAAACCGGTCTATATCGCCAATCCCGCACGCGCCTGCCGCGAATGCCAGGAACGTCTGCTGGAGAACGCCCCCCCGGGACCGCCACCGGCAGACATGAGCAAGCGTCCGGCCAACAGCCTTGCGGAGACCTCCAGCGTCCCGGCACCGGCCAACGCCGCCAGCGTCGACGACTCCGGCGTGGAGACCCTGCCGGCCGACGCCCATGGCAACGGCGCCCATCCGCCGGTGCTGGCGCCGCACGTGCTCGGCCCGCGCACCGACTTCCTGATCACCTCGCTGATGAAGGACGTGATCCTGCGCGGCACCGGCTCGGCGGCCAAGGCGCTGAATCGCGCCGACCTCGCCGGCAAGACCGGCTCCACCAACGACCATCGCGACGCCTGGTTCGTGGGCTTCAACAGCGACATCTCCACCGCGGTGTGGGTGGGCTTCGACAACTACGGCTCGCTGGGGCGCGGCGAGTTCGGCGCCAAGGCCGCGCTGCCGATCTGGATGGATTACATGGGCACGGTGCTGAAGGGACTGCCGCTGAATTCGCTGCCGATGCCGCCGGGCATCGCCACCGTGCTGATCGACCGCTCCAGCGGCCTGCCCACCACGCCGGACGACCCGAACAGCATGAACGAGTTCTTCAAGGTCGAGGACGTGGACCGCCTGCGCAGCCAGGCCACCCAGCAGCAGGAACAGCAGAACCCCTACAACATCTTCTGATACCCAGGGATCCTGGGCGGTTCGCCACCCCGGCTCCCCGCCGCGGTTCCCGCATTCCGTCGCTTGCGCTAGTCTGGAGGCGCAAGCGGCGGAGGAACCGACATGGCGAGAGGCGAACATCACCGCATCCATGCAAGCGACCGCCAGCAGCGCAATCGGCGGCGCGTGGCCCAGGAGGCGGCCCGGCTGATGAGCGAGCACGGCATCCGCGACTTCCATCGCGCCAAGCTCAAGGCCGCCGAGCGGCTGGGCATCCTCGACACCCAGGCGCTGCCACGCAACCAGGAGATCGAGCAGGCGTTGCGCGAGCACCAGCGCCTGTTCCTCGCCGACAGCCAGCCGCAGCTGCTGCGCGCACGCCGCGAGGCTGCGGCGGAGGCGATGCGCTTCCTCGCCCGCTTCGAGCCACGCCTGGTCGGGGCCGTGCTGGAGGGCACCGCCGACGCGCACTCGGCAATCTGCCTGCACGTGTTCAGCGACGACCCCGACGCTGTGCACCGCTACCTGCACGAACACGGCGTGCCGGTCGAGACGCAGACGCGCCGCCTGCGCACCAGCCGCGACGCCCAGGCCGAATTCCCGGTACTGCTGTTCGCCGCCGATGCGCTGCCGTTCGACCTCATCGTGCTGCCGCGCGACGCGCTGCGCCAGGCGCCGCTGGATCGCATCGACGAGAAGCCGATGCGCCGCGCCACGCTTAGCGCACTGGAAATCCTGCTCGCCGGGGACGAGGGCGCGGACGATCTGGAACGCATGCTGGCCGGCGTGCTGCGCTGAAACGGCTCGTTCCGGCATATACACCCCGATCCTTGCGATCGTCCCTGATCACGGGGCTCAAACGGGCAGCCACCCACAGCCGCACTCCGGAAGCAAAACGCCCCGGCATGACCGGGGCGTTGCGTGTCGAACGGTGGAATCAGGATCAGCGCTTGCCCGACGCCACGTAGTCGCGCACGTCGTGGCCGGTGTAGATCTGGCGCGGACGGCCGATGCGCGCACCGGGGGTTTCGTGCTGCTCGATCCAGTGCGAGATCCAGCCGGCGGTGCGGGCGATCGCGAACATCACGGTGAACATCTCGGTGGGGATGCCGAGCGCCTTGTAGATGATGCCGGAGTAGAAATCCACGTTCGGATACAGCTTGCGCTCGACGAAGTACTCGTCCTTCAGCGCGGCCTCTTCCAGCTTCATCGCCACGTCCAGCAGCGGGTCGTTGACGCCCAACTCGGCCAGCACCTTGTGGCACATCTCGCGGATGATCTTCGCGCGCGGGTCGAAGTTCTTGTACACGCGATGGCCGAAGCCCATCAGGCGGAAGCTGTCGTTCTTGTCCTTGGCGCGCAGCACCGCCGACTCGACGTTGTCCGGCGTGCCGATTTCCTCCAGCATCTTCAGCACCGCCTCGTTGGCGCCGCCGTGCGCGGGGCCCCACAGCGCGGTGATGCCCGCGGCCACCGAGGCGTACGGGTTGGCTCCGGTGGAGCCGACCAGGCGCACGGTCGAAGTGGAAGCGTTCTGCTCGTGGTCGGCATGCAGGATGAACAGCAGGTCCAGCGCCTTGGCGGCCACCGGGCTCATCTCGAGCGGCTCGCTCGGCACCTCGAACATCATGTGCAGGAAGCGGTCGACGTACTCGAGGTTGTTGCGCGGGTAGCGGAACGGCCAGCCGATCGAGTAGCGGTAGCAGGCTGCGGCGATCGTCGGCATCTTCGCGATCAGGCGGATCGCGGCGAGCTTGCGGTCGGCCGGGTTCTCAACGTCGAGATCGTCGTGGTAGAACGCCGACAGCGAGGCCACCGCGGCGGCCAGCATCGCCATCGGATGCGCATCGTGATGGAAGCCCTGGAAGAAGTTCTTCAGCGACTCGTGCATCATCGTGTGATGCGAGACGTCGTGCTCGAACGTGGCGAACTCGGCCGGCTTCGGCAACTCGCCATTGAGCAGCAAATAAGCCACTTCGAGGAAGCTCGACTTCTCGGCCAGCTGCTCGATCGGGTAGCCGCGGTACAGCAGCACGCCCTTGTCGCCGTCGATGTAGGTGATCGCGCTCTTGGTGCTGGCGGTGCTGCCGTAGCCCACGTCGTAGGTGAAGTGACCGGTGTCCTTGTACAGCGTGCTGATGTCGATGCAGGCCGGACCGAGAGTGCCGGCGATCAGCGGCAACTCGCTGCTGCGCTGATTCGACTCATCCACCAGCTTGACAGTCTTGGAATCGGACACGGGAACCTCCTTAGCATGGGTCATCGCCCGCCGAAGCCGCGGGGCAGCACCAGTCGGCGAGGGGAAACAGGCATCGTGCCGGGGAAAGCGTCGATGCGATCCGGGCATTATCGCACATCGACCAGCCAGACATGCGTTCGCGGATGGTCGTGGATCGGGTGCCAAAAGACGCCTGGGGCGATTTTTGACATCGCGCCAGCGATGGCCCGAAGGGCGCCCGCCAAGGAGGGTGGGCGCAAAAACGCACGGGGCAGGCCTAGGCCTGCCCCGTGCGTGGATTCACTGACGCAGCGCCGCCATGCGGCGGCGAAACGCGCTTACTTCTGCGCGTAGCGGCGACGGAACTTGTCCACGCGACCGCCCACGTCCAGCGTCTTCTGCTTGCCGGTGTAGAACGGGTGCGAATGGCTGGAGATATCCACCTTGATCAGCGGGTACTCGTTGCCGTCCTCCCACTTGACGGTTTCCTTGGCGGCGATCGTCGAACGCGTCAGGAACGCGAAGTCGGACGACAGATCCTGGAACACCACCGGGCGGTAATTCGGATGGATATCGGGCTTCATGACGGGCTCAATGCAGCGTGAAAAGAGGCTAAGTCTAGCCCGCGATGCGGCGATGCGTCAACCGGGGAGATCGCTTCACCCCGCCCCCAACGCCTTGCGCACCATCGCCGCGAACCGGGCCTGATCCACCTCCAGCACGATGCGCGCCTGTGCGGGCCGGCCCAGCCGGTTCGCCCAGTCCACCACGGTGGCGCCACGGGTGAGGCGGCCATCCAGCTCCACCGCCACCGCGCGGGTCTCGCTGCGGCTCACGATGGTGGGGTCGATCGCCACCGCCATCGCCAGCGCGTCCGCAGCGACCACGCCGTGACGGTCGTGGTTCGCGTTGTAGTCGCGCGCGACGCGGAACACCTGGCCGAAGAACTCCGCCCGGTGGTCGCCAGCCGCCAGCCACGCGTCGAATTCGGCGTCGTCGAACCCATGGCGCAGGGTGGCTTCCCAGTCGACCAGGTCGAAGCCGGGAAACGCCTCGAACACCACGTGCGCGGCCTCGGGATCGAAGCCCACGTTGAATTCGGCCGGGATCCTGCCGGTGTTGCCGCGGCCGGTCGCCGCGCCGCCCATCACCACCAATCGCTTCACCCGCTGCGGCAGGGTGGGATCGAGCCGCAGCGCCAGCGCGAGATTGGTCAGCGGCGCCAGCGCCACCAGGGTCAGCTCGCCAGGACGCTCGCGGGTGAGCCGCAGCAGCGCCAGCGCGGCGGCCTCGGCATCGGGCGCACCCTTCGGCTCGGGAAAGCCGACATCGCCGAGGCCGTCCGTGCCGTGCACGAAGGCGGCATCCTCGTCGGGCGCGCGCACCAGCGGCGTGGCGCAGCCGGCGAATACGGGAAACGAGGCACCCAGCAATTCGCGCAAGGTGCGCGCGTTGCGCACGGTGTGGCCCAGGCCCACGTTGCCGGCGGCTACGCTCAAGGCCGCGATGTCGGCATGCGCGTGCGCCATCATGATGGCCAGCGCGTCGTCTACGCCGGGGTCCGTGTCGATCAGGAGTTGCGGTTTGCTCATAGATAAATGATCACAGGAATTGAAAAGTGCGGCCAAGGATGGCCGCCCGTTTGATCTTGGCGATCAGGGATGATCGCAAAAATCACGCCCGCGCATAGCGCGCCGCGCCGCCGATCCAGCGCGCAATCAGGCGATCCGCCTCGCGCGGGTGCTCGGTCAGCAGACGTTCGCCCACCCGCTGCACGGCGGGCAGCAGATGCGCGTCGCGCGCGAGATCGGCAATGCGGAAACTGAGCTGGCCGGTCTGGCGGGTCCCCAGCACTTCGCCGGGGCCACGCAGTTCCAGGTCCTTCTCGGCGATGCGGAAGCCGTCGTTGGTTTCGCGCATCACCGCGAGCCGCTCGCGCGCCAGTTGGCCCAGCGGCGGCTGGTACAGCAGCACGCAATTCGACGCCACGGCGCCACGCCCCACCCGCCCGCGCAACTGGTGCAGCTGGGCCAGACCCAGCCGTTCGCTGTTCTCGATCACCATCAGGCTGGCGTTGGGTACGTCCACACCCACCTCGATCACCGTGGTGGCGACCAGCACGGCCAGTTCGCCGGCCTTGAACGCGTCCATCACCGCCTGCTTTTCCTTCGGCTTCAGGCGGCCGTGGATCAGGCCCACCTTGCAGTCGGCCAGCGCGGCGGAGAGCTCCGCGTGCGCCACTTCGGCGGCTTGCGCACGCAGCTGCTCGGACTCCTCGATCAGGGTGCATACCCAGTAGGCCTGGCGCCCTTCGGCGCAGGCCGCGCGGATGCGCTCGATCACCTCGGTGCGGCGCGCGTTGGATACCGCCACCGTCTGCACCGGCGTGCGTCCGGGCGGCAGCTCGTCGATCGCGGAGACGTCGAGGTCGGCATAGGCGCTCATCGCCAGCGTGCGCGGAATCGGGGTCGCGGTGAGCACCAGTTGGTGCGGCACCTCGCCGCGCTCCGCATCCATGCCCTTGTCGTGCAGTGCGAGGCGCTGCTGCACGCCGAAGCGATGCTGCTCGTCCACGATCACCAGGCCCAGCCGCGCGAAGCCCACGCCTTCCTGCATCAAGGCATGGGTGCCCACCGTGACCGGCGCGCCCTCGGCCACGCGACGCATTGCCGCCTGCCGTGCCTTGCCCTGCTGCTTGCCGGCCAGCCATTCCACGTCCACGCCCAAGGGCGTCAGCCAATGGCGGAAGTTGCGCAGGTGCTGCTCGGCGAGCAGTTCGGTGGGCGCCATCAGCGCCACCTGGTAGCCCGACTCCACCGCGGCCAGTGCAGCCAGCGCGGCGACCACGGTCTTGCCCGAGCCCACGTCGCCCTGCACCAGCCGCAGCATCGGTTTTGCCTCGGCAAGGTCGCAGCGTACTTCCCCGTCCACGCGTCGCTGCGCAGCGGTGAGCAAGAACGGCAGGGATTCGATCAGTCGCCGGCGCAACGTGCCAGCCACGGCGAGCGATGGCGACTTGCGCCGCTGCATCGCCGCGCGCATCCGCTTCAGGCTGAGATGCTGGGTAAGCAGTTCCTCGAAGGCCAGCCGCTGCTGCGCGGGATGCCGGCCATGCAGCAGCAGATCGAGCCGCGCATCGGGTTCCGGGCGGTGCACGGTGAGCAGCGCCTCGCGTAGCGAGGCGAGGCCGTGCGCCGCGCACAGGTCACGCGGAATCAGCTCCAGCGCCGACTCCGGCGGCAGCAGCGCCAGCGCCTTGGTGATCACGCCGGCCAGCCGCTTCTGGCCCAGTCCTTCGGTGGTCGGATAGACCGGGCTCAGCCTATCCTCCACCACCACCGCTTCCCCGGCACCGAGCCGGCGATACTGCGGATGCACCATCTCCAGACCCAACGCCGCCTGGCGCACCTCGCCGAAGCACAACAGACGCGTGCCCGGCACGAGCTGTTCGGCCTGCGCACGATTGAAATGAAAGAAGCGCAGCTGCAGGCCTTGCCGCGAATCGTCGCCGATCGCCACCTTCAGCTGCGGGCGATAGCGGAAGCCGCGCTCGACCGCCTCGACCGTGCCCACCACTTGCGCGCTCTGGCCCGCGCGCAGGTCGGCGATCGCGGTGACGCGGGTGCGATCCTCGTAGCGCAGCGGCAGGTGGAACCAGAGGTCCTGCACGCGTTCCAGGCCCAGCTTCTGCAGCAGGGCCGCGAGTGCCGGGCCCACGCCCGGCAACCCGGCAACGGGCCGCATGCCCGCGTCGTCGGCAGCGACGGCGAGGTTCATCGCCAGGCGGGACGGCTCAGCCCAACACCATGATCGCGTCGATTTCCACGTGCGCGCCCTTGGGCAGCGCCGAGACCTCGATGGTGGAACGCGCGGGATAGGGCTGCTGGAAGTACTCGGCCATCACCGCGTTCACCGTGGCGAAGTTGGCCAGATCGGTGACGTAGATGCCCACGCGCACCACCTGCGCCAGCGAACCGCCGGCCGCCTGCGCCACCGCTTCCAGGTTGTCGAACACGCGCCGCGTCTGCGCACCGATGCCGCCTTCGACCAGGTTGCCGGTAGCCGGATCGAGCGGGATCTGTCCGGAGAAATACACGGTGTCGCCGACACGCACGGCCTGCGAATACGGGCCGATCGCGGCGGGCGCCTGGGAGGTGGAAACGATGCTGCGGGACATGGCTGGCCTCGGGGTGACGGATACGGGGTGGGGATTCGGAACCTGCGCAACCCCAAGATCGTCGCACACGGCCGCGGATCAGCCAAAGCTCCGCATGGATCCCGGACTACAGCGGGTAGCGATAGACACCGCTCACCACGCCGGTGCGGCGCACGCGGCGGATCACGTCGGCGAGGTGCTTGCGGTTCTTCACCTCGATGGCGAACAGCAGTGTGGCAGCGGCGAGGTCGCGCTCGGCGTATTCCACGTTCTCGATGTTGGAGTCGGCCGCCGCGATCGCCGCGGCGATCGTGGCGAGCACGCCGGGGCGGTTGATCACTTCGATGCGCAGCTCGGCACGGTAGTCGCCCTGCACGTCGTGGTCCCACTCGATCGCCACGCAGCGCTCGGGCGACTTGCGCAGCTCGGCCACGTTCGGGCATTCCTCGCGATGCACCACGATGCCCTTGCCCGGCGAGAGGTAGCCGATGATCGCGTCGCCGGGCAACGGGTGGCAGCAGTTGGCGAAGCTAAGCACACCGCGTTCGGCGCCGGTGATGCGGATCTTCTCGTGCACCGGACTGGCGCCCGGCGCCACGTCGTCCGACTGGCCGTCGCGCAATGCCAGCAGATGACGCGCCACCACGTCGGGCATGCGGTTGCCCAGCGCGATATCGGCCAGCAGCTCCTCCAGCCGCTTCAGCCTGGCCTCGTGCAGGAAGCGGTCCAGCACCTCGGACGGGATCGCGTCGAGGCTGCTGCCGCGGGCGTCCAGCGCGCGGTCGAGCATGCGATGGCCGAAGTCCACCGCATCCTCGTGCTGCAGGTGCTTCAGGTACTGACGAATCGCGGTGCGCGCCTTGCCGGTGACCACCGATTCCAGCCACGCCGGGTTCGGCACCGCCGACGGCGCGGTGATGATCTCCACCAGCTGGCCGGACTCCAGCCGCGTGCGCAACGGCAGCAGCTTCTTGTCCACGCGCGCGGCCACCGCGTGGTCGCCCACGTCGGTGTGCACGGCGTAGGCGAAGTCCAGTGCGGTGGCGTTGCGCGGCAGCGCGAGGATGTCGCCGCGCGGGGTGAACAGGTAGACCTCGTCGGGGAACAGGTCGATCTTGACGTTCTCGATGAACTCGGCCGGGGAAGCGGTGTTGATCTGGCTGTCGGCCAGCGAGGACAGCCATTCGCGGGCACGCGCCTGGGCGCTGTTGGCCGGGCCGGAGTCGGTCTTGTAGGCCCAGTGCGCAGCCACGCCGCGCTCGGCCACCGAATCCATCTCGGCGGTGCGGATCTGCACCTCGATCGGCGCGCCAAACGGGCCAAGCAGCACGGTGTGCAGCGACTGGTAGCCGTTCGCCTTCGGAATCGCGATGAAATCCTTGAAGCGCCGGTCCACCGGCTTGTACAACCCGTGCACCACGCCCAACGCCATGTAGCAGTTCATCGCGCTCTCGACCACCACGCGGAAGCCGTACACGTCCATCAGCTGGGCGAAGCTCTTGTGTTCGCCGTGCATCTTCGAATAGATGCTCCACGGCGACTTGATGCGCCCCACCACGCGTGCCGGCAGGTGCTCGGCGGCCAGCCGCTGCGACAACGCGGTCTCGATCCGGCCCATGGCCTCACGGCGGTTGCCCAGCGCGGCGCGGATGCGCTCGCTGATCACCCGGTAGCGGTCCGGATGCAGCGCGCGGAAGCCGAGGTCCTGCAGCTCGGCCTTGATCTTGTTCATGCCCAGGCGCTGGGCGATCGGCGCGTAGATCTCCAGCGTCTCGCGCGCGATGCGGCGGCGCGAGGGCGCATCCTTCGCACCCAGCGTGCGCATGTTGTGCAGGCGATCGGCCAGCTTGATCAGGATCACGCGCAGATCGCGCGCCATCGCCAGCAGCATCTTGCGGAAGCTTTCCGCATCCGCTTCCTGGCGGCTGCCGAAGCGCATCTTGTCCAGCTTGGTGACGCCGTCGACCAGCTCGGCCACGGTCTCACCGAATTCGCCTGCCAGCGCGCTGCGGCTGAGCGCGGTGTCTTCTAGGGTGTCGTGCAAGATCGCCGCGATGATGGTCTCGGCATCCATGCCCAGTTCGGCGAGGATGCCGGCCACGGCGACCGGATGGGTGATGTAGGGTTCGCCGCTCTTGCGGGTCTGGCCCGCGTGCGCGAGCGCTCCGACCTGGAATGCGCGCAGCACGCGCTCGAGTTGCGGGGCCGGCAGATAGCCGAGCTGGTCCTTCAGCGCCAGCACGTAGGGCGGCAGCGCGGCAGGATCCACGGCAACTGGCGTGCTGGCGGCGGTCATGGCTGAGATCGCCGGCGGTAGCGCGCCGACGGCGCTGTGATACTGACTTGCGGAACGCGGCGGGCCGCGCGTGCGAACACATCGGCCGCCCCGATGCGATGCATGCGCGGTCTACAGCCGCCCTCCATCAATCGTCGCCGACCTTGGACAGATCGTCGTCCACCTCGGCGGCAGCCCACTCCAGCGCCTCGCGCTCGGCGCGCTCGCGCTCGGCCTTGTCGATCTCGTCGATCGTGGCCTGGTCGATACGGCGGCCGGCGATCTCGCGCAACGCCAGCACGGAAGGCTTGTCGTTGTTGGGATTGACCGCCGGCTCGGCACCCTTGGCGAGCTGACGGGCGCGCTTGGTCGCCATCAACACCAGCTCGAATCGGTTGTCGACCACCTCGAGGCAGTCCTCCACGGTAATGCGTGCCATGCCAAATCCTCAGGGAAATAGATACTTATACAAGTGAGCAGTGTAGAGCAGCCGGCGCTGGCCTGGCAATGCAAGCTGCACGTACTATGGCTGGTTTTCGCCACGGGTGCGCGAAAGCGGATCGAAACGCGTGCAGGATATAAAACCAGACAGTACACTATTAAAATTGCAGCGCTTCCAGCCACACCCCACCCTGGCCGCGACCCCATGCCTACGTTTTCATCGCTTCGATCCTCCCTGCCGCGTCGCGGCCTGGCCCTGCTCGCCGTGGCGCTGCTGGCCGGCTGCGCGATCGCGCCGCCGCGCACCGACGATCCGCTGCAGAAGGTCAACCGCAAGGTCTACGCGTTCAACGACCGCTTGGACAAGGCGGTGCTGCGTCCCGCCGCGGTGGGCTACCGCAAGGTGACCAATCCGCCGGTACGCCGCTCGGTCAGCAACTTCTTCACCAACATCGAGATGCCGATCACGGTGGCCAACGACCTGCTGCAGGCACGGCCCTCCGATGCGCTGGGCAGCACCGGGCGTTTCCTGATCAATCTCACCATCGGCGTGGGCGGCATCTTCGACCCGGCCACCAAGATGGGCCTGCCGCTGCAGACCACCGACTTCGGCATCACCCTGGCGCGCTGGGGCGTGCCCGAGGGCGACTTCCTGATGCTGCCCCTGCTCGGCCCTTCCACGATGCGCGACGTGTGGCACTACCCGGTGGATGGCTACTTCTTCGATCCGCTGAGCCTGGTCGCGCGCAACCATTACTTCAACTACGGCCAGTACTACCTGCCCCAGGTGCTGTACGTGGTGTCGATGCGCTCGCAGCTGATCGACGCCGAAGGCTTCCTGCAGTCGGCCTACGACCCCTACGCCTTCCTGCGCGACGCCTACCGCCAGCGCCGGCTGTACATGCTGTACAACGGCAACCCGCCGGCCGAGGTGATCGAGAAGATGCAGGGCATCGACCAGCCGGGTTTCGATCCCGACGAGCTGCTGAAGCAGCAGCAGCAGTGGGAGCAGCAGCACGCCACGTCGAAGTCGACGCCGAGCAAGAGCTGAGACGCTGCATGAGCACATGCGAAAACGGGGCCGATGGCCCCGTTTTCGCATGTGCGTTCAAAGCCTGCCGCCCGCTCACGTCGACGCCAGCAACGCCTCCACGCCGCTGACCCGGGCCAGCGTGCGCAAGCCGTCCGGCACATGCTGCAGGCCCACGGCCTGGCCGCGTTTGCGCGCCGCAGCCAGCACGGCCAGCACACAGGCCAGCCCTGCGCTGTCGCAGGAGCGCACTCCGGCAAGATCGAGCCGCGGACGGTCGCCCGCCCGCAGCGCTTCGTTCAAGGCATGCAACGCCTCGGTTGCGGTGGCGAAGCCCAGCGTGCCGGACACGGCCAGCGTCCCCGGCTCACCGCGATCCAGTCGGAAGGCGCTTTCAGCTGCCATGGGCCTTGCCGTTCTGTTCCATCGCCTTCAACGCCTGGTCACCCTGGGTCTGCAGGTTCTTGATCAGCTGGTCGAGGCCGACCTTGCGGATCTCCGCGTCGACCTGGTTGCGGTAATTGGTGATGTAGGAGATGCCCTCGATGATCACGTCGTAGGCCTTCCATTCGCCGCTGGCGGTCTTGCGGAACGCGAAGTCCACCGACACTGTCTTGCCGTCGCCGGTGGCCACCTGGGTGCGTACCACGCTGCGCTTGTCGTTGAGGTCCCCGGCGAACGGCAGCACCTTCACCGCACCGTTGGTGTAGTCGAGCAGGCCTTCGGCGTAGCGGTGGGTGATCGAGTTGTAGAACGCCTTGGCGAACTGCGCGCGCTGCTCGGGCGTGGCTTCGCGCGCGTGCTGGCCGAGCACCAGGATCGCCGCGTAGTCCACGTCGAAGTGCGGCAGGAACACCTGGTTGACGATGCCGATCAGCTTTTCCCGGTTTTTCTGCAGCTCGGCCTTGCGGCCGGCCACGTCGGCGTCGAGCTGCTTTGCGATGCCCTGCACCACCTGCTGCGGGGTCTGCTGGGCGATGGGCTGCTGGGCTGGGGACTGGGCCATGGCCGGCGCGGCGAGCGTGCCGCCGAAAGCCACGGCGATGGCGAGAGCCAGATGACGCATCATGCAGAAACTCCTGTGCAAACCGTTCGGGGTACCGGCCTCAGTGCTTGCCGGCGGAGGAAGTGGACGAGCCGGCATCCTTCTTGTTGTCGTTGCTGCCGGAGCCGTTGACCAGGAACTTGCCGATCAGGTCTTCCAGCTGCATCGCCGACTGGGTCAGGATCATCTCGTCGCCGTTCTTCAGCATGTCCGGCGAGCCGCCGGGCTGGATCGCAACGTACTGGCTGCCGATCAAACCGCTGGTGAACACCGCGGCGGCCGAATCGTCGGGGATCTGGTTGTACTTGTTGTCGATCGCCAGTGTCACCAACGCATCCAGCTTGGCAGGCTCGGCCTGCACCGACAGTACGCGGCCGATCGCCACGCCCGCCATCTTCACCGGAGCGCCCGTCGACAGCGTACCCACGTTGGTGAAACGGGCGGTCACCTGGTAGGTGCCGCCGATGTTGTCGGCCGCGCCGCCGGCGCCGAAGAACTTGGCCAGCATCTCCTCCAGCGGTTCGCTGGAGCGGGTCAGCGCGAGCTTGCCGCCGTCGGCCACGTACTTCTTGGCATGTCCGTACTCGATGCCCACGTACTGATCGCCGAGCAGGCCGCTGGTGAACACCGTGGCCACCGAATCGGCAGGTATCGTGTCGTAGCGCTTGTCGATCGACAGCTTCACGTCGGCCACCGATTTGCCCGGCTCCAGCGCGATCGACTGCACCTGGCCCACGCGCACGCCGGCGATCTTCACCGGGGCACGCTCCTTCAGCTGGCCGATGTTCTCGAATTGCGCGTCCACGGTGTAGCTGGCCCCCTGGTGGCGATTCGCCACTGAACTGGTCTGGGTGGCGAGATAGGCCAGCGCGGCGAAGCCGAGCACGATGAACAGGCCGGTGCCGACGGCATAGGATTTTCTCTGGCTCACGGCAACATCCTCGAAGGTTTTTTGGAATCTCGAAAACCCGCCTTCCTGGCGGTCTTTCGAGTCGCCAAGCCCGGCGCATGCTCGGGCTTGGCTCCGCCGATCAAGCACTCGCGTGCTTGATCGCGGGCGATACATCCATGTACCGCGGGCACCACGATGCTTCCACGTGTCGTCATGGCGTCACATCAGGAAGGCGGTCAGCACGAAGTCCAGCGCCAGGATGGCGATGGACGAGGCGACCACGGTGCGGGTGGTGGCATAGGCCACGCCCTCGCTGGTGGGTGGCGCGGTGTAACCCTGGAACACGGCGATCAGCGCCACCACGGCGCCGAACGCCAGGCTCTTCCAGATCACGCCGCTGACGATGTCCTGCCACACGTCCACGGTCGCGGTCATGTTCGACCAGAACGTGCCGTTGTCGATGCCGAGCCAGCTCACGCCCACCAGGTGGCCACCGAAGATGCCCAGCGCGCAGAACACGCAGCACAGGAGCGGCATCGCGATCAGCCCGGCGAGGAAGCGTGGCGCCGCCACGTAGGCCAGCGGGTCCACCGCCATCAGCTCCATCGCGGCGATCTGATCGGTGGCGCGCATCAGGCCGATCTCGGCGGTGATCGCGGTGCCGGCGCGGCCGGCGAACAGCAGCGCGGTGACCACCGGACCCAGCTCGCGGTAGATCGAGATCGCCACCACCGTGCCGGTGGCCGCGGTGCCGCCGAAGATCGACAGCACGTGGTAGAGCTGCAGCGCCAGCACCATGCCCACGAACAGGCCGCAGACCATGATGATGGTGAGGCTCATCGCACCCACGAACCACAGCTGGCGCACCGTCTCGCGCGCATGGCGCAGGCTGCGCGGGACCGCTGCGAGGATCTGCAGCAGGAACAGCCCGCAGGCACCGATCTGGCCCAGCGCCTGGGTCACCACGTTGTCGCGTCCGATGCTTGCATTCATGCCTCACCCCGCGGGAAACCCAAGGCTTCGGCGTAGTCCCCGGCCGGATACTGGAACGGCACCGGGCCGTCCGCCTCGCCGCCGAAGAACTGCCGCGTCCACGGCGAACCGTCGTCGGCGATGGTGCGCGGATCGCCCTGCGCCACCACCTTGCCGTTCGCGATCAGGTAGATGTGGTCGGCGACCTGCTTGATCGCCTCCAGCTCATGCGCCACCAGCACACTGGTGATGCCCAGCGTCTCGTTGAGCGTGCGGATCAGTTTCAGCACCTGGTTCAGTGCGATCGGATCCAGGCCCACGAACGGTTCGTCGTAGAGGATCAGCATCGGGTCGAACACGATCGCACGCGCCAGCGCCACGCGCCGCGCCATGCCGCCGGAAAGCTCGCTGGGCATCAGCTGCGCCGCGCCGCGCAGGCCCACCGCCTGCAGCTTGGTCAGCACGATGTTGCGGATCAGCACTTCGGGCAGCTTCGTGTGCTGGCGCAGCGGGAAGGCCACGTTCTCGAACACGTCGAAATCGGTGAGCAGGGCCGAATTCTGGAACAGGTAGCCGATCTTCTCGCGCAACGCATACAAGGCCTCGCGGCCCAGTTCCGGCACGTTCCGGCCGTCCACCAGGACCTGCCCGGCGTCGCCGCGCATCTGCCCGGTGATGTGCTTGAGCAGGGTGGTCTTGCCGGTGCCGCTGGGACCCATGATCGCGGTGACCTTGCCACGCGGGATGTCCATATCCAGCGCATCGAAGACCTTCTTGCCGCTGAGCACGGTGGTGAGGCCGCGGATGTGGATCAACGTGTCGTCGGAGGGGGCGGCGGCGTTCATAGGCGGACTACGTTAGCGGAGCAGCGAGGGGCCGCCAAGCCGGGACGACCGGGGCGACGGGGGCATTCAGGCCAGCAGCTCGGCAATCAGCGCCTCGTGCCGGCGGCACTGCAGCGTGCCGTGCAGGCGAACCGCGCGCACGATGGCCTGCAATTCGTCCAGGGCGTCCTCGAAGCGGTCGTTGACGATGATGTAGTCGAACTCGTGGGCGTGGGCGATCTCGCCGCGCGAATTGGCGAGGCGCCGCTCGATCACCTCCGGCGCATCCGAACCGCGGCCGCGCAGGCGTCGTTCCAGCTCGACGCGCGACGGCGGCAGGATGAACACGCTGACGCAGTCGGGTTTGCTGCGACGGATCTGCGCCGCGCCCTGCCAGTCGATCTCCAGCAGCACGTCGCGGCCCTGCGCCAGCAGCGCCTGCACCTTGTCGCGCGAGGTGCCGTAGAGGTTGCCATGCACCTCGGCGTGCTCCAGGAAGATGCCCTCGGCCACCTCGCGCTCGAACTCCGCACGTTCCACGAAATAGTAATGCCGCCCGTACTGCTCGCCCGGCCGCGGCGGCCGCGTGGTGTGCGACACCGACAGCGAAATCGCCGGCTCGCGTTCCAGCAGCGCGTTGACCAGGGTGGACTTGCCCGCGCCGGAGGGCGCGGCGACCACGAACAAGGTGCCCTGAGCTTCAATTTTCATGAAAGCGCGCAGCACGTTTGCCCCCTCTCCCCGCCGGGGAGAGGGTTGGGGAGAGGGACCAATACCTGCCGGGCGCACTCATTCAATGTTCTGCACCTGCTCGCGCATCTGCTCGATCAGCACCTTGAGCTCCACCGCGGCATTGGTGCTGCGCACATCCACCGACTTGGAGCCCAGCGTGTTCGCTTCGCGGTTGAACTCCTGCATCAGGAAATCGAGACGGCGGCCCACTGGCTCCTTCAGGCCCAGCACGCGGCGCGTCTCGGCGATATGAGTGCTGAGGCGGTCCAGCTCTTCGTCCACGTCGCTGCGGGTGATCTGCAGCACCAGCTCCTGTTCCAGCCGGCCGGGGTCGGCCGGCTGCTTCAGGTCGGCCAGCCGCGCCTCCAGCCGGGCGCGCAGCGCGGCGCGGATCTCCGGCATCCACTCGCGCACCTGGGCCACGATGCGCTCGACCGCATCCAGCCGCTCGCGCAGGATCTGCGCCAGCTTGTCGCCCTCGCGCTCGCGGGTGGCGGTAAGCGCGTCCAGCGCACGTTCCAGCACCTCGAACAGCGCGACCTGGCGCGCTTCGGGATCGATGGCCTGCTGCTGCAGCACGCCGGGGAAACGCAGCAATTCGGTGAACTGCACCTGCATGCCGGGGAATCGCGCCTGCATGTCCAGATTCAGTTCGGACAGCTGAAGCAGGAGCGCGTTGTTGACTTGCAGCGATTCGCGTTGCGATTCGCCGCCGGTGCGCACCGTCACGTCTACCTTGCCGCGCGAAAGCCGCGCCGCGATGCGCTCGCGCAGCTGGGATTCCAGGCTGCGCAACTCGTCCGGCAGGCGCGGGGAGAGCTCCAGGTAGCGATGGTTGACCGTGCGCAGTTCGCAGCTCAGCGTGCCGGCGGAACCGCCGGTTTCGGCGGAGGCATAGGCGGTCATGCTGCGTATCATCGGTGGCCTGCGGACGGCGGGAAAGGTTGCAATGGTAAACTTTCCCGCCCAGCCTTGCCTAAGAGCCTGTTCATGATCTCCAAGTACCTCGCGTTGCCATTGAGCGGCTGTCAGGTGGCGGTGCGCGGCGCAGCGCCTGCCCGGCTGGCAGGCCAGGCTCTAACCCCATGAACCAGTTCGCCCGCCCCAGCGGCCGCGCCAGCGACCAGCTGCGCACCGTCACCATCGAACGCCACTACACCCGCCACGCCGAGGGCTCGGTACTGGTGAGCTTCGGCGACACCCGCGTGCTGTGCACCGCCAGCATCGAGGACCGCGTGCCGCCATGGCTGCGCGGCAAGGGCGAGGGCTGGATCACCGCCGAATACGGCATGCTGCCACGCGCCACCCACACCCGCATGCAGCGCGAGGCCGCGCGCGGCGGCCAGGGCGGTCGCACCATGGAAATCCAGCGGCTGATCGGCCGCAGCTTGCGCGCCTGCGTCAACCGCCAGGCGCTGGGCGAGCGCGTGATCACGCTGGACTGCGACGTGATCCAGGCCGATGGCGGCACCCGTACCGCCGCGATCACCGGCGCCTACGTGGCCCTGGTCGATGCGGTAACCCAGCTGATGCAGCGCGAGAACCTCAAGCGCAACCCGGTGGTCGGCGCCGTCGCCGCGGTGTCGGTGGGCATCTACAAGGGCGTGCCCGTGCTCGACCTCGACTACGCCGAGGATTCGGACTGCGACACCGACATGAACGTGGTGATGAACGACGGCGGCGGCTTCATCGAGGTGCAGGGCACCGCCGAAGGCCATGCCTTCCGCCGCGACGAAATGGATGCGCTGATGGCGTTGGCCGAAAAGGGCATCGCCGCGCTGGTCGCCGCGCAGCGGGCGGCGCTGGCGGGGGGCTGAGCCGATGGGCCGCATCGTCCTGGCCAGCGGCAACCGCGGCAAGCTCGCCGAATTCGGCCAATTGCTCGCCGATGCCGATTTCGAAGTGGTGGCGCAAGGCGAACTCGGCGTGGAAGACGCCGAGGAAACCGGCCTCAGCTTCGTCGAGAACGCCGTGCTCAAGGCCCGCCACGCCACCCATCGCACCGGCCTGCCCGCGCTGGCCGACGACTCGGGACTGTGCGTCGACGCTCTGGGCGGTGCCCCCGGCCTGTACTCGGCGCGCTACGCCGGCGGCCACGGCGACAGCATGGCGAACAATGCGAAGCTGCTGCGCGACCTGGACGGCCATGCGGCCGCCGAACGCCGTGCCTTCTTCATCTGTGTGCTGGTGCTGCTGCGCCACGCCGCCGATCCGGCGCCACTGATCGCCGAAGGCCGCTGGCATGGCCGTGTGCTGGACGCCCCACGCGGCGAAGGCGGCTTCGGCTACGACCCGCTGTTCCTGCCCGACGGCCACGCGCTGTCCGCGGCGCAGCTGGACAAAGCGCTGAAGAATCGCATCAGCCACCGCGGCCAGGCACTGGCGCGGCTGCACGCGCGGCTGGGCGATCTCGTTGCCTGACATGGCGCTGCTCGCACCGCCGCTGGCGCTTTATGTGCACATGCCCTGGTGCGTGAAGAAGTGCCCGTACTGCGACTTCAACTCGCACGGCCTGCGCGGCACGCCGCCCTATGCCGAATATGTGGACCTGCTGCTGGCCGACCTCGACGCCGACCTCGCCGACTTCGGCGAGGCCGCGCACGGCCGCGACATCGTCAGCGTGTTCTTCGGCGGCGGCACGCCCAGCCTGTTCGCGCCGGAGCACATCGCCCGCTTCCTCGACGGCGCCCGTGCGCGCCTGCCGTTCGCCGGCGACTGCGAAATCACTCTGGAGACCAATCCCGGTACCGTGGAGCACGGCCGTTTCGACGGCTATCTCGTCGCTGGCGTGAACCGGCTTTCGTTCGGCGTGCAGAGCTTCGACGACGACAAACTGCGCCGGCTCGGCCGCATCCATTCCGCTGCCGAAGCGGAAGCCGCGGTGAAGTCGGCGCAGGATGCCGGTTACGCCAACATCAACCTCGACCTGATGTACGCGCTGCCCATGCAGACGCTGGACGGTGCGCAGGCCGACGTGGAACGCGCGATCGCGCTGCAGCCCACACACATCTCGCACTACCAGCTCACCCTGGAACCGAACACCGCGTTCGCCGCCAACCCGCCGTCGCTGCCCGACGACGACCACGCCTGGGCGATGCAGGAGGCCTCCGAGGCGCGGCTGGCCGGGGCCGGCTACGGCCAGTACGAGATTTCGGCCTACGCGCAAGCGGGCCGCTGCTGCGTCCACAACCTCAACTACTGGCGCTTCGGCGACTACCTCGGCATCGGCGCCGGCGCCCACGGCAAGCTCAGCGACGCAGTTGCCGGCCACGTACGCCGGCGCTGGAAGACCCGCCACCCGCGGGCGTACATGGAGGCCACCGCCGGCGCCGCGCGCATCGGCGGCGACAACGTGGTCGGTGCCGACGAACTGCCGTTCGAGTACATGCTCAACGCACTGCGCCTGATCGACGGCGTGCCGCTCGCCGACTTCGCCGAGCGCACCGGCCTGCCGCCGGAACGCATCGCCACGCCGCTGGCCGAGGCGCGCCGTCGCGGCTGGCTGGTCGACGACCCGCAGCGGTTGTGCACCACCGCGCTGGGGCAGCGTTTCCTCAACGACGTGATTGCAAGCTTTCTCGACTGAATGGGGTCGGCCGTGGCGGCCCCGCGGCAACCGGCCTACACTTCCGCCCAGGGGAATCGACGGAAACGCGTCATGGATGCCGAGCATCTGCACCGACACTCGACCACTGCCGCGGGCAGCCGTGCACGCGGCCGTTGGCCGGCGCGCACACAGCGCCTGCTCGGCCTGATCGGCCCGCTGTGCGCGCAATGGCTGGAGCCGGCGCTGCAGCAGTGCCTGGATCGCTTCGACCACGAGCTGTACCTGCAGGCCGAGCGCTCTCGCAGCCATCTCGAACAACAGCACTGCTTCGACAGCCGCGCGCTGCTGCTGCAGCAGCGCGCTGCCTTCATGCAGGCCTACGCCGACCATCTGCGCAATGGTTTCGCGCGGCTGGGCGAGCCCGACGAAACCACGGACGGATCGCTCGCAAACCGGCCGCTGAGCCTGCTGGAGCGCGGTGAGCACGAGCTGACCGCGGCGCTGGACAAGCTCACCTCGCGTGGCGAGGCGCGCCACAGCCTGCTGCTGACCGAACTCGCCTACCGCTTCGCCGTGCTGGTCGGGGCGGCGCCCTTGGAAGGGGAGGCGCTGCCGATCGCCCCGGCCGGCCTTGCCGGGGCGATGCGCACCGCCATCACCGCCATCGACCTGCCGCTCGAACATCAGCTGCTGCTGCTGCAAAACTTCGAGCAGGCGGTGATCGTGGCGGCGGAACCGCTGTACAAAGTCGTCAACGCCCAGTTGTTGGGCGACGGCCTGCTGCCGCAGCTGCGGCCATATGCACCGCCCCGCCCCACACCCGGCAGGCGCGGTGCGCCTGCCGGCGAAGCGCAGCAGCCATCTCCCGAAGCCGCCGGCGCCGGTGGCGCAGCGCAGGCGCCGATCAACGTGCTGGAAAGCCTGCGCGATCTGCTCACACAGCGCCGCGTCGACATGAGCGGTACTGCTGCGGCGGGACGCGCGGCCACGCCGGACGAACTGCAAACCGCGCTGGGCGCCCTGCAGCAACACCTGGCCCAGGTCACCGACCAGGCCAGCCGCGAACTGCGCAGCGCCCAGCGCCTGCGCGACGAATTGCTGCTGCAGCTCAACGCGGGCAAACCGGACGGCGCCGCACCTACCCGGCTCAGCGCCGAGCAGGACGACACGGTGGAACTGGTGGCGATGCTGTTCGAGCAGATCGGCCAGCAGTTGCACCACGGCCCGCACGCCCGCTCCGTGCTCGACGACCTGCAGCTGCCGATGCTGCGCCTCGCCGTCACCGACCGCGAGTTCTTCGACCAGCGCGAACATCCCGCGCGGCGCCTGCTCGGCGCCGTGGCCGAGGCTGCCAACGACTGGCTCGACGGCCCCGACGGCGAAGCCGACCACCAGCTCGCCACGCGCCTGCACCAGCTGGTCGAGCGCGCACGGCGCGAGCCGCCCAGCGCCGGCCTCTACACCAGCCTGCTGGCCGACATCGAGCACCATCTCGGCCAGCTGAGCCGCCGCGCACAGACTGCCGAGCGCCGCCATGTCGAGGCGATGCAGGGCCGCGAGCGGCTGGACCTGGCCCGCCATCGCGCCAGCGAAGTGCTGGCCGAACGCTTCGCCGCAAACCCGCCGCGCGGCCTGCTGCGCACCCTGCTCGACCGCGCCTGGGCCGACGTGATGGCGCTCACCCTGCTGCAGCACGGCGAAGACAGCCCCGCCTTCACGCAGCGCCTGCGCGTCACCGACCAGTTGCTGGGCAAGCTGCCGGTGGACGACGCCGACCTGCTGCGCCGCGAGGTGCAGGCTGGCCTGCAGCAGGTCGGCATGCATGTCGAAGAAGCTGGCCAGGTGGCGTTGCGCTTGGTCGGCGAGGGACCGGCTGCTCCCGCTGCCGCCACGGTGACGCCACTGCCCACGCCTCCGGCACCCGCTGCCGTGCCGGCGGCGCCCGCCGCCACGTCGTCTGCAGCACAGACGATCAGTGCCCACGCCACGGAAAGCCGACGCGCTTCCACTGCCATGCCCGCGGCGATTGCGCCCTCCGTACCCGCCCCGGCGGCACCTGTCCACGAGGTGCCCAGCGCCACCGATCTCGCCTTGCGACTCAAGCAGCGCCAGCGGCTGGGCGAGTCGCAGCATGCCAGGGCGGTAGTGACCGACGACACCAAGTCGCCGCTGGGCCCACAGGAGGCGCACATCCACAATCGCCTGCGCCAACTGCCCTACGGCAGCTGGTTCGAATTCACTGACCCGTCGACCGGCGAAATCATCCGGCGCAAGCTGGCCTGGTTTTCACCGATCACCGGCAACAGCCTGTTCGTCACCCGTCGCGGCCAGCGCGGCGAGGAGTTGAACCTGCGCGAACTGGCGCGCGCGATAGCTGCCGGCCAGGTTCGCGAGCTGTCGCCGCAGCGCAATGGCCTGCTCGACCGCGCCTGGCACGCACTCACCAGCAATCTGCTGCGCAACAACGGTGCGCCACCCGTGCCCGGAGCCCGCCCATGAGTACCCGCGAGCAACGCCGCGCACCGCGCAAACCGGTCGACGCCGGCATCGTGGCGATCGACACCACCGCCGAGCAACCGCTTGGCCACCTGTGCAACCTGTCGGCCAGCGGCCTCATGCTGATCGGCGGCCGCGAGCCGTGCAGCGAAGGCATCTACCAAGTGCGCCTGCCACTGCCGGACGCCAGCAACAGCATCGAGCTCGGCCTGCAGGAGCAGTGGCACGAACCGGCGGCCAGCCCCGGCCAGTACTGGGCCGGCTACCGCATCATCGCGATCAGCCCCGCACACGGCCAGCTGCTGGAACGCTGGCTGCGGCAGGCCTGAGCGCCGCTTCACGATCTCCGCTTCGCCCGCGCCGGAAGCCGCTTGCGCGCCAACCAAGGAGAAAACCGATTGGCGTCGTGCTTCGACTCGCCGCATCCGCTCCGTTCTCCAGGAGTATGGGCGGCTTCTGCGGCCCGGGCTCCTCGGCGCAGAAGGGAGCAACGGTGTTTCGAGTCCAGTGGTTTTATAGCCGCTGCGGCGGACGGATGCGCTTGTGGACTGCTTGGCCTTTTGCGCGAGCGACAGAGCGGCTTGGTGCGCCTGCCGCAAGTTTCAAAGCGGTTTCGGCCACCTGCCGGTGGCCGAGCCACTTTCTCTTCGCGTGCTCAAAGAGAAAGTGGCCAAAGAGTAAGGCGCTGTTCGCGTTGAGTATGGATTTGCTTATGCGGCGATGGCCAAGGCGAGCAGTGATGCGGCTTGAGCGCCGGTTCGCGTGTTCCGGTCCAGCGCGCGATACCACCCCAGATAATTGG
>Ga0187815_10000057_pt1 | contig 52298 bp, 41 predicted proteins | sample NC_S_5_FD_132962 | JGI IMG/M metagenome (GOLD analysis project Ga0187815, IMG submission 132962) | Wetland sediment microbial communities from Neuse River Estuary, North Carolina, USA - ASW-S_5 | ecosystem: Environmental > Aquatic > Freshwater > Wetlands > Sediment | place: USA: North Carolina... | reverse complement strand
GATCGTGGCGGCCGAGAAGGCCGGCCTCGAATTCGGCGACATGGGCATCTATCACCGCCTCGTCGACGGCAAGCGCGAGCTCGGCCCGATCTTCAGCGTCGCCAACATGCTCAAGCCCGGCAGCTTCGACCTGTCCCGGCTCGACACGCTGCGCACTCCCGGCCTCAGCTTCTTCATGACGCTGCCCGCGCCGCTGTCCGCGCTCGACGCCTGGGACACCATGCTGCCCACTGCGCAGCGCATGGCGGAACTGCTGGACGGTCAGGTGCTGGACGAGGAACGCAACGCGCTCGGCCGCCAGCGCATCGCCCACATCCGCGACGAACTGCGCGGCTGGGACCGTGACCACGAAGGCGAGCAAATCCATTTCGGGCGCTGAGCGCCCGGACGCGCAGAGCTGGCTGGTACGGGTTTCGAAAGGGGGCGGACGATGGACCAGGCGATCGACTTCCATGCCTTGCCGCAGGTCGCTGCAGGCCGTGCCCGCGGCGGCCGCGACGAGCAGCAGGATGCGCTGGCCTGCCTGCGCGATCCCGCCAGCGACACCTTGCTGCTGGTGCTCGCCGACGGCATGGGTGGCGACGGTGCGGGCGAACTGGCCGCCGAGGGCGTGATTGACACCGCGCGCCGCTTGTGGGAGCAGGGGTTATGGCGGGAGCAGCCCGGTGCGCTGTTCCTGGAGGCCCTGTGCCAGGAAGCGCATGCCGAGCTGGTCCGCCGCCGCGAGGGGCTGGTTGCCGGCGAACCGCATTCCACCGTGGTCGCGCTGCTGGTCCGCGGCAAGCAGGCGTACTGGGCCCACGTGGGCGACAGCCGCCTGTATCGTTTCCAGGGCCGGCGCTGCCTCAGTCGCACCGAAGACCACAGCGTCGCCCAGCTCAAACTGCGCCGCGGCGAGATCACGCCGGAACAACTGGCGCGGGATCCCGACCAGCACAAGCTGCTGCGGGGACTCGGCGGCGCATCGGCCCCCGAGGTCGAGCATGGCGGCGCGATCCTGCACACGGGGCAGACCTTCGCCCTGTGCAGCGACGGTGTCTGGGAACAGCTGTCCACGCAGGAATTGCGCCGGCTGTCGCGCCGCCGCGATCAGGGCGGCGCACTGCACGAGGCCTTGCGGCTGGCCACGGCGCGTGGCGGCGAGCAGGGCGACAATGCCGCGCTGATCTTCGTGCGGATCGCCGGCGCGGGCTGGATACGCCGCTACGGCGAGAAACTCTGGTCCGCCGTGCATCCTGCCGGTACCACGGTGCGCGGATCCGGCGGACAGGGCATGGCGGGCGACGGCGAGGCATGAAGGCGATGGCGTTCCCGTATCGATCCCTGCGCCCCGCCTTGCTGCTGATCCTGGCGGGCATGGCCGGCTGTGCGCAGATGAACACGCTGAAGAACAAGGTCGACGACCGCCTGAGCGGCTCGCCGAGGGTCACCGTGGAGCGGACGGCGCCCGAGACGGAAGCGGCGCCTGCGCCGTCGTCGTCGCTGAGCGCGATCATCGACGGCGACCTGCAACGGGGCCACTATGCCGAGGGCGAGCGCGCCCTGCGCCGATACCTGGCGGCGCATCCCGGCGACCACACCGCGCAGGCGATGCTGCACCAGCTCACCGTCGATCCGGTGCGCGAACTCGGCGCGCGTTCGCGCAGCTACACGGTGCAGCCCGGCGATTCCTACAGCACGCTGGCGGCGCGCTATCTGGGCGACGCGCAACGCTTCCTGATACTGGCACGCTACAACGGCTCGACCGATCCCTCGGTGCTGCGCAGGGGGCAGACGCTGCGCCTGCCGCTTGCCGCCGCGTCGGCGGGTGCGGTGGTGCCGGCGCCGGCCACTGCCGCGGGAGCGGATACCGCAGCCCCCGCGACATCCGCAGCACCCGATGCGGCAGGCAGGCCCGGCGAATCGGTGGCGGCGAAGGCGCGCCGCCTGCAACGCGAGAGCGTGTCCCTGCTGGCGCAGGGACACAAGAACCAGGCGCTGGCGCAACTCGACGAGGCGCTGTCGCTCGATCCCCACCTGAAACCCAGCGACCCGCAGGCTGCCGCCATGCGCCAGCAACTGCTCACCGCCTATCACCAGCGCGCGATCGTGCTGTATCGCGATCAGAAGCTGGATCCGGCCATTGCGTTGTGGGACCACGTGCTGGCGATCGATCCGTCCTACGAACCCGCGGTGATCTATCGCGCCCGCGCGCTCGAGCTGAAGCAGCGCCTGAAGCAGTTCTGATCCGCCGCGGCCGATGGACGCGTCAGGGCGCGTCCGGTTCGGTACCCGGGGGCTGGATGATGCGCGTCGGCTGCACCGCCGGCTCGGCGTCGATGCGGGGCGAGGTGGACAGCCCGGCGTCGTTCTGCTGGCGTGCCTGCAGTGCGCTGTTCATCAGGTTGAAGGCGGCGAACAGCTGACCCAGTTCGTCGCGGCGCACCAGCCGGATGCGGTGGTGGAAGTCGCCGCGCCCAACCCGGAGCAGGGCGTCGCTCAGCATCTGCAGCAGAGCGAACGGGCGCCGGAACAGCCAGTAGGCGGCGCCGATCACCGCGGTTAGCGTCACCAGCAGCACGGCAAGAATCACCCACAGCGTGGTGCGCTGGGCGGTGCGCAGGGGAGCGCTGCTGATCCCCAGGCGCAGCTCGCCCACGGTCTTCGTCTGGTAGCGGATCGGCACGTCGAACAGCAGCATCGCGCCGTCCCCGCTGCTGGCGACCTGGCCGCGGTAGCTGTCGACGCCATCGGCCCGGGACAGCGGTGTCTGCCCGATCTGCGCGGACAGCGCCCGGCCGATTTCCGCGACTTGCGTGCTGGCCACCACGTTGCCCAGGCGGTCGGCGACGGCGAGGTAGTGGATCTGCCGGTTCCGCGCGATGTCCTGCACCAGCGCACGTGTGGCGGCCTGGTCGTTCAGCAGCAGGTTTTCCGCAGCCTCGCTGGCGATCATGCGGCTCAGCGAACCGCCGAAATCCAGCGCGAGACCGGTGACTGCGGTGTTCTGCTTGGCGTAGATCGCGGCCAGGCCAAGCAGCAGCACCAGGCACAGCGTGGCGCCCAGCGCGCCGGCCCAGCGCAGACGCAACGAAATGATGCGATTGGCGATCGGCTTCTCGTGCAGGCGCTCGTACTCGCGGCGCGCCTGGCGCAGGTCGTCGACGACTTCAGCGCCGCTCTGGTAGCGCGCAGCCGCCGTGGGCGAGAGCAGGGTGCGCACGATACCCACCAGCATCGACGGCGTCGCCGGGTCCAGCGGCTCGATCGACGGGAGGGGCAGGCGCTGCCGTTCGCGGATCAGCCGCGGCACGTCGGAAGTCTCGCGCCACGGCAGTTTGCCGGTGATCAGCCAATGCATCACCACGCCCAGCGAGAACAGGTCGCTGCGCGCGTCGTCCGGCTCGCCGCGCAGGCGCTCCAGCGCCATGTAGGCCGGGGTTCCGCCGATCTCGCCGCTGGCGGCATGTGTGCCGCGCCGCTCGGCGATGCCGAAATCGCTGAGCTTGGCGTAATGCCAGCCCTCGGCCAGCATGATGTTCTCGGGCTTGATGTCGTGGTGGATGATGCCCTGGTCGTGCGCGTAGTTCAGTGCGGCGGCCATCTGGCTGGCCAGTTCGATGACCAAGGGCAGCGGCGGCAGGCCCTCGCTGGCGACCCTGCTCGCCAGCGTTTCGCCGCCTAGGCGCTCCATCGCGATGTAGGGACGGCCGTCGTCGGCCTCGCCCGCGTCGAAGATGGTGACGATGTTAGGGTGAACCAGGTGCCCGGCGGCGCGGGCTTCGGCGAGGAAACGCTGCCGATAGGCCGCGTCGGCGGCCACGTGGTGGTGCAGGCACTTGATGGCGACCTGGCGCTGGATGCCGGGGTCGAACCCGGCGTAGACCACCGCCATCGCGCCTTCGCCAAGCACGCCGTCGATGCGGTAACGGCCGATCATGCGTGGTACGGCGGCGACACGGGCATTCACGCTGGAATCCTCAGAGCAACCACCAGGCCAGGCCGGCAAGGGCGGCCAGCGCCACCAGCACCAGCAGGCCGACGGCCAGCCGCTTCGACCTGCCGAAGCGGGTATCGTGCGGGTCGCGAGTCAGGAAGACGAATTCGGCGACGCCCAGCCGGACCCGGTCGCCGTGGCGCAGCACCGACTCGTGGATACGCTGCCCGTTCACGAACGTGCCGTTGGTGGACAGCGTGTTCATGATCACGTAGTGACCCTGCTGGTTCATGATCCACGCGTGCGAGGCCGACACGCTGGGATCCCCGATCACGATGTCGTTGTCACCGCGCCGGCCTACCGTCTGCCGGCCCGGGCGCACCGTGTACCGCCGGCGGTCGTGCTCGCCGCCGACGGCTTCGAGCACCGGCTCATGGACACTGGCACGGCCAGTCGGAGCGGGCGCAAGCTCGCCGGCTTGCAGGCGCAGTTCCTCTGCGGAAAACAACCGCGTTCCCTGGGGGCCTGCGGAACGTTGTGGCATCGGTTTGTCGTGGCTCATGGCAGGTGCTTGGGAATCTGGCTCGACACTATAGCCAATCGCCATGCCGATACTGTCGATGCCGCCTCGGTCCGTAGCTATGACCAGGCAAGTGACCGGCTGGTTGCACGGGCCACGCCTGGGGCGACGCCCATGTTATCGGGGGTGGGGCAGTAGCTCGTTTGAGCAAATGCTTTCCCGGGTGATCTGGTCCCCTGGTCCACGCAGCGTTCCTGAGGGCATGTCTCGGCATGCCTGCTAGAGCGCCGCCAAGCGTTCGCGCAAGTACTCGATGAAGTGCTGGGTCTTCGCGGGTAGCAGGCGCGTCTCGGTGATCGCGTAAACCGGGATAGGCGGGGCATGCCAGCGCGGCAACACGCGTTCAAGGCGGCCTTCGGCCACATCCTCGGTGACGATTGCGTCGGAAAGCACGGCGACGCCCTGACCATACAGGGCGAGGCGCTGCAACATGCCCATACTGTTGACGCGGAAGCGGCCACCCACGTCGACTTCGACCGATTCAGCGCCACGCTGCAAGCTCCAGGTGTCCGCGCGGGGGGCATAGAAGCGCAGGCATTCATGCCGGCTCAGATCGCTCGGTCGTTTGGGTTTGCCCGAGCGCGCAAGATAGTCGGGCGAGGCGTAGAGGCCGTGCGGCAGTCGCGCCAACTGGCGTGCGATCAGGTTCGAGCTTGGTTGCTCGCCCATGCGGATCGCCACATCGAACGGCTCGGTAACCAGATCGACTCGTCGCGGGGTCAGGTCGAACTCGAAGCTGATGCCGGGATAACGCTGGCCGAACCCGATGATCAGCGGCAACAGGAAGACGTTCGCGAAATCCACCGGCAGCGACGCGCGCAGCACGCCGCTGGGTTGGGCCAGCATCTCACCCAGTTGCTCATGCGCCAGGCGGGCCTCGTCGACGATGCGCTTGCAGCGCTCGAAATAGATCTGGCCGGCTTCGGTCAATTCGATCTTGCGCGTCGTGCGATGCAGCAGGCGCAGGCCGATCGCCTTCTCCAACCCACTGATCCGCCGCGACACCGTCGAGATCGGCATCGAGTTCGCCTCGGCGGCACGTCGAAAGCTCATGGCCTTCACGACCTCGACGAACAGCGCCATGTCGTTGAGCAGTTCCATCGTCATTGCTCCACAGAAGGATCAATGATTTCGATTTTGCCATCTTTATCCCATGAGTGGATCGATCGAGGATGGCGCATCGATCCATGAGGGCTGGGCAATGAAACGGGACAAGCATTGGAACTGGAGGCGCGGCACCGTAGCTGACTTCACGGAGCTCCGTGTCGCCGTGATCGGCGGAACGGGCGGCATCGGTCGCGCGATCAGCCGCCATCTGGCGGCGCAAGGCGCGCATGTCGTGGTGGTCGGGCAGACGTCCCGCGATGCTGGCACGCCGCGAATCGAGTTCTTCCAGGCCGACCTGAGCCTGATGCGCGAGGCGCGCCGCGTCGCGCAGGAACTGCCGGCGGAGCGTCTCGACCTGGTGGTATTCACCACCGGTATCTTCGCTGCGCCGCAGCGCCAGGAAACGGCCGAAGGCCTCGAGCGCGACATGGCGGTCAGCTACTTGAGCCGGCTGGTGATCCTGGAGGGCATCGCGCCGCGACTTGGCGTGCAGCGCGAGAGCGCCGCGAAGAAGCCGCGCGTGTTCGTCATGGGCTATCCCGGCAGCGGCCAGCGCGGCAACTCGGGTGACCTCAACGCCGAGCGTTCGTACAAGGCGATGGCGGTGCACATGAACACCGTCGCCGGCAACGAGATGCTGGTGCTCGATGCGGCAACGCGCTATCCGCAGCTCGCGTTCTTCGGCCTCAATCCCGGCCTCATCAAGACCAATATCCGCGACAACTTCTTCGGCAAGGGATCGCTGATGTCGCGCGTCATGGAAGCGCTGATCGGCCTGCTGACGCCGACGGCCGACAAGTACGCCGGACGCATCGCGCCACTCTTGCTCGCCCCCGAGCTCGATGGTCACAGCGGCGCGCTGTTCAACACCAAGGGCGACCCGATCATGCCATCGCCGGGCATGACCGCGGCGCACATCCAGCAGTTCATCGCCGAATCCAAGGCACTGGTCGCCCGGACGGGCGGGCAGGGCGCCGCCACTCGAACATCCACGAAGGCCACCCCATGAACCCGTTGTTTACCCCTGTCCGCGTCGGACGCTACACCCTTGCCAACCGGCTGGCCATGGCGCCGATGACCCGCAGCCGCGCGCAATTCGACGGCACCCCCGGCGCCTTGGCCGCCACGTACTACGCGCAACGCGCCAGCGTCGGCCTGATCGTCAGCGAAGGCACACAGCCTTCGGACGATGGCCAGGGCTACCTCACTACGCCGGGCATCTATACCGACGCGCACGTCGCCGGCTGGAAGCAGATCGCGTCTGCCGTGCACGCGCGGGGCGCACGCCTGTTCATCCAGCTTATGCACGTCGGGCGCATGTCGCATCCGGACAACACGCCGCACCACCGCCAGGGCGTGGCGCCGTCGGCGATCGCGCCGGGCGTGCCGATGTTCACCGCAAAGGGCATGCAGCCGATTCCCGAACCGCGCGCGCTGACCACCGATGAGGTACGCCAGACCGTGGCCGACTTTCGTCACGCGGCCCGCCGTGCCATCGAGGCCGGGGCCGACGGTGTCGAGATCCACGGCGCCAACGCCTATCTGATCCAGCAGTTCTTCGCTCCGAACGCCAACACCCGGACCGACGAGTACGGCGGCTCGATCGAAAACCGGGCACGCTTTGCATTGGAAGTGGCCGCCGCCATCGCGGCGGAGATCGGCGCCGACCGTACGGCCATTCGTCTCTCCCCCGGCACTACGCTATGGGGAATCGACGAAGGCGAGGAGGGGCCGGCGCTCTACCGTTACCTCGTCGCCGAACTCGACAAACTGGGCCTGGCCTACCTGCACGTCATGGAGCAGGGCAACGAGCCGCTGCTGGCCGACATTCGGAAGCGCTGGCACCACGCGCTGGTCCTCAACCGTCCGGGCCGCCCGCGCGAACGGATCGGCGCCGACGTCGCGTCGGGGTTCGCCGAACTGGAGTCCTACGGGCAGATGATCCTGGCCAATCCGGACTTCGTCGCCCGCCTGCAGGCCGATGCGCCGATGAACGACGCCGACCGTACGACGTTCTTCGGTGGCAGCGAGCGCGGCTACACCGACTATCCCTCGCAACTCGAAACGACGGCTGCCTGAGGCCGCCGTCATGAGCGTCATCGCCACGCTTCAGCGCGCCAACCGGGGCAGCCACTTCCGCGCCTACGGCCTGCGCGGCGCCGCCACCTTGATCGATCCCTTTCTCGGCGTCGACCACGCCTGGATGAGCGCACCGACGTTCCCGCCGCATCCACACGCCCGGTTATCGGCGGTGTCGTACCTGTTCCTGGATTCGGAAACCGGCATCAGCAACAGCGACTCGATCGGTACGAGGAACCTGATCCGGCCCGGCGGCCTGCACTGGACCACGGCCGGGCGCGGAATCGTGCACGAGGAAGTGCCGGCCGAAACCGGCAAGACGGTCCACTCGCTGCAGATCTTCGTCAACCTGCCGCCTGCCCAACGCGACGTTGCACCGTTCGCGCTGGGCCTGGAGCCGCAGGACGTGCCGGTCGTGTCCTTGCCGGGCGCCAAGCTGCGGGTGCCGGTGGGCCATTACGGCGACGCGCACTCGCCGCTGCGCCCGCCGACGGACGTCGACATCCTCGACCTCTCGCTCGACGACGGCGCCGAAGTCGTGGTGCCGCTGGCCGCCGGTCAGGCCGCCTTCGTGATGCCGATCTTCGGGACCGTGGCGGTCGACGGCCAGCATTTCGATCGGGAAGACCTGAAGCTCCCGGTGTTCCTGGCACAACCGCGGGCCCGTGCCATCACTCTCCATGCACCTCGTGGCGCCGCCAAGGCGGTGTATTTCGCCGGTGCGCCGTTCGCTCCCACCACGCCTTGAGCAGAGAAACGACTATGGCCTTCGAACGATTCAACGCTGGCAATGCCGCCCTGCTGCTGATCGACCATCAGGTCGGCACCATGGGGTGGGTGCACTCCATTCCCTTCGAGGAAATGAAGCGCAACGCGCTGATGCTGGCGCAGACCGCACAAATTCTTAAATTGCCGGTGGTGCTGACCTCCAGCATGGAGGAGTACGCGCAGGGCCCGCTGCTGAGCGAGCTGCAGACGATCCTGCCGACGGAGTTCGCCCATCGGATCAAGCGCGTTGGTATCGTCAATGCGATGGACGACGAAAATTTCGCGGAGGCGGTGCAAGCGACCGGACGCCGCAAGATCATCATCGCCGGCGTCACCAACGACGTGTGCACGGTGTTCCCGGCATTGAGCCTGGTGCGCGACGGCTACGAGGTGCAGGTGATCGCCGATGCGGGCGGCTCGCCGAGCCGGATCGGCGACGACATGGCCCTGCGTCGAATGGAAAAGGGCGGCGTCACGCTCTCCAGCACCAACCAGGTCATTGCCGAGCTGGCGGGCAGTTGGACCACGCCCGAAGGCAGCCGGATCGTGCAGGAAGTGGTGATGAAGGCGCTGCAGGGATGAAGGGAGGGGCGTGACGGGTAGCGCTCGCCGTCCACTCGCGTCAGCGCTGTTCCCCATGCCCGGATTCAGGTCGCAACGACGCCAGGGAGGGCGACTGGCCTGTGTGATTCGGAGCAGGCACGGTGCTTTCGAATCGAAGCGGAATTGTCTCCGGAACCGCTGCCGCCTACGGGCTGTGCGAGCGGTATCGGAGCGCGTCGACCAGCAAGGCGAATGCGGGCGAGGGCTGGCGTCGGCTTGGGTAGTACAGGTGATAGCCCGAAAACAGCGGACACCAGTCGTCCAGCACCTGGCGCAGACGGCCGGCCTCGATGTGCGGACGGACCATGTCCTCGGGCAGGTAGGCGAGGCCGAAACCGGCGAGCGCAGCGGCGAGGATGCGCTCCAGGCTGTTGAAGGTCAGCCGGCCCTCCACCCGCACGTTGAGCGCGTGGCTGCCCTTTTCGAACTCCCACGCGTACAGACCGCCGTGGGTGAGGAAGCGCAGGTTGATGCAGTCGTGCCCGGTGAGGTCGCGCGGCGTGGCGATCGGCGGCGTGGCATCCAGGTAGGCCGGGGTGCCGACGACCACCAGCCGCGTGGGCGGGCCGATCGGCACTGCGATCATGTCCTGCGCGACCTGTTCCCCCAGGCGGATGCCGGCGTCGAAGCGCTCGGCCACGATGTCGGTAAGCGTGGAGTCGCTGACCACTTCCACGCGGACGTCCGGGTACTGCGGCAGGAAGGTCTTCAGCACCGGCCACAGGATGGTGGCGGCGGCGTGCTCGTTGCTGGTGATGCGGATGGTGCCGCTGGGTTTGTCGCGCAGTTCGCTGAGCCCGGCGAGCGCCGCGTCGATGTTCTCGAAGGTGGGTGCCAGTGCCCGCTGCAGCCGCTCGCCGGCTTCGGTGGGTGACACGCTGCGCGTGGTGCGGGTGAGCAGGCGCAGGCCCAATCGCGCCTCCAGTCCCTGGATCTTGTGGCTGAGCGCCGATTGCGACAGGCCAAGCTGGGCGGCGGCGCGGGTGAAGCTGCCTTCACGCGCAACGGTGAGGAACGCCTGCAGATCGTTGTAGTTCTCGCCACCCATGGCCGCGCCGCTGCGATTAATCGATGTGGATCATAAGTCCATTCGATATTTGCCGGGTTATCAGATAGGAACATCAGGGCCAGACTGGCACCGCCATCGCGGTCGGGCTGCCACCAGGTAGCGGGCCGGCGACATGCGGATCGTCCGATGGCGTCGGGCAAGCGCTCCGGTGACAGCCGTGACGCGATTGCCGCGGCGGCTTGAGTGCCCGGCTGCCGAGTCGTTCCCTTTTCATCCGAGTACTGGAGCCTCCCATGGAAATTGCCCGCAACGGATCCGTGCCCTCGGTCAAGGGACCAGCCGAGTACTTCACAGGCAGCGTGCGCATCGACATGCAGTTCAAGCGCGAAGGCAGCTCGCGCCTGACCGGAGCCATCGTCACCTTCGAACCCGGCGCCCGCAGCGCCTGGCATACGCATCCGCTCGGCCAGACGCTGATCGTCACCTCGGGCAAGGGCTGGACACAGTGCGAGGGCGGCCCGATCGTCGAGATTAATGCAGGCGACATCATCTGCTGCCCGCCCGGCCACAAGCACTGGCACGGCGCCACACCCACGACCGCGATGACCCACATCGCTCTGCAGGAGGCGCTGGACGGCAAGGTCGTCGACTGGATGGAAAAGGTCACCGACGAGGAGTACCTGGCCGGACCGCCGACGTCGAGCGCTGCGTGAACCGACTGTATCCGCGTTGCATTCCCGGGAAACCCAACCATGACCGACACCGCCCAGAAGACCCAAGGCCCTTATGCGGACATCGCGCCCGCGCTCGACCGGATCACGCAGCAGCTGCTGTTCGGCGAGGTGTGGGAGCGTTCGGAACTCTCCAAGCGTGACCGCAGCCTGGTCACCGTCGCCGCGCTGGTCGCGCAATACCGCAGCAACGAGCTGCCGTTCCACCTGAAGTTCGCGCTGCAGAACGGCGTAAGCCGGGACGAACTGGTCGAGCTCATTACGCACATGGCCTTCTACGCCGGCTGGCCGGCGGCGAACACTGCGGTGGGCATCGCCCGCAAGGTGTTCGCCGAGAACGCCTGAGCCGCCCGGATATGCGCTGATCGATTTTCAGAATTCAACGAGGTGACACATGCAAAAGCGCTTGCTTGGAAAGAGTGGCCTGGAGGTCTCGGCCCTCGGCTTCGGCTGCATGGGGCTGAATTTCAGCTACAGCCATGCGCTCCCGGACGAGGAGTCCATTCGACTGATCCGCGACGCCTTCGATCGGGGCGTGAGCTTCTTCGACACCGCCGAAGTCTATGGACCGTTCACCAACGAGGTGCTGGTCGGCAAGGCCTTGGCGCCCGTGCGCGACCAGGTCGTGATCGCCACCAAATTCGGCTTCGACATCGACCCCGTCACCGGACAGAACCGAGGCCTCGATAGCCGGCCGGAGCGCATTCGCAGCGTGGTCGAAGCCTCGCTCAAGCGCCTGGGCGTCGAGACCATCGACCTGCTGTACCAGCACCGCGTCGATCCCAAGGTGCCGATCGAGGACGTCGCCGGCGCGGTCAAGGATCTGATCGCCGGCGGCAAGGTTCGCCATTTCGGCCTGTCCGAGCCTGGCGCGCAGACGGTGCGCCGCGCCCACGCGGTGCAGCCGGTCACCGCCTTGCAGAACGAGTACTCGCTGTGGACCCGTGGCCCCGAGACCAACGGCATCCTCGACGCGTGCAAGGAACTTGGCATCGGCCTGGTCGCCTATAGCCCGCTCGGCAAGGGCTTCCTTACCGGCGCGATGAGCAAGGACACCAAGCTCGACGACAACGACTTCCGCAAGAACCTCCCGCGCTTCTCGCCCGAAGCGATGGCCGCGAACCAGGCGATGGTCGATCTGCTGAAGGGCATCGCTGCAACCAAGCACGCGACGCCCGCGCAGATCGCGCTGGCCTGGCTGCTCGCCTGTGAGCCGTGGATCGTCCCGATTCCGGGCACCACCAAGCTCCATCGCCTGGAGGAGAACCTGGGCGCAGTCGCCGTCGAGCTGACCGCTGCCGATCTGGCCAATATCGAGAAGGCCGCCGCGGCCATCCGGATCGAGGGCGAGCGTTATCCGCCACAGCTGATGGCCACCACGGGCCGCTGATGACCGCGTGCCCTTCTTACATGATTCGCCGCAGAGGAACGCATTTATGGGCAACGCAAAGAATGTGGTGGTGTTGATCGGCGCCGGTTCCATCGGCGTGGCGATCGCGAGACGGGTGGGCACCGCCAAGCACATCCTGGTCGCGGATCTCCGCAAGGAGAACGCGGAGGCTGCGGCAAAAGTCCTCAGCGAAGCCGGCTTCGAGGTCAGCACGATGGCGGTCAACATCGCAGATCGTGCCTCCATCGAATCGGTGGTGTCAGAAGCAACCCGTCTCGGTGCCGTGACCGGACTGATCCACGCTGCGGGCGTATCGCCGTCCCAGCAGCCGCCGGAGGTGATCTTGAAGGTCGACCTGTACGGAACGGCTGTCCTGCTGGAGACCTTCGGCAAGGTGATCGCGCCGGGCGGATCGGCGGTGGTCATCGCCTCCCAGTCCGGTCACCGACTGCACGCACTGACGGTTGAACAAGATAAGGAGCTGGCCACGACGCCCGCGGACGATCTTCTAGCGCTTCCCATGCTGCAGCCGGACAAGGTGACCGATCCGTTGCATGCCTACCAGCTATCCAAGCGCGGGAACGTCTTGCGCGTAATGGCGGAAGCGGTGCGCTGGGGCAAGCGCGGCGCGCGAGTCAACGCCATCAGCCCGGGCATTGTCATTACGCCCCTGGCGAAGGACGAGCTGAGCGGCCCACGTGCTGAAGGCTATCGGCGGATGATTGAGCTGTCGCCCGTCGGCCGTGCGGGCACCCCTGATGAAGTGGCCAACGTTGCGGGCTTGCTGATGGGGCAGGACGGGGCGTTCATTACCGGCAGCGACTTCCTCATGGACGGTGGCGTGACTGCGTCCTATTGGTACGGCGAGCTCGCGCCAAAGTGAGGGTCCATGCGCGATAAGGGCAAGCTCACGCTTCTGGTGGTTGGAGCGACCGGCAGCATCGGGCGGCACGTCGTGGATGTTGCCGTGGAGCAGGGTCATACGGTGCGCGCACTGGTCCGTGGTGCATCTTCCACTCCGCGTTTCCCTCCTGCGGCGCAAGTCGTCGAGGGGCAGATCACAGATGCCGACACGCTGCGCGATCCACTGGATGGCATCGATGCGGTCGCGTTCGTCCACGGCTCGAGCGGAAGCAAAGAGGACATGGAGACCGTTGATTACGGCGCCGTCAGGAATGCCCTCAAGGTGCTTGGCACAAAGAAGGCGCGAATAGCGTTGATGACGGCCATCGGCGTCACCAACCGCACCGGGGCGTATAACCGCTCAACCGAGGCACATGACTGGAAACGCCGTTCGGAGCGACTCGTCCGGGCCAGCGGCTTGCCGTACACCATCGTCAGTCCAGGGTGGTTCGACTACAACCGCGCCGATGAGCATCGGCTGGTGTTCCTGCAGGGCGACACCCGTCAGTCGGGAACGCCGCGCGACGGCTGCATCGCGCGACGGCAGATCGCCGAGGTACTCGTCGCCAGTCTCACATCACCTTACGCGCTCGCGAAGACCTTCGAGCTCGTGGCAGAGAAGGGAGACGCCCAGCCGTCCTTCGATGGCCTCTTCGACTCGTTGGAGAGCGATTCGGCCAACGCGATCGATGCGGTCCGCGATGCTCCCAATATGCCTCTCTCGGAAGAACCTGCACGTGTGATCCAGGATCTGTCTGAAGTCCGAAGCGCCGTTCACCGCTGAGTGACCGTCTCCTTAATCTAGGCCAAGCTCCTTCAACCACCACCAGCCGGAGATCAACCCATGCTAGCGACCATGATGTACGGGGCAGGCGATGTCCGTGCCGAAGAACGCCCCGAACCGGTCATCCTCAAGTCCACCGACGCCATCATCCGGCTGTCCGCGAGCTGCATCTGCGGATCCGATCTGTGGCCTTATCGCGGTTCCAATCTGATCACCGCTCCCCTGGCCATGGGACACGAGTATTGCGGTGTCGTGGTGGAGGTTGGCAACGCGGTGAAATCCGTCAAGCCAGGCCAGTTTGTCGTGGGCTCGTTCTGCATTTCCGACAACACCTGCCCGCACTGCCGGTATGGCTTTCAGTCCTCGTGCGAGCAGCGCGAATTCATGACCGGCGCACAGGCACCGTTGGCGCGCGTCCCATTGGCAGACGGTACCCTGGTGGCCACCGATGGGATGCCCCCAGACGACCTGATTCCAAGCCTGCTGGCGGCATCGGACGTGCTTGGCACGGGTTGGTATGCCGCGGACGCGGCTCGCGTACAGCCGGGCTCCACCGTGGTGGTGGTCGGCGATGGCGCCGTCGGACTCATGGGCGTGCTCTCGGCCAAGCAAATGGGTGCGGCCAGGATCATCGCCATGAGCCGTCACAAGGCGCGCCAGGAGTTGGCGCTCGAGTTCGGCGCGACGGACATCATTGCCGAGCGCGGTGACGCGGGCGTCGCTCAGCTCAAGAAGATGACGCGCAATGTAGGCGCCGATGCGGTTCTCGAGTGCGTCGGAACCAAGGAATCCATGATGCAGGCGCTGGATTGCGCACGCCCCGGCTCGATGATCGGCTACGTGGGCGTGCCGCATGGCGTGGAATTCGACGGCCAGCAGCTGTTCTTCGCGCAGAAGGGCATGCTGGGCGGTCCCGCTCCGGTGCGCCGTTTCCTGCCGCAGCTGATGGATCTGGTGCTCACGCGCAAGATCAACCCCGGCCGGGTCTTTGATCTTGAACTTCCTTTGGCCGACGTGGCACACGGCTATCGGGCCATGGATCAACGTGAAGCGATCAAGGTGTTGCTGCGCCTGTAAGGCCACCCGGTTGTCTCCGCGCACTTCGCGCCGGGCGAGCTGGGCACGGCAGCAAGCCTGTGCCGTGCCGGTCCGCGGGCGGCTATCGCCCGCTCGGTCCGTGCGGGGCGAGCGCAGCGGGCGCACCCTGCGCGATGTCGGCGGCAAGCCAGATGCCGAGCTGGCGGCCGAGATAGGCTTGCCGGTACAGCGGCACGGCGGGGTACTGGTAGTTCGCGTCGCCGCTGATGACCCAGCCCGTGGGATGCGCGCGCGCCCAGGTGGCGATGGCGTCGTCGCCGGTGGCCTGGGGGATCGGTTGCGTCAGCCTGCCGGCGAAGGTGAACAAGCCATACTGCGTGCCGGCGTAGAGCAGGGGAATGCCGGCACGCTGCGCCGAAGCGATGCGTACCGCCGCGGAGCTCATCTCGTATCGGGGCGCCAGGCTGAGGACGAAAGCCAGCTTGCACAGGGTCAGCGCAGCAAGCACGCCCATCGCGGCAAGACCGACCGGAAGTGCGGCCGCACGGCGCCATACATACAGCAAGCCCAGCGCGACGATCAGCGCACCGAGCAGCCCGGTCTCCAGGCGGGCAGCCGGCGCCAGCCATCCCATGCCGATCGCCGTGGCGATTCCGGTCGCCATCAGCACCAGGCCCAGCCGCCAACCCGCCACGCGCCACTGCCCGGTGCCGAGACGATGTCCCGCAACCAGGGCGAGCGGGGGAAGGATGGGCAGCAGGTAGTGCGGCTGCTTGCCGCTGATCAGGCTGAAGATGACGAAGCTGGGGAGCGACGCGACGGCTGCGAAGCGGGCGACCGCCGCACTAGTTTCCGCGGTGGCCGCCGCCTTGGCGCCGCGCGCGATGGCCAGCGGCCAAGGCAGCAGCATGACCGGCAGTATCGGCAGGTACCACCACCAGGGGCGGGCGTGGGCGAAGCTGTGCACCACGCGCCCCATCGTCTGGCGCAAGAAGATGGCGTCCGCGTAGGCCGGGCCGCCTGCGCGGGCGGCCGGTACCGCCCAGGCGAGTGCGATCGCGACGGCGAGGGCCAGCGCACCAAACCACTGCAGGTAGAACACTGGCATCCGCGCACGCGCTGCCGGCATCCAGAGCGGCGCGAGCAAGGCCGGCATGCCGCCCACCAGCAGGGCGACCGGTCCCTTGACGAGGATGCCTGCACCCAGCGCCGCCGCCAGCAGCAGGGTGCTCGCCAGCGGGTGCCGGCCAGTCAGCGCGAGAGTGGAACGCCACGCCGCCAGTGTGCACAGCGTCAGCAGCATGTCGAACATCACGGCATCGGCGTACAGGGCCACGGCGGCACAACCAAGCCAAAGCCATGCGGCTGCCTGCACGCTCGCGCGGTCGAGGCCGAGCCGCCGCCCCAGCGACGCGAGCAGCGGCAGGGTGGCCAAGGCGATGAGCAGCTCCAGCAGGCGTGCCGTCCAGGCATGCACCCCGGTGAGCGACCACGCCAGGTTGATCAGCCAGAACAGCAGCGGCGCCTTTTCCGAATACGGCACGCCGTCCAGATGGGGCACCAGCCATTGCCCGGTAACGTGCATGTTCCATGCGGCGGCGAGATAACGGGTCTCGTCGACCGCCAGCGGATGCAGGAAGAACACCGGCGGCAGCAGCAGCGCCAGGCCGACCAGCCACGATGTCCACTCCGAAGCGGCCGATCGGGGGAACGCGCCGTATCGAGAAGTCATGTTTTCCGGCCGCCCCCATCGTCGTGAAGGGATGCCGCTGCGGTCAGCTTGAGCCAGTCGGCCGCGATGGCGGCAACGTCCGTTGCGCTCATGTCGCGGGTCTCGATCGCCGTGTTGTCTCCGCCGTAGGGGCCGTACTTCGTCGAGCTGGAGGTCGAAAACAGCCCCAGGGTCGGCGTGCCGGTGGCGGCAGCCAGATGCATCACGCCGCAGTCGGCGCTGATGAAGGCGTCCATGCCGGCGATCATCGCCGCGAGGCGGCGCGGATCGCGCGTGTAATACGAGGCATGACGCTCGTCGAGCTGGCTCTCGCCATGTTCGGCCAGCAGGTTGACGATGCGCACCTGCGGCAGGCGCATCACCAGATGATCGATGAATTGCCCCCACCAATCGGCGCAATAGCGCTTGGCGCCCGTGGCGTTCGCGAATACCCCGACGACGATGCGTGGCGGCGGCGCCTGCTCCGTGTCGCCGAGGACTGCGGCGAGCACTTCCCGCCCCCGATCCCGCTCCGTTTTCTGCAGGCGCAGATTGAGAGGAGGGTAGGGCCTCGTCACCGGTCCCGCATAGGCGGTGCGCAGCAGGAACACGCTGCGTTTCGCCAGATGCTCCGGGCGAGGCAGGTCCCGCCACGCGGAAGCCATGGAGCTGCGGTCATCCGGGTAACCCAGCTTGAAGCGAGCCTTCACGATCGCCAGCAGCAGCCGGCCCGACTGCGAATCGATGCAGGCGTCGATGGCCAGGTCGTAGGTGTCGCGCCGCATTTGCCGCAGCAGCTGCACCGTCGCCCAGAGATGGCGGGCGATTTTCCGCGGCAGGCTGTAGACGCGGCGGACATGGAAGCGATCGAGGAACAACTGCTCGCCGACGTTGCCGCCGCTGACCACGTCGATTTCCGCGCCCGGGTAGAGCGCCTCGATTTCGGCCAGCAACGGGCTGATCAGCACCGTGTTGCCGAGGCGATGGTTGGGCCGGCAGACCAGCACGCGGTGGATGCCGCGAACCGGCAGCTGGCCCGGCTCGCACAGCTGCCGGTCGGTGAGGTCGAGCAGTCGGCGGAAGCAGGCCGCCACGAGGCGGCGGCGCAGCCGGTCCCGTCGCCGCGGCCGCGGGGGGGCGCTTGCTTGCTCGTGCTGTGGAACGGCTGGATGCATGGAGGCGATACCGATTCTGTTAAGCGTAAATACGAAGTCCCTGCGTCCTTGCTGACTGCATGCGTCGACATCTCACGCGCAGCGGTCCACTCCCATCCCGGATTCCTGCCGGCCCACCGCGGCCGCGGCGACGGATCGCTGCGGCGAAGCCTGCGACGACTGCTCGCTGGCTGCGCTGGTGCGCCACTCCAGCCATTCGCTGAGTACCAGCAGGGTCCAGATCGCACGGGCGTGATCGGCCTTGCGTGCCCCGTGCTCGGCCAGCAAGTCCAGGGCGGCGCGATCGTTCAAGCCGGCTTCGGCCAGCGCGGAACCCGCAAGGCGGGATTGCGCCCAGTCGCGCAAGGGGCCGCGCAGCCACGCGGACAGCGGCACCGAAAGCCCGCGCTTGCGCCGGTGCGTCACGGTACGCGGCAGATAGAGCCGCGCGTAGTCCTTGAGGAAAACCTTGGTGGTCAGCCCGCGCACGCGTGCCTGTTCGGGCAGGGCGGCGGCGAATTCGATCACCGTAGAATCCAGGTAGGGGGCACGGATCTCGACGCCGTGCAGCATGCCGCCGCGGTCGGCCTTGGCCAGCAGCGCCTCCGGCAGGGCATGGGCGAAGTCGTGCTGCTGGGCGGCGTCGAGCGGCGACAGCGGGGCGGCATCGCCCGCCTGCCAGACGGGCGGCTCGACTCCCAGGCGGCGCAGCCATTCCGGCGCGATGTGCGAGGTCCACAGTTGGTGACGCGCCAGCCCGTCCAGCTCCTGGCCGCGGACAAAGCGCTTGAGCAGGTAGGACAGGGTGATCTTGCGGTCGCTGGGCGGCAGGCGTTCGATCCCGCGCTGCAGGACTTTGCGCAGGCCGGCAGGCAGGCGGGCGTAGCGCCCGGCGAACTGGGCGCCGAGGTAGGTGGGGTAGCCGCCGAACAGTTCGTCCGCGCCTTCGCCGGCGAGCAGCACGCGCACATCCTGGGAGGCGCGTTGCGCCACTTGCGCCAGCGGCAGCCACGCCGGATCGGCCAGCGGTTCGCCGGTGGTCGCCACCAGCTGGTGCAAGGTAGCCGGCAGCTCGTCCGCGGTGACAGTCACCGGCACGAAGGGGCAGCCGAGTCGTGCAGCGATGCGCTCGGCGTCGCGTCCCTCGTCGAAGGAAGCCTCGGCGAAGCGGATGCAGTACGCCGGCAGCTCCTTGGCCGGGCGCAGGCTGCGCGCCACGGCAGCGATCAAGGCGGAATCCAGGCCGCCGCTCAGCAATACGCCGAACGGCACTTCGATCTCGCTCTGCCGATGCACCGCCTCGCGCAGCACATGGTCGAAGGAGCGCGGCGCGGGCATCGCGGTCGTGGCGGCCCGCTGCGGAAAATGCCAATAGCGCTGGTGGCGCGTTTCGTCCGGTTCGAACACGAGCATTTCGCCGGGCTGCAGCTTGCGGTGGCCGCTGAGCAGGCCCTGCGGCGCAGGGCAGTAGCCGGACTGCAGGAAGTGGGCGAGCGCGGCGCGATCGAGCGGCGCCCCGATGTCCGTGGCTTCCGTCAGCGCGGCCAGTTCCGAGGCGAACAGGATGCTGCGGTCGGCCACGGTGTAGTACAGATGCCGTTCGCCGGCGCGGTCGCGGGCCAGGATCAGCCGCTGCTTGCGCGCATCCCACAGCGCCAGCGCGAATACGCCCTGCAGGTGCTCGACGAAGGCGAGGCCTTTCTCCAGATACAGCGGAGCGATGACGGCGACGTCCGTGCTGAAGGGCACCTCGTGGCCGCATTGGGCAAGGAAGTGGCGCAGTTCGCGATGGTTGTCGATTTCGCCGTTGCAGGCGACCACGATGCCGTTCTGGTGTTCGATCAGTGGCGGCTGTGCTTCGTCCACGCCGCGTATGGCCAGCCGGTTCGCGGCCATCACCATGCCGGTGCGCGCCACCAGGGCGCTGCCGTCGGGGCCGCGATGCGCCATTTGCCGGAGCATGCGGCTTGCCGTCCGCTCCAGTGCGGGCAGCCCTTGCTGCGCGTCCGGTGTCACGATGCCGCAGATTCCGCACATGACGAAGTTCGCTCCCTGTTGACTACGCCGCGGCTCAGCCGCGGGCCAGGATCAGCGCGCCGCGGCGCCACGTGCCCAGCCGCGTGGTGCTGTGCAGCCCGCAACCGGCGAGGGTGGATTCGACCGTTTCGGGCGGTATCTCCGGATCCAGCGCCAGCAGGACGGGGGCATTCGTGCGCACCACGCCGCACAGGGTGGGAGCCGCCTGTGCCTGGCGCCAGGCAACGCCGTAGACGGGCTTGCCCAGGTAGAGATGCAGGCCCCAGGGCGTCTGTTCCTCGATGTCGTAGTCCTTGGCGGTGTTCTCGACGAAGACGATCGAGCCGTAGGCGCTGCCTTCCCCCTTTGCGGCGAGCTGCTGCGCGAAGAGGCGATTGTCCGCGGAGGGATGGGCCATCCAGCCCGCGCCAGCCTTGATCGCCAGCAAGGCGACGATCCACAGGCCCAGCGCCACCCGTTGGGCGGTGCTGCCGGGAAGGATCCGTCGGCGCAAGGCCAGGGCCAGCAACAGAGATAGCGGCAGGAACAGCGGCAGCACGTACAAGGGGAGGCGCGACTGCACCAGGCAGAACACCAGCAAGGGCAAGCACAGCCACAGCAGCAGGAACAGCTCGGGCCCGTAGCGGTGGCTCCTGGCTTCGCGCCAGTCCGCGGCCACTGCCGCGCGGGCCTTGCGGCCAAGCAGCAGCGGCCACCACGGCAGCGAGCCCAGCACGAGCGTCGGCAGGTAGGCCACGGCCCAGCCGAAGGGGCCGGGGTGGCGCCGCTGCACGGCGGTGAACATGCGGTCGTACACCTCGCGGTGCAGGAAGTAATGCAGCAGCCACGGATAGCGCAGCATCGCCAGCACGTACCAGGTGCCGCCGACCAGCAGGAACCCGATCAAGCCGGCGGGAGCGAACAGGCGGCCCAGCCCGCGCCAGCCGTCGCGGCGCTGCACGAACGGCAGGATCGCCAGCAAGGGAATCAGGCCCGGCGGCCCCTTGGTCAGGAAGGCGAGGCCGAAGCCCAGCCACATCAGCACGATCCAGCGGCGTTCGCGCGCGGGATCGGCGCCGAAGGCCGCGCGCAGGAAGCCCAGCATGGCCAGCGCCTCGAACAGGCTGAGGAATGCGTCGGTGCTGACGATGTTTGCGGCGAAGAATGGGAAGGGTGCGCAGGCGTAGATCAGCGCGGGCAGCCATGGCCGCTCCGGCACCAGCTCGAGACCCATGAAGTAGAGCAGCAGCAGGGTGGCGGCGAAGGCCAGTGCGTAGGGTGCGCGCGCCGCCCAGGTGTTGTGGCCGAAGGTCTTGATCGAGGCGGCGATCACCCAATAGGTCAGCGGCGGCTTGGAAAAGTTGGGCCGCTCGGCGCTGTAGGCCGGCGCCAGCCAGTTGCCCGAGTCGAGCATCTGCACCGCGCCGTCGACATAGCGGCCTTCGTCCGGGCTCCACAATCCGCGCGTACCCTGGAAGGCGAAGCCCAGCAGCAGGCCGAGCAGCAGGATCATGAGCAGCGGCCGCTGCGTGGCGACGGCCGCGCCGCTGCGGGCGTTCTGCGGGAGATGCGGGCTGTTGTCGGGCATGGTCGTTTCCTTGGGCAGGCGTGGCGTCTGCGGACTCAGCGACGATCGCCGCGACGGGGCAGCAGTTGCAGGTTGCGCAGGAAGATCAGCAGGGTGGTCGTTTCGCCGACGATGAAGACCGGCTCGCCGCGGTGGATCGCATAGCTCAGCAGGATTGCGCCGCCGATCGCGCTCAGGTACCAGAACACCTTCGGCACCAGGCTGCGCCCGTGTGCTTCGCTGTACAGCCACTGCACCAGGAAGCGGGCGCCGAACAGGGCCTGGGCGAGAAAGCCTGCGCCGATCCAGCAGGCCTGGCTTTCGGACGGGGTCAGCATGGACTTTCTCCGGAGTCGCGCGCCTCGCGCCAGCGCAGTTGCAGGTTGCGCAGGTAGATCAGCATGCCGCCGCTCTGGCCGGCGATGAACACGGGGTCGCGCAGATGGATCGCATAGCCGAGCAGCAGCGCGGCGCCGGCGAGGCTGGCGTACCAGAACACCATCGGGATTGCGCTGTACCCGCGCCGCTCGCTGTACAGCCACTGCAGCACGAAGCGTGAGGAGAACACCGTCTGGCCTGTCGCGCCAAGCAGGAGCCAGCCATGCGCGCGCAGGGCGAGCAAGGTGTCGGCAAGCGTCGTGCTCATCCCCGGCCCCACGCAATCGCATGAACGACCCGCACTGATACCGGTTCATCCACGTCCACCACCCCTCGCCCGGCCTTCGTGTTGACCGCGACAGGATAGGACCGGACGGCAGGAGTTGAGGGCGGCATGACGCTTGCTCGGATGGGCACCGCCTCCTCCTTTAGCGATATCCGTGCCAACTTCGCAAGCTTATGATTTCCATGGACAACCATCGCAGGCGGGGGCGCGACGGAAGCATTCGATCCTTGCAGTGTGCAAGAAATGTCTGCACAAATGGTAGGAATGTGGACGGCGACCGTCAGGGCGTTCAATGCTCGGGCGAATCGGGACAGGTGTCGGTCGATGCGCTGCTTTCGGCCGGCGAGGGCAGCCACAAGGCGACATGTACGTCGGGGCCGAGGAAACAGGCGGAGACGTAGCCTATCGCGCCCGGCGTGGATGCCACGAAGCGCACGACCGCCTGTTGCGAGGCCAGCACATAGGGCGGGCTCACGCCCTGGAAGTACTGGCGGTTCCAGTAGTCCTGCAAGCGGCTGTCCGACATGCGGATCAGTGTGTGCGCGAAGGCCTCGCGTACCGGCGATTCGGGCGGCAGGTTGACCGGAATCAGCCGATGGCCTTCCTTGTCGACGAAGATCTTCTTGAGGTAGATGTCGCGGAGGGTGTCGCGGTCCAGCACCAGCCGCGGAGCGGATGCACCCACGATCACCGCGATGCGCGGCGGCGTCGCGGCGGACGCCCCTCCGGCGGCGCCCGGGCCAAGCAGGCCGGTGAGTGCGAGCAGCAGGTATCGGTGCAAGCGTGTCATGTCAGAACAGCACCGCAACCGAAGCCAGCCAGCCGGCAGGGGCCAGTTGAAGGTTGTGGTTGCCTTCGCGGCGTTCCAGCTTGAGCACCACGCCGGGAACGGGCCGGTAGTTGAAGCCCAGGGTGCGCAGCGTGGTGATCTGCGATGCCCCGGAGCTGCGGTAGCGCTCGAAGCGTCCGACCACGTACAGGCGCTGCCGCAACGGCACCTCGGCTTCCAGGAACCCGCCTTGCTCGTCCGGCTGGCCGGCAGGCCCGCCACTGCGGTGAATGGCCTCGCCGGTCATCTCGAGATAGCGGCTGGACCACTGGAAGTCGATGCCGGCCAGACGGTACTGCTGTCTCGGCTGCTGCAGTTCGTAGCTCAGGAAGGAAACGCCGATGCCCAGATTGTCGCCGAGCAGGTGGTACAGCACCCGGCCGCCGTAGGCGTTGCGGAAGTTGTTGCGCAGGCTGCCGTCTGCGCCGAACGAACTGTACGCCTGGTTGTCGTTCTGGCCGACGTCGAGGTGCGCACTGTCGTCGACATAGAGCCAGTAGTCGAGGTCGTTGCCGCCTATCGGCGCGGTGCCGTACATCATGGCGCCGGTCGCGTGGCGGGAAAATGCGGCCGAGGTCGTCAGCGGTCGCGACACGGTCCAGGTCAGCGGGTCGGCGTGCACCAGGTTCCATTCGCCGACTGGCGTGAGGAACTTGCCGAAGCGGAAATTGACCGACTGATCGACGTGGTAATCCGCGTACAGGCGTTCGATGTCAAGCTCGGAGTCGCTCGAACTGGCATGTGTTCCCGATATATTCAACGCGTCGCCGAGATCCAGCTCGGCGAACGCCTGCCAGTTCGAACCGAAGTCCTTGGTCAGGAACAGGCTGATGTCCCGGAAGCTGTAAGTGGGGCGCTGGTTCTCGATGTCGTAGAAGTGCAGGTCGGCATAGCCGCCTACGCGCAGTCCCTGCTGCGGGAAGTAGAGGCCCTGGCCCAGCGTGTAAGGCGCCGGCTGCCAGCTGTCGTCCTGTGCGACGCTGGAGAACGGCGCACCCGCCAGGCAGACCATGGCGATCAGCGCGACGAGTGCGCGGCAGCGCAGTGGGCAACGGTCGGGTGGCCTGCTCATCGGAGTGCCTCGGGACGGCGGAGGAGGGAATCGCAGCGGGCGATGCGGAGTCCTAGTGCTCCCGGGGGACGCACCGCGACGACGCGGCGGATTCTGCGCCAGGATGGCGCTGCCGCGCAAAGCGGCCGCTGGCCACGCTTGCCGTCGACGTGCTGCTTCGACCACACTCGCGCGTCGAACGGGCATCGCGGCCGGCGACCGCCCATGGGTCTTTCATGATCAAGCACGTTCCCACCGTCGGTGACGGACTCGCGAAGTGACCATCCGGTCCGCCTTGTTGCGCCTGCTGTTCTGGATGCTGCTCGGCACCATCGCCGTCGTCGGCGCGCTGTCGTTCTTCGAATTCCGGCGCGCGCTGCAGTCGGAGATCGCGGCCAACCTGCAGTTCGGCGCCAGCACGGTGATGCAGCGCATCGACACCTTCATGTTCTCGCATGTGGAAAACATGCGTGTGTGGCGCGGGCTGGAGGTGATGCAGGACATTCGCGTCAACGACGTCGACAAGCGCCTCTCGCATTCCCTGGCCGATCTGCGCGCGGGGCAGGGAGCGGTTTACCGGGCGCTGCTGTGTACCGACAACAGTGGCCGCATCGTCGCCGCCAGCGATTCTGCGCTGATCGGCCACAGGGCGCCGGTCGCTTCCGCGTGGCAGCCCGTTCCCGGTGTCGAGCTCGACAACGTGGCGATCGCCCCGGTGTACGGGCGGCAGGATGGCATCACCATGCTGCGGACCCCGATCCCCAACGCCTTCGGCAGCGGCGACATCGGTTACCTCTACGTGCTGCTCGACTGGAGCGCCTTCCAAGGCCTGCTCGACGAGGCCGTCGGCGCCGGGCCGCGCGGCCTGTTGCTGCTGGATCGCGACGGGCATGCGATCGCAGCCTCGCGCACCTTGCGCAAGCGGCTGGACCTGTTGCACCTGCGGCTGCAGAGCTGGGTGCTGCCCAGCGTGGGTGCGACGTCGTACATCCATGATGGCCACGCCTTGGGCTATCGCACCTTGCTGGTCGGTGTCGCCACTTCCAGCGGCTACCAGCAGTTCCAGGGCCTGGGCTGGCACATCGTGATGATCGAACCGACCCTGGTCTCGTTCGGTCCGATCTGGCGCCTGCTGTGGGCCATGCTCGCCGTTCTGCTGCTGACCCTTGGCGCCGGGATATGGATCTCCTCCCGCCTGGCTGGCCGCATTGCCCAGCCGATCGTTGCGCTCACCGATTTTGCGCGCCGCTTCCGCCAGGGCGGGAGTGCGCTGCCTGCAGTGCCGCCGAGCACTATTTCCGAAGTGGAGGAGCTGCACCACGCCTATGTGGAGATGATCGAGGCGCTGGAGCGCTCGCGCGAGCAGATCGTGCGGGCCGGCAAGCTGGCCGTGGTGGGCGAGATGGCGGCGATCATGGCGCACGAGGTGCGCACGCCGATGGGCATCCTGCGCAGCTCGGCACAGCTGCTGCAGCGCCAGCCGCACCTCGGCGAGAAAGAGCACGAACTGATCGGCTTCATCCTCAGCGAGACCGAGCGCCTGAACCGGCTGGTGACCATGCTGCTGGAGTGCGCGCGGCCGACCCCGCCCAACTTCCGCCCGCACGACCTGCACGCGATCATCGACAGCGTGATCGGCCTGCTCGACTCGCGTGCGGAAATGGCCGGCGTCGCGTTGAGCAGGGAATTCCCCGACGAGAGCCTGGTGTTCGACTGCGATCGCGAGCAGATGATGCAGGTGCTGCTGAACCTGGTGCTCAACGCGCTGTCCTTCGTTCCGGCCGGCGGGCGCATCGTGGTGAGGGCGGCACGCGCAGCAGGGGAGGCACGGATCGTCGTGGCCGACAGCGGACCCGGTGTGCCGCCGGAGTTGCGCCAGCGCATCTTCGATCCGTTCTTCAGCCGGCGCGAAGGCGGCATCGGCCTGGGGTTGACCATCGTGCAGCAGATCGTCCAGGTGCATGGCGGCGGGATCGAGGTGGATGAGAGCGAGTGGGGCGGTGCGGCCTTCGTGCTGCGCTTCGGCATGCGATAGGCGATGGCGATGAATACGAAGCGGATCCTGGTGGTCGACAACGAGGCGAAGATGCGGCGCATCCTCGAACTGTCGCTGCGCAACATGGGACACGAAGTGCTGCAGGCGGCCGAGGGCGAGGAGGCCCTGGCCCTGCTCGAACACGAATCCTGCGACCTCGTGCTCACCGACCTGCGCATGCCGCGCATGGACGGCATCGAGCTTCTCAAGGCGCTGCGGGCGCGCGGCGACGAAGTGCCGGTGATCGTGCTGACCGCCTACGGCACGATCGAGACGGCGGTGGACGCGATGAAGCTGGGCGCCGCCGACTACATCATCCGCCCGTTCGAGATGGAAACCGTGGAGCTGGCGGTGGCGCGCGCACTGGCCATGCAGGCGGTGCAGCGCGAGAACAGGTTCCTGCGCGACGAGCTTTCCAAGGGCTGGGGCGAATTCGTCGGTGTCAGCGACCGCATGCAGGCGCTGTACCGACTGCTGCAGCAGGTGGCGCCGACGCGCAGCAGCGTGTTCATCGTCGGCGAGACCGGTACCGGCAAGGAGCTGGTGGCGCACGCCCTGCACCAGGCTTCCGGGCGCAGCGGCCTGTTCGTGCCGATCAATTGCGCCGCGATCCCGACCGATCTGCTGGAGAGCGAACTGTTCGGCCACGCCAAGGGCGCCTTTACCGGCGCGCTGAGCGATCGCGTGGGCAAGTGCGAACTGTCCAGCGGGGGCACGCTGTTCCTGGACGAGATCACCGAGATGCCGCTGCCGTTGCAGGCCAAGCTGCTGCGCGTGCTGCAGGGCGGCAGCATCGAGCGGCTCGGCGCCAACACGCCGATCGCGGTGGACATGCGGGTGGTGGCCGCCGCCAACCGCGATCCGCAACAGGCGGTGGAGGAGGGCCGGCTGCGCCGCGACCTTTATTTCCGCCTCAACGTCGTACGCGTCGACGTGCCGCTGCTGCGCGACCGCCACGGCGATATCCCCTTGCTGGCCGGGCACTTCCTGCACAAGTACGCGCGCGAGCTCGGCCGCCACGTGCCGCGGCTGTCGGCGCAGGCGCTGCAGCGCCTGGAACATTACGCATGGCCCGGCAATGTGCGCGAGCTGGAAAACCTGATCGAGCGCGCCATGGTCCTGTGCCGTGGCGACGAGATCGGCCTGGGGTACTTTCCCGCGGAGATCTCACAGGATTCCTTGCCGGCAACAGCCGCCAGACCCTTAGCGGCGCCCGCATCCGGCGCGGCAGCTTCGCTGTCGATGAAACACCAGGTCGAGACGCTCGAACGCCAGCTGATCGCTGCCGCCCTGACGCGCAGCGACGGCAACAAGGCCGCCGCTGCGAGGCTGTTGGAAATCAGCGAGCGTGCGCTCTGGTACAAGCTCAAGCGTTACGGACTGTAGCTCGGCAGGCGTCGTCCCGGGGACGACGCCTGCTCGTCGAGTGCTACAAGGCCAGCCACGCGTACAGGTACAGCGTGTCGTTGTCTGACGCCCGCCGGCCCGCACCGTCCACGTTGGTGACCAGACCGCTGAACCGCGTGTACCAGGTGTATTGCAGTCCGAGGCGGAGGTTGGCGAAAGGCTGTTCCCAGGATTCCGACTTGCCGAACGGATTCCAGTTCAGCTCGGCGATGCCGCCACGGGTGTCGGGGCTGCCATTGTTGCCGTAGAGCGCGAGGTCGCGGCTGCCGTCGTCGGCGAATCCGCCCAGCGTGACGCCCCAGGTGTTGCGGTACCAGTAGCTGGCGTTGAGGTTCAGCGCGCGCAGGCTGTCGTGGAGGTTCGAGGAGCCGCCGGCAGGGAAGGTGGCGTCGAGGCGTTGCCGCTCGTTCAAGTACAGGCCGTTGACGGTCACGATGTGCTTGCTTCCGGCGAAGAGCTGGTAGCTCGCATCGACCCCGAGGTCGGTGAACTTATCGGTGGGGCCCGCCACGGCCACGGCGTCACCCTGCGCATTGGTGCCGGGCAGCCCACGTGCCGCGTGGAAGGCGAACACACCGGCCTGCAGGTCGCCGCTGGCAAGGTTCCACGTGTAGGCAAGCCGTGCGTAGGGTGCAATGCCGGACAGCCGCCCGCTGAAGTCCGCGTTCACGTCGCGCAGGAAGGCGGGCGATAGCGAGCGGTAGCCGCCGGCTTCCACATAGAGCTTGCCATCGATTTGCGCGTAGGCATTGAGGCCGAGCACTTGTCCGGCCAACCCGCCCATCAGGATGGGTGCTGCCGGTGCGCCGGGAGCCAGGTCCGGTGCCATGTACGGAAACTGCCACGCCGGCGATGTGTTGAAGACATCGGTCACGCTGGGGTTGTTGTTGAGCGAGATGCCCCACACGGTGCCGTGGCTGCCCCAGCTGGTGCTGCGCGCATAGCGCAGGTCGCTGTTGTCCCAGCCGAGCAGGCCGCCGTTCTCCGAATAAGTGGCTTGCGCCATCACGCCGAGGTGATCGGTGATGCGGCCGGCCAGGAAGGCCGAGGCTTGCTGCAGCTCGGTGTTGTTGTTGTCGCTGAAGCCGTTGGCCGGCGGCGATGTCTGTGCCTTGGCGGTCTTCGTGTACGTCTCCACCACCATCAAGGACAGCGGCACCTCCGTCGCGTCGCTCGCCTTGACCGTGTAGCCCAGCAGCTTGAACTGGCGGCCGAACGGCGTCAGCTGTGGACCGAAGCCGCCGACATGGCAGGCGGTGCAGGGAGCGTGGGTCTGTCGCGCAAAGGCCGGTATCGCGGCGGCATCCGGTGAAACGGCTGAAAGAGTGAGCAGCCCAACGACGAATGCCGCGACGCGGACCGCATATTGGTGAAACCTGGAACGCCGGACGACGTGACAGGAAACCATGATGTTCTCCCCTCGAGGCAAGGTTTTGGCAAACCGTTGTGGAAAGTCCACGGAACACGGTCGGCAGTTCAATGTGTCAGTACCCGGTGCGACGGTTTTTGATTCTTATCAAGTCGGCGCATGGTGCGTCAAAATGCGCAAGCGCGAGTGGACCACGGATCCAGCCGACTTCATCAAGCCGGAACCGCTCGACGTTTCCACGGTGGAAACCGTCCCGGCAGGACGTGAGCAGCACGGTGTCGGCGGCACCACGCCCGATTTCACCAGGCCAGCGGCGACTGCGGGCGCCCGGTCATGGGTGACATGCCGCCGTCATGTCGCCGCAAGCGAAATTTAACGAAGCTTCGCGAGCATGGCGGTCTTTCGGGCGGCACGCCCGGTCCCCTCCACCCACCACGGCAGCACCCATTCCAGGGTGCCCCGAAAAGGATGCTCGCGCATGCTTCATCGTCGTACTTCGATCCACTTGTCGGGTCTGGCCCTGGCTATCGTGGCGATCCTCTATGGCACCGCCGCCACCGCGGACGACGCCGTCGCCGCGAGCAACCCCGCTCCGGCGGCCGCACCCTCCAAGGACAACGCCAAGTCGCTGCAGGTGATCTCCGTGGTCGCGACCGGCGAGACGCGTCAGGTCCAGACCATCGGCAAGCAAGACATCGAAGCGGCGGCGCCGGGCACCAGCGCACTGAAGGTGCTCAACGAACTGCCGGGCGTGAACTTCCAGTCGTCCGATCCCTGGGGCGCCTACGAGTGGTCCACCACGATCACCTTGCACGGTTTCGACCAGAGCCGGCTCGGCTTCACCCTGGACAATATCCCGCTGGGCAACATGTCCTACGGCGTCACCAACGGCCTGCAGGTGACGCGTGCGATCAGCTCGGACAACATCGCGTCGGTGCAGCTGGCGCAGGGCGCGGGCGCGCTGGGCACGCCGTCCAACACCAACCTGGGCGGCACCGTGCAGTTCTATTCGGCCGATCCGGACGAAAAGCCGGGCGTGCGCTTCGACCAGGCGATCGGCTCGGACGGTACGCATCGCAGTTATGCGCGGCTGGACACGGGCGACTACCACGGCTTTTCGATGTACCTGAGCTATGACCACGCGAACACCGACAAGTGGAAGGGCTACGGTTCGCAGCGTTCCAACCAGGCCAACCTGAAGGCGGTCTACCAGTGGGGCGACGGCAACCGCATCAGCCTGTTCGCCGACAGCTCCAGGCGCAAGGAATACGACTACCAGGATCTCTCGCTGACCAGCCAGCATGTGCTGGGCTGGAACTACGACTACTGGCAGCCGGACTGGAAAACGGCCCTGCAGGCCGCCAACGCCTACCACACCAGTGGGCAATACAGCGGCGTGGCCAATGGCTATCCGACCTCGCTGGCCGGCTTGCCCGCCGATTACGACTGGCTGGATGCGAACTACTACGCCGGCGGCGGCATCCGCCATGACAACCTGGTCGGACTGAGCGGCAGCTTCAATCTGACCGACAACCTGACCTGGAACCTGGGCGGCTACTACCACGGCGACCGCGGCGAAGGACAGTGGGTCACGCCGTATGCGTCGTCGCCGGCGTCCGGCTTGCCGCTGGCCATGCGCACCACCGATTACGGCCTGGACCGCTACGGCGCGACCAGCTCGGTGCAGTACACGATCGGCAACAACGACATCGAAGTGGGCGTGTGGGGCGAGGACTCCAACAACAAGATCGAGCGCAACTATTTCAACCTCTACGGCGCATACACCGGCCTGTGGACGTTCTATGACGGCGAAACGCCGTTCTATCGCGCCTTCCTGCAGCACTACACCTACGACACGCGGATGGCCTATGCCGAGGACACCCTGCATTTCATGGACGACCGGCTGACGGTCAACTTCGGCGCCAAGTCGCTGCGCTCCACCACCACCTCGGATTCGCTGGTGCACACCGCTGCGTTCGCGCAGGGCAGCATCAAGGCCAGCGACGGCTTCCTGCCGCAGCTGGGCGTGGACTACAAGCTGGACAGCCACCAGGACATCTACGCTTCCTACAGCAAGAACATGGACGCCTATGGCGCCCTGCCGTTCGCCACCTCGCAGGCGACGTTCGACGCCAGCAAGAGCACGCTGAAGCCGGAGGGCTCGCAGACGCTGGAAGCCGGCTACCGCGTGCGCGGCGCGAGCTTCGAGGCGGCTGCTGACCTGTACTACACGCGCTTTACCAACCGCCTGCTGCAGACCACGCCGTGCTCGGCGGTGCAGACCTGCGCCAGCCAGCTGGACAACGTGGGCAGCGTGAACAGCCATGGTGCCGACCTGTCGTTGATCTGGCGTCCCCTCGAAGGGCTGCGCTGGCTGAACACGCTTTCCTACGACAACTCCAAATACCAGGACGACTACCTCAACGGCGGCGTGGTCGCCACCAAGGGCAAGTACGTGGTGGGCATCCCGAGCTGGATGGTCACCTCGGGCCTGAGCTACCACGTCGGCGGCTGGGGCTTCACCCTGGACGGCAAGTACACCGGCAAGCGCTACATCACCTATACCAACGATTCCTCGGTGCCGTCGTACTGGCTGTTCAACGCCGGCGCGAGCTACGACCTCGGTGCGGTGGCGGGCTTCCAGGACATCCGCCTGGCCCTCAACGTCACCAACCTGGCCGGCAAGCACTACTTCGCCACCACGGGCACCAACGGCTACGTCGCCTCCGATCCGAACGGCTACAACCAGACCCTGCAGGCGGGCGCGCCGCGTCAGGTATTCTTCAACGTCAACGTGCGCCTCTGATGCCCGCCGCGTGATCCGCCGCTTCCGTGCGGCGCCCGCACCGTGGCCGAGACGGTTCGCGATGGGCGGCGCGCGGGAGGCCGCGGGTCACGCCAGGACGCAAGCATGATCGTTTCCACCAGGACGCCCGCCGCCGGCCCCATGCCGTGCGGCGGGCGTCCATCCGCCTGTCGAGATTGCCGATGAAGCGCTGCCTGTTGCCACTCGCCCTCCTGCTGACGCTGACCGCCTGCCATCAGGAAACCTCCGCAAGCCGCATCACCGTCAGCGGGGTGGTCGGCGGCGCCGTGCCGGTGGCCGGTGTGCCCGTCGAGGCCACCGACCACGCCGGACGGCGCGTGGTGTCCGGCGTGACGGACGGGCAGGGCCGCTACTCGCTCGTCCTCGACGGCACCGCCCCCTTCGTGCTGAGCGCGCCGTTCAACGACGAGGACGGCGCTCCGGCCATGCTGTCGGCGGTGTTCGTGCCGGCGGCAGGGCATGCGCAGTCCGTGCTGAACCTCAATCCGGTCAGTTCGCTGCTGGCGCAGCGCGTGCTCGGCGGGGCGCTCCAGGCCGCACCGGATGCGACGCAGATGGCGGGCGTCACCGCCGCGCACATCGCCGCGGCGGACAAGGACGTGGCAGGCGTGCTCGCGCCGCTCTACGCCGCGTTCCACGTGGCGGCCGCGCAGGTGGCGGATCCGGCGGGCGAAACGGAGGCCTATCGTGCCGGCGCCCGCACGCCGCTTGGCGAGCTGTTCTCCGTGGTCCACTTCAAGGTGCGCAAGGGCGAGCTCAGCGTGGGCAGCGGCGCCGATCGCGCCGTCGTCTCCATTTCTGCGCGCGGCCCGCTGTCCGCCGCCGTACCGGCGAGCGCGGCCGCATCGGCACTGGCACTGGCGAAGGGGCCGAGCACCACGCCTATCCAGCACGTGATCGTAGTGATTGGCGAGAACCAGACCTTCGACGGCCTGTTCGGCGGCTACGCGCCGCTCGCGGGGCAGACGGTGAGGAACCTGTTGTCCGAGGGCATCATCAATGCCGACGGCACGCCGGGGCCGAACTTCGCGCTGGCGGCGCAGAGCAAGGGCGCGCCATCGAAGGTCTACACGATCCAGCCCGAACGCGCAGGCCGCTACGCCACGCTGCCGCAGCCGGAACAGACCGGTGAAATGAACCCGGTCACGTTCCAGAGCGCCGGCGGCCTACCGGACCAGCGCTTCCCGGCGGACCTGCCGAACGGGCCGTTCCAGATCACCCGCTACGTCCCGTACCGCAACGACGGCAAGGACGCCCTCGCGGCTGCGGTGCGCACCGGCGATCCGGTGCATCGCTTCTTCCAGATGTGGCAGCAGACCGGCGGCGACAACAGCAAACTGGACATGTTCGCCTGGGTGGCCGGCAGCACGGGGCAGGGCGGCGACACCCCCGGCGTAACCCCGGCCAATCCCGCGCAGGGCGGCGAGCTGATGGGCTTCATGAACATGTCCGCCGGCGACGCGCCGCTGTTCCGTTCGCTCGCGCAGGACTACGCGCTGAGCGACAACTACCACCAGTCCATCATGGGCGGCACCGGCGCCAACTTCTTCGCCATCGCCACCGCCGACGTGCCGTTCTTCAACCAGGACGGCAAGCTGGCGCCGCCGCCGGCGAACCAGATCGAAAACCCGGACCCGATGCCGGGCACGGCGAACTTCTACACCCGCGACGGCTATGAGGGCGGCTCCTACGTGAACTGCTCCGATCCGAAGCAGCCGGGTGTGGCGGCCATCCTCGCCTTCCTCGGCGAGCGGCACATCGCCAGCAAGTGCGCGCCCGGCGCCTACTACCTGCTGAACAACTACAACCCCGGCTACGACATGGACGGCCGCCCGCAGCCGATCGGCCCGAACAACTACAACTACCCGCCGCAGACTGTGCCGACCATCGCCGAGGCGCTGGCGAAACAGGGCGTGAGCTGGAAGTGGTACACCGGCGGGCGCGATGCAGCGGACGTCGCCGCCGAGGCCGCCGCGCTGCACATGCCGGTCGCGAAGGCGCAGATGCTCCAGTACAACAACATCGGCGACCCGCTGGCGGCGTCCGCGAAGGTGATGGGCGACCCGGCGCTGAAGTCCGGCCTCGCCGGCCTCGCCACCCTCTACGGCGACCTGGCGCACCACACCCTGCCGGCGGTGTCCTTCGTGGTACCGAAGAACCTCGACAGCGGCCACCCCGGCTATTCGGCGCCGGCCAGCTACGAGGCCTTCCTCAAGGACCTGCTGGCCAAGGTGCAGGCCGATCCGGCTTTGTGGGCGCACACCGCGATCCTGGTCACCACCGACGAGGGCGGCGGCCATTTCGACACCGGCTACATCCAGACCCTCGACTTTTTCGGCGACGGCCCGCGCATTCCGATGCTGGTGGTCTCGCCCTATGCGCGCAAAGGCGCGGTCGACCACAGCTACGAGGATCATGCCTCGATCCTGAAATTCATCGAACGCAACTGGCGGCTGCAACCGCTGTCGCCGCGCAGCCGCGACAACCTGCCGGACCCGGTGACCGTGGCCGGCAAGCCGTACCAGCCGATCAACGGCCCGGCCGTAAGCGACCTGATGTCGATGTTCCAGTTCTGAGGGCGAGGTTTCCGGCGCGCGCCGCCGGGCGACTGCGATGCGCCGGATGCCGAAGAAAAGCTGGATGTCCGCCCTGGCCGGCGTGCTGGTCGCGGCCGCCGCGTGCACCGGCAGCGCACGATCGCCGTCTTCGCATGCGGAACGCACGGCATCCGCTGCCGCGGCTGCCCCGGATGCCGCGCAGGACGCGGCCATCCGCAGGTGGGTGCGCTATCCGCCGGTGCCCTCCCGGCTGAGTCCGCAGGCCGCGCTGGGCAGGCAGCTGTTCTTCGACACCGCCTTGTCGGCATCGAAGCGGATGTCCTGCGCCAGCTGCCACAGTCCCGAACACGCCTACGGCCCGCCGAACGGGCTGGCGGTGCAGCCTGGTGGCCCGGACCTGCGCCATGCGGGCACGCGCGCGGCACCGTCACTGCGCTATCTGGACGGCACGCCGCAGTTCAGCCTACATGCCTACACGCCCGGTTCCGAGGACGCCGAGTACGAAGGGCCGACCGGCGGTTTCACCTGGGATGGCGAAGCCGCCTCGCGGCAGCAGCAGGCGGCGGTGCCCCTGCTGAATCCGGACGAGATGGCCAATGCGAATCCGGCGGCGGTGGCGGCGGCGATGCGCGGCAGCGCCTACGCATCGGTGTTCCGGCGCGTGTTCGGCGCGGACAGCCTCGACGACCCCGCCGTGGCCCTCGCCGACATCGGCGCCGCGCTGGCGGCGTTCCAGGCTGAGGACCCGAGCTTCCATCCGTACACCAGCAAGTTCGACGCGGTGATGTCGGGCCACGCCCGTTTCACGCCGCAGGAGTTGCGCGGCTACGCGCTGTTCAACGACCCGCGCAAGGGCAACTGCGCTGCCTGCCACCTCGACGTGCCGGGGCCGGGCGGCCGTCCGGCGGCGTTCACCGACTACGGCTATGCGGCGTTGGGCGTGCCGCGCAATCCGGCTATCCCCGCCAACCGTGACCCTCGCTATTACGACATGGGCCTGTGCGGACCCTATCGCCATGACCTGCGCGGGCAGACGTCATATTGCGGCATGTTCAAGACGCCCACCTTACGCAACGTCGCCACGCGCCGCGCCTTCTTCCACAACGGCTACTTCCACACCTTGCCGGAGGTGCTGCATTTCTACGTCGAACGCGATACCGACCCACGCAAGTGGTATCCGCTCGTGCATGGCAAGCCCGTCGTCTACGACGACCTGCCGCCGCGCTACCGCGGCAACGTCGATCGCAGCGACGCGCCGATGGATCGCGCAAAGGGCGACCGGCCGGCGCTGGACACGCTGGAGATCGGCGACGTGATCGCCTTCCTCAAGACATTGGACGACGGCTATTCGGCCAGCGCAGGAGGGACGTCGACATCCGCCACCTCGCCGGTGCGCGGGGGAAAGTGACTGGCAAGAGCAGAACGTCGCCTATTGCAGACATTTTCTCCGGCTCTCAACGCTACGCGCTCGTTGCTCACCAGTAGCGACCACAGGCGGCAATCGACCCTTGTCCGTTACCGACGGCAGGAAGGACCCCGCCTCGATCAGGCATGGTTTTCCGTTGCCCCATGAACAGACTTCCGACTGGCTTTTTCTCGCAAAGTCAGTTGCGGCGATAGCGCGCTTCGTTTCAGGCGTTCCAGCAACCTGGCGCTGGTGATATCACTTCGCCATTGTGCGACGCAATAGTGCAAACAAGAGGGTGCTAGCCCCGCACTGGTGCATCGCTTTGGCCAATGCAGGCCGAAAAACCCCCAAAAACACCGCGAAAAAGCGCGGTTCCTCCCTTGGCATAAATGATGCTGCGCGTCATGCAGCAAGGTCCGCCGATCGGCTGATGGTGACGGACGGGCCGGGGGACGGGCAGCTCACTGGCGATTGGGATGGGGTATGTCGAGCAAAGCTACGCGGATCGAATTATTCCGGTTGCGCACGCCTTCCATGCGTGCGTTCCACCTCAGCTGGCTGGCGTTTTTCGTCTGCTTCTTCGCGTGGTTCGCGGTGGCGCCGCTGATGCCGCTGATCAAGGGCGAGCTGCATCTCGACAAGGATCAGCTGGCCAACATCAATATTGCCGCGGTAGCCGTCACGGTATTCGGGCGGTTGGTCATTGGCCCGCTCTGTGACCGTTTCGGTCCGCGCCGCGCATATACTTGGCTTCTGCTGCTGGGCGCGATACCGGTGTTCGGCATCGCGTTCGCGCACAGCTACGCCTCGTTCCTGTTTTTTAGGCTCGCCATCGGTATCGCGGGCGCGGGTTTCGTCATCACGCAATACCACACCTCGGTGATGTTCGCGCCGAACGTGGTGGGCACCGCCAATGCGGCGGCGGCGGGGTGGGGCAACGCGGGCGGCGGCGTGGCGCAATCGGTAATGCCGTGGGTGCTGGCGGCGATGCTGGCGCTGGGCGTGCAGCATCACTGGGGCTGGCGTGCGGCGATGTTCGTGCCCGGCGTGCTGATGCTGGTCGTCGCCGCTCTGTATTGGCGCTACGCGCAGGATTGCCCGCAAGGCGATTACCGCGAACTGCGTGCGTGCGGCGCCATGCCCGACACCGGCAAAGGGGGCGGGTGGGCGGTGTTTCGCGCGGCGATGGTCAACTATCGCGTGTGGATGCTGTTCGTCACTTACTCCGGTTGCTTCGGCATCGAATTGTTCGTGCACGGTGTGGCTGCCACTTATTACGTCGACCACTTCGGCATGGATCTTCGCCACGCGGGCCTGGCGGCGGGCAGCTTCGGTTTGCTGGCGTTGTTTGCGCGCGCTTCGGGCGGCATGGTGTCCGATCGCCTGGCCCGCAGGCATGGATTGGTAGCACGCAGCTGGCTGCTGGCCGCGCTGATGCTTGGCGAAGGCCTGGGCCTGCTGTGGTTTTCCAGCATGCAGGCAGCAGGGCTGGCCGTGCTCGCGATGATTGCCTTCGGCCTGTTCACGCATATGGCCTGCGGTGCCACGTATGCGCTGGTGCCGTTCATCGATCGCAAGGCATTGGGCGGCGTGGCTGGCATCGTCGGCGCGGGCGGCAATGTCGGCGCGATAGCCGCGGGCTTTCTGCTCAAAAGCACCGGCTCGGTGCAACACACGTTCGCGCTGCTTGGCGGTTTCGTGATCGCCGGTTCGCTGTGCGCGCTCGCGGTGCGGTTCAACGCCGAGCACACGGCACGCGAGGAACAGCTTTACCAGGAGGCATTGCGTCGGCACCAGGCAGAGCCGGCAGCATCGCCGGCCATTGCATAGGCGACGAGGAGGTACGGCTTATGACGCTCAAACTGCTCGTGATCGGCAACGGCATGGTCGGGCATAAGCTGCTCGAAGAACTGACGGCGCGGCAACTGACCGGCCTGGATATCACCGTGCTGTGCGAGGAAAGCCGGCCCGCATACGATCGCGTGCACCTGTCGGAGTTCTTCAGCGGCAAGAGCGCGGAGGATCTGTCGCTGGTCGCGCCAGGATTTTTCGATCAGCCGGGCCTGCAACTGCGGCTGGCCGCGCGCGCCGTGCACATCGACCGTGCACTTAAGCGTGTCACCACCGCGGATGGCGACGTCGTCGCCTACGACAAGCTGGTGCTCGCCACGGGCTCCAAACCCTTCGTGCCGCCGATCCCCGGCAACGACCGGCCGGGCTGTCTGGCCTATCGCACCATCGACGATCTGCTGGCGATGCAGGCCTGGGGCGCGCGGGCCAAGGTCGGCGTGGTGATCGGCGGCGGTCTGCTCGGCCTGGAATGCGCCAAGGCGCTGCGCGACATGGGCCTGGAAACGCACGTGGTGGAATTCGCGCCACGCCTGATGGCGGTGCAGGTGGACGACATCGGCGGCCAAGTGTTGCGGCGGAAGATCGAGGAACTGGGCGTCACCGTGCATACCGGCAAGAGCACGCTGGAAATCGTCGACGGCGATAGCGCGCATCACCGCTTGAACTTCGCCGATGGCAGCCATCTCGATGCCGACATGATCGTGTTTTCCGCCGGCATCCGTCCGCGCGACGAACTGGCACGGCAATGCGAACTCGGCGTGGGCGAGCGCGGCGGCATCCACGTCGACAATTTCTGCCGCACGCGCGACCGGGATGTCTACGCCATCGGCGAATGCGCCTACTGGGGCGGCAAAACCTATGGCCTGGTCGCGCCCGGCTACGACATGGCGCGCGTGGTCGCCGCGCATCTCGGTGCGCTATTGGAGCGCACGCGCGCACCGACGCTGCCGGAATTCGCCGGTGCCGACATGTCCACCAAGCTGAAACTGATGGGCGTGGACGTGGCAAGCCTCGGCGATGCGCACGGCGCCACGCCGGGCAGCCGCAGCTACCAGTTCAGCGATGAGCGCCGGCTGGTCTACAAGAAACTGGTGGTGTCGGGCGACGGCAAGCAACTGCTGGGCGGCGTGCTGGTGGGCGATGCCAGCGAATACGGCACCCTGCTGCAGATGATGCTCAACGGCATCGAACTGCCCGAGGCGCCGGAATTCCTGATCCTGCCCTCGCCGGACGGCAAGGCGAAGCCGGGCCTGGGTGTCGATGCATTGCCTGCTTCCGCCCAAATCTGTTCGTGCAACAACATCTCCAAAGGACAGCTGTGCGATGCGGTGGCCGCAGGCGCGGCCTCCATCGGCGCGCTGAAGTCCGCCACCAAGGCCGGCACCACCTGCGGCGGCTGCGTGCCGCTGGTCACGCAGATCATGAAAGCGGAGATGAAGCGCCAGGGCCTGGCGGTAAACAATCATCTGTGCGAGCACTTCGCCTACTCGCGCCAGGAGCTTTACCACCTGGTACGCGTGGAGCGCATGAAGAGCTTCGACGACTTGCTCGCCAGACACGGCCAAGGCCTGGGCTGCGATATCTGCAAGCCTGCCGTGGCCAGCATCCTCGCTTCCTGCTGGAACGAATTCGTACTGCAGAAAGAGCACGCCTCGCTGCAGGACTCCAACGATTACTTTCTCGCCAACATCCAGAAGGACGGCAGCTACTCGGTGGTGCCGCGCATGGCCGGCGGCGAGGTGACCCCGGACGGCCTGATCGCGGTCGGCCAGATCGCCAAGAAGTACGGCCTCTACACCAAGATCACCGGCGGCCAGCGCGTGGACATGTTCGGCGCACGGCTGGAACAGTTGCCTTCGATCTGGGAAGAGCTGATTGCGGCAGGCTTCGAATCGGGCCATGCCTATGGCAAGGCCGTGCGCACGGTGAAATCCTGCGTCGGCTCCACCTGGTGCCGCTACGGCGTGCAGGATTCGGTCGGCACCGCGATCGATCTGGAAAACCGTTACAAGGGCTTGCGCTCGCCGCACAAACTGAAGTTCGCCGTTTCCGGCTGCACCCGCGAATGTGCGGAAGCGCAGAGCAAGGACGTGGGCGTGATCGCCACCGAGAAAGGCTGGAATCTCTACGTGTGCGGCAACGGCGGCATGAAGCCGCGCCACGCCGAACTGCTGGCGGGCGATCTGGATACGCCCACGCTGATCCGGTACGTCGACCGCTTCCTGATGTTCTACATCCGCACCGCCGATCGCCTGCAGCGCACCAGCGTGTGGCGCGACAACCTGGAGGGCGGCCTGGATTACCTCAAGGACGTGATCCTCCACGACACGCTGGGTATTGCCGCCGAGCTCGAAGCGGAGATGCGGCACATCGTGAGCACTTACGAGTGCGAGTGGAAGAAGGCGGTCAACGATCCTGAGACGCGCAGGCGCTTCCAGCATTTCGTCAACAGCAGCGTGGCCGACGGCAACGTGGCGTTCGTGCCGGAGCGCGGGCAGATCCGTCCGGCCAGCTTGGAAGAAAAGCGCAAGCGGCGCATTCCCGCACTGGTAACCACGGAGTAACGCGATGGAGGGTTCGGTGGCAATACGAAGCTGGACCGTGGTATGCGAACTGGACGACATCGTGCCGAACACCGGCGTGTGCGCGCTGGTCGGCGACGAGCAGGTGGCGGTGTTCCGCATCGGGAACAGGGAGCTTTACGCGATCGACAATTTCGACCCGAACGCCAACGCATCGGTACTTTCGCGCGGCCTGGTCGGCAGCCTGGCCGGGCGCATCGTCGTCGCCTCGCCGATCTACAAGCAGCATTTCGACCTGCGCACCGGCGAATGCCTGGAAGCGCCGGAGCACTCGGTGCGCGCCTGGCTGGTTCGTCTGGAAGGTGATCGCGTTCTGCTGGGACGACCGCTGCCGTGAGCACGCAACGGCCCAGGCTGGTCGTCATCGGCAACGGCATGGCCGGCATGCGCGCGGTGGAGGAATTGCTGCAGCTGGAACCGGGCTTGTACGACATCACCGTGTTCGGCGCCGAGCCCTATGGCAACTACAACCGCATCATGCTCTCGATGCTGCTGAGCGGTGAAAAGAGCGCCGACGAGATCATGCTCAACACGCGGGAGTGGTACGCCGAGCAAGGCATCACCCTGCATGCCGGCGATCCGGTGGTGGCGATCGACCGACGCCGTCGGCGCGTGCATTCGCGCATGGGCGTGGAGGCTGTGTACGACCGCCTGCTGATCGCCACGGGCTCGAAGCCGTTCATGCTGCCGTTGCCGGGTGGCGATCTGCCGGGTGTGATCGGTTTTCGTGGCATCGACGACGTCGAGCATATGTTGCAGGCTGCCAGCACTTACAAACATGCCGCGGTGATCGGCGGCGGCCTGCTCGGCATCGAGGCCGCCAATGGACTATTGCGCCGCGGCATGCAGGTAAGCTTGCTCCATCGTATCGACGTGCTGATGGAACAACAGCTCAATGCCGATGCATCGAGACTGCTTTCGCACAATCTGCGGGGGCGCGGTTTGAACGTGCTGCTGAATGCGCAGACCTCGGAGCTGTACGGCGATGGACGCGTCGAAGGTATCGCGCTGGCCGACGGCAGCCGCATCGACGCCGACCTGGTGGTGATGGCGGTGGGCGTGCGGCCCGAGATCGGGCTGGCGAAGGCCAGCGGCCTGCATTGCGAACGAGGCATCGTGGTCGACGACACCTTGCAGACTTACGACCCGCATATCTACGCGGTGGGCGAATGCGTGCAGCATCGCCAGTTCACCTTCGGCCTGGTGGCGCCGGTATGGGAGCAGGCGCGCGTATGCGCCTCGCATCTCGCGCGCTGCGGGCATCGCCGTTACCGCACGGTCAAGACCGCCACCAAGCTCAAGGTCACCGGCATCGACCTGTATTCCGCCGGCGACTTCATCGGCGGCGACGGCACGGAAGACCTGGTATTCCGCGATCCGCGCCGTGGCGTCTACAAGCGGCTGGTGCTGGCGGGCAACCGGATCATCGGCGCCGTGCTGTATGGGGATGTCAACGACGGCGGATGGTATTTCGAGCTGATCCAGAGTGGCGCCGACATCGCGCCGATCCGCGATCGCTTGCTGTTCGGCAGGCATTATTGTCAGCAGATGCTGGAAACCGCCGGGGTGGCGGGGCCATCCCGCGAGGGAGCGTGGGCGGCATGAGCATCGCCACCACCTGTCCCTACTGCGGCGTGGGTTGCGGTGTACTTGCGCGCGTCGACGCCGACGGATCGACGCAGGTGGAAGGCGACCCGCAGCACGGCGCCAATCGCGGCCGCTTGTGCGTGAAGGGCGCGGCGCTGGGCGAGACGGTCGATCTGCGCGGTCGTCTGCTTCATCCCACGCTGCGCGGCGCGGATGGCAGCCTGCAACGCGTGAGCTGGGATGCAGCGCTGGATCACGTGGCTGGCAGCTTTCGTCGCATCATCGATGAACACGGCCCGGATGCGGTGGCCTTCTATGTATCTGGCCAGTTGCTGACCGAGGACTACTACGTCGTCAACAAGCTGGCGAAGGGGTATATCGGCACGGCGAACATCGATACCAATTCGCGCCTGTGCATGTCTTCCGCCGTGGCCGGCCACAAGCGTGCGTTCGGTGAAGACGTGGTGCCGGGCTGCTACGAGGATCTGGAACAGGCCGAGCTGATCGTGCTGGTGGGTTCCAATACGGCGTGGTGCCATCCGATCGTATTCCAGCGCATCGCCAAGGCGAAGGAAGCCGGCAACGACGTGCGCGTGGTGGTGATCGATCCGCGGCATACCGCTACCTGCGAATCCGCCGACCTGCATCTGCCGGTCAAGCCAGGCACCGACGTGTGGCTGTTCAACGGCCTGCTCGCATTCCTGTTCCAGCACGGCACTATGGACGCGCGCTTCGTGGAAGCGCATACCACCGGATTCGGGCAGGCGCTGGCGGCGGCCGAAGCGGATGCCGGCGATCCGGCCGAGGTGGCGCGCATTTGTGGCGTGCAGCTGGCGGATCTGCTGAACTTCTATCGCTGGTTCGCGCGTTGCGAACGTACCGTGACCTTGTTCTCGCAAGGCGTGAACCAGTCGTCCAGCGGCACCGACAAGGTCAACAGCATTCTCAACTGCCATCTGCTTACCGGCCGCATCGGCAAGCCCGGCATGGGGCCGTTCTCGCTTACCGGCCAGCCCAATGCGATGGGCGGACGCGAAGTGGGCGGCCTCGCCAACATGCTGGCGGCGCATATGGAGCTGGACGATCCGGTCCATCGCCGGATCGTGCAATCGTTCTGGGCTTCGCCGCGCATCGCCGAGCGGCCCGGTCTGAAGGCGGTGGATCTGTTCGAGGCGATCGGCGAGGGCAGGGTGAAAGCCGTGTGGATCATGGCGACCAACCCGGTGGTAAGCCTGCCCGATGCCGATCGCGTCAAGCAGGCGCTGGCCCGTTGCGAGTTGGTGGTGAGCTCCGACATCGTCGAGCGGACCGATACCAATGCTTTCGCGCACGTGCTGTTGCCGGCAATGGGCTGGGGCGAGAAGGACGGCACGGTGACCAATTCCGAGCGGCGCATGTCCAGACAACGTGCGTTTCTGCCCGTGCCGGGCGAAGCGCGCGCCGACTGGCGCATCGTGAGCGACATTGCGCGGCGCATGGGTTTCGCGCAAGGTTTTCAGTTCGACGATGCGCACCAGATCTTTATCGAGCACGCCCAGCTCACCGCTTATCGCAACCACGATCCGCAGGGGGAGGGCGAACCTGCCGCGCGCCGGTTGCTCAATCTCGGAGGAATGGCCGGGTGGGATCGCCACGCCTACGACGCCATGACGCCGGTGCAATGGCCGGTTGCGGCAAACGGCGAGGGCACCGCGCGCCTGTTCGGTGATGGCCGCTACGCGCATGCCGGCGGCCGTGCGCGTTTCGTTGCGACACCGGCACGTTTGCCGGTGCATGCGACGGATCGTGACTATCCGCTGATCCTCAATACCGGGCGCGTGCGCGATCAGTGGCACACCATGACGCGTACCGGCAAGGCGCCGCGCCTGACCGGCCATGTTCCCGAGCCCTTCGTCGACATGCATCCCTACGATGCCTTGCGCTGCGGGGTGCGCGAGGGCGAACTCGCGCGTGTGCAATCGCGCTGGGGCGCAATGGTGGCGCGTGTGGAGCACGGCGGCGGCATGCTGGTCGGCAACGTGTTCGTGCCGATTCACTGGAACGAGCAGTTCGCCTCCGATGCGCGGGTGGGCGGCGTGGTCAATCCGGTGGCGGACCCGATCTCCGGCGAGCCCGAGTTCAAGCACACGCCGGTGCGGGTGGAGCCGTTCCCGGTGCGCTGGTACGGCTTCGCGCTCAGCCGACGCCGACTGGCGCCGGATGGCTTGAGCTATTGGACCTCCATTCAGGGCGACCGTTTCCATCGCTACGAGATCGCGCATCGCGAACGGCCGTCCGAATGCGGGGCGTGGGCGCGTGCGTGGCTGGGTGTGATCGACGCCGAAGCGGATTGGCTGGAATACGAGGACCGCAGCACGGGCGTGTATCGCGCAGCGCACGTGATCGACGACCGTATCGAATCCTGCGTGTTCCTTTCCTCGCGGCCGGATCTGCCCGCGCGGCATTGGTTGGCGGGCCTGTTCGTGCGGCAACAACTGGAAGAGGCGGATCGCGTTGCGCTGCTGATCGGCGAACCTGCCAATTCCGTTGCGGCGACCGGGCCGATGGTGTGTTCCTGTTTCGGCGTGGGGCGCAACACGATTTGCGAGGCGATCCGCACGCAGGGGCTGGAAACGCCGGCACAGATCACCGCCTGCTTGCGCGCGGGCGGCAACTGCGGCTCCTGCGTGCCGGAGTTGGGGCAGTTGCTTGCGCAGGTGCGCGCTGAGGAAAGTGCCTAGGAGATTGCGGGTTGGGGTTCGCGTTTGCTTACCCCTGCCTACGGCATTACGCGCTGCCCAATCGTTCTATCAATGCCTGCGTCAGCGGCTTCAGATAATAGCTCTCTTCGGGAACCACTTGCGGCTCCACGCCATGGGCTTGCAGCGCAGCTACCACCACCGGGCCGATCGCCGCTACCAGCGTGCGTTTAAACGCATCCTGGAGCGCGTCGCCTTGCAGCTGCGCTTCCGCCACACGGAACAGGCGTTCCACCTGCTGCAGGCTGGTGAAGGCGATCGCGTCGATGTGGCCCTGCCGCGTGGCTTCGATCAGCGCCAGCACTTCGGCATCCGCCGCGGCGTCGGCGTATACGTAGGGCGCCACCGGCAACGCCTGCGCATCGGCGCCGGCGAGAAAATCCATCAGCGGCGTGTTGGGTTCGGTGCCGTAAAGCTGCACGCCTACGCGGCGTCCGCGCAAGTCGAGCTCCCGCAGCACGGCAATCATGCCGGGCGTGGTGGCGGGATCGGCGACCAGCGCGGGCTTCAGGCCAAGTTCGCGCAAAACGCGTCCCGGCTTCGGACCGCGCGCAATGATGCGCACGGCGGCGAGGCGGGCGACGAAACGCTCGCGTAGTTCGGGGACATGGTGTTCGAGCGTGCCCAACAGGCGGCGCAAGCCTTCGCCGGTGAACAGCAGCAGATCGTCGCAGCCGCCTGCGCAGAACTCGCGCAACCAGTCCAGCACGGGGCCGGGTTCCGGCGCATCGCGGATGTCGATCAGCGGACAGCGCAGCACCGACGCGCCACGGCGTTCCAGCAGCGTCGCAAACAGATCCAGTTCGCGCGATTCCGGAATGGCGATGCGGCGACCTTGCAGCGGCCGGCTGGATTCGATGGATTCTGTCATGTGCATCGGGCTCAAGTCGGGACGGCGGAAAGGTCGTGATCGACGGCGGCGCTCCGTTCGCCGAACCAGGCATGCTCGTTAGCCAACGCCGTCACTTCCCCGATGATCAACAGCGCAGGCGGATGTATACCATGCTCCCCGGCGCGCGTCGGCAGTTCGCGCAGCAAACCCGTCACAACGCGCTGCTGCGGCAGCGTGCCGTTTTCGATGATGGCGAAGGGCGTATCCGGACGCCGGCCATGTTCCAGCAGCTTCCGGGCAATCTCCTCCAGCCTTGCCACACCCATATAGATGGCCAGCGTCTGGTGTTCCTGCGCCAGGGCCGGCCAGTCCATCGCATCGAGCGATTCCTTGCCGTGCCCGGTGAGCAGGTGTACCGAGCGGGCATGCTCGCGGTGGGTCATGGGAATCCCCGCGTAGGCGGCGCAGGCTACCGCGGCGGTGATGCCAGGCACGATCTCGCAGGCGATGCCGTGCCGGTGCAGGAATTCCATTTCTTCGCCGCCGCGGCCGAATACGAACGGATCGCCGCCTTTCAGCCGCACCACCAGCCGGCCGGCTTGCGCGTGTTCGAGCAGCAGCTGATGGATTTGATCCTGCTGCGTATGGCGTCCGCCGCAGCGCTTGCCGACGTCGATGCGCTCGGCGTCGCGGCGTGCCAGCATGAGGATGCCTTCGCTCACTAGGGAGTCGTGGAAAATCACATCGGCCTGGTGGAGCGCGCGCAAGGCGCGCAGCGTAAGCAGGCCCGGATCGCCAGGACCGGCGCCCACCAGCAGTACGGCGCCTTTCGGTGAAGCGGATTCCTTTGCGCCCAGCGCATCCAGCAGAACCCGTTCGGCTGCCTCCGGCCGCGCGTTGCGCAGCAGTGCCATCACCGGGCCGTCGTGCAGCCAATCGTAGAATGCGCGGCGCTCCGCCAGATCGGGCCATCGTGTGGCAATACCTGCGCGGTGGCGCTGCCCTAGCATGGCGAGCGAGCCCAGCGCGTGATCCAGCTGCACTTCCAGCGCCTCGCGCACGCGCCTAGCCAGCACCGGTGCGGCGCCACCGGTTGACACGGCCACCGTCAACGGCGCGCGATCCACCACCGCCGGCACCTGGAAGCGCGACAACGCCGGATCGTCCACCACATTCGTCCACACGCGCCGTTCGGCGGCGCAGGCGGCGACACGGGCATTGAGTGTGCGATCGTCGGTGGCGGCGATAGCCAACCAGACCTCGTCCAGCCACGCCGGTTGGAAGCAGCCGGCGAGATGTTCGATCTGCTCCTGCTCCACCCATTGGCATAGCGTCGCCGTGAGTTCCGGTGCCCCCACGCGTACGCACGCACCAGCGGCGCGCAGAGCCCTGATCTTGCGTTCGGCGACATGCCCGCCGCCCACCACCAGCACGGGCAGGCCGGTCAGATCCGCAAACAGTGGATAGAGCCCCATATGGTTTCCCGACGCGCGGTCCTGATATGCCGAGGGATGTGTCCCCCTGATGCTACCTCGGCGCTACCGGTGATTGGCAAAGTGGCTAAGATCTGGGCTTTTGGGGCACCAGGCCGATCTTCCCATGACCGCTCGTTCCTTAGGATCGACATTTGCCGCGTTAGCGGCGACACAGGTCGACCAAGCCATGCGTTCCCTGGCGCAGCGAAGGAACCGGCACGGCGCGATCCACGCCACGCGCAAGGCCATCCGGCGACTGCGAAGCATCCTGGCCTTGTGCCGCCAGGCACTCGAACCGGAGGTGTCCGACATTGATCGGGCGCTGAGGCACCTTGGAACCGGCCTGTCGGATTTGCGTGATGCACATGTTGTGACGACCACTGCCCTCCAACTGGCGACAGGGGACGAGCGCGATCTCTGGCTTGCCGCCGCCACCCATCTTGCCGCGCGGCGAGAGGCGCTGCTCGCGGAGGCCCTTGCCAAGGATCCGGAGTTCTTCGCTCGGCGCGCGAAATTGAATGCGCTGGCCGAAGCCATCGCTGCGTTGTCGTGGGATCGGCTTACGCACAAAGACCTGAGTGAAGGAATCGCACGAAGTGCGCGGCGTTTGACCAAAGCAAAGCAGGCGGAGCATCGTGAACCCAATGTGGCCAACAGCCACCGTTTGCGGCGCCGGCTCCGTCGCCTGCGCATGCAACGCCAAGCGATTCAGGCGGCTCGTCGGGAGGCTCCGTCGCTGATTGGTTCGGTCCAAACCGAGCGTTATCCCTCCGTGCGCACACTGACCAAAGATGCAGACCATCTCGGATTGCTTCAGGACCTCAAAATGCTGAGGTCTTGCCTCAAATGGATCGACACATCCCTACCTATGGCGCAGATGCGTAGCCGCCTTCGTTCAGAACTCGATCGAGCATCACCTTGATGCACGCGCAATGATCTGAAGGTCCGGCATGGCCCGGCTCGAAGCACTGAATCGACCAGTTGGACCTGGGGATCGTCTACCCGGAGAGTGACGGCTGGCTGACCTGGTGTTACGTCATTCGCCATGCCGGACGGGTCATCGGTTCGCTCGGCGGAGCTCACCCATAAAGCCTCCGGCCCTGCCAGGAGAGATACTTACTTCGCTATCGGTATCACGGCCGCCTGATTCGACGCTGCATCTTGTCCTCGTACATCCTGCGATCCGCCAGCAGCAAAAGCTGATTCAGGGTTGTGCCATCACTTGGACTGCGCGCGATACCTATGCTGGCAGACACGTTTAGACAATGTGTTCCCAAATCGATAGGCTCAGCGATCGCATTGCGCAACCGCAGCACCAATTCGGCTTCCGCTCGGGCGTCCAATTGAGCCGCCAGTATCAGCACGAATTCGTCGCCGCCCAGCCGGACGGCGACATCGCCGTCTCTTGTACAAAGCTGGAGGCGCTGTGCCACCGCCTTCAGGACCTCGTCGCCCGCCGCGTGCCCCTTGTCGTCGTTGACCGCCTTGAATCTGTCCAGGTCGATCACGATCAATGCATGAGCTGTATCCAGACCCTTTGCATGCTGAATATTCGCCGGGTCTTCCAGAAATCGGCGATTGGCGAGCCCGGTAAGCTCATCGTGAGTCGCCAGATAGTGCGCATCGTTTTGCCGCTTTGCGAGCTGGACCATGAACTGCTGGCGGTGGATGGCATGAAGGATGGTACGAGCGAGCGAGCCAGGCTGCACGCTTTCCTTGATCAAATAATCCTGTGCACCACCGCGTACCGCAGCCATCGCACTGGTGTCATCGTCCAAGCCAGTCAACACCACGATGGCGACGTGCTCGCTGGCTTGACGTAAGGCCAGCAACCCGGAAAGACCCTCGGCATCCGGCAGGCCAAGATCGAGCAACACGCAATCCACCGGAGTGGACGCCAAGGCCTCCCGTGCCTGGGCAATACCCCTGACCCATACGAATGTCGCATCCCTCAGGCGTTCGGAAGACTTCGCCATAGCCTGGAAGAGGGCGGCATCCGACGCCGAATCCTCCACCAGCATGATGCTGAGAGGAGGGGCGCGATCACCGGTTCCGCTGCTACGGTCCATGGCTCAAGTCTCGCACAGCCGTTGCGGCGGCGGCACTCTGGCCGCTGCACATATAGGAAAATTTCCGGCGTTGCCCTATCTGGCAAGAGATATGGTGCACAATTCGGCAAGAGCCTACGAGGCGGATCGGCGGCCATCCCGTCAGCCGTTTCACGGCAGGAGCGATCGCCATGCGTCGAGATAGAGATCTGCCCGTCATTGTGATTGCCGAAGACGATCCGGCACATCGCCTGCTCACGATCAAGGCCTTGCAGTCTTCGGGCCTTCGCAATCGGATCCAGGAGATTGAAGACGGAGTGGAACTCATGGACTTTCTCCTGCGCCAGGGTCGCTATGCCGGCAAGCCGGCACTGCCGTACCCCATGGTGATTCTTCTCGACCTCAACATGCCACGTAAAAACGGGCTGGAAGCGCTCAGCGAGATCAAGACAAATCCTCGCCTGCGGAGGATTCCGGTCATCGTGTTGACGACCTCTGCTGAAGAACAGGATGTAGTCCGGTCTTACGATCTCGGCGCCAATTCCTTCATCACAAAGCCAATGGATTTCGCACAGTTCACGGACACCATCCAGCAATTGGGGGACTACTGGCTTGAGCTCGTGACCACGCCACGTAACGCCAAGGCAGCCAAGGGGACTGATGGTTGATGTGACCACAGCGCCGCGCTTAGAGCAACGGTCGGCCGTCAGGTATCTGGTGAGGGTAAGTGTTCTTGCCTTGGCCTATCTGGTTGCGGGCAAATTGAGCCTGCTGCTGGCGATCCCGCCTGGCTATGCCACTGCCGTGTGGCCATCCGCGGGCTTCGCCCTGGCCGGAATCCTGCTGGGAGGCTTTCGGTTCTGGCCTGGTATCTGGATAGGCTCGTTCCTGGTCAACATTTCGACGTCCTGGGATCCCAGCAGCATCGCATTGATTGCCCAATCGCTGGCCGTTACCGGGGGGATCGCCACTGGCGCAGCACTCCAGGCCGTCGTGGGCGCCTTGCTGATTCGGCGCTTCGTGGGCTACACGAATATCTTTACCCAAGAGGTCGATGTTGTCCGGATCCTGCTGCTCGGAGGACCGGCCAGCTGCATCGTCAATCCCGCTATCGGCGTGACCACGTTGTGGGTGGCCGGACTGGTTCCTGCGTCCAATGTGCTTTTCAGCATCTGGACCTGGTGGGTGGGCGACTCGATCGGTGTACTGATCTTCCTGCCCCTCGTGTGCGCCTGGGCGTTACGCCCGACGCGTCAGTGGCTACGCAAGCAGATGTCGTTGACTGTGCCCTTGGTCGCCATGTTCGCCGTGTTGGTTTGCCTGTTCTTCTTTGTCAGCAACAGTGAGCAGGCGAGCCTGCGAGCCGAATTCGACCAAAAGACACAGAAGCTGGCGGAACAGTTCCAGACCAACGTAAACAATGATCTCGTGATCCTGGATGCCGTCGGCAGCTTCTTCGCCGCGTCGGATCATGTGACAAGGGAGCAATTCCAGCTTTTCGTCAGAAACCAGCTGCAGGATCACCCTGACATCAAGGCACTGGAATGGATACCCCGCATCACCGAATCCCAGCGCGCTGGCTTCGAGTCGATGATGCAGGCGGCAGGGGTTGCAACCTATCGCATCAGGGAGGAGGACCCGCAGGGACGGGTCACCGTCGCGCAAACGCGTCCCGTCTATTTCCCGGTTGCCTACATCGAGCCACGCGAAGGCAACGAAGCCGCGCTCGGTTTTGACGTGGGCTCGGAGCCCACGCGGCGGGCAGCCCTGGAACATGCACTCCAGACGGGACATGCAACTGCAACAGCACGCATCCGGCTGATCCAGGAGCGGGGCGAACAGTGGGGCGTGATCATCTTCATCCCTGTCTTTCGCGGCGCGCTGAATTACCCTACCAAGGACGAGCGCCAGAACAACCTGTTCGGCTTTGGGTTAGCTGTTTTCAGGATCGGCGATCTGGCGAAATCGTCGCTCCAAGATATTTCCGGGACCGGGTTGCGGCTGAAACTCGTCGATGCCACGTCCCCAGCGAGCGAAGCCACTCTCTACGAGATGGGAGCAAAGAAACCCATCAAGCCGGGCCTGGTGGCCATGTCTCGCTCGGTGCCCGTGCTGATTGCCGAACGCCAATGGATGCTCAACTTCGCGCTTCCCGCGGACTACCTCGTCGCGCATCGTTCCTGGCAAGCGTGGGGGCTGCTTGCAGCAGGGCTCTTCGTGGTCGGCCTGCTCGGCATGCTCATCCTCGTGCTTATTGCGAGGCAGGCAAAAGTCGAAGAACTGGTGCGAAGCCAGACGGCGGAACTGATGAGCGCGGAAAAACGCTTCCGCCGTCTGCTTGAGAATACTCCGGATGCCATGGTCATCACGGACCAAGCCGGAAAAATCCAGCTGGTCAACGCACAGATCGAGCGGTTGTTCGGATACTCCCGGCAAGAAATGATCGGCCAGGCCATTGAGCTGGTCATTCCGGACCGTTTGAAAGAGAAACACCGGGGCCACCGCACCCATTACTTCCGCAGCCCTCAGGTGCGCCCCATGGGTGCGGGTATCGAACTGTGGGGGCGGCGCAAGGATGGAAGCGAAGTACCGATTGAAATCAGCCTGAGCCCGCTGGAGACGGAAGAGGGCATCTGGGCGACGGCGGCCATTCGCGATATCAGTGAACGCATACTCGCCGAAGCACAGTTGGCCAACTACGCCAAAGACCTCGAGCGCAGCAATGAAGAGCTTGAACAGTTCGCTTATGTGGCCTCGCATGACTTGCAGGCCCCCTTGCGCAGCATCGTTGGCTTCGGGCAGCTTCTGCAAAAAGACTATAAAGGCAAGCTCGACAGCAACGCGGACACCTACATCAACTTCATGGTGAAGAGCGCCTCTCAGATGAAGGCGTTAATCAGAGCGCTGTTGACTTTCTCTCGCGTAGGAAAGGAGAGCACGGTGGGCGAGTCAGCGAACTGCGAGGAAGTACTTGCAGATGTCCTGATGCAGCTCCAACCGCTTATAGAAGAAAGCGGTGTTGTCATCACCCACGATCCGCTACCCGTGGTTTCCTGCGCGCCCTTGGAGCTGCATCAGGTGTTTCAGAACCTGCTGGGCAATGCCATCAAGTTCCAGGCGCCTGGCAAGCAAGGAGCGGTACACGTGGGAGCCACGCGCGAAGGCGACTGCTGGACGTTGTCTGTGCGAGACAACGGCATCGGCATCGACCCCAAGTATTCAGAACGCATCTTCCAGATGTTCCAGCGCCTGCACACACCTGATTCGTATGAAGGTACAGGTATCGGCCTGGCCATCTGCCGAAAAATTGTGCAGCGACAAGGCGGAAGGATGTGGGTTGAGTCCGAACCCGGGCAGGGTTCCACGTTCTATTTCACGTTGCCGTGGAGCCCTCCGAAGTGATTCGGGGTCTAGCGTCAGCCCAAACAATCAATAAGTTAGCGCAGATATGGGGCCAAACTTATCCGGTTGTTGTCGCCTCGACCCGACGCAAAAAAGACAAGGGGAGGGCAATCGAAGCAATTGTGGAAAGGTGAGGGGGCCCGCCTCCGGCCCCGACTGCGTATTCCGCTCCATGCCGGCCACCGATTCCGGTCCATGTCGGGCCAGGATTCCGGTCCATGCCGGGCCACCCTTCCGGAGCATGCCGGCAGGGGTGAGTGAAGCGGGTTGACCTTGGCT
>Ga0187815_10000056_pt1 | contig 53465 bp, 53 predicted proteins | sample NC_S_5_FD_132962 | JGI IMG/M metagenome (GOLD analysis project Ga0187815, IMG submission 132962) | Wetland sediment microbial communities from Neuse River Estuary, North Carolina, USA - ASW-S_5 | ecosystem: Environmental > Aquatic > Freshwater > Wetlands > Sediment | place: USA: North Carolina... | reverse complement strand
TGGCCATTCGCTGATCGTCGACCCCTGGGGCGTCGTGATCGCCGAGGGCGGCCTCGAGCCCGGCGTATTCATGGCCGAGATCGATCCGGCGAAAGTGGAAGCCGCACGGAAAGCCATCCCGTCGCTGCAACATGGCCGCCGCTTCGCCATCGCCGATGCCAAGGCCGGGCCCGAATATCTGCATCTGGTGCGGGGCTCGGCATGATCCGGTATACGCTGCGCTGCGAGCAGAACCACTCGTTCGAGAGCTGGTTCCAAAGTTCTGCGGCCTATGATTCGCAGGCGAAGCGGAAGCTCGTCACCTGTCCAGCGTGCGGCTCGGCCAAGGTCGAAAAGGCCATTATGGCGCCGCGCATTGTCAGCAAGAAGGGCCGCGACAGCGGGCCCGTCCCCGCTCCAGTGGAAGCCACCGCGCCCGCGGAAACGCCGGCGAACGAGTCGACCTCGCTGATGATGGCGCGGGAACGCGAACTGCGCGCCAAGATCAAGGAATTGCGCGATCACATCGTCAAGAATGCCGACAATGTCGGCGAGCGCTTTCCTAACGAAGCGCGGGCGATGCATTACGGCGACAAGGAACACCGTCCGATCTATGGCGAGGCTTCGCCTGAGGAAGCGCGCGCGCTGATCGACGAAGGCGTCGAGGTCTCGCCGCTGCCGACGCTGCCGGAAGACCGCAATTGACGGACGCCGTCACTCCGGGGCACGCGGAGTGTGAACTATGGAGCGCACTTGCGCCCCGGAGAATCTCGAGATTCTCAGGAGCGCAAGGGCGCTCCATAGGTCGATGCTTCGCATCGCCCCGGAATGACTCCCGAGAAGTCCGATGAGCCCCGACACCTTCTCCTCCTGGCAAGTCTGGGCCGTGCTGTCGGCGGTATTCGCCGCGCTGACAGCGATCTTCGCCAAGGTCGGGGTCGAGGACATCAATCCCGACCTCGCCACGTTCATCCGCACCGTGATCGTGCTGATCACGCTGGCGCTGATCCTGTTTGCGACCGGGAAATTTTCCGGAGCCGGACCGATCTCGACGAAAAGCTGGCTGTTCCTGCTGCTCTCGGGCCTCGGCACCGGCGCATCGTGGATCTGCTATTTCCGCGCGCTGAAGCTGGGCCCGGCGACGCTGGTAGCGCCGATCGACAAGCTGAGCGTGGTGCTGGTGGCGCTGTTCGGCGTGGTGTTCTTGGGCGAGCGGCCGTCGTGGAATGGCTGGCTCGGAATCGCTCTCATCGCTGCCGGCGCCGTGCTGATCGCCATCAAGCGATAATCATGCGGCGACCAGCAGCGCCACACCCACAACAATCAGCAGAATGCCCACCCCTTCACGCGCCGACATCGGTTGCTTGAAGGAATAGTGCGACACCGCCTGCGCAAACAGCACCTCGACCAGCGCCAGCGTGCGGACATTGGCGGCTGCAGTCAGCGCAAACGCCAGGAACCAGAACTGCGAGGCGAACGCGCCCATGAAGCCCGCGAGCATCGAGGGCCGCCACAGGCCGAGGATTGACTTCAGCACCGACGGCGCGCGGGCAAGCAGATAGATCGTCAGCACCAGTGTCTGCACGAACAGACCCCAGACCAGCGTGTAGGACGCCGCCGTCACGAAGGAGACGCCGGGCACGGTGATGATCGCGCCGCGAAAGCCGATCGCCGACAGCGCAAAGCAGCCCGCGGCGACGAGACCGATGATGGTCGGCCGCATCTCGCCAAAACCCTTTTCGCCGCCGGGCCGCAGCGCCGTGAGGACGACGCCGATGGTGGCGACCACGATCGCCAGCACCTTCAGCCAGGTCAGGTGATCGCCGAGAAAGACGAAGCCGAAGATCGCGGTCTGGATCGCTTCCGTCTTCAGATACGCCGTGGTCACCACGAAGGAGCGCTCGTTCATCGCGACCAGCATCAGGCCGGTGGCGACGATCTGGCTGAGCGCGCCGAGCAACAGCCACGGCCAGAACACCGGCGCCGGCCACGGCACGGCATCGCCGCTGACCAGCACGACCACCACGAAGAAGATCACCGAAAACGGAAAGCCGAACAGGAAGCGGATATTGGTCGCGCCCCAGGTGCCGAGCGGCCCCGTCAGCGAGCGCTGCATCGCATTGCGCGCGACCTGGCCGAGCGCAGCGATGATGGTGAAGGGAATCCAGAGCGAGGCGACGGAGAACATGGGCAACCGGCTGGCAGGACGGCCACCGTGCCGGGCGCGGGCTGCGCGGTCAACGGGAAACGCGCATGACAGGATTGCGCGGGCGCCGCAAAACCCGCCGTCGTCCCTGCGAACGCAGGAACGACAGTGTTTATGTGGCGCCGGCCTGCCTTACATCTCCTCCGCCACCACCATGTAATTCACGTCCATGTCGGTAGAGAGGCTCCATTTGTCGGCGAAGGGGCTGTAGACCACGCCGGTCTCTTCGGTGATGGCGAGCTTGCTTGCCGCCAGATGCCGGGCGAGTTCGTCGGGAGTGACAAACCTGTTCCACTCATGGGTGCCGCGCGGCAGCCAGCGCAGCACATACTCCGCGCCGACGATGGCGAGCGCAAAGCTCTTCCAGTTGCGGTTGATGGTCGAGACCACCATCAGCCCGCCGGGCTTGAGCATCGCCGCGCAGCGGGAAAGGAACACGCCGACATCGGCCACGTGCTCGACCACCTCCATCGCCAGCACGACGTCGAAGCGCTCGCGATGGTCCATCTCTTCCACCGTGGTGCAGCGGTAGTCGATCGACAGATGCCCCTTGTCGGCATGGAGCTTGGCGGCCGCGATGTTGGTGGCGGAGGGATCGATGCCGATCACCTGCGCGCCCAGCCGCGTGAACGGCTCGCACAGCAACCCCGCGCCGCAGCCGATGTCGAGCATGCGCAGGCCCGACAGGCAGTTGAGGCTCCTGGCATTGCGCGAAAACTTCCGGCATGCGGCGTCGCGGATATAGGCGAGCCGCAGCGGATTGATCTTGTGCAGCGGCGCCATCTTGCCGTTCGGATCCCACCACTCGGCGGACAGCTTTGAGAATTTTGCCACCTCGGCTGGATCGACCGTGGAACCCGTGGCGCCGGAAGAACTCATGGACATGTTGGCGCCGTCCCCTATCGCGCGGTGATGGAATTGCGGAACGCCAGCGGCGAGGCAATGGTCCCGATGGTTTCCCTGCCTTCGCCCACGCCCATGATGGTGACGTCGCCGAAATCGAAAAGGCGGCCCGCAATGGATTGCGTGACGTCGACGCTTTCGACCTTGTCGAGGCTCATCTCGAAGGTCTTGCGCGAGATGAAACCGGTCTTGTGCACCACGCGCAGATTGGTGACATCGGTCTCGGTGGTCCAGCGATGGAACCAGGCGGTCGTCGTCTTGTAGAACGCGATCAGGGCCACGATCGCCGCCATCACCCAGCACACCAGCACCAGAGGGCTGCCGGCAGGGACCATGCCCGACAGGGCAAGAAATACGGCCGCCACTATCCAGAGCGCGATCGCCGGCAGGAAGAAGATCCAGTGGGCATTGGTGGAATACAACACCTTCTCCCCGGGCTGCAGAATATCGTCGATATAACGGCCCATACGCTTACCTCAGTCACCCCTGCGCCACAGCCCGCGCCGGCTATCCCTAGCCCCCGCAGGAACCCGCTTGCCCCCGGGCGCGCCCGTATGTATACGCGCGTTTCGGTGGCTGCGCTGCCGGTTTAAGCGCCAGTTGCCTAACTTATCCTTATCCAAGGGAATGCACGCGTCGTCATGGGCCGCCTCGTGATGAAATTCGGCGGCACGTCCGTCGCCAACATCGATCGCATCCGCAATGTCGCGCGCCACGTGAAGCGCGAGGTGGACGCCGGCCACGACGTGGCCGTGGTGGTATCGGCGATGTCCGGCAAGACCAACGAACTGGTGGCCTGGTGCACCGACGCCTCCCCCATGCATGATGCGCGGGAATATGACGCCGTGGTGGCATCCGGCGAGCAGGTGACCTCGGGCCTGCTGGCGATCGTGCTGCAGGGCATGGGCGTCCAGGCCCGCTCCTGGCAGGGCTGGCAGATCCCCATCAAGACCAGCGACGCGCATGCCTCCGCGCGCATCCTCGAGATCGATGGGTCCGAGATCATGCACCGCTTCAAGGACCGGAAAGAGGTTGCGGTCATCGCCGGCTTCCAGGGCATCAATCCGCAGACCGGCCGCGTCACCACGCTCGGCCGCGGCGGTTCCGACACCTCGGCAGTGGCGATTGCAGCGGCCATCCGCGCCGACCGCTGCGACATCTATACCGACGTCGATGGCGTCTACACCACCGACCCCCGCGTGGTGCCGAAGGCGCACCGGCTCGACAAGATCGCGTTTGAGGACATGCTGGAGCTGGCCTCGCAGGGCGCCAAGGTCTTGCAGGTACGCTCAGTGGAACTCGGCATGGTGCACAACATGCCGATATTCGTGCGCTCCAGCTTCGACAAGCCAGAGGATATCGATCCGCACGGCACGCCGCCGGGCACGCTGATTTGCAGCGAGGAGGAAATCATGGAAAGCCACGTCGTTACCGGCATCGCCTTCTCCAAGGACGAGGCGCAGATTTCCGTGCGCCAGATCCAGGACAAGCCGGGTGTCGCCGCCGCGATCTTTGGCCCGCTGGCGGAAGCCAATATCAACGTCGACATGATCGTGCAGAACGTCTCCGAGGACGGCAAGACCACCGACCTCACCTTCACGGTGCCGGCGGCCGACTACACCCGCGCGAAGGAAACCATCACCGCGTCCAAGGCGAAAATCGGGTATGACCGGCTCGACAGCGCGACCGACGTGGCAAAGGTCTCGGTGATCGGCAGCGGCATGCGCAGCCATGCCGGCGTCGCCGCCAAGGCGTTCGCTGCCCTTGCCGAGCGACAGATCAACATCCGCGCCATCACCACGTCGGAGATCAAGTTTTCGGTGCTGATCGACGCCGCGTATACGGAGCTTGCAGTACGTACGCTGCACACGCTCTACGGGCTCGACCAAGTTTAGAAGAATTTTCTCTTAGCGGTCGCAGCATCGGCCCCACAGAGACGTTATTACCTCTGGCAGGCGTTTTGCTTGGCAAAACTGCCTTCGATTGGTTATACGGCCTGATAGGTGAGCTGCCGCAGACTGTGCCACAGTTTGCTGTTCCCGATTCGGCCGGGATGGGGCTCGCGCCTGCGCCGAAATGAATAAAATTGTTGTTTTGTCCGAGTATTACGCCAGAGGCCGGCCAGGCGGTAGGCTGGCCCTGCGGGGGAGGATTGGCTGATCATGCGGAGCGCGTCGGGAGGTCCCCGCGTCTTGCTGAGACGGCTCCGCGAAACGATGGCGGAGCAAGTCTCCGCACAGGAACGCCTCGACAAGATCGTGGTGCTGATCGCGGCCAACATGGTGGCCGAGGTCTGCTCCTGCTACGTGCTGCGCATCGACAACACACTCGAGCTCTACGCCACCGAAGGTCTGAAGCCCGAAGCCGTGCACCGCACGGTGCTGAGCGCGCATGAGGGCCTCGTCGGCCTCGTGGCGAGCGAAGCGACGCCTCTGAATCTCTCGGACGCACAGAGCCACCCGGCCTTCTCCTACCGGCCGGAAACCGGCGAAGAAATCTACCACTCCTTCCTCGGCGTGCCGATCCTGCGCGCCGGCAACACGCTCGGCGTGCTTGTCGTGCAGAACCGCGCCAAGCGCACCTACGTGGAAGAAGAAGTCGAGGCGCTGCAGACCACCGCCATGGTGCTGGCGGAAATGATTGCGTCCGGCGAATTGTCGGCCCTGGCGCAGCCCGGCGCCGAACCCGCGGCGCGCCATTCCCTGCACAAGAGCGGCACCATTCTCTCCGAAGGCATCGCGCTCGGCCATGTCGTGCTGCACGAGCCGCGCGTCGTGATCACGAACTATATCGCCGAAGACCTGCCGAAGGAGATCAAGCGGCTCGATGCGGCGCTGGCAAAACTGCGCGCCGATCTCGACCGCATGCTGGAGCGCGGCGACGTCGCCGACGGCGGCGAGCACCGCGACGTGCTGGAAGCCTACCGCATGTTCGCCAATGATTCCGGCTGGTCGCACAAGCTGCAAGAAGCGGTCGGCACGGGCCTTACCGCGGAAGCCGCGGTGGAACGCGTGCAGTCCGACACCCGCGCGCGCATGCTGCGCTCGACCGATCCATATTTGCGCGAGCGCCTGCACGACCTCGAGGATCTCGGCCACCGCCTGATGCGCCAGCTCGCCGGCCGCGACCACGCGCCATCAAGGGAACAGCTGCCCGACAATGCCATCCTGATCGCGCGTGCGATGGGACCGGCGGCCTTGCTCGACTATGACCGCAAACGGCTGCGCGGCCTCGTGCTGGAGGAAGGCACCGCCAACTCCCATGTCGCCATCGTGGCGCGCGCGCTCGGCATACCCGCGGTCGGCGAGGTGCCGAACGCGCCCGGCATTGCCGATCCCGGCGACGCCATCATCGTCGACGGTACCTCGGGCTCGATCTATGTGCGCCCGTCCAACGAAATCGAATCGGCCTATGCCGAGCGGGTTCGCTTGCGCGCGCGGCGGCAGGCGCAGTATTCGGCTCTGCGCGACCTGGCCTGCAAGACCAGAGACGGCCAGAAGGTCGAGCTCCTGATCAATGCCGGCCTTGTCATCGACCTGCCGCATATCGAGGACACCGGCAGCGCCGGCATCGGGCTGTTCCGCACCGAGCTGCAGTTCATGGTAAGCCCGAGCCTGCCGCGCTCCTCTGACCAGCTTGCGCTGTACCGCACCGTGCTCGACGCGGCCGGCGACAAGCCGGTGACGTTCCGCACTCTCGATATCGGCGGCGACAAGGCGCTGCCCTATATGGAGACCGTGATCGAGGAAAATCCCGCGCTCGGCTGGCGCGCGATCCGGCTGGGGCTCGATCGGCCGGGCCTCTTGCGTGGCCAGATCCGCGCGCTGCTGCGCGCCGGCGGCGGGCGCTCGCTGAAGATCATGTTTCCGATGATCTCGGAGGTCGCCGAATTCGACGCGGCCAAGGCGATCGTCGAACGCGAGCTGACATACTTGCGCCAGCACGGCCATTCGCTGCCCGAGCGCATCGACATCGGCACCATGGTGGAAGTGCCCGCGCTGCTCTACCAGATGGACGAGCTCTTGAAGAAAGTCGACTTCGTCTCGGTCGGCTCCAACGACCTGTTCCAGTTCATGTTCGCGGTCGACCGCGGCAACGCAAAAGTGTCGGAACGCTTTGACACCATGTCGGCGCCGATCCTGCGCGCGCTGCGCGACATCGTGCGCAAGGCCAATGCCGCCAGGAAGGGCGTGTCGCTGTGCGGCGAGATGGCCTCGAAACCGCTCGGCGCGCTGGCGCTGATCGCGCTCGGCTATCGCTCGCTGTCGCTATCGGCGACTGCGCACGGCCCGGTGAAGGCGATGATTCTCGATCTCGATGCGAAGAAGGCGGAAGCGATGATCACGCCGCTCCTGGACGCGCCCGCCGGTACCGTCTCGATCCGGCAGAAGCTGACGGAATTTGCGGAAGCCGAGGGGCTGTCGTTGTAGCGGGCCAGCTCCCGCCAGCTCGCCCTTCCCGCTTTTCTGCTATGTTGAAGACTTGTCATGCTACCCGAAGCCAAACTCGATATCCTGCTCGCCCATCACGCCGCGCTCGAAAACGAGCTGCTCGGTCAGGTGGGTTCCGATCGCTACGTGCAGATCACCCGTGAGCTCGCCGACCTCAATCCGCTGATCGAGGCCGTGAAGACCTATCGCGGCGTGCAGGCGGAGCTTGTCGGCACCGAGGCCCTGCTCGCCGATCCCGCAACCGATGCGGAAATGCGCGGCATGGCGGAAACCGAACGCGAAACCCTGCAAGCCCGGCGCGATGAGCTCGAGCAGAAGATCCGCGTCGCGCTGCTTCCCAAGGACGCCATGGACGATCGCAACGTGGTGCTGGAAATCCGTGCCGGCACCGGCGGCGACGAGGCCTCGCTGTTCGCGGGTGACCTGTTCCGCATGTATGAGCGCTTTGCCAATCTGCAGGGCTGGAAGGTCGAGGTGATCTCGGCCAGCGAAGGCACGGTCGGCGGCTACAAGGAAATCATCGCCGAGGTACAGGGCCGCGGCGCCTTCGCCAAGTTGAAATTCGAATCCGGCGTGCACCGGGTGCAGCGGGTGCCCGACACCGAAACGCAGGGGCGCATCCACACCTCGGCGGCAACCGTCGCGGTACTGCCCGAGGTCGAGGATGTCGACATCGAGCTCAAGAACGAGGATTTGCGGATCGAGACCATGCGCGCCGGCGGCGCCGGCGGCCAGCACGTCAACAAGACGGAATCGGCGATCCGCATCACCCACATCCCGACCGGCATCGTGGTGATGATGCAGGACAGCCGCTCGCAGCACAAGAATCGCGCCTCCGCCATGAACATCCTGCGCTCGCGCATCTACGACGCCGAGCGGCAGCGCCAGGACGCAGCGCGCTCCGCCGACCGCAAGGAGAAGGTCGGCTCCGGCGACCGCAGCGAGCGCATCCGCACCTACAATTTCCCGCAAGGCCGCGTCACCGACCACCGCATCAACCTGACGCTCTACAAGCTGCCGCAGGTGATCTCGGGCGAAGCGCTGGGCGAACTGGTCGACGCGCTGACCACCGAGCATCAGGCCGCGCAACTGGCGGCGCAGGGCGCCGCGGCGTGAGGGAACGCAAGCCTTAAGGCGACGACCGCAGCGAGCGCAGGAATTTGCCCAATGCGCGGTTGACTGATTGCAGTTCCTCAATGTGAGTTCTGGAGAGAGCCTGAAGCTTGCGCTCGCCCTTTTTGGTCAACAGCACCAGCACGCGCCGGGCATCGTCGGCATCGACGACGCGGGACAGCAGTCCAAGCTTCACCATGCGTCCCACCAGTTCGACCGCCGTGTGGTGCCGGATTAGCAGAAAGCGCGCGAGGTCGCCGATCGAGGCGGGGCCGGGCCCGGCAAAGCCCTTGATCCCCAGCAACGCCTGATGCTGCTGCGGCGTGAGGCCCGCCTTCTGTGCCTCTGTCTCTCGAAAAGCAAGAAACAGGCGAAGCTGATACCTGAACCTGGCAAGCGCCTGATAGTCGACGGGGCTGGCTGCAGCGCGGCGGCCGGGCCTATTCGGGGAGTCGGCGATCTTGCTCCGAGGTCGCCGTGTTGGCTGAGACATCCACCCACCCATCCATGCCACGTGGCAGTTGTCGATGCTACCAAGCGCCGCGGCAAGGTGGCCATCCCGCGAGACTGGTTTTCGACCACTCTCGAGGATGCGCGCTTACTCGTAGGTGGAGCTCAGTATCTTCAGCAGCACGATCTGGAAGGCGACCGGGATGCGGGCGCTCCTGCGCCGGATCGAGCTTTCGAGCGCGGCGGTGATTTCCGCCTTGGTCAGCTTCCGCGCCGCGGCCTCGGCTGCGAGTTCCTGCCATACCACCGACAGCGATCTGCTCGCGCGCGCCGAGGACTCGATCGACACGCCGCGCGCGGCGGCCCATGCGATGATCTCGCGCGTCGTATGTGGACCGCAATTGCGCGCTCTTCCAAGGCGCTCCGCCGTCAGGGCTCGAAGCAGCTCATCCGGCGGACACCACGCGCCCTTCGGCGGGCAAACGTCGGTCAATTCGACCGACAGCTCCTTCAACACGTTCAACGCCCGACCACTCAGCAGAACGGCGGAAGGCGGCAGGTCTGCTGCCGGCGTTTCCTCGCGCGTCTTCTTGAACTTCCATGCCTGCATCAAGCCATCCTATCCCTATCGTCAGGGCCGGCGGAGGCGCCGACCTTAGGCCTAGATATATCGTATGACGATATAATTCGACGAAAGTGAAATTGACTCAAGATGGGGAAAGGCAATGCTGGCGGGTAGAAGGCTGCATAAAGACGGGCCCGTGCCCGCCAAGGCCCGCGCAGGCAATTGCCTGTTCGCGCGGTGCGTCTGCGTGCGCGCTTTTTCTAGAAAATATTCGGGAGGATTTGACGATGAAGACCAGACCATTCGAGCGCGTAACGGAAACAACAGTGTCGCGGCGCGCCTTGTTGCAGGCCAGCGCCGGTCTTCTCGGCAGCGCGATGCTGCCGGGCATCCCGGGAGCATTCGCGGAAGACCGTCCGCCGATCGGAACCTATCCGGCCGGTTCGTCCGGCTCCTCCGTGTTCATCGGCATCGCCGTGCCGCGCACCGGCACCTATGCCGTGCAGGGCGAGGACGAACTCAAGGGCTATCAGCTCGCCGTGGAGCACATCAACAGCGGCAACGAGCTGATCAAGAAGATCTCGCCGAAGACCACCAAGGGCGTGCTCGGCAAGGAAGTGAAGTACGGCGTCGCCGACTCCGCCGCCAAGCCAAACGAAGCGGTGCAGGCCGAACAGCGATTCATCACCGAGAACAAGGCGATCCTGATGACGGGATCGACTTCGAGCGCGGTGGCCGTTGCGCTGAACAAGCTCGCACAGCGCGAGAAGGTGCTCTACGTCGCGGGGATTTCCGGCTCCAACGACACCACGGGCAAGGATTGCGTGCGCTACGGCTTCCGCCAGTGCTTCTACGGCCAGACGGCCGCGGCTGCGATCGGTCCCATCCTCGTCAAGACTTTCGGCAAGAACAAGAAGACGGCCTACCTGACGCCCGATTACACCTATGGCCATACCGTGACGAAGTCGATGCAGGACTATCTCGCGACCGCCGGCTGGACCACTGCCACCAACCAGGTCGCCCCGCTCGGCGCACCGGACTATTCTTCCTACCTGCTCAATGTCGCCAATTCCGGCGCCGACGTGTTGCTCAATGTCAACTGGGGTCACGACGCCGTGCTGTCGACACAGCAGGCCAAGCAGTTCGGCATCTTCGACCGGATGAAGCTTGCAATTCCCTACCAGACGCCGTTCCTCGCGCGCGAGGTCGGCGGCAATCTGCTCGCAGGCGTGTATGCCGCGACGGACTTCTGGTGGACGCTGGAAGACAAGTATCCGCTCGCCAAGATGTTCGTCGCCGAGTTCGAGAAGAAGTACGGCTATAAGCCGGAATGGGGCGCCAACAACGCCTACATGGAATTCGCGCTGTGGGCGGAAGCCGTCGAGAACGCTGGCAGTTTCTATCCGCCCGATGTCATCAAGTCCTACGAGGCTGGCCGCAAGATCCAGTCGACGGTGGGCGAAGTCTATTTCCGCAAGGAAGACCACCAGCTGGTGCGCCCGGTCGTCATCGTGAAGGGCAAGGCGCAGAAGGACATGAAGAACAAGGAAGACTACTACGAGGTCGTCGAGATCGTGCCCGGTGAAGGGCTGATGCAGAAGCCGGACGCATTCGGCTGCAGTCTCGGCGACTACACCTGAGAGGGAAACAAACCTTGGCGCCGCGGGGGTAGGAGACACTGCCCGCGGCGCATCTCTTTTTCATCGCAGGCCGGCATCCATCCGTCCGCGGCAAGCCCGAAAATGAATTGCCATCATGATCAATTGGCCCAACTTCGTTTCGCAACTATTCAACGGGCTGGCGCTCGGCGCGCTGCTGGCCCTGATCAGCTCGGGACTGACCATCATCTACGGCACGCTCGGCGTCCTCAATCTCGCCCATGGCGCGATGTTCATGCTCGGCGGCTATGCCGGCTTCCTCGCCTATAGCTACACGGGATCGTTTCTCGCCGCGGTCGTCGCCGGCTCGCTCTTCGTGATGGTGCTCGGCATCGTCATCGAGCGCGTCATTATCAGGCACTTCTATCACCGGCCGCACGAGGACCAGCTTCTGGTCACCTTCGGGCTCGGTATCTGCCTGGTCGAGGCCGTGCGCTTCTTCTTCGGCAGCCAATCGCAGGTGGTGCCCCCGCCGCCCCTGTTCCAGGGCATCACCTCGCTCGGCTTCACGTTCTATCCGACCTATCGGCTCGCCGTCGTCGGCATCGTCGCACTCGCACTGGGGACGCTGTTCCTCGTGCTGTACCGGACGCGGCTCGGCATGATCGTACGCGCAGGCATCGAGGATTCGGTGATGGTCGATTCGCTCGGGATCAACGTCTACCGCGTCTTCATGATCGTGTTCGGCATCGGCGCCATGGCCGCCGGGTTTGCCGGCATCATCAATGCGCCGGTGGTCTCGCTCACGCCCGGCGTCGGCGACGACATTCTGGTGCAGACCTTTGTGGTGGTGGTGATCGGCGGGGTCGGCTCGTTTCCGGGCGCCATCCTCGGCGGCCTGATCGCCGGCGAGATCATCAGCATCACCTCGATGTTCAACCCCGGTTATGCCTACGTCATGCTGTTCGCGGCAATGACGCTTGTGCTGGTGCTGCGGCCGCACGGGCTGCTCGGCACGCAAGGCCGCGAGTGATTGGAAAATGCTGAAGCAACGCCCCTATCTGATCGAAACCCTTACCGCGGCAGGCCTGATTGCGGCGCCCTTCGTGCTGCCCGCCCTCGGCTTTGCACCCAACACCGTGAATCGCATTCTGGTGTGGGGATTGTTCGGCCTCGGCTTCGACATTCTGTTCGGCTTCACCGGGCTATTGTCGTTCGGCCAGTCGGCCTTCTACGGCACCGGGGGATTCGTGGCGGCCTATCTCTTGACCCGCGCCGGCTTCCCCTACGTGCTGCTGGCGCTGATCATCGGCATGATCGCGGCCGCGGTGACCGGCTATCTCGTCGGCCTGATCGCGCTGCGGCGCACCGGCATCTACTTTGCCATGATCACGGTGGCTATTGCCGAGGTGTTCTACTTCGTCGAATTCAATCCGCTGGCCGACTGGACCGGCGGCGAGAACGGCCTGCCCGGCGTGCCGACCCCGAGCTTCAATCTCGGCTTCACGACCGTGCACTTCACCACCGCCTGGTCGCTCTACCTGTTCCTCGCCGTGTGCTATTTCATCGGCGTCGTCATTGCGCTGCGCATCGTGCGCTCACCGGTCGGCGCCGTCTTCAGCGCGATCCGCGACAATCCGCTGCGCGCCGCCGCCGTCGGCCACAATATCCACGGCTACAAGCTGACCGCCTTCGTGATCGCCGCAGCCTACGCGGGATTTGCCGGCGGGCTGCTGGGCGTGCTGCAGGCCTTCATGCCGCCCGATGCCTTCACCTTCGATACCTCCGGCCAACTCGTGATGCAGACCGCGATCGGCGGGCGCGGCACGCTGTTCGGCCCGCTGGTCGGCGCCGCCGTCTGGCTGTTCCTGCAGGACTTCCTGCAGACCGCACTCGACCTTGGGGCGGCCTGGAAGCTGGTGCTGGGTGTGGTGTTCGTGCTGCTGGTGTGTTTCCTGCGCCGCGGCATCGTCGGCGGCATTGTCGACCTCGTCAATTTCCTCGCCGGCAAGCGCGCCAAGGGGACACGGGAGGAGGTCAGCGCGGCAGACATACCGGCACAGGCCGAGAGCATCCGCGCACCGGTCGCCACGCCGGCGCCGCGCCGGCAAAGCAACGGGGATTCCGGACCGATCCTGCGCGCGACCGGCCTGACCAAGCGCTACGGCGGTCTGGTTGCCAACAGCGGCATCGATTTCACCGTCAACCGCGGCGAGCTGCGCGGCATCATCGGCCCGAACGGCGCGGGCAAATCCACCTTCTTCAAGATGCTGACCTGCGAGATCCATCCCACCTCGGGCAGCATCGTGTTCGAGGGGCGCGATATCACCGGCATGAACGTCACCGACGTCTGCCAGCTCGGCCTGACCAAGAGCTATCAGGTGAACCAGCTGTTCATGGGCCTGACCGTCCGCGAGAACCTCACCATCGCCGCTCTATCCGAGCGGCGCGGCAAATTCCGTCTCGACCTGTTCCGCAGCATCGATCGCATTCCCGGACTTGCCGAGCAGGTCGAGCACACGCTCGAACTCGTCAATCTCGGAGCAAGGCGCGACACGCCGGTGTCGGAGCTTGCCTATGGCGAGAAGCGGCGGCTGGAGATCGGGCTTGCGCTTGCGACCTCGCCGAGCCTGCTGCTGCTCGACGAGCCATTGGCCGGCATGAGCCCGCGCGAGCGCGCGGAAACCGTAAGGCTCCTCAAATCGATCAGCGCGGGCCGCACCATGATCGTCATCGACCATGACATGGACGCCCTGTTCGAGCTCGCCGAGCGCGTCACGGTGTTGCAGGAAGGCCGCGTGCTGGTCGAGGGCACGCCCGAGGAGATCAAGAACAACGCCGTCGTCCAGGAAGCCTATCTCGGCGGTGTACAGGGAGTGCTGGCTGCATGAGCCTGCTCGAAGTCCAGGGATTGAACAGCTATTATGGGGATTCCCACATCCTGTTCGACGTCGCGCTGCGCGTCGAGCGCAACGAGGTCGTCGCGCTGATGGGGCGCAACGGCGCCGGCAAGAGCACGACCCTGAAGAGCCTGATGGGCGTGGTCACGCCGCGAGCCGGATCGATCGTGCTCGACGGGATGGATCTCGCCGGACGCAAGAGCCACCGTATCGCGCAGGCCGGCATGCAGCTGGTGCACGAGGAGCGCCGCATCTTCGGCAGCCTCAGCGTCGAGGAGAACATCGTCATCGCCGGGCTCACGGCGCCGAACCGCTGGCCGATCGAGCGCATCTACGAGATGTTTCCGCGCCTGCGCGAGCGGCGCGGCAATCGCGGCACCGAGCTGTCCGGCGGCGAGCAGCAGATGCTGGCGATTGCGCGGGCGCTGGTTCGCGATCCAAAGATCATCCTGCTCGACGAGCCCTTCGAGGGGCTCGCCCCCGTGATCGTGCGCGACCTGATGAAGGCGTGCCGCGATCTCGCCGACGCCGGCCAGACCATCGTGCTGGTCGAGCAAAACCTCGCCGCGACGCTGACGCTGGCGCAGCGCATCTACATCATCAATAACGGCCATATCGTTCACGAGGGGCCGGCGCAGGAATTGCGGGCCCAGCCCGAGCTCCTGCAAAGGTACATTGGCGTCTAACCTTCAGGCGCCCAGCGCCGCGATCATGCGCCGCGCGTGATCCTCGAGGACCTTGAAGTCCTCTCTGACGGTTTGCGGCGGCAGCAGCTCCCTGCCCTCCGTCACCGGCATCACATGCATGTGGAGATGAAGAACGACCTGACCTGAGGCGGGCTCGCTGAATTGCTGGATGATGATGCCGTCGGCGGAAAATGCCTTCATCGCCGCGATCGCCACCCGCTTGGCCGAGCGCGCAACCTCCGCCAGATCGTCCTCGGCAATGTCGAGGATGCCGCGCGCCGGCGCCTTGGGGATGACAAGGGTATGGCCCGGCGATCTCGGCATGATGTCGAGGAAGGCGAGCGTGCGCTCGCTCTCATAGACCTTGAAGCAGGGAATCTCGCCGCGCAGTATCTTTGCGAAGATGTTCTGGTGGTCGTAGTCCGCCATGCGCCTGTCCTCCCGCGCGAACGATATCGACGGCATCCGCGCCATCGGATAACACCTCCCTTAGCCGCAAGGATCGGCTCACGGCAACGTAGAAGGAAGGCGAAGGCGACGTGACCGATTCCCTCGCCGGGCTCACGGTGGAACAAGCGCGACGCCAGGTCGCCAAGCTTCTTGCGTCACGTTCGCTCGATGCGGCCGAGCTCGACGCGCGCCTCTTGGTCGGCCATGCCCTCCGCCTCGATCTGACCGGCATGGTCCGGGCAGCAAATCGCACCCTCACCCCGGATGAATCGGATCGCCTCAACGCGCTCGCCAATCGCCGCCTGGCCGGCGAACCCGTCGCGCGCATCCTCGGCCAAAAGGAATTCTGGGGTTTGCCGCTCGCGCTGTCGCCGGCAACGCTCGTGCCGCGGCCGGACACCGAAACGGTGGTCGAACTGGCTCTAGAGATGCTGCGCGAAAATCCCGCAAGGCAGGGCACGCGTATCGCCGACCTCGGCACCGGCACCGGTGCGATCCTGCTTGCGCTGCTATCCGAATTGCACGGCGCCGTCGGCATCGGCACCGACATCTCGCAGGAGGCGCTGGAGACTGCACGCGGCAACGCCAAGCGACTTGGGCTTGCCGATCGCACCAGCTTCATCCGCTGCGATTATGCCGCCGGGCTGACCGGCGCCTTCGATCTCATCGTGTCAAATCCGCCCTACATCCCGACCTGCGACATCGAAAGCCTCGCGGTCGAGGTGCGCGAACACGACCCGCAAAGGGCCCTGGACGGCGGCCCCGACGGGCTCGACGCCTACCGGGCGCTGATCCCCCAGGCTGTCCGAATTCTGAGCCCGGGCGCCGTATTGGTCGTAGAGGCCGGGCAAGGCCAGGCGGCCCGGATTGAAGCTTTGATGACGGCGGCCGGACTGACGCCCCACGGGGCTCCCAAGGCCGATCTCGGCGGTATTTTAAGGGCTGTCGGGGCCCGTAAAATGCCCCGATAAAGTCCGATTGGAACGCAAAAAAACCTCTTGGAATTGCCCCCGGGAACGACTACGTTCCGGCCACAACATCGGTCCAGGGTTGCCGGCTGGCCCCGCTAGCGAGCGGGAGGTAACCAGAGGCACTTTAGCCCCGCCGATTAACGGTTCCAGAACGCAAAGGTCTTTTGAGCGCAATGGCTGAAGCTGTGCTGCTCTCGACCGCAAAGCGAACGAAAGCCTGATATTGCGCTTGAAGACTTACGCAACAGAGCTGGGCTTGTTTCGGCAAGGTGAATGATTGGTCGCCGGCGATGAGCGCCGGCGGTGGGGAACGCGTCTTTTGTTGAACGCGAAGGTTGGCGAAATCGGTAGTGCTTGGAACTGCGCCGCGATGCGGTGCACGCGAGCGCGCGCCATACCATGAACGGGCAATCCGAACGAACGACGACGATCGAAGCTACTTATCAGGGCTGGAATAAAGGCGACACATGAGAAACGGTCAAAACAACAAGCGGATGCGCAACCGCAACAACAACAATAACAACAACCGGCGCGGCCAGAATCCACTGACCAGGGTCTACGAGTCCAACGGTCCGGACATCAAGATTCGCGGCACCGCCTCCCACATTGCCGAGAAGTACGTCCAGCTCGCCCGCGATGCGCGCTCTTCCGGCGACCCGGTTGCCGCCGAGAACTATTACCAGCACGCCGAGCATTACTTCCGCCTGATCGCCGCCGCCCAGGAACAGTTCCGGCAGAACCAGCCGCAACATCAGCAGCAGCCGCGCGTCGACAACGACATGTCGATGGAGGAGAGCGAGGACGACGGTGACGGCTTCTCGCCGTTCGGCCAGGAGCCCGGCTTCGTGCCGCAACAGCAGCAGCCGCAGCCCTATATGCGCGACAACAATCAGCGCGACCGCGACCAGCAGCCCTATCAGCGCGACCAGCAGCAGCCGCGTGAGCACCGCAGCGAGCGTGAGCATCGCGGCGAGCGTGAGCATCGTGGTGAGCGTGAGCATCGTGGTGAGCGTGAGCATCGCCCGCAGCCGCAATACCAGCCGCCGCAACCGCAACCGCAGCCCGTGGTTGCCGACAGTGTCGATCGCCTGCCCTCTTTCATCACCGGGGCGCAGCCGCAGATCAATGGCGGCGAGCGCAACTATGAAGGCGGCGGTAGCGGCGAGCGCTATCCGCGCCGGCGCCGCCGGCCGCATGGTCCCCGGGCGGACAACAACATGGCCGGCGCCGCGCCGGCCGCCTCGGGCGAGGATCTCGGTAACGAGTAGGCAGCGCCAACTTTCCGCGTCTCGGCGGGAATTCGTAGGGTGGGCAAAGCGCAAGCGTGCCCACCTTTTTTCTTGAGTCGTCCCGGCGCAGACCGGAGCGATAACTACCCCCGCGTGCTTGGCGAGGGCACCAGCACCGGCTGCAGCGAGGGAATGAGGCGCACGCGCTCGCGATGTACGGGCAGCGCGCGATAGACCTGCTTGGTGGCTTCCACGATATGCACGCCGGCCAGCGGCATCGACAGCACTTCGCCGGCGCGCTCCCAGGCCATGGCCGAGCGCAGAAACCAGCCGTTGGCGACCGGCGGCATGAACAGCGCCTCGCCCCAGGCGGCCGGCGTGAACCAGGTCTGCCGCAATAGCTGCGTGATCTGGGCGCGCGAATAGGGCCGGCCGTGCCCGAACGGCGTGTTGTCGGTGCGCGTCCACACACCGCGTCGGTTGGGGATGACGGCAATCATCCGGCCCGAGGGCGCGAGCACGCGCCACACCTCGCGCAGGAGGCTTTCCGGGTCGTCGCACATCTCCAGCGCATGCACGAGCAGGATGCGATCGAACGAGGCCTCCGGCAGCGGCAGCGAGAATTCGTCGACCAGCGCCGCAAGCGCGGGTCGCCCGGTCGGCCATTTCAAGACCCCCTGGGCCGCCGGCATGAAGGCGATGCAGCGCTCGCTGTTGTCACGGAACAGCCCGAGATAGGGCGTGGGATAGCCGAGACCGAGCACGCGCTGGCCTTCCGCATCCGGCCAGCAGGCCTGGATGCCGCGATTGATCAGCCGTCGCGCCACGATGCCGAGGCGCTGGGAATAGAAATCGCGGAGATCGATGACATCCATGTGAGCACCATAGCGTTTTCAAGCGGAGCCTGTCCCGCACCCGATGCGGGATGGGACCGGTTTGCGTGAAGAAAACGCGCTAATTTGAAATGTATCACGCTCACGTTCCCAACGAAGCGCCCAAAATGGCATTGCCGCGGATGAGTTAACGCCATATCTCTTGGGCCGGCTCGGACAACAGTTCGTGGAGAAATCATGGCCGCCGAAATTCGCGTGTTCAACTGCCTATCCGACAATTTCGGCTATCTGATCCACGATACCGAGACCCGGGCGACCGCCTCGATCGACGCGCCCGAAGCCGCCCCCATCCTGAAGGCGCTGGCGCAGGAGAACTGGGCGCTGACGGACATCCTGATCACCCACCATCATCACGATCATGTCGGGGGCGTTGCGGAACTGAAGCAGAAGTACAAGTGCCGCGTCGTCGCCCCGCATGACAAGAAGGCTGCGATCGCCGATGTCGATCTGCGCGTCGGCAATGGCGATGTGGTCAAGGTCGGCAATCTGCTGGCGCGGGTGCTGGAGACGCCCGGCCATACGCTCGACCATGTCTCCTATGTCTTCGACAAGGAGAAGGCGCTGTTCGCCGCCGACACGCTGTTCTCGATCGGCTGCGGCCGTGTGTTCGAGGGAACGCATCCGATGATGTGGGATTCGCTTCTCAAGCTGCGCGCCCTGCCCGACGATTTCAGCCTCTATTGCGGCCATGAATATACTGCCTCCAACGTCAAGTTCGCGCTCACCGTCGACGGCGACAATCCGGCGCTGAAGGCACGCGCCGAGGAAGTGGCGAGGCTGCGCGCGCAGAACAAGGCGACGATCCCGGTCAAGCTCGGCGAGGAGAAGAAGTCGAACGTATTCCTGCGCGCCGATGATCCCGCCGTCGCGGCGGCGCTGCACATGAAGGGCGCGGCTGCCGCCGACGTGTTCGGCGAGTTGCGCGAGCGCAAGAACAAATCCTGACCATGCCGACAGCCGCTGATATCATCGCGCGGCTCGAGCTCAAGCCGCACCCCGAGGGCGGGCATTACCGTGAGACATTTCGCGACGTGCGCACGGATGCGCAGGGCCGCGCGATGTCGACTGCGATCTATTATCTCTTGGCACACGGCGATCGCTCACACTGGCATCGCATCGATGCGGTGGAAATCTGGCACTACTATTCCGGCGCACCGCTGACGTTGCGCATCGCCAATGAGGGCTGCGCTGCGCATACCATTACGCTCGGCCCCGATGTCGCCGCTGGCGAACGGCCGCAGGCAATCGTGCCGGCCGGCGCATGGCAGGCGGCCGAGAGCACCGGTGACTGGACGCTGGTCGGCTGCTCCGTGGCGCCGGCATTCGAGTTCGCGAAGTTCGAGCTGGCGGCAAAGGGCTGGCAGCCGGCGTGACGATTTCGCCGGGATCCTATTTCGCTTCCGCGTCGGCTGCGCGCGCCAGCTCGCCGACGGTCACTGGCTTCAGCGGCGGACGAATGTTGAGATAGCCCACGCTTTCCATGCTCCGGCGTTGGGTAGCGGCGACAATCGCGGCAAGCGTCGTCCCGCACTGGCGTCCCTGGCAGGGACCCATGCCGGCCCGCGTGAAAGCCTTCACTTGGTTGGGGCCTACGCCGTGCACGTTCGCGGCCTTGCGAATCAGGTCGGCCGTCACCTCCTCGCATCTGCACACCAGCGTCCCTTCCGGCGGATTGAAGATGTCGGGTCGAGGGCGGTAAAGCGCGTCGAGGAAAGCACGAAAAGCTCGTTCCGATTGGAGCTGCCGGCGGATGGGCTGCGCCTCAATTGCTGCCACGTCCGCCGTCAGACGGCCCTCCCTCGCGAGCACGCCCAGCGCCGCCAGCGTGCCAGACAGTTCGGCTGCCCGGGCCCCCAGGATGCCGCCGCCATCCCCCGCCACATAGAGTCCCGCTTTATCGGTCATGCCATAAGCATCGAGGCGGGGCACGAAACTGTCTTGGGTCGGACACCAATCGTGGGCGCAGCCCAAGGACACGGTCGCATGGGTGTTGGGGACGACACCCTCGTGCACCAAGAGCAGTCTTGCGGGGTGCCGCTCCACAGTGCCGTGCTGCGTAACGAAGCGAACGGCTTCGATCTGACCTTCTCCTTCGGCCGCGATGGAGCGAATCGGAATAACCGGCACGCGGGCGAGCGCGAGCTTCAGCCGCCACCTCGCGCCCTTCGCGAGCTCTCCAACATGGTTAGCAAGGCCTAGCGGATTGGCAAGCGCAGTCGCGCCGGCGGTCACTCGATTGCTGGAGGGAGCAGTGTCCAGCCAGGCGGCCACTTGCCCCCCAAGTGCCAAGATCTGCGCCGCGTAGAGCAGCACCAGCGGCCCACTTCCAGCGATCCAGACTGGCGCTTCAGGAACCTGACCCCCGCTCTTGAGCAGCGTCTGGGCGCCGCCCACCGTAACTACTCCCGGCAGAGTCCAACCGGGGAACGGCGCGGGCCGCTCCAGCGCGCCGGTAGCCAGAACCACTGCGCGCGCGTCGATCCGCTCGAGCGCTCCGTCCCGCTTGACGAAGGCGTGCCAGCCGTCGTCGAGCCGCCAAAGCTCGGTCCTCGGCCAGTACTCCACACCGCTGGCTCGGAAGCGCGCAATTGCTTGCTGGCCACGCACATAGTCCGCACCAAGAGCCGGGGCTAGTTTCGAATTGGCCTCCACGGCACGCCACACTTGGCCGCCGGGTGCCGGAGCGTCATCCACCACTACCGTCGATAGCCCGGCGCGGCGCAAGCGGACAGCCGCAGCCATGCCGGCAGGACCGGCGCCGACAACGAGGACGTCGACTATCATGGCTTGCCACTCCGACGGCTGTGCTGTCGCTCGACTTGCATTCCGTCCTGCACGATGACCATGCACGCTCGGCGCGACGGAACGCCATCCACAACGGTGAGGCAGTCGAAGCATGCGCCCATGAGGCAATAAGGCGCCCGCGGCGCGCCGCTGACGGTGCTGGTGCGAGCGGTGAAGGGCGGCGTACGCAGGAGCACGGCAGCAAGCGGCTCGCCGCTGCGGGCCTCGACTTGCATCCCATCGAGGGTGATGCGCACGTTGTCGCCCGAGAGGTCAGGCAGCGTTCGGAACATGGAAGCGGTCCGGATGGAAGGGAGCCAATGCTTCGGGCAGCGCCCCGCGGGCGAGGGCCGGCGCGAGATCGAGCGCATGGGCGGCAGCGAGTGTCACGCCCGAATGGCACAGTGCAACGAAGGCGCCAGGATAAGCGGTGGATTCGGCGTAGATCGGATGACCATCGGGCGTCATCACCCGTAAGCCCGCCCAATGGCGCACGACAACGATTTCGTCGAGCGCTGGCAGGATGCGGCAGGCACGAGACGCCATGCGCGCGGCACCGGCAACAGTGGTGCTGACGTCGTAGCCCACCTCCTCTTGCGTCGAGCCGATGAGTACGCCGCCCTCAGCGGTCTGGCGCAGGGGCACGGTGGGGAGCGGGATAAGCGGTTCCATCCGCTCGGTCACGAGAAGCTGCCCGCGCTGGGGCCGCAGGGGAACGGAAAGTCCCGCCATCTCCGCAAGAGGGCCCACTCCATTGCCGGCGGCAATGATCAATCGCGGCGTGCGCACCGGACCAGCAGGGGTCGTAAGGGTGAAGAGGCCGTCCTTCCAGCTCACGTTCGAGACCTGCGTATCGCCCACGATGCTCGCGCCGAGGAGTGTCGCCGCCACCAAAAGAGCGTGATGCGCACGCAGCGGATTGACCTCGCCGTCCCGCGAACAATATGAAGCGCCCGACACCTCCTGGCCGAGGCGCACGCCAGGCAGCATGCGCTCCAGAGCGCTGCGCTCGATCATTTGCGTGTCGTAGGACTCCGAGCCGAACTCGCTGGCGAGTCGAGCGATCGCGGAGGTACGAGCGTCGTACTCGTCGGTCCCCAGGCAGAAATGGAGACCGCCGCTTCGTCGGTAGTCGAGAGCGATGCCGCTTGCTTCGCCGAGTTCTTGCGCAAGCTCTGGCCACAGATCGGCGCTGCGTCGCGTGAGGCGTTGGTAGGCCGGCATGCCCGGGCCCTTGCCCTGCACCCAGATGATTCCGAAATTGGCTCGTGCCGCCTTGAAGTCGCGGTCGCCGCCGTCGAGCACCAGAGGCTTCAAGCCGGACCGCGCTAGCCCGTAGGCGATCGCGGCGCCGACGAGACCGCCACCGATGATGGTAATGTCTGATTCCCGGACAACCTGGCTCACTACACGCCCCGGGTCACGAGGCAAACCGATCAGCGCGGTAAGACGCCAAGTCGATCGCATGAGGCTGTCGGGCGGCCACTAGCTCCGCCACGATGCGGCCCGTCGCGGGGGCTGCGGTCAGGCCGAAGTGGGAATGGCCGAAGGCGAACACCACGTTGGCGTGGCGCGCCGAGCGATCGATGATGGGAAGACCGTCAGGAAGCGTCGGTCGGCAACCCATCCATTCCGTGAAGCTGGCTGTGGTGAGGCCGGGATACATGCGTCGGCCGTGCTCCAGCAAGATCCGGGCGCGTCGCCAATTGGGCGCCGCCTCGATGCCGGCATATTCGGCCGTTCCGGCGAGCCGCAGCCCCATCTCCATTGGAGCGCTGGCAAAACTGGCGTCGCGGTTGGTCACCGGCATGCGCGGCATGGGACCGGGATCAGCGATGGTCACGTGGTAACCTCGTTCGGCCTCCAGCGGAACGTCGAGCCCGAGCTGCCGCGACAATGCGTTGGACCATGCGCCGGCCGCTATCACGAGATGACCGAAGGTGATCTCGGCTTCCCCCATGATGGCCGCCGCCGGCACGCCGCGTTCCATCCGGAAGCCGCGCACCTCGCCGCGCAGGATCTGCCCGCCATTGCGCACGACCTGCTCGGCAAGCACGCGCACCAGGCGGTGCGGATTGAGGCAGGTGCCATTCTCCGGCAAAAGCAGACCGCTTTGGAATTCTGGCGAGAGTGTGGGCTCCAGCTCGCGTATCTCGGCGCCCGAGAGCGCTTGGCTGCGGATGCCCGCCGCCTCGCGGAGCTCGCGTGCAAGCGAGCTGTCCATCGGGCCAGATCTCGTGGACACGTAAAGCTGGCCTGTCATAGCAATGAGATCGGTGCCGCTCGCCGCTTCTAGCAGCGGCGCATAGGCCGAGAAGACCGGCTTGTGCAGTGCGTGCATTGCCGCGGAAATTCGCCGCACGGCCGCCGGGCGGCTCGCCGCCATCCAGCGCAGGAGCCAGGGCGCGAGCTTCGGAAGGTGGGAGGGGCGCAGAGCCAGCGGCCCGAGCGGGTCCAGCAGCCAGCCGGGCACGCTCCAAAGCGTTCCCGGCATGGAATAGGGCACCACCGCGCCGGGGCTGACATTCCCGGCGTTGCCGAACGAGCAACCTTCACCCGGCGCGAGCCGATCAACAACGGTCACATCGAAGCCTGCACGCTGCAAGTACGAGGCGCAGCAGACGCCGACGATGCCTGCGCCCACCACGAGAACACGGGTGGGGACACTCTCTTCGGGACGCAGCGAACTCATTTGGCTGTCGCGCGCTTGCGTTCAGAGATCAGCGTGCCGCCAACCGCCCAATTCTCCACTTTCACGTCCTCGAACACGACGAAGACGCTTTCGCCGCTGGCGTCCGCGCACTCCACCATCGCCGTGGTTATGCGGCGAGCGAGTTCCGCCTTCTGTTTCTCGCTGCGGCCTTCGATCATTTCGACCCGTACGTAAGGCATGGGTGTGGCTCCGGTCGTTAGGGATGGCTCATCCGAAATATTTCTTGCGGTACTTGGCTTCCATCGCATTCGCGACCGCCGTCAGCGGCAGGATGATGACAAGGAAAATCAAGGCGACGATCGTCAGCACTTCGAGGGGCCGGAACGTGCGAATACTGACCTGCTGGCCTTGGTAGAGGATGTCCGCCACCGCGATGTAGCCGGCAAGCGAAGTATTCTTGACCACCAGCACGCACTGGCTCACGAGCGGCGGGAATACTCGCTGGAAGGCGAGCGGCCCTGTGATGCGGTGCAGGATCTGCATCCGCGTCATGCCGACGGAGTATCCGGCTTCCACGTGCCCCTTCTCGATGGACTGGAAGCCCGCTCGAAAGATTTCCGAATAAAAGGCCGCGCTGTAGAGCGAGAGGGCTATAACAGCGGTCTGAAATCCGCTGAACGACAGACCAGTGAGGATCGGGAGACAATAGTAGATCCACACCAGCAGCACGAGCGGCGGCACCGCGCGCAGCACCTCGACGAAGGCGGTGACGGCGAGATTGACGGCGCGCCAGGAATTGGCGCGAATGAGATAGAGGGCGAGGCCGAGCGCCATCCCGCACAGAATGACCGTGAGGGCAAGCATGAGCGTCATGCCGGTCGCGCGCAGAAACACGTCGCGATACTCGAGGAGGACAGAAAAATTCCATTCGTAGGCGGGCAGCATGAAGATCGGGCTCAGCGAGGTTGCTCGAGATAGCGGCTAAGGAATTCCAGCGTGCGCTTGTTGCTTGTGCCGCCAAAAATATGGTCCGGGGTCCCGATATCGGCGATGACGCCGCGATCGAGGAACACCACTTGGTCGCAAACTTGGTGCGCGAACCGCATTTCGTGGGTGACAATAACCATGGTCATGCCGTCCCGAGCTAGATCGGCGATTACGTTCAAAACCTCGCCCACCAATTCGGGGTCGAGGGCGGAGGTTGGCTCGTCGAACAGGAGTATCTTCGGCTGCAGCGCGAGCGCCCGGGCGATGGCAACACGCTGCTGCTGACCCCCGGAGAGGCGGCTCGGATAAGCATCGATCCGCTCGGAGAGGCCGACCTTGGTCAGAAGGGCGACGGCGCGGGCCTGGGCCTCGGCCTTCGGCACTTTCTGCACGACCACCGGCCCTTCCATTACGTTTTCCAGCGCTGTTTTGTGCGGCCAAAGATTGAACTGCTGGAACACCATGGCCATCTGGCGCCGTTGCCGGCTGAGCTCGCCGGAACTGCGCAGGACGCGCTGGTCGGGTCGATCGACGAAACCGATCAGTTCCCCCTCCAGCCGGATGGCGCCGGCGGTTGGCTCTTCAAGAAAATTGATGCACCGAAGGAGGGTCGACTTGCCGGAGCCGCTCGCACCGATGAAGCCAACGACCTGGGTGCGGCCGATGTCGAGGTCGATGCCCTTGAGAACCTCGACGTTGCCGAAAGTCTTACGCAGGCCGCGGATGGTGAGCAGCGGCGCGGCCGCCGGGACGGCGTCCATCACAGGCGCGATCCCCTCATTGCGTTCCGAGATACTTGTTCCAGATCTCGGTCACGGCCCCGGAGGTCTTGTAGTATTCGAGGGCGATGTTCACCCACTCCTGGAGGTCTTTTGCTTCCTTGCGCATACCGAAATTGATGGGTTGGGCGCGCACGGGGCCCGGTATGACGATCGTTCCCTTCTTTTTAGCCTGAAGGAAGAGCGCGAGCGTCGGCTCGTTGGAAAGAATCACGTCGGCGCGGCCGGTCTCCATCTCGAGGATCATAGCGTCGGTCGATTTCACCAACGTCCAGGTGGCCTTGGAGAGGAATTCCTGGGCCGCGCGTGTCGTGGAAGCGCCATCGACCGCTGCAATGCGCACCGCGGGCTGATTCACTGCATCCCAGCTCGTCAGCGTCTTTACTTTGTCGGTCAGCCCGACGAGACCGATCCTGCTGTCCGCGATGGCCTGCGAAAATCCGACGGCAAGAGCGCGCTGCGGCGTCGCGTTGAAGCCGCCGACCAGATCGAACTTGTTGGACTGCAGACCGGCGGCCGCTGTGCCCCATTCCGTGGGTACGAATTCCACTTTCACGCCAATGGAACCGAACATCAGTCGCGTCAAATCGGGGATGATCCCGGTCCAGGTATCGGTAGCGAGATCCTTCCGATAATAGGGATAAGCCTCGATGGCCCCGACGCGTACGACCTTGGAGCCGACGATCCGGTCGAGGTCACCCTTCTCCTGAGCCTGCACCTTCGCGCTTTGCGCCAGTGCAATCCCCGCTGTGGCCATAACGACGAACAAGGCGCGCCGCAGCGGTGAGTGAGCGTGGTGCATCTTCAATCCCTTCCCTTTGCCGAAATGCCAAGTGCCTTGGTCGCGGCAGACCACAGTCGTTGGGCGACGAAAGCTCCGTCGCCCTTAGCAGGCTAAGCGACCGCGACAGGCATGAGAAATTGAATTTCCGCATGTGCTATGCAAGCCTTGTATAGGGCGACTTTTGAGCAGGCATTGTCTTGCCGATGGATGGAAGGGGCTACTTCTCATGGAAATTGCGTGGCTCGAGGATTTCCTCGCCCTCAGCTCGACTCTTAATTTTTCCCGAGCCGCGGAGATGCGCAACGTCACCCAGCCAACCTTCAGCCGACGCATTCAGAATCTCGAGGCATGGCTCGGTGCGCCACTGGTAGACCGCAGTACCTTTCCCGCTTCGCTGACCGACGAGGGAAAGGCATTCCGCAAGACCGCGGAAGAGACGGTGCAGATGCTCTACCGCGACCGCGACCAATATCGCGGCTCCACCCGTAGCCGCTCGCCTTTGCTCACTTTCAGCACATTGCACACGATCGCACTCAGTTTCTACCCGGAATGGATTCAGGGGGTGGAAAGTGCTCTGGGGCCGCTGCGCGCTCGGATGGTCTGCAGCCCGCTGCACGATTGCGTCACTGCTCTTGCGTCCGGTGGTTGCGACTTCATGCTGTGTTACTTTCATCCTTCCGGGCCGCTGCTCTTGGATGGCGCGGACTATCCTTCGCTGCGAATTGCGCGCGAACGGCTGGTGCCTGTCTGCGCCCCGGACGAATCCGGCGGGCCGCTGCATAATCTCGAGGGTCCCGGCGGACACCGCGTAAGCTATCTCGAGTATGCGCCGCACACCTTCATCATCAAGCTCATCAATAGGGTTGTGGCCGGGCAGGCCAGAGCACCAATTCTCGATCCTGTTTTTGAGAGTGCGCTTGCAGTGGCACTCAAGGCGATGGCTCTAAAGGGGCGTGGGGTAACTTGGCTACCGGAAAGTGCCGTAGCGGCGGAGCTTGCTGCCGGCCAGCTCGTCTATGCGGGAGGGCTTGAGTGGACGACTGTCATGGATGTCCGGATCTACCGCTCAGCAAAGCCCGGCAAACGGGAGGCGGAACGCCTCTGGCATCTGCTCACCGGGCGCGACGAGGTGAGCCAGGTGTGACGGGCCGCTTCCGTCATCACCCGCTGCGCCGGCGGAGCCAAGGTCATCCACGATCGGGTGATCATGAGCGGCAATCGCGTGGCGACGAGCGGCAGGCCACTAAACGCCTAACGGACAAAGCAGCGTTTTAGGCCCGCTTGCGGAACATATCCTTTGCCGCGATCAGGCCGCCGCCGGCGATCAGGATCGCGGCGACGGCGATCGTGGCGGTTGGCCTCGCAAACCCTGCGAGGATCAGGAACGCGGTCGAGAGCAAAGGCGTGGCGTAGGAGGCAGCGCCGAGCACGCGGATGTCGCCGCGCTTCATGCCGATATCCCAGGTGAAGAACGCCGCGCCCACCGGGCCGATGCCGAGCGCGATGATGGCAAGCCACTGCCCAAGCGTTTGCGGCCACACCGTTTTCTCGACCAGGACATGCACGATGGCGGCAAGCACGGCGGTGGCGAGGCAAAAACCCGCAACTGCATCGGTCGGCACCGCCTTCAGCCGGCGCGACATCACGGAATAGGATGCCCAGACAAAGGCAGCGACGAAGGCTGCGAACAGCCCCGGCAGCTGGCCGGCCTCAAAACCGTTGCCACCGCCGCCCATCAACAGCAGCACCGTGCCCGCAAGTCCCAGCAGCGCGCCGACGATGTGATGCGACAGCAATCGCTCGCCCGGCAGCAGCGAGGAGAACAGCACGATCAGGAGCGGCCAGAGATAGTTGAGCAGCCCGGCCTCGGCCGGCGGCGCAAAGCGCAGCGCCAGGAAATACAGCGCGTGATAGCCGAACAACCCGCCGATGCCGACGACCCAGGCGACGAGCGGCTGCTTCAACGCGGCAAAAGCAGAGGGCCGGAACAGGAAACTCGCAAACGCAACCAGCGCGCCGATCGCAAAAGTCATGGCGGCGAGCTGGAAGGCCGGAATCGTTCCGGTCGCGACGGTGAGGACCGCGAGCAGCGACCACATCAGGATCGCGGAAAGGCCTATCAGGGTGGCGGTGCGAGGGGACATCAAAAACTCTCGTCGTGGCCGGGCAAAAAGCGCGAAGCGCCTCTTCGCGCCAGATGCCCCGGCCATCCACGTCTTTCGTTCCGCATCTTCTAGAGACGTGGATGCCCGGCACAAGGCCGGGCATGACGACTATTGAGCGCATCGAATGCAACGACGCAAGCGCGCCGTCACACCATGTACTGCCCGCCATTGATGGTGAACGTTGAGCCGGTGATGGCGCCTGCGTCGTCGGCAGCGAGGAACACGACCACGCGCGCGATCTCCTCGGGCTCGCCGAGACGGTTGATCGGGATCTGCGGCAGGATGGACTTTTCCAGCACCTCCTTCGGCACCGCCTGCACCATTTCGGTGTTGATGTAGCCGGGGCAGATCACGTTCACCGTGATGCCGCCCTTGGCGTTCTCCAGCGCCAAGGCCTTGGTGAAGCCGATGTCGCCGGCCTTCGCCGCGGAATAGTTGACCTGGCCGAACTGGCCCTTCTGGCCGTTGATCGAGGAGATGTTGATGATGCGGCCGAACTTGCGGGCACGCATGCCCTCGATGATCGGGCGCGTCATGTTGAACAGCGAGCCGAGATTGGTGTTGATGACGGCGTTCCACTGCTCCAGCGTCATCTTGTGGAAGGCGCCGTCCTTGGTGATGCCGGCATTGTTGACGAGCACATCGACCGGCCCGAGATCGGCTTCGACCTTCTTGATGCCGGCGCCGCAGGCGTCGAACGAGGAGACGTCCCATTTGTAGACGGGAATGCCGGTCTCCGCCTTGAACTTCTCGGCCGCCGCGTCGTTGCCGGCATAGCTCGCCGCGACCTTGTAGCCGGCCGTCTTCAGCGCCTTGCAGATCGCAGCGCCAATGCCGCGCGTTCCACCCGTGACCAATGCAACTCGTGCCATGTCGTCTCCTCCTGGGTAGTCTTCTCATAGACCGGAATTTTTCCCGGTCTTTTGATGTTTCTCAAGCACGCAATTCAAACAGGCGCTTGAGACGAAAATGCCCGGTGCGAGACCGGGCATTTCATTCTTAGCAGCTTGAACCGCGTTTGACAGATGATGATTTCATCATTGAGCGCGCCTCATTGCCTCATTTACTACCGCATTTCCTTCACGCGAAACGGTATCCGCTTCGCTTGGAAACGCCATGTGCTCAGTCGCGTGCAATGCACATCGCGATGCCCATGCCGCCGCCGATGCACAGCGTGGCGAGGCCCTTCTTGGAGTCGCGCTTCTGCATTTCGTGCAGCAGCGTCACCAGCACGCGGGCGCCGGACGCGCCGATCGGGTGACCGATCGCGATCGCGCCGCCGTTGACGTTGACCTTGGAGGTATCCCAGCCGAGATCCTTGTTGACGGCGCAGGCCTGCGCCGCGAAGGCCTCGTTGGCCTCGACGAGGTCGAGGTCGCCGACGTTCCAGCCGGCCTTCTTCAGCGCGGCGCGCGAGGCCGGGATCGGGCCCGAGCCCATGATCTTGGGATCGACGCCGGCCTGGGCCCAGGAGACGATGCGGGCGATCGGCTTCTTGCCTTCGGCGGCGGCCTGCTTGGCGCTCATCAGCACCACGGCGGCAGCGCCGTCATTGATGCCGGACGCGCTGCCGGCGGTGACCGTGCCGTCCTTCTCGAAGGCGGGCCTCAGCTTGGCCATGGCGTCGAGCGTTGCGCCATGGCGAGGATATTCGTCGGTGTCGACGACGATATCGCCCTTGCGCGTCTTGATGGTGACCGGCACGATTTCGTCCTTGAACCTGCCGGCCTTCTGCGCGGCCTCGGCCTTCTGCTGCGACTTGACCGCAAACTCGTCCTGCTGGGCGCGGGTGATCTGCCACTGCCGCGCGACGTTCTCGGCGGTGTTACCCATATGGTAGCCGTTGAAGGCGTCCCACAGGCCGTCCTTGATCATGGTGTCGACGAGCTCGAGGCCGCCCATCTTGACGCCGCCGCGCAGATACTGCGCATGCGGGGCCATGCTCATGGATTCCTGGCCGCCGGCGACCACGATGTCGGAATCGCCGTTGAGGATCGCCTGATAGCCCAGCGCAACCGAGCGCAGGCCGCTTCCGCAGAGCTGGTTGACGCCCCAGGCCGGGCTTTCGACGGGAATGCCGGCCGAGATCGAGGCCTGGCGGGCCGGGTTCTGGCCCTGCGCCGCGGTCAGGATCTGGCCCATGATGACTTCGGTGACCCGTCCGGGCTCGAGGCCGCCGCGCTCAAGCGCGGCCTTGATGGCGATCGCGCCGAGGTCGTGGGCCGGGGTGGTCGCGAAAGCGCCGTTGAAGCTGCCAACCGGGGTGCGGGCGGCGCTGACGATGACAACATCGTCTGACATGGAGAATCTCCTGTATGAGTTTTATTGGGTTGTTTCTTGACGGCGGGCGGGCCGGGGATGGCGGGCCAGTCTTAGTTCCTATCCTGTTAACCTCGTTGAGGCATGTCAATCGCTCGGCAGCGAAAACGTGCCGCGCCGCATTCAAAAAGGCGGAGGCGGCGGCTTCCTTGACGAGCCCCGAAGCGTTGGGGTTAACCGTTCTGCACAAAACGGTAGCCGAAGCCCTTTGAAAATGCTTACCTTTGCTGCGATGCGTCGCATTCGGCCCTGCGGCAGCGCCGCGGGGTTCCCGCTCTCGGCTGGTCTTGTGTGAACCATGGCAAAATCCGAAACACCCACGACGATCAAGAAGTACGCTAATCGGCGGCTCTATAATACCGGCACGAGCACCTACGTGACGCTCGAGGATCTCGCGGCCATGGTGAAGCAAGGCGAGGACTTTCTCGTCTACGACGCCAAGACCGGTGAAGACATCACGCGCTCGGTGCTGGCGCAGATCATCTTCGAGCAGGAGAACAAGGCCGGGCAGAACTTGCTGCCGACCACTTTCCTGCGCCAGCTGATCCGCTTCTACGGCGACAGCATGCAGATGGTGGTGCCGAAATTTCTGGAGCAGTCGATCGAGACGCTGACGCGCGAGCAGGAGAAATTCCGCAAGCAGATCGCGGGCGCATTGAGCGGTACGCCGTTTGCGCCGCTGGAAGAACAGGTCCGCCGCAACATGGAGCTGTTCCAGCAGATGTTCCAGCCGTTCGGGACGCGCACCGGAACGAGGGAGGCCGGGAAAGTGCCGGAGCCCGCGCCCGACGAGGACAACAATATCGACGATCTGCGCCGCCAGATGAAGGAAATGCAGGAGCGGCTCGAGCGCATGTCGAAAGAGACGAAGAAGGACGAGTAGTTTCCGTCACTCTCTTTACGCGTCGCCCCGGCGAAGGCCGGGGCCTATAACCACAGCATTGATTGCTCAAACACGCTGGGCTCCAGCGTGCCTAACGTTGCGCAGTTGTGACTATAGGTCCCGGCCTGCGCCGGGACGACAATCGGGCGAGACCCGCTTCGCCTCGGGTTCAGCAAGCTGTTATCGCTTCGGCTTAACTCGCGGCTGGCACGACAGCCTCTTTCACTGCCGCCCACGGCCGCTGCGGTGTGGCGAGCCCGATCAGCCGGCCCTGGATGTAGTCGCAGCCCCACTCGCGCAGCATCACGGCGCTCTCCTCGTCCTGCACCCATTCGGCCACGGTCTTGATGTTGAGCCGGCGGGCGAGGTCGATCAGCGTCTGCACGAAGGCGCGGTCATCTGCCGAGCGCGCGATGTTCTGCACGAAGGCGCCGTCGATTTTCACGATGTCGACGCCGAGCTTGCGCAGGTTGCGGAACGAGGTGTAGCCGGCGCCGAAATCGTCGATCGCGATCTTGCTGCCGAAGTTCTTCAGCCGGGTGACAAACCCTCTGACGTCGTCGATGTCCTGGATCGCCACCGTCTCGGTGATCTCCACGATCAGCCGCTCGGCGACGCCCGGATGGGAGCGCATCAGCGACTCGATCGTCGCCGACCAGTCGGGATCCATGGTGGTTTCGGGCGAGATGTTGAGGCTGAGCTGCACACGGGGCGAAGCGATCAGCTCGGCCACCACGAGCTCGAGGATGCGGTGATCGACCAGGCGGATCAGCCCGAGCCGCTCGGCGACCGGCACGATGTCGGGCGCGAGCAGCACCTGCCCGTCGCCGTGCTCCATCCGCACCAGGCATTCGTAGAAGGCAGCCTCGCGCGAGCGCGCGGCCACCACCGGCTCGAACGCCGCGACGATGCGGCGGTCGTTGAGCGCGGTGACGATCTCGTCGGTGACGCGGATATTGACACGGCGCTGGGCGTCGCGCTCGACATTGGGCCGCCACAGGCCGAACGAGCCGGCGCGGCGGCGCTTTGCCGCATCAAGCGTCTCCTGGGCGCGGTTGATCGCTTCGTCGGCATTGCGGGCATGGCGCGGCACGCTGACCGCGCCGATCGATGCCGTCACCGAGACGGGGCCGGACTTGGTCGGCACCACCTCGTCGCGGATGCCGGCGAGGAAACGTTCTGCAGCGATATTGGTGTCGTCGACGGTGCAGTTCTTCAAAATCAGGCCGAACTTGTTTCCGGAGAAACGGCCGAGCACGTCGCCGGCGCGCAAGCGCGCGCGGATTCGGGTGGCGACCTCTGCGATCACGCCGTCCGCAACGTCGAAGCCGAACGCGTCGTTGACCCGCGCCAAATGATCGATGCCGATTAGCATGAAGGCGCAGGCGGAGCGAAAGCGCGTGCTCTCCTCGATCGCTTCGGCGAGCGCCGCAATCAGATGGGTACGGTTGAGCTCGCCGGTCAGCGGGTCGTGCCGCGACAGCTTCAAGAGCTGTTCGTCGCGCGCATGGCGCTCATTGTTGATGCGCACCACGCCCTGCGCGCGCCATGGCCGGCCGTCCGAGCTGGCGAACCAGACGCCGGTCTCCTCGATCCAGATCACCGGCACCGCGGTCGTGGCGCGCACGCCATATTCGATGCGGTAGGGCACGCCTTCATCGGCCCGCGCCGGCGGCGAATGGGTCAGCGCGTCGTTGCGGATGGAGCGGGCAGGCTCGATCAGCCTGGCAAACTCGGCGCCGGTGGCCAGTGATTCCGGGGGGATGTCGGCGAAGACCGAAGCAGCATTTTCGCTCCAGCTGAGGCGGTCGCTGCCGATGTCCCAGACGAAACTGGCCTGGCCGAGCGAGACGAGGATGTCGGCGGCTTGCGGGACAGAAGACATCGGGGCGCCTCGTTTCGGAACAGTACCCGGGTGATTCTCCACCCCGAGAATAGGGTAATCCGCGGGCCCGACCCTAGGTAAAGTTGATTAACAGTATGCAAACCATGTTTGCAGACCGCAGGAACCAATCGGCCCGCCAAGGCACATTTTGATGCACATCTCACGGCACATCTCTTGCGAGGTGAGCTGGAAAGACGGATCGTCCGTCCCGAAACGCGACAGATTGGCCATGACAGGCGCAGGGCATCCAGAGGTGATCATCGACGCGGAGGTCGTGGACATCCCGACCGCCTCGACCGAGCTCGTGCCGCTTTCGGCGCGCCCCGACATTTCGCCGAAGGCGCCGCTGGGCCGGCCCGATGCCAGCTTTGTCACCCAGCTGATCGCGACCGCCGATCACGCACCCCAGACCCGCAACCTGCGCCGGGCCTCCTGTGCCGACGCGCAGGCCGCCTATGGCCCGCATATCAGCGAACGCCGCAGCGTGTCGCGGCGGACCAGGCAGATCATCTGAGATCTATTTCGTGACGCGTTTTCTTGACGCGAACCGGTCACCACTTCGCTTGAAAACGCTATGGGAAATCAGCGCGAGGGCGTGTCCGGCGACGGATGCGCGCCATTGCCCGGCTGGATGCCCGGCGAGGGTACGGCCGGCTGCGCCGATGATGGCCCTGGATGGTCGAGCAGCACGGATTCGGCAACGGACGCAGCCGACGGCGCAGGCGAAGGTGCGGCAGGTGCCGGGGCGGCGGCCGGCGCAGGCTCGCGGGGCGGCTCGACAGCTTCCGGCGCCTGGCGTGCAGCCTTCCTCGAAACCGGAGCGGCCCCAGCCAGCGCCGTATAGCGCCGCCGGCGCAGCGTCACGCCGGTCAGGAAATCGACCAGCGCAAACAAGGTCAGCAGGAAAAAGGTGGAGGTGGCGAATTTCGGCAGGAGCAGGAACTCCGCCGCCGCCGCGCCAAACACGACCAGCGACAGCAGATGATCCATCAGGTACTTCGCGCCAGGCCGCGCGCCCTTGACGATCTCGAGCAGCAGCATGATTGCGGCGAGAGCGAGCAGCATGTCGCTGAGCGAAATCGGCCACTCTTCGCCCGACATCAGCGGCACCCTGAGCACGGGGTCGGCGAGCGACACGTCGCGCATCAGCAGCACGATGATGTTGTAGACCGCGAGCGGAATCAGGAGCAGCGGAAAGCCGACCATGGCCAGTGGCCCTTTGTGAAGGAAAAAACGCGTATTCCCGAGGAAGGATATCCATCCGCCTCGGGAACCGTCTTAACTCAGTCGATGGCCGAATTCAGGCAAGGGTTGCAGCCTACCCACCGCTTTCGTCAGGTGGCTGCCATGAGCTTTCCGCTCAAGCCTCCTGCTCAAGCTTCTTTCTTGGGCTTGAGCACCTGCCGGCCCTTGTACATGCCGGTCTTGAGGTCGAGGTGGTGCGGGCGGCGCAGTTCGCCGGAGTCCTTGTCCTCGACATAGGTGGGCTTCTTGAGCGCGTCGGCCGAGCGGCGCATGCCACGGCGCGATGGCGAGGTTTTTCTGCGGGGAACGGCCATTTCGGTATCCTCTAGGGGTATTGCGGAGGCATCGTCCAAAAAGGACGGCCTGCAGCTTACGGAAAGCGCGGGCTCACGATGCCGACAAGGCCGCGCTTATAGAGGAAGGACCCGCGTAAATCTAGGGCCGCAGAGGGTAAAAATGGCCCGGAATCGGCTCAAAATGCGCGTTTCTCGTTCCAGCAGCGCTGGGCCGCTTGCGCCCGGGCCATATAGATCCCGGCGAGGCGCCGCATGCCGGCCCGGGGATTGCGGGCGCTGCGCTTGATCGGGTTGGGCAGGATGGCCGCCAGCAGGGCCGCCTCGCGCGCCGACAATTCGGAGGCCGACTTGCCGAAGGCGTAAGCCGCGCCGGCGCCGGCACCGAACTGGCCGGACGGACCGAGTTCGGCGATATTGAGATAGATTTCGAGAACACGCGGCTTTCCCAGCACGAGGTCGATCCACATCGCCAGCGGCAGCTCCAGCGCCTTGCGCACCACGCTGCGGCCCGGCCACAGGAACAGGTTCTTCGCCACCTGCTGGGTGATAGTCGATCCGCCGCGTGTCACCTCGCCGTCCTCGGCATCATCCATCACCTCGCGCAGCGCACCCCAATCGACGCCGCGATGACCGCAGAATTTGGCATCCTCCGAAGCCACCACGGTGCGAGGCAGGTACGGCGACATCGCGTTGAGATCGGCCCATTGCCGCGACACCGGCGCGCCCTTGAGCCAGCGCCAGGCCATCAGCGTCGAGACCGGATGGCCGGCGCGATAGAACGGCGCCACCAGATAGGGCAGCAGTAACAGGACCAGGACGATCAGGAGCAAATAGCGGACGATGCGCAAAATGAGAGGCTTCAGGTTCTGATTATGAGGGATGAGATGACAGGGCCCCGACGGAAACGACATGGTGACGACGTCAGGCGGTTTTTCCAGCACTTTTAAGGCGTCTTGAGGCCGCATCGGCCAATTGACGAAGCCCGCCCCATCAACGATTGTCCGCCCCGAAATCGACTTAGAGACGTTTTTGGAGCCCTTCTGAATGACGATCGCCGCCGCCGACTTCGCCAAGCGACTGGACCAGACCGCCGAGGAAACCGAGCGGCTGCTGGCGCAGCTATTGTCGGACACGCTCTTGCCCGACGAGATCGCCCGTCCCAGGCGGCTGATGGACGCCATGCGCTATTCCAGCCTCGGCGGAGGCAAACGCTTGCGGCCGTTCCTGGTGGCCGAGAGCTCGGCGGTGTTCGCCGTGCCGCGCGAGGCGGCGCTGCTCGTGGGCGCTGCGCTCGAATGCATTCACTGCTATTCGCTGATCCACGACGACCTGCCGGCAATGGACAATTCGGACCTGCGCCGCGGCCGCCCCACCTTGCACAAGAAGACCGATGATGCGACCGCGATCCTGGCCGGCGACGGGCTGTTGACGCTCGCCTTCGACATCATCAGCCGCGACGAGATCCATCCCGATCCAAAGGTGCGGCTGCTGCTCACGCGCGCGCTGGCGCGCGCCTCCGGCATCGGCGGCATGGTCGGCGGCCAGATGCTCGATCTCGCCGGCGAAGGCCGCTTTGGCGACCGCGAGCCGGTGGACGTGGCGCGGGTGCAGCAGATGAAGACCGGCGCGCTGCTCCGCTACGGCTGCATCGCCGGCGCGATCCTGGGCCAGGCCTCGCCAAAGGAATACCAGGCGCTCGACGATTATGGCCGCGCGCTCGGCGAAGCCTTCCAGATCGCCGACGACCTGCTCGACGTCGAGGGCGACGCGGCCGCGCTCGGCAAGCAGACCGGCCAGGATGCGGCGCTGGGCAAGACCACCTTTGTCACGCAGCTCGGCATCGACGGCGCCAAGCAGCGCGTGCGCGACCTCCTGGCGCGCGGCGATTCCGCGCTGTCGATCTTCGGCGCCAGGGGCGACGTGCTGCGCGCCACCTCGCGCTTCGTGGCCGAGCGGAAAAGCTAGGATGCATCCATGCCCGACGGCAGGGAGTTCGAGGAGCGCCTTGCCCGGTTTCGCAAGCTGCCGATGTTCCTGCGCGTGGTCGTGTCGCGACCGCGCACCTTCATCGCCCTCGCCGTCGCGCTTGCCGTATTCTTCCTGCTGCCGGAGTCGCTGCGGCTGGTGACCCGCGCGCTTGTCGGCTGGGACGCGTTCGCGGCGATCTATCTCGTGCTCGCCTATATCATGATGTATCGCTGCGGCCATCAGCACATCAAGCCCAGCGCCATTTTGCAGGACGATGGCCGCGTCCTGATCCTCATGGTGACCCAACTCGGCGCGCTCGCCAGCATTGCGGCCATCGTGTTCGAGCTTGGCGCCAGCAAGAAGAGCGCTCCCGGGCTTTCGCTTGCGGTCGTCACGATCGCGCTGTCATGGACACTGGTGCACACCAGTTTCGCGCTGCATTACGCGCATCAATATTACCGCGGCAGCAAGCCCGGCGGCCTGCAGTTTCCAAGCGGCGATACCAGAGTCCACGCCGACTACTGGGATTTCGTGTATTTTTCCTTCGTCATCGGCATGACCGCGCAGGTGTCCGACGTCGGCATCACCGACAAGATCATCCGCCGCACCGCCACCGTGCACGGCATCATCTCGTTCGTGTTCAACACGGCGCTGTTGGCGCTGATGGTCAATATCGCGGCGAGCGCGATCTGAGGCGGTGTAGGATGGGTAGAGCGAAGCGAAACCCATCATCTTTGTTGCGGAGAGGTGATGGGTTTCGCTTCGCTGTGCCCATCCTACGAAAACAATTGGCCCCGCTCTCGCGGGACCAATATGGCCTTGTTCAATGCCGTTCGCGGTCGGCGATTACGGGCACACGCCCGACATGATGGCGCCGTAGGAGTTGCAGCCCGTCTGACGTTCCTGGCCGGTGAGAACCTGGCCTCTCTGGCCCAGGCCCGGACTATTCGGACGCCCGGCCTGCCTGGCCTGCGGAGGCTGGAAGCCCTGCACGCTCTGCCTTGCTTGCGGAGCTTGCCGTTCCGGCCTGTCGCGGGTGGCGACCGGCTTCTTCTCGCGACGCTTCTCGCACTCGTTGTCGTCGTTGAGGAACGAGCCCTCGGCGCAAACGATCTTCACGCAGCTGTCGCCTTGCGACTTGAAACCGTGATCGCAGACCAGCGGGCAGACCCGCGCCGTCTTGGTCTTGATTGTGTCGAGCGCGTCGGTTGAAGCGAGCTTGGTATCGAACTTGGTCTTGGCATAGCGGTTGAACAGTGACAGCGAGCGCTGCGAAGCCGTGTTCCAGTTACCGTCGGCCTCACCCGAGAGGCAGCCGACGCGGCGCAGTTCGGTCTGCACCGACCGCGTGACATCGGCCTGCGGCGAACCCGTGCTGAGCGCAGCCAGATTCGGCTGGTCAGCCGAGGCGGGAGGCGCAAGCGCGGCCACCTTGGCGCCGGTTTCCGTCGCAGCCTTTTCGGCGTCGATCCGCTTCTGCTCGGCGGCAGCGGCCTGGGCCTGCGCGACTTCCTTGGCCTTCTCGGCCGCGATGCGCGCCTGTTCGGCGGCCTTGGCATCGGCGTCGGCTTTAACTTGCGCCGCCTTCTGCGCGCCCTCGGCGGCAAGACGCATGCGCTCCTGCTCGGCAAGGCGCGCCTTTTCGGTGGCGGCCACGCGGGCATCTTCGGCCGCGAGCTTCTCGAGCTGCAGCTTGGCGAGGCTTGCATAGAAGCCGTCGGGATATTGCCCGAGGAATGCGTTCAGCGCGGCCTTGTTGCCGATCTGCAGCGCGAGCTCATAGTCGCGGCGCATATCGGCCTGCGGATTGGCAACCGGCGCGGGCGCGGCAACCTTCGGCGCGGGCACCAGCGACACGTCCTCGCCGCCCAGCGAACCATAGACGAACGGCTCCTGCCGGTTGTTGGTCGTCTTCAGCACGTCGTCGCGGACATAGCCGAAGGCGCGGCGCACATCGAGGCCCGGAGTCGTGAGGTGCTTCGACAACGCCGACGTGAACGGGCTGTTCTTGCCGTCGCCGTCGGCCGCGGTGGATCCCGCCTTCGCCGAATAGGCGATCAAGAGGTTCGGACTGTTCGGCTCGATCTTGGCGAGGCCTTGGCCGATCGCGCGCGAGGCCACGGTGCGCTTCATGGTCTTGGCAAAGGGATTGTCGCGGCAGGCATCGAGGATGACCAGGCGCAGCTTCTTGGCCGGTTCGACGGCGAGCAGCACGCGGTCGAGTGAAAGCGCCTCGTCATACACGTCGGTGTCACGCTCGAGCTTGGCGTCGACGGGAATCAGGTAATTGCCGCCGTCCACCTCGATGCCATGGCCGGCATAATAGACGACAGCGATATCGGCATCGCGGGCACGGTCGGCGAAGTCGCGCAGCGCGCGGCGGGTATCGGCTGCGGCAAGATCGTGGCGGTTGTCGACCACGTCGAATCCGGCATTCTTCAGCGTCGCGGCCATGGTGCTGCCGTCATTGACGGGATTCGGCAGCCGCGGCACGTTTTGATAGGCGGCGTTGCCGATCACCAGCGCCACGCGCTTCTCGGCAAAGGCCGGCTCTCCCACCAGCAGCAGCGCTGCGGCGAGGAAGAATTGATAGAATTTCATGCGTCCAAACAGGTTTGTCATGGCGACACCGAAAAAACTGGCAGTTCTTGGCTCGTAGCCTAGCAGAGGCCAAAGCCGGGCTTTGTGAGGCTAATCACCCCAGGGGCGGAGCGGCCTTCTCTTGGATTTAGTACCCCCGAGCCCTCGCGGGTTCGCCAAGTACCCTCCTGCTTTACCTCCGGGCTTCCGCTTCGTGACGTGCATCACACAAGGCGGCAGCTCATTGCCGGCCGAAAACCCGCCCCATCGGCTGGCTCCCCCGCACATTGAAATCACCGGGTGTTGCCGCTTCAATCATAAATGGCAGTCAGTGCAAAGAAAACGGGTGAGGCGAAGTCCACTGGAGGCAAAAGGGATTCAGGAGCAGATATGTACAAGACCATTGCTATTCTGGTTCTGGCGGCCGCGCTCGCCGGGTGCGATGCGGTCAACGTGCTGAAGGACGGGCTGAAACAGGCCCGAGCGGTGGAAACGGACCTCGCGGAGGCGACCGGGGTGAAGCCCCAGGTGGGGTTCAACTGGCATAACGGCCAGCTGACGTCTGTGACCGTCAGCTTCCCCAAATTGTACGAAGACAAGCCCCTGCGCGAACTTGCAAGCCTGACGCGCGCGGCGGTCGCCAAGGAATTCAAGCAGGCGCCCAAGAGCATCCTGCTCTCCTTTTCACTGGAGCCGGCCACGACCGCGGAAGCGACGGCTCCGAACGCTGCGAACTAGCCGATGACGAGAATCGGCTCTCGACCGCAGGAACGGTCACGACGATGGCGCTCGCCAACCCAAATTCGCTATTTCGAATGCAGCATCTCCAGTTTCCGAATGACACGGACTATGCGCCGCAATTGAAATTCATCGCTTCGCGGCTACACTCGACGCAAGAAACGTGATGCAAGGGAGGCCATGCCGTGAGCACCGATCGTTCGACCGTCGAAGCCGTCGTGAAGCACTACTTCGACGCGCTTTATGAAGGCGATGCCGACAAGCTGGGCGCCATCTTCGATTCCAGCGCGGACCTGCGCTGGCTCGAGAAGGGCGAATTGCAGGTGCTCACCGTGCCGGACTGGCTAGATCGCGTGCGCAAGCGCCCATCAGGGAAAGCCGAAGGCAAGGCGCGCGAGGATTTCATCGTCACCATCGATCGTTCCGACGATTCCACCGCCTTCGTGAAGGTGCGCTGCCAGCTGCCGCCGCGCTATTTCACCGATTATCTGGTGGCGATGAAGCTGAAGGACGGTTGGAAGATCGTGTCGAAATCATATCGGTACGATTTGAAAGAGTGAGAGATCCGGAGGGCGGATTAGCGCTACTGCGTCACAAGCGGCCTTATCTCCTCATCCTGAAGGAGCCCGTAAGCGGCGTCTCGAAGGATGAGGCCGATATCGTGGCCTCATGGTTCGAGACGGCGCATGCGCGCCTCCTCACCATGAGGGTTGTGACGCAGTAAGACTAATCCGCCCTACAATGTCAGGCGCGTCCGGAAACCTCGGGAGCTCGCCAAATGCATTGACCATGCGGCTCCTTCGGGGCCCAATTGGCGGCGCCATGGAAGCCAAGTTTCAGATTTTCCTGATCCTGCTCGCGGTGCTGGCAGGCACCGCGCTTTTGGCGCGGCGGATCAATGTCGCGCCCGCAATCCTGTTGCTGCTCGCCGGCATCACGCTCGCCTTCGTGCCGGGCATGCCGGAGGTCGAATTGCCGCCGGACCTCGTGCTGCTGCTGGTGCTGCCGCCGCTGATCTATTCGGCTGCGGTGGCCATGAGCTGGCGCGAATTCCGCTACAATCTGCGCGTCATCTCCCTGCTGGCCGTCGGCGGCGTCATCTTCACCGCCTTCATGGTCGCGACCGCCACGCACTATTTGCTCGGGCTGCCGTGGGCGGTGGGCTTCCTGCTGGGCGCCATCGTCGCTCCACCCGACGTGGTGGCGCCGCTGGCGATCGCGCGCAAGCTGGGGCTGCCGCAGCGCGTCCTCGTCGTGCTGGAGGGTGAGGGACTTGCCAATGACGCGACCGCGCTGATCCTTTATCGCTTCGCGGTGGCGGCGATCTCGACCGGGCTGTTCTCGCTGCCGCAGGCGACCGGAACATTTTTCGCCATCATGGTCTGCGAGATCGCCTTTGGCGTCGCAGTCGGCTGGGTGAGCCTGCGGCTGCGCCATTACGCGCGCGACCCGCAGGTCGAGATCACGCTGTCGCTGATCACGCCCTATGTCGCCTACTGGATCCCCGAGCATCTCGGCGGAAGCGGCGTGATCGCAACCGTCGTCTGCGGCCTCTATGTCAGCTGGAACGGTCCCTTGCTGATCTCGGCGGCAACGCGCTTGCAGGGCATCTTCTTCTGGGACCTCATCATCTACATGATCGAGGGCATGCTGTTCCTTTTGACCGGCTTCCAGCTGCGCGCGCTGCTGGAGAGGTCGAAGGCGTTCCCCCTGCATGACATCCTGTTTGCGACCGGCCTCGTCATCGTGATCGTCATCATCGCGCGCTTTGTCTGGGTCTATCCCGCGACCTACGGGCCGCGCTTTCTGAGCAAGAAATTGCGCGAGCGCGATCCCTACCCGTCCTGGCGCACCGTGTTCGTGGTTGCCTTTACCGGCGTGCGCGGCGCGGTGTCGCTCGCCGCCGCGCTGGCGCTGCCCTTCGCGCTCGCCAATGGCGATCCCTTCCCCTATCGCGACCAGATCCTGTTCGTCACCTTCAGCCTGATCCTGGTGACGCTGGTCGGCACCGGGCTTCTCTTGCCGCCGGTGATACGCTGGCTCGGCGTCGCCGGCGTCGCCCGCAGCGAGCACGCCGCCGAGCACGAGGCCGAGATCGCGGCCCGGCGTGACGCGCTGGATACGGCGCTACACGCGCTCGAAGCCAGGAGCAACGATCCGGAAGTGTCCGAAGCGGTGCTCAAGCTGCTGCGCACGCGGCACGAGATCCGCACCAGCCAGCTGCCGGACTCGCTCGATCCCGACACCCACGACGTGTCGGCCGTCGGCGCCGGTCTGACACGCGAACTGATCGGAATCGAGCGCCGCTGCATCCATACCCTGCTGCGCAACGGCAAGATAAGCGACGAGACCCGGCGGCGGATCGAGCGCGACCTCGATCTGGAGGAAGCGAGCCTCGCCAACCGCGAATACCGGCAGATTCCGCTGTAGGAGTCAGCGCCTGTGCGCCGCGCGCGTCGAGGCAGGTTTCTTCGGCTGGGCAAGGCGCGGCTCCGCCACCCGGCGCACGGGCTTCGACGCCTTCGGCTGAGGCTGCGCTACCAGCGGCGGCGCCGCGCCGTGTGTCTCGCAGTACGCCGATGCGGCTGACGAGACGGCCGCGGCGACCTTGTTCTTGTGCTCGTCCGAGGCCATCACCAGTTCCTCGTCGCGGTTGATGATGGAGCCGCTCTCCAGGAGCACTGCCGGCATGCTCGTCATCCTGAGCACGATGAGCTGATCGTAGCGATAGACGCCCGCCGCGATATCAAGCAATTCCCGCTGGAACTTGCCCATGAACCACTGATCGTATTGGCGGGCGAATTGCAGGTCTTTCGAGGCCATCTGATTGCCGAGCAGGCGGGCAAATTGCAGGCTCTCCCGGTAATGCGGATTCAGTTTCGAGACGAACACCGAATAGCCGCCAAACAGGTCGTTGAAGGCGCTCTTCTTGCCTTCGAACACCCACCTCTCGACATAGATGTCGGGCACGGAATCGTGGTGGATCGACAGGAAGAGATCGGCGCCCTTCCTGTTGGCTCTTGCGACCCGCGTCATCAGGCTCGGCCGCGCCTTGCCCTCCGTCACCATCAGCGTGGTCTCGGCAAAGCCGTCGGCCTTGAGCCGCTCCTCGATGCGCCTGCCAAGGTTGAGATTGAATTCGAACTCGGGGACGTTGCGCGCGCTCATCGCGCCGTAGGATTCGGCGCTGTGGCCGACGTCGAGGATGATACGGAATTTGGCGCGATCGCATTTCGAGGTAGCCGATGCGGTCGATGCCGTTGCTGACGCGGCCGCCGTAACCTCGTTCGCAGGCGCGGCCTGAGCGCTGCTGATCGATACGAGCGTCGATGCGGCAAGCAAGGCAACGGCGGCCCAGCGGGGTGATGCCGTGCCCCAAGGAGAGTTATCGCGCCTGCCCTGCGCCACAGCCTACTCCGCCGCCGCAATCCGAGATGTGCCGACAAAGCCCGCCGGATCGCCGAATCGCTCGATCATAACCGCAGCCAGATCCTTGGTCTTGCTGGTAACGCAGGCGCCGGCTCGCACGGCATAGCGGTCCTGGTGCTTCAGCTGCGACGGCGGCTCACCCTGCTGCAGCGCGCGCGCAGCCTCCATCACCACTTTCCGGAAATGCATGATGCCGAGGTCGGTGGGACCGAGATGCTCGCGGGTGCGGTCGGCGATCGGGCCCTGGCTGTCCTGCACCGCGGCGTCCTGCTCGGAGACGCCCTTGATGCCGGTGTAGCTTTTGGTCTTCTGCAGTTTGCGATCGATCAGGTAGTCGTTGCCCTTGTGGCGAAGCGGGACGTAGTTCTCGTCGACCTCCGCGATCACGCCATTGCCGCGGTCATAGGCGTCGCGCTCGGCTGGCATGATCGGCCGCTCCGGATTCCATGCGTAGGTGTAGATCCAGCAATTGGTGTCGGTGACCGGCACGAAGCTCTGGCCGAAGATGTTCTCGCCGGGCATCGCGCTCGGCGCATAGGCGTGCACCGGCATCAGGAACTGCGCGATGCGCCAGTAGATGTTGTCTGACCCGGAGAGCCTCCCGCCGGCGATGGTCAGACCCGCATCGTGCGGATTGATCTTGATCACCGGGCGCGGATCCTCGGCGATCCAGCGCATGTGATCGGTCGACATGCGCGCAAGCGGATTCACGAAATGCTTCTTGATGTCGAGGATATCGTTCTCCTCCTTCTCGAAGGCGAGATGCGCGAAGGTGAAGTGCGCGGTGTCGATCGAGCCTTCCAGCGCCTGCACCCAGTTGCAGTCCTGCCATTTCTTGGAGACGTAGCGGTGCGCGGGCGGCAGCAGCGCCATTTCCAGCGCCGGCAGTTCCGGCACCTCGCCGGCCGGGCCCATATAGGCCCAGATCATCTCGCCCCATTCACGCACCGGATAGGACTTGATGCGGATGTGGTCCTTGGCGTTGAGATCGGGATAGGAGGTCGGCATATCGACACAGCGCCCGTGGGTATCGAACTTCCAACCGTGATAGACGCAGCGGATGCCGCATTCCTCGTTGCGGCCGAGCCAGAGATTGGCGCCGCGATGCGGGCAGTGCTGATCGATGACGCCGACCACGCCCCGCGAATCACGGAAGGCCAGCAGCTCCTCGCCGAGGACTGTGATCTTCTTCGGCTCGCCATCGGGCTCGGGCAGCTCTTCCGAAAGCAAAACCGGCAGCCAGAACCGCCGCAGCAACTCGCCCATCGGCGTGCCCGAACCGCTCTCGGTCAGGAATTTGTTGTCTTCGGCACGGAGCATGGGACCTCCGGGGCTTTGTTCTCCTGATCGAGCTTGGCGCAGGGTCGGAAAGCCGTCAACGCGTGCGGAAGGTGTGCGGATTCCGACCTGGCACCGGTGGCTCCCACCTTTCCATGCATGCCCGAATCGCTCTCGGTTAATCGCCGGTAATGTTTCGCGCGGAGCATGGGCTGCTCGGGGCATTTTTTAACTCGGCGTAAAGCACAACTCGCGATCGCGAGAGCGCCAAGGCGCGCCACAATTATGGCATTCGAGCCTCTTTTCGGCCACCTCGCGGATCGTCGCCCATCAATCACTTAGTATTTGAATCTAAATGAAAATTTTTGGAGGTCCATGTCGGATTCGAAGCCGTCACGACGCCGGTCCGAAGCTCCTCAAAGCATGGTTCCAGCTTTGATCATCGGCGACTGTTGCAGATGAGTGACGGACTTGCGTGGGGGCTGCGTGTAGACAGACGCCAAGTTCGAAATTGCAAATGTTGGAATAAGAGGAACTTGAAACAATGAAGAAAATCGCCCTCGCAACTACCGCGCTGTTCATGCTGTCGGCCGGTGCTGCTTCGGCCGCCGATCTCGCGGCCCGTCCCTACACTAAGGCCCCGGTTCCGGTTGCCGCTGTCTACAACTGGACCGGCTTCTATATCGGCGCCAACGCCGGCGGCGGCTGGGCCGACCAGCGCTGGGACGTGTACAATGTCCTCGGCTTCCCCGTTGCTCCCTTTGCCGAAGGCTCCCACACCGCAAGCGGCGCCACCGTCGGTGGTCAGATCGGCTACCGCTGGCAGGCCAGCAACTGGGTGTTCGGTCTCGAAGCGCAGGGCAACTGGGCCGACTTCACCGGCTCCAATAGCAGCCTGTTCCTGCCGCTCTTCGCCAACACGACCAACCGTACCCGGCTTGATGCGTTGGGCCTGTTCACCGGCCAGATCGGTTACGCCTGGAACAACGTTCTTTGGTACGTGAAGGGCGGCGCCGCGGTGACCCGTAACAAGTACGAGGGCGTGATCACCAACTCCGGCTTCGTGTTTGATCGCGCGTCCGAGACCCGTTGGGGCGGCGTGGTCGGCACCGGCATCGAGTTCGGCCTGTCCCCGAACTGGTCGCTCGCGGTCGAATACGATCACCTCTTCATGGGCAGCCGTGACATCACCATGACCTCGACGGTTGCTCCGGGCGTGCTCACGCGCGGCGACACGATCCGCCAGGACGTCGACATGGTCACCGCCCGCATCAACTACCGCTTCGGCGGCCCGGTCGTCGCCAGGTACTGATCCAAGTACTGATCGGCTACTTGCTCCGACAAACAAAAGCCCCGGCATCGTCCGGGGCTTTTTCTTTTGGTGATTGCGCGGACCGAATTCCAGCCAGCTCACACCCGCCGTTCGCTTCATCGTGACGCACCTATTTGGTTTTGATCCTCCGTCAGTGTTGCGGATGGGCGACGGACTTTCGCCGAGGCTGCATGTAGAGAGACACTCAAGTTTGAGATCGCACGTGTTTGGAATTTGGAATTAAGAGGAACTTGAAAGCAAATGAAGAAAATCGCTCTCGCCACTACCGCCCTGTTCATGCTGTCCGCCGGCGCTGCTTCGGCCGCTGATCTCGCCGCCCGTCCCTACACCAAGGCGCCGGTCCCGGTTGCCGCTGTCTACAACTGGACTGGCTTCTACATCGGTGCTGATGTTGGCTATGGCTGGGGCCGGTCGACCGGTATCGGCGCCAACGCCGCTGGCCTCCTCCCAGCGCCCTACAGCCTCGACCCGAGCGGCGTGATCGGCGGCGGGTTTATCGGCGGAAACTATCAGATCAACAATGTCGTGCTCGGCATTGAGGCTGACTGGCAGGCTGCCGACCTGAATCAGAGCGGCACCTTCGCGAACACTATTGGCACCATGTACACCTACCGGACGAAGGTCTCGGACTACGGCTCGGTCAGGGGTCGTTTGGGCTTGGCTTTCGACCGCTGGATGGTGTTCGGCACCGCGGGCGCCGCGTGGGGTCATTGGGAGACCTCATACGCGCTCAGCGGTTTCCCTCCCTTTGTTACGGCTAGCGCGGACTCGAAGGTCGGCTGGACGGCCGGCGCCGGCATCGAATACGCCTTTGCCCCGAACTGGCTGGGTCGCGTCGAGTATCGCTACACCGACCTGGGAACAGCCAGCTTTGTTAACCTCGCGACCAACAGCTCGGAGCTCGGAAACAAGGTCACGATCAACGACGTTCGCTTCGGCATCGCGTACAAATTCGGCGGCGGCGCCCCGGTCGTCGCGAAGTACTGATCGGCTACTTCCTTTCGACAAACAAAAGCCCCGGCATCGTCCGGGGCTTTTTCTTTTGATGGGCTGCGCTGGCCGGCCGCCGAAGCGCGATGCTGGGCCCGCGCGATGTGCTAGCGCCCATGCACCCCCGTCGCCGGATGGACTGAGGGCAATTGAACCTTCCTGACCGATGTGCGTTGGAACCGGGCTCACCGTGACCGTGCAAGACGGTGGACGAAGCAGCCACGGCAAAAATTCCGGACGTCAGTGGCCTCGCGGAGGCAAAGCCTTTGGCGATGTCAGGAAAGCGATCGAGGGCGGCATGTTGGTTCGTCCGGGGTTCAAAGCGTGGTTCCTCTGTTTCGCAACCATCCTTCCTGCGCCGGCCGCTTGGGCGCAAACCCCGGCGCAGCCCCCTCCCGCCGTCGGGGTGATCGCAGCGACGCCGCGTCCGATGACGCAGACCGAGCAGTTCCTGGGCAGGGTGGAAGCGGTTCGGCGCGTCGACGTGGTCGCGCGCGTCACGGCCTTTCTCGAAAAGCGACTGTTCACCGACGGCAGCGAAGTCAAAAGCGGCGACAAGCTGTATGAGCTGGAGAAGGGACCCTTTGAGGCCGATCTCGCGGCGAAACAGGCAGCGGTCGCCCAGTTGCAGGCGACGCTGGAGAATGCGCGGCTGACCACCGAGCGCGCCCGCGCCCTGCTTACCGGCCCGGCCGGGCTGCAGGCGAATTACGACTCCGCACTCGCCAACCAGCGCAGCCTGGAGGCGCAGGTAAAGGCCGCGCAGGCGCAGGTACAGGCCTCGCAGATCAACCTCGGCTACACCGACATCATCGCACCGATCGACGGCCTGATCGGACGCACCTCCGTGACCGAAGGCAATGTGGTCGGCCCCTCCTCCGGCGTGCTCACGACCATCGTGAGCCAGGACCCGATGTACGTGACCTTTCCGATCTCGGTGCACGAGGCCTTGACGCTGCGCGATCGCTACGTGCCGCTCGGCGGCTTCAACGCGGTCCGCATCCGCCTGAAGCTGCCCAATGGCCGGATGTATGGCGCCACGGGCGAGCTCAACTTTGTCAACAACACCGTCACCACCAACACCGACACGATCATCCTGCGCGGCGAAATCGCCAACCCGCAGATCCAGGAAGTGAGGGGGAGCGGCACGCCGATCCGGGAGCTGTTCGACAGCGAGTTCGTCACCGTATTGCTCGAAGGCGTGCAGCCGATCGAGGTGCTCGCAGTGCCGCGCGCGGCCGTGCTGTCGGACCAGCAGGGCAGCTATGTTTTCGTCGTCGGCAGCGACAACACCGCAGAGCAGCGCCGCATCCAGCTCGGTCAATCCACCCCCACTTTGGCCGGCGTCATCAGCGGCCTGCAACCGGGCGAGCGCGTGATTGCCGAGGGCCTGCAACGCGTGCGGGCGGGAGCCAAGGTCGCACCGGGAGCGGCCAGCGCGCAGACGCAGGCACTGATGAAGGAGAATGCAGCCGAGGCGGGTGAAGACCCCAATCCGGGCGGCGGCGCGTCACAAACGGGCGCCGAACCCGCTGCCGACAATCCTCCAACCATTGGCAATGCCGGCAAACCTGCGCCGCCGCCCAATGGTAAGGGATCCGCGAACGACAAAAAGAACGGGCGCTGACATGATCTCCGCCGTCTTTATCGATCGTCCGCGGCTCGCTATCGTGATCGCATTCCTCATCACGATAGCCGGCGCATTGGCGCTGTTGCGCATTCCGGTTGCGCAATTCCCGGACATCGTGCCGCCCCAGGTCAGCGTCTCCGGCATGTTTCCGGGCGCCTCCGCCGCCGTGGTCGAATCGAGCGTAGCCCAGCCGCTCGAAGCGCAAATCGTCGGCGTCGATCAAATGCTCTACATGAAATCGAACAGCGGCAGCGATGGCAGCTACAGCCTGACTGTCTCCTTCGCGCTCGGCACCGACCCGGACATCAATACCGTCAACGTCAACAACCGCGTACAGCCGGCGCTCTCGCAGCTGCCACCGGAAGTGCAGGCGCAGGGCTTGACGGTTCAAAAGCGATCGTCGGCGGTGCTGCAATTCCTCGTGCTCTACAGCGAGACCGGCGCGCAGGACCCGCTATTCATCACCAATTACGCCATCATCAATCTGCTCGATGCCATCTCGCGCACGCCGGGCGTCGGCCAGGCCAACCTGTTCGCCCGCATGAACTATTCGATGCGGATCTGGTTCGACACCCAGCGCCTGACCAGCCTCGACCTTGCGCCAAGCGACGTGATCAACGCGATCCGCGCGCAAAGCGTGCAGGCTCCCGTCGGACGCATCGGCGCACGGCCGATCAGCGATCAGCAACAGTTCCAGTTCAATGTGCAGACCCAGGGCCGGCTCGCGACGGCCGAGCAGTTCGGCGCCATCCTGCTGCGGGCCAACACCGACGGCTCGGTGCTGCGGATTCGCGATGTTGCCCGGGTTGAAATCGGGGCACAGAACCTCGACAGCGAAGCCCGGATCGACGGTAAGCCTGGCGTGCCGATTGGCATTTATCTGGCGCCCGGCGCCAACGCCGTCACCACAGCCAATGCGGTCCAGGCGACTCTGGACCGGCTGTCGCCCCGCTTTCCGCCGGGGCTGACATACCGGGTCGTGCATGACTCCACCACCTTCGTCAAGGACACGATCCGTGAAGTTCTGTTGACGCTAGGCGAGGCATTCGTTCTCGTCGTCATCGTGGTCTTCCTGTTTCTGGGCAATCTGCGCGCCACCATCGTCCCGGCGGTCGCCGTGCCCGTCAGCCTGATCGGCACTTTCGCCGTGCTCCTCGTCCTGGGCTATTCCGCCAATACGGTGACGCTGCTCGCCATGGTGCTTGCGATCGGCATCGTTGTCGACGATGCGATCGTTGTGGTCGAGAATGTTGAACGCGTAATGGAGGAGGAACCGGAGCTTTCGTCCGCAGCGGCCGCGAAGAAAGCCATGACGCAGATCACCGCGCCGATCATTGCGATTACGCTGGTGCTGCTCTCGGTCTTTGTCCCGATCGCCTTCATTCCGGGCATTTCCGGCACGTTGTTCCGCCAGTTCGCCGTGACGATCAGCGCCGCCATGGTGATCTCGGCCATCAACGCCCTGACGCTGTCACCGGCGCTCTGTGCGCTCTTCCTTCGCAATGAAGGGCCGCGCCGCGGCATCATGGGACGTGTGCTCGGCGGCATCGATTGGGTGCGCGACCGCTACGCCGGCGGAGTCCGGTGGCTGGTTCGCCGCGCGCTAGTTTCCGTGCTGATCGTTGCGCTCTGCGGCGCCGCCATCTTCGGCCTGTCGCGGATCACGCCAACGGGCTTCCTCCCCGAGGAGGACCAGGGCGCGTTCTTCGTGATGGTGCAGCTTCCGGACGGCGCATCGGTGCCGCGGACGAGCGACGTCACGCGACAGGTCGAGGACAAGCTGCGCCAATTCGACGGCGTGGATCACGTGCTCTCGATCATCGGCTACTCGCTGCTCGATGGCGTCGCGGAGCCAAACGCCGCGCTGATCGTGGTTCGCCTCAAGCCATTTGCCGAGCGCACCAGCCCGGCGCAATCCGCTCAGGCTCTGATCGGCCGCACTTTCGCCGCGGGCAGCCAGATCCGTGAGGCCAATGTGCTCGCCATCAACCTGCCGCCGATCATCGGGCTGTCGACCAGCGGCGGCTTCGAGTACCAGCTCGAGGCGCTGGAAGGCCAGGATCCCGCCGACATGAACGGCACGATGAATGGTCTGATCGCGGCCGCCAATCAGGACCCGCGATTAACGCACGTGTTCTCCACCTTCTCGGCGAGCAATCCCTCGGTCTACCTCGATATCGACCGCGCCAAGGCGGAGGTGCTCGGGCTCAGCATGAACGACGTATTCACCGCGCTGCAAGCCACGCTTGGCGGCTTCTACGTCAACAACTTCAACCTGTTTGGCCGTACCTGGCAGGTCAATGTCCAGGGAGAGGCCAAGGATCGGGCGGACACTTCCGCGCTGTGGCAGATCTATGTCCGCAATGCGCGTAACGAGATGGTGCCGTTGCGCTCGATCGCAACCGCCAAGATCGTGCAGGGGCCGCAGGTGATCAGCCGCTACAATAATTTTCGCTCGATCACCATCAACGGCTCGCCCGGACCCGGCGTGTCCTCCGGCACCGCGCTTGCCGCGATGCAGGAAATCTCGGACAAGACGCTGCCGTCGGGCTACTCCTTTGAGTGGACCGGAACGGCATTCCAGGAACAGCAGGCCGCTGGCCAGACCGGCCTCATTCTCGGCCTTGCGATCCTGTTCGCCTATTTGTTCCTGGTGGCGCTTTACGAAAGCTGGACCATCCCGGTTTCGGTGCTGATGTCCGTGGTGGTGGGCGTGCTCGGCTCCTTCATTGCGATACTGGTCGCGCGGCTCAATCTCGATCTCTATGCACAGATCGGGCTCATCGTTCTGATCGCGCTCGCCGCCAAGAACGGCATCCTGATCGTCGAATTCGCCAAAGATCAGCGCGAGGCCGGGCTGTCGATCGTGGACGCCGCGGTGCTCGGCGCGCGCATGCGCTTCCGCGCTGTCATGATGACCTCGATCGCCTTCATCATGGGCCTCGCGCCGCTGGTGGTAGCGACGGGGGCTGCGCAATTGAGCCGCCGCGCGGTGGGCACTGCCGTGTTCGGCGGCATGCTTGCGGCAAGCTCGCTCGCCATCTTCCTGATCCCGATGCTCTACGTGACCTTCCAGCGCATGCGCGAATGGACAAAGGCGAAATTCGGAGCGCGGCGGACCAGGGAGCAAGCCGCCGAATAGAGCCGCTCTTGCGCGTGTGGCAACCGTCTCGGCGGCAAGCGCTCGCTTGAGCGGTCCTGCCGCCCCGACATCACACCGGACGCTCGCCTTTCACCGTCACGCGCGTGCCGGAGCGGGTGTGCGGCCAGTAATCCCACATCGCGCGGTGCTGGGCGCAGCGGTTGTCCCAGAACGCGATCGCATTCTCGCTCCAGCGGAAGCGGCACTGGAACAGCGGGTTCTCCGCGTGCTGGTAGAGATAGGCGAGGATGGCATCGCTCTCGTCGCGGGGAATGCCGATGATGTGGCGGGTGAAGCCGCGGTTGACATAAAGCGCCTGCTTGCCGGTGACCGGATGGGTGCGGATCACGGGATGTTCGGCGCGCGGATAGCTTTGCTTGTCGGCGACGCCGTAGTTGGCATAGAGCCCGCGATAGGCCTGCTCGCCGTCATGCAGCGCGGTGAGGCCGGAAAGATAGGTCTTCATACGGTCCGACAGCGCTTCATAGGCCGCATACATGTTGGCGAACAGCGTGTCGCCGCCGCGCGGCGGACACTGCTTGATGTAGAGGATCGAGCCCATCGGCGGCTCGAGATCGCAGGACACGTCCGAGTGCCAGCCCTCGCCATTGGCGCGCGGGGAATCCTTGTCGGCATAGATCTTCATCAGCGCCGGATCGCCCTCGTTGGGCGCGGCGGGGTGCACGTGCAGATCGCCGAACTTGCGGCCGAAGGCGAGATGCTGGGCCGGCGAGATGTGCTGGTCGCGGAAGAAGATCACGAGATTTTCGGCGAGTGCACGATGGATCTCGTCCATCTGCCGGTTGGACCGCGCCTCGTCGTCGATGAGCCTTGCAATGTCGACGCCCGATATCTCCGCGCCGATGATCGGCGTGAGTTTTTCGACCGCGATGGTTTCGTAGGGCTCGCCCTCGTCAGCGACATGGCGGTAACGCGGACCCTGCTTGCCGGACAATGAGCTCATGGGCGTTCTCCCGATGGTTCTTGTTTTGACCATCGTAGCCCGGATGGAGCGAAGCGCAATCCACGCCACAAACATATCCGTCGTCCCGGACAAGCGTAGCGAAGCGGAGCGCAGATCCGGGACCCATATGTGGACGGCCCCCGTGGCACAAGAGCTTTCGGGGGATCGGATCGCTGACATCCATATGTCCGGCCTGTTGATGCGATCTTGTTGATCGCTGGCCAAGATGGCTTCCGCGA
>Ga0187815_10000055_pt1 | contig 53507 bp, 38 predicted proteins | sample NC_S_5_FD_132962 | JGI IMG/M metagenome (GOLD analysis project Ga0187815, IMG submission 132962) | Wetland sediment microbial communities from Neuse River Estuary, North Carolina, USA - ASW-S_5 | ecosystem: Environmental > Aquatic > Freshwater > Wetlands > Sediment | place: USA: North Carolina... | reverse complement strand
TAGCCAAGGTCAACCCGCTTCACTCACCCCTGCCGGCATGCTCCGGAAGGGTGGCCCGGCATGGACCGGAATCCTGGCCCGACATGGACCGGAATCGGTGGCCGGCATGGAGCGGAATACGCAACGTACTCGGCTTTCTCCTCTGCCGACATGCCACTGATACGTGTTTGACCCAGATGGCGCTCAGCCTTGCGCTGAATACCTTGCGCTTTGAGGGTGCGGTGATCGACGCGTGCATCGTGCCCGTTGATGGCAAGATGATGGTTGATCGTATCAGCGACCAACTTGCGCGTTGCGATGACATCATTTCGAATCTGCATGCGGTTGCGGCCGCCGCTGCTCTTTCTACGGCCGCCTTTCTCCGGCTGCTTTGCGTTGTAGCGGGAGAAGAAGCGGTCAGCCGGCCGGTCGATGCCGTCGTCCAGACGATCCGATGTCATCAGGTGAACGTGCGGATTGGATTCGCCTTCAAGCGAAGAGCTGGGTGCATGTATGGCGAACTGGAATGGCTTCCCCGCGGCGAGCTTCGATACCAGTTCATCAACCAGCGCCTTGTTCTGCTCTGCAGTCAGCTCAGCCGGCAACGCGATAATTGCTTCGCGATACGCTGCGCCGTTCTTGCGCTCAAACTTCTCTGCCGCCTTCCACAGTGTCCTCGGGTTTTCCTTCGCCCATACGGGCAGGTTGCCGTGCCCTGACGTGACCAGATCCTCGCGCTTGCGATGGAATCCTTGCCGTGAAACGTACTCAGCGTGGTCGTTTGCGCTGCGTCCGCTCTTGATCTCGAAATGAAAGCTGGCCATTGGTGTACTACCCTTTCTCGTCGTACGCAAAAGAAAAGCCGACGAAGTTGCCCTCGCCGGCTTGTTGCAGTGGATTCATTGCCGTTACAAGTTGCGCTAGCAGAAACGGTAAGTGCGCGTAGGCTTTTTCGCCTGCACCAACACCTTGCTAAAACTAGTCAAGCAGTCAATGGTGCAGGTGCGGGTATGGACGGCATCCACTTCATACACTTAGCACCACTGGAGTAAAGATTTACCGACAAGCACGCACTTGTGCGCGAGCTGGGCGGTGCTGTCATGTTTGAGGTGAGGATGATTCCGACCCAGGAGGCTGATAGGTTGCGTTGAACACCGTGTCGGTCAACCAACGACGGAAGCCCGGATTCTCAGCGAACTGCTTGTATAGCTCGGTGTGATCCTGCAGCAGATCCACCATCACGCGCTTGAGTACCTTGTCGTGTTCCAGCTTGGCGTTCTGCTGATCGGAGTTGGCTTGAGCATTCTGGTACGCCTTGTCCTGGGCGACGCGCGAGGGGATTTCCTCGGCGATGACATGCCGAATCTTGTCGCCGTCTTTCCAGTCAATGTTCCCGAACAGATCGTTAAACGCCTTGATGATGTTCGAAAGCTTGTCGACATCAGGCTCGTTCAGACCGCCACCACCACCGGGAGGAACCGGCTCGACGCTGGCATCGGCGTCGTCCATGGCTAGCTTGAGCGCTGCCTGCGCTTCCACGCGGTAGCTATCCATGTCGATGGTTTCCAGCACGCCCTTGGAAAGATCGTTTTCCTGCGGGCTCGGAAGCTTCGGGACAAGGAAGTTGAGGAAGACCGACAGTTTCTCCCAGTCGGCGTGACCGTAAACCAGGATGGCTGCGAGAAAGCCGTAGCTGCGTAGGAACGCTTTGCCCTTGCCCTTGAAGGCAACCTGGCCGTCTTCGTCCAGCTTGTCCTTGTACTCGCTGACGCAGACATCGAGGATCGGGTCGAGCCTGTCGCGATCTGCACCCGAGAGGTACAGGGTCACCAAGTTCTCGACCTGCTCCCAGCTGTACACCTGCTGGCCATCGAGCTCGGCCTTCATGTCGTGCAACTTGTTGGAATCGGTCTCGCCAACCTGGACAGTCGCGCGGTAGTAGTCCTGAAACGCCGCCTTCACCGCTTCCTGGTTGTCGGCGAAGTCCAGCACGAAGGTATCGTGCTTCTGCGGATGGGCGCGGTTGAGCCTGGAGAGAGTCTGAACTGCCAGCACCCCAGCCAACGGTTTGTCGACGTACATGGTGTGCAGCAGCGGCTCGTCGAAGCCGGTCACGAACTTGTTGGCGACGATCAGGAACCGATATGGATCTTGCTGCAGCTTCTCCGGAATGTCCTTGCTGGGGAATCTGTTGAGATCGGCCTCGGATCGCTTGCTGCCGGCGATGTCGAACTTGCCGGAAAACGCCACGATGGCCTTGTATGGGCTTTTGATCTCTGCAAGGTAAGCCGAGACCTCGCGATAGTAATCGACAGCTCGCGCGATCCCGTTGCAGACGATCATTGCGCGGGCCTTGCCCCCGATCTTCTGCTTGCCGACAACCTGCGACAGGAAATGGTCGACCATGATCTCGGCCTTGCGGCGAATCGCCTTGTCGTTGGACTCGACATAGCGCCTGATCTTCTTCAGCGCCTTCACCCGGTCGAAGTCGGGGTCGTCCTCCACCGCCTTAGCCACGTGGTAGAAGCTGTTGAACGGGGTGTAGTGCTCCACCACGTCCAGGATGAATTTCTCCTGGATCGCCTGCTTGGTGGTGTAGGTGAGCTCTTCGGGCGAGCGGAACTGCTTCTTGTCGCCTACCATCACGCTTTCGCCGAACAACTCCAGAGTCTTGTTCTTGGGCGTCGCGGTAAACGCGAAGTAGCTCGCGTTGGACAGCATGCGCCGCGACTCGATGCGCCTGGCGATCTCCGCGTTCACCGCTTCCTGGGTGGCGTCCTCCTCGAAGCTCTCCTCGTCATCCGCGGACTCGTCGTCTTCTTCCGCCGTTTTGCCACCGAGCGCCGCGTGCATCTTGCCGGTAGTCTTGCCGCCCTGGCTGGAGTGCGCCTCGTCGATCAGCAGCGCGAAGCGCTTGCCCGAGAGGTCTTCCAGCTCATCGAGGATGAACGGGAATTTCTGCACCGTCGTGACGATGATCTTCTTGCCGCGCCGCAGGTAGTCGCGCAGCTCCTGCGCGTTGTCCGAGTGGCCGAAAATCGACGCCACGTGGTCGTAGCCCTTAATGGTTCGAGCGATCTGCGTATCCAGCGCGCGCCGGTCGGTAATCACGATGATGGAATCGAATTGCGGCGCCAACGGGTCGGCGGCCGTGCGCAGCTCCACCAACTGATGCGCCAGCCAGGCAATCGTGTTGCTCTTGCCGCTGCCGGCCGAGTGCTGGACCAGGTAACGCCTGCCCACGCCATCCTCACGCGTGCGGCGCAGCAGGGCGCGCACCGTGCGCAGCTGGTGAAAGCGTGGGAAGATCTGCTTGCGCTTCTTCCTGCGCCTGCCGCCGGGAGCCGGCTCTTCCTCTTCCACCACCTGTGCGTAGCTCTCGACGATATTGGCCAACGACTCGCGGGTCAGCACCTGCTTCCACAGGTAATCGGTCTTGAGACCGTCTGGATTGGGCGGGTTGCCGGCGCCGCTGTTCCAGCCCTGGTTGAAGGGCAGGAACCACGAGGCCTTGCCCTTCAGTTCGGTGCAAAAGCTCGCCTCGGCATCGTCCACCGCGAAGTGGGCGATACAGCGCCCCGGCTGGAACAGAAGTTCGCGCGGCTCGCGGGTGGTCTGGTACTGCACCACCGCATCGGCCATGGTTTGCTTGGTCAGCGAGTTCTTTAGCTCGAAGGTGAGCAGCGGCAGACCGTTGACGAAGATCACCAGATCCAGCTCGTTGCCGGAATCGTTGCTGTAGCGCACCTGCCGGGTAACGCTGAAAATGTTCTGGCCGAAGGCCTCGGCGGCGGAGGTATTGCCTGGCGTCGGCAGCATCTTGTAGAGGTCGATACGTGCAGACTCGTGATGCACGCCCTTGCGCAGCACATCCACTATGCCGCGCTTGGTGATCTCGCCCTGCAGACGGTGCAGGAACTGGGTGCGCTTGATGCCTTCCTTACCCAGCTCCAGCGCTTCCACCGCCTTGGGCTGGGTGGCTTGCAGGAAGGCGAGTAACTGCACGACGTCCACCGCCACGTCGCGGTTGTAGTCGGTGGGCTTGCCCTGCACGTAACCGCTGCCGGTGGCGGCAAAGTCGGTACTTGCCAGCTCGTGGCCGTACTCGGGCTGGGGTATGCCTGTCAGGGCGCGCACGATGCGCGCCTCGAACCAGCGCTCACTGGTGTCGGTCTTGGCCATCATTCCTCCCCGTTCTTTTTGCGCCGAGCCTTGGGTTTGGTGCTTTCCAACAGCTTTGCAGCCGACTCCAGTGCGCGAATGTTTTCGACGGCGCCGGCCGACTCCTTCTCTTCGCGGCGGTGTGCAGCGAACTTCTCGAACTCCGCGTGCGCGATGGCATCGGCTTCCTTGCGCGAGCGCTTGCCCGCGGTGGGCAGCACCCTACGGTCGTTGAAGCGCAGAAACTCGTCCAGTTTGGTTTGCCAATCCGCCATGAACACCTGCTTGCGGCGCTCGGCCTGATCCTCGGCGAAATCCAGCCACATGGTGATGATGCGGTTCAGTTCGCGGATTTCGCCTTCCTGCAAGTAATTCTTGGCGATGGTCACGTCGCTCTTGCGCACTTCGTCACCCGCCCAGGTGGTCAGGCCCGCATGGGGCAGGGCGTGATTGATGCGGCTGGCGATGATCTCCGGCGCGGTCAGGCCGGTGACGGCGTAGTGCAGCTTGTTCTGCATGATCTGGAAGAAGCGGGTGGTCTCCGGCAGCGAGGGCTGGTAGTCCGCCGCCAGCGTGAACACCTCGCGCACGCGCAGGTACATGCGCCGTTCGCTGGCGCGGATGTCGCGCACCCGCTCCAGCATCTCGGCGAAGTGGTCGGGCACGGTGGATCCCGCCACCGGCGGGTTCTTCAGGCGCTCGTCGTCCAGCGCGAAGCCCTTCACGATGTACTCGCGCAGCACCTGGGTGGCCCAGATGCGGAAGTGCGTGGCCAGCACCGAGTTCACGCGGTAGCCCACGGCGATCACGGCATCCAGGTTGTAGAAGCGCGTGGCGTAGGCCTTGCCGTCGGCGGCAGTGCTTTCCAAAACGGAAACAACTGCCGATTCGGCCAGTTCGCCCGTCTCGAAGATGTTCTTCAGGTGCTTGCTGATGGCCGGCGGTTGCACACCGAACAGCTCGGCCATCTGCTTCTGGGTTAGCCAGAGCGTGTCCACGGCTAGGCGGGCCTGTACGCGCAGGCGGCCATCCTTGCCCGGGTAGATCACCAGCTCGCCCGGCTCCCGGGGTTCATGCGTCGCCATCGGCATCCTCCTCGTCGGTGGGTTCGACTTCCTCTTCGCCCAATGTCGCCAGTTCATCATCACCCACGACATCATCCGGGCCGGGCTGCCAGCTGCGCACGTCTACCTGACCGGTGACGGCATCGGCAATCAGGCGGTCGCGGTATTCGCGGATGAGGGCAATTTCCTTCTCAATCTCAAGACGCGCAGCTTGTTCTTCGTAGAAGAAGTCGGAAACCTCGCGTTGCAGTTGCAACGGAGGCACCGGAATCTTCTCTTTCAGCAAAGAGCGTGGGTTCAGTGGGCGATTACGTCCCGCAGCGCCCCGAGAGTGATGATTCAAAATCAGGTCACCCGCACTACTCAAGAAGAGCGTAAGTAGATACTCAGGCGTGACAGCATCAAGCTTGCACTTGGCGATCGGGTAACGGTGAGAAGCGATGCATCCATCATCTTCCGTACCGGCGACGGCGACTGCACCTTCCCAAGCGAATTGACCACTAAATATCAGATCGCCCTTACTGACCTTGAAGAATGTCGAGTCCCCAAGATGCTTCCCTTCGGTTAGTGGCTTGTGAAAGATGCCGCGACCGCGGTTGAACATGCCAATTGGCTTGTAAGTCCTCTCCGACTCTCGGGTGATTGGCGTTGCCAGAAGCGAGACAACTCGGTCAAGTCGAAGGTGTTGCGTGCCCGCCGATGAAATTGCATGTTCTGCGAGAACGCCTCGCTGCTCGGCCATCAGCGCGACAAGGTTGCGCTTGGCCTTGATGAAGCGGGCGACGTGGGCGTCGTGTGCACGCAGGTAGGCGACGATCTGGTCTTGCTCGTCGCGTGGCGGCTGAAGCAACGCAATGTCCAGAAACTGGTCGGGGTACAGGCGCAGGCGTGAGGATCGAATGCCCGTCGAGCGTCCGATGTACTCGGCCACATAGCTGCGTGTGCGCAGCAGGTAATCGAGATAGGCAGGGTTGAAGCTATCAACCTTGCGCGGACGATAGACGCCATAGGCCGGGCTGACGATGCCCGCATGCTTGCTTGCGCCCAAGGCCGCCATCCAAGCCCACAGGGTGTTCACCACGATGTCGCCGGGACGGCAAAGCTTGGAGCCGACATAGCTCGCAGCCTTGAACATGGTCACGTTCTTCTGGCTGCGCGGCGTGACACCGGTGAGGTGTGACACCGACAGCAATTCTTCCTGCCCGGACTTCGAGCGTTCGTCCACCTCGCGGAAGAAGGTCTTGGCGCGTTGCTCGTTCCAATGTTCGGGTACCGGTGGTAACCAGCGCATGTGTGGCCGTCGATAACCCGGATAGGTGGTCGCCATCGCCATTACGCCACCCCCACGATCTTGCGCAGCAAGCCGTCGCTCTGCTGCTCAAGCTTGAAGATGTCTGCTCGGATCTCTTCGAGCGAGCGTAGCGGCGTCGGCTTGTAGAAGTACCGAGCAAACGAAATCTCGTAACCGACCTGGGTCTTGTCGGTGGCGATCCAGGCGTCCGGTGCATGCGGCAGCACTTCGCGCTGGAAGAACGCCTCGATGCCGCCCGGCTCCTTGAGCGGCACCTGCTCGGTGTCGCGCAGCTCGCTGTCCGCCTCGTACTCGACCATGTAGCGATCCTTACCCACAGTTTGCAGGTAGGCGCCATCGAAGCCGGGCTCGAAGTATTCGCCCTTCCTGAGCTTGCTGCGCTTGGCAATTACTGGCGGCGCCGATTCGTCGCGCCAGCTGACGGCCCTGAAGATCAGCTTCTTCTCGGTCGCGCCAGGCTTCTCGCCACAAGCCTTCATCGCTTCGTCGAAGCGATCGCGGAAGAGGTTGTGGTCGTCGAACACCTCGTCGCCCAATGCCTGTCGCGCCTTGTGCGCCAACTCGACCAGCGACTTGTCGCGTTGCCAGGTCGCGGCATCCAACAGCTTCTTGCGGCGCTTCTCCGGTACAGTCTTGCGGGCCGGTGCAGCGTCCTCACTGTCGTCTTCGTCGGCGTCTTCGTCGTCGCCCTTCAGCCACGCCTCGATGGCGGGCTTCAGCTCGGCGAACGCGGTGTAAAGCTTGTCGCCGTGCATGGCGTACAACTCGGCGCGGATCGCCTCGTCGCCGCTGGCAAAGCGCAGGGTTCCAATGGCGCTGCGCTTGAGCTGGCTCTTCCAGCGCAATGGGCGTTCGACGGTGATCTTCCAGTAGCCGAAGTCTTCAGTATCGAACCAGCGCGACTCAGCCGTGTCGTGCGGTTTGGCGAGGTAGAGGTCGAGCACGCGGCGCATATCGGCGGCCGACAGTTCGCAGTTCTTCTTGCCCAGATTGCGGCGCAGCGGCTGGGACCACTGGCTGGCGTCGATCAGTTGCACCTTGCCCTTGCGGTGCTTGTCCTTCTTGTTGGCGAGCACCCAGATGTAGGTGGCGATCCCGGTGTTGTAGAAGATGTTGAGCGGCAAGGCGATGATGGCTTCCAGCCAGTCGTTCTCCAGCACCCAGCGACGGATGTTGCTCTCGCCTTGGCCGGCGTCACCGGTGAACAGCGCCGAGCCGTTGTGAACCAGGGCAATTCGGCTGCCCAGCGGCGTGTTGTGCTTCATCTTCTGGAGCTTGTTCACCAGGAACATGAGCTGCCCGTCGCTGGAACGGGTGATGAGCTTGAGCTCGGGGTTGTCGTCGTGCGCCACGATGAAGCGTGGGTCGCTGAGTTCTTTCTTGCCGCCCATGCGCTCCAGGTCGGTCTTCCAACTCTTGCCGTAGGGTGGGTTGGAGATCATGAAGTCGAATTCGTGGCTGCCAAACTGGTCGGCAGACAAGGTGGACTTGTCCGCGCCGCCCACAATGTGGTCGGCCTCGCCGCCTTCGCCCTTGAGCAGCAGGTCGGCCTTGCAGATGGCATAGGTCTCGGGGTTGATCTCCTGCCCGAACAGGTGGATGGAGACGTCCTTGCCGCGCGCCTCGGCCAGCTCCTTCAGGGCGTCTTCCGCCACGGTCAACATGCCGCCGGTGCCGCAACTGCCGTCGTACAGCAGGTAGGTGCCGGACTGGATGCGGTCGGCCACTGGCAGGAACAGCAGTTCGGCCATCAGCTTGACCACGTCGCGCGGGGTGAAGTGTTCACCCGCTTCTTCGTTGTTCTCTTCGTTGAAGCGGCGGATCAGCTCCTCGAACACCGTACCCATGCCGTGGTTATCCAGGCCCGGCAGCCTGATACGCCCATCGCCATCCTTGATCGGTAGGGGAGAGAGGTTGATGTCGGGATTGAGGAAGTCTTCGATCAGGAAACCGAGAATCCCCGCGTCGATCATCGTTTGGATCTGGTCGCGGAATTTGAACTTGGTCAGGATTTCCTGCACGTTGGGCGAGAAGCCGTCCAGATAGGCGATGAAGTCTTCGCGCAGCCGCTGGCCCTGGCCGCTGGCCTTGAGCCTGGCGAGCGTGAACTCGGAGACGTTGTAGAACGCCTGACCCGCGGACATGTAGAGCGCGCCGTCCTGTTCGGAGACGCGATGCTTGTCGAGGAAGCGTTTCTGTTCCAGCACGGCCTGCTTGGTGGCTTCCAGCACCGCGTCCAAACGGCGCAACACGGTGAACGGCAGGATGACGTCGCGGTACTTGCCCCGCACGTACACGTCGCGCAGGCGGTCGTCGGCGATGTTCCAGATGAAATCGGAGATCCAGCGGATCTGGCTTTGGTCTTGTTGCTTTTGTGACGTCATGTTTCGGCTTTGCCTTGTATTGCCCGCTTCGCGCTCGTACAGCGCGGACTGCGAGTCATGAGTGGTGGTCAGTGGGATGCGGACTGCAGAAATTCTTTCCAGAGCGCACTGGCGATAGTGCGTTGGTCTTGTTCAAGCGCCTCGATCTGGTGCTGGATCTCGTCCTCGCGCCGCAAGGCATCAATGGCGCGGGCGATCCACTCAGCCGTCAACGCGGGAACCATGAGCTTGCGCAAAGTAGCAAGCGAGATCAGTGGAACGGTGGCGCCTGCCTTGATACCCGCGAGCAACTGCTGCCCCATGTCGGAGCGCAACCACAAGCCGAGTCCGCGAGCATCGAATTTCGGATCGCGCGACCGGAGGATCACCGCCGACTGTCCGGCAATCCATCCCCCTGGCCCGGGAGGCGGGACGTTGTCCGGGACGATACCTATCTTTCCGGTACTCCCCTTGGTGACAAGAACCACGTCGTGAGCACGTAGAAAAACCTCATCGCTGTAACCCGACCGGCGTGAAGTGAGCCGTATCGTGACGGTCTTTTCCGGGTGGCGGATGTACCCTGTAGGAGGAAGGTCAGCAGCGCCCACCTCGTAGACCTCCATGGCATCGTCCGAATCGACGCCCCTATCCTTGTTGGGGATCGGACTGTACGAATTCACTGCAGTGTCCAGCGCAATCGTCTGCATGGCGTCCAGCGCGGCTTGCGCGTCGCGCTGTTCTTTCGCCATCACGTAGCGGTCGACCTGAAGTACAGCATCGTTCGCGAGAATCTCGCTGACGGGTATCACCGCTGCCATCGTTTCGTCTAACCGATGATCGCCAAGCGCCGGATGCCCCCCCGACAGGGACTGGCAGAAGCCGACGATGGCGTCCGTATTGGTGAGCCCGGCCTGCCCCTTGCCAGCAACCTTGGCAAAGTACGGTTGCGTCGCATCCACCAAGCCGACTTGCTCGCAGGGGGTTCGCGTATTCAGCAGGAGCAGCGCGGAAGAGATATTGGTGCCCTGGAGAAGCCCCGCAGGCAACGCAATGACCGCTTCGACCAAGCCTTTGCCCAGCAGGTCTTCGCGCACATCCCGGTCTCGCCCTAACCCGAACAGGAATCCGTTCGGTACGACCACTGCCGCCCTTCCGTCGGTTTGGGCAATGATGTGCTGCACGGCGAGGCCATTTCCGTTCGCCTTCCTAATCGGAAAACGCCCATAGAGGTCACGGTCGGCGACGTCGTCAGCGAGTTGCATGCCCCAAGGTGGAAGCGAGAGCGTCGCATCGAACTTGCTCAGGCGCCCACCTTTGATGGCAGTCGGAGCGCGCAGCGGATCGCTGAGGGCAATGTCCGTTTCGGCATGCCGGAACAGACTCAGAAGGGCCGGAACCGGCGTGGCATACGGCGTTTCTACATAGACGCTAGGCGGACTTTGCAGCAGTGCGCCGATGAGCCGTCCGGTGGACTCCCAGGGGCAATAGATGGTGGAACATTCCTCGCTCGCCACCAAGTTCACCATTAATGTGGCCAACTCCACGGGCGCAACGATAGGCATCAAGCGGTCATGCCCGAGCGCATCCGCAATGTCCACGGCCGAAAAGCGCTCGAAGATCCCGCCCTCGGTCAGGCGCTTCGTGGTAACCATGGTCGAAACGAGGTAGTCACCTACTGCTTGTGCACGCTTCGACGCACCATCGAAGGCTTGTCCGACGGGAGCATCGCGCGATTCCAGACGCCTGAGTGCGCCCAGGATGCCTGCCGTCCCGCGCTCAAGTGCATCGTCGATCGAATCGGCACTATCGAGCCGGCCCTGTTGTGCCAGGTATCCCCAGGCGAGTAGCTGAAAGGCCAACAGGCTGCATTCGTGAGGTTCCAGCGATGTGTTTCGTAGCCTATCGCTGACCTCGAACAACACTCCCCTGGCGTTCTCTGCATGAGCCATCGTCAGTGTTTCCGGCCGGTGTAGTTGTAGGTGGTGATCTGCGCTTCCCCGTTGGCAACGACGACCAAGCCGCCCTTGTCTACGATTTTGCTCAAGGTGCGGGCTGCGGCCAGCAATTGGGCCGAGTCTTTGCGACTCAGGACGACCTTGTCGCCTTGGGCTTTGCCGTAACCCAGGACGAGATCCACCATGTCGCGGCTGATGCCACGTTGGCTCATGCGCTGCTGAAGATGTGTCGTCTTGTTCATTCGAGCGTTCTCCGCTAGTGAGACCACTCTACGTCTCTTGTGAGACCAGTGCAATACTTTAAATAAGTATGCCCGCCAGAATGTTCGTTTTGTTTCGGCAACATTCATGTTCTGGGCCGCAACTCTCTCCCTATGAATCGCGGGGCAGTTTAAAGGCCGAAGTCACCGTAACTGCCTCGCGTAGGCAGCAGGCATTGTTGCGAAAGGCTTGAGCAGTCGCATACACGGGAGAGGGCTCGCGCCCTCTCCCGTGTATGCGACTGCTTCATCTGGGCGCCTAGCTCGCACCGAGAGGCATTGACGCTTCCCTCGGTGGAAGGTGGGCACCGTTACCTATTTGCCATCGCCTTGGAGGTATTGGCCCACTCCTTCATCTGGTCGACGCTAATGATCTCGTCCGTGTTCTGGGCGATGGGCGGCCTTGATGTACGCATCGCCCAGCTTCTTGATGCACGGGGTCATGGCCGGATGGTCTTGCACCCGTGATGCTTGAGGAGATCAACTCAAAAAAGCAGCGCCTAACTCTCTGCGGCATCGGGGGAGTACTAAGGGAGGCTGCCAGTCAACCAACCGACGGATCGCCGCTCGGAAGTGACTCATCGGCTGCCGGTGAAGAATCGCATGATCCTTCCCGCCGCCCGCAGCATCGCGCGACGTCCGCGCTCCCACCACGAGCGGCTCTCCCGGTCAGCCGATACGTGCCGTGCCACCTGCTGCCGCATAACCGCCTCGGCCTGGCTCGGTGAAAAAGCTCGAAGCCATTCCACCGCCCCGGCAGTAATAAAGTAGTGCGAGTGGCACGGCGCGTCGGCGACGAGTATAGACGGGGTGATGGAAGGCACTGGTCCCTCCACCGAAATGCGATGGCCGTCAGGCACTAACAGCGTAATGCGATGACCGCAGCCACATGCGCACAGGAGCGCCGCCAGCTCGAACTCCACGTTGTGATAGACGACGCCCGGGCTGAGTTCCTTGGGGATACGCTCCACCGCCTCGTAGATATATGTCATAGGTTGCGCCTCTCGGCGTCGGCTTCGAACGACGCAGTTTCGAAGGTGTGCCACGCGGCCTCATCCGTCCGCTCGTAGAGGCCAAAGTGTTGCTTGAAGCGGATGACAGCGAGGGCTGCATTCAACGCGTTGAGTTCGATGATTTGCGCCTGTCTGCGGTACTCGGCATCCTTCGGGTTCACCGTCGGTAAGTACGGGGTGTCGACGGTCTGGTCGTAGGCTTCACGGTCCACACCAGTGATGCGAACTACACCGTTGAGCGCGCTACCAAAGGACCGGTTGAGGCCCATGCCGCAGTCGACGTATGGGATGCCCGCACTGCTCAGCCAGTCGACGAGGAAGCGCCGCGAAGGTCCATCGTCGACTGAGACGAAGACGAAGTCCAAACCGCGCAAACGGTCGACGTTCTCGGCAGTAACCCGCTCGGGTACAGGCGTGATGCCTGAGTGCCAGCTGTCGTAGTGCTGGGCCAGCGCCTCAACCTTCGGCTTTCCGATGGCGTTCTTGCCTAAGACGCCGGGGATTCGGAACAACGTGTGGACGTGGATCTTGTCATCATCGAACAGCGTGATGGCATCCAGATGCGTTCTGACGATGAAGTCCAGAATGCACGAGCCGGTACCCCCGAGTCCGACGATGGCCACCTTTTTGCCGCGCAGACGGTCAGCAACGTCGTTGATGCCATAGTTCGCCGACGAGGTGTCGGGGAGTCGAAGCGGAGATCCCTGTTCCGTGGCCCGTCGCTCGATGCCGCGCAACGGCGTCGAGCCGGTATGCACTGCCACAGCTGGCCGAACGATGACATCAAGGTACGTTTCGATCTTCTCTTGGAAGGACACGTAGTTGCGCGGCTGGTGATTGTCGTCGCGCAGCTTCAAGGAGAAAGCCAGATCGGTCATGATGCCGGGGGTGATCTGGACGGCCGCGACGGCGGCGCCAATGCCGAGTTCGACGCCCCCAGGAGCATATGGGCGGCCTCCGCGCCACCAGACCTGGTGGGTGCCGGTGGGCTCGATGACGCGTTCGGCACCAAGGTTGACGGGACTGAACAGGTCGCCGTGTTGGAGGGCGCCAGCTTGGTCCAAATACGGCAACCCGTAGAGCGCGAAATAGCCGCCTACGAAATCGGCGTCGTAGCATCGGTCATGAAGATCCTGGACGAACGGATTATGACTCGCCAGTTCCAGAAACGCGGAATCGCATGCCATCTTTAATCCTGACCTCTTCTCCGGGGGCGAGCGTTCCACTCGGGTTCTCCGAGGGACCGTGCGAATACTTGATGACGTATTGCTTGGAAGGCGGCTTGCCTTCGCCAAGGTAGAGGTCGACGACGCGCTGGTAGGTGATGGTGTGCGTCTCGATCTCGTGACTGTCCTCGTTGACGTAAATCCGTATCTTTTTCTTTTCTGTGTTCATGAGCTTTTCTCCTGCCGATATCCGGGATAAAAGCCGATGACGGTCTCGTGGTTTGAGACGCCGCATCGACGTTTTTGGCCCATGAAAGAAGATGCGGGGCTCGACTAAAACTCGGACATGCGGAGAGCAGGGTCTCGCGGTCTTCGCCTCTCCACATGCCGCTCAACCGAAAGCGTTTACCAGCGCGGCCGGCGTCGGGCACATGGCCTACCTCGGCGCGGTCGCTTGGTTCGCTTTGTTTGCTACGGCCGTCAGATCCACAAGCGTTCCATCGGCTCTCGCCTTGCTTAAAAACGAGGCTATCTCGGCGTCCCATTCGCTTTTCGCTTGGCAGACGCTAGTCATCATCCGTTGGGCTGTGCGTAGACGACGAGTTGCCAACGGATGCGGCCCACGCCTGGGGCGTGCTGGTGGTGGTTCTGCGGAGGCAGGGTATGACCCTTGGCGATGCCGATCTCGTCGCCGCACGCCACGCAGCGGTAGATGCCGGAGTTTTCCGTCTTGGTGCCGGGTTCGTTTTGCTCGTCGAATGCGGCGTGCTCGCTCTTGGCCAGATGCGTCGAATACTTGTACAGGGCCATGATGGCCTCCTCGTGGTCGGGTTTCTTCTAGAGGAAGAGCTGCAGAAGCAGCTCTGGTCTTCAGCCTTTCGGCGGGTGCGGGCCGTGACCGTGGCTGTCTTTGGACTGGATGCGCCCATCACGCCCGTGGACAACAAGTTCCGTGCCCTAGTTGCGGGCGATGCCGCGGGCCACAACGGTTGCCTCGGCCTTGATGCTGTGTACGCCGCTGGCATGCTCGGTGGACTCACCGCTAACGGCCCTCCCGTCGGCGCGTGAAACTACATGCTGGTTGCGCTTACTGTTCATTAGTATCCTTTTCGTCGCGGCGGGGAGAACCGCTTCCTCAGAGGTGCGACGCTCTCCGAAAACTCGGACATCGGCGGGCGATGTCCGAGTTTTTGTCCTGGTCCGCATTAGGTGGTCAAGGAGGCGTCGATGGACTCGGCGGACCATGAAACGAAACGAATCGCCACGGCCGAGCAGATCCGCGCGGCCATCGAGGGTTTGACCGACGAGGACTACGCCCGGCTGCGGCGGGCAGCCTCGGCATTCCTATATGGCTCGGAATACACCGACCCGCTCGAACTCATTAACGAAGCGATCGTACGGGCGATGCACGGTGCCGGTCGGATCAAAGGGCGACATTGGCCGCTTCACGTCCCATTCGTCGCGTTCCTCATCATGACCATGTCCTCGGTCGCTAACGCTTCGACAGAGTCTCTGACCCAGGCCCTCACGGACTCACTGGCAGACTTTGTGCCGGAAGGCATGGCCTACTCCGATTTCGCCATCGGACCGCTGCACGCATCGTCGGTCGAAGCGGAGTGCTTGGACGAAGAGGAGCAAGCTGCGGAATCGGCAAGGTCTGCGAAGGTGTTCACCGACATCGAGGCTTTTTTTGCGGATGATGAAGAGGTTCTCATGCTGGTGCTGTGCCTGCGCGATGGACAACGTCCACGTGAGATTCAGGAGTCCGCAGGTATGACGGTGACGCAGTACAACACCGCCCGCCGGCGTTTGCGCCGCGGGCTCACAAAACTCGGCTTGGGCGGAAAACAGCCATGAGCAAGCGCGACGACCGACACGATCTGATGAGGCTGCGTCTGCTTGCTGCCCAGGACGCCTTGTCACTGTCCGCCGAGGAGTTGGTCCGGGAGGATAAGGAAGCGGGGGTAGATACCCGAACTGAAGCCGAGCGATGGCGGGCGTCGATGCGGGCGACGGCGGCGCATGTGCTGCGAGAGGCTAGGCCCGTACGTAACACCCAATACGTCCCGCTTAGCGCACGCGTGCGCAAGCGGCCCGACATCGACGCGCTTAAAGCGCTGGTCCGAGGAGTCTTCGCCACGCGGCCAGAACTCGGCTTAGCCTACCGAGACGGCAAGCATCAATCGGACGAGGACTGGCAAACTCTCTACGACGACCTGGTGGACGCGGGCGCTATTGTCCCTGAAGAGCATGAGGATTGATCCCACCGCCTTCTCGCCCGGGGAAGCGCTCCTTTGGCGCCATGGGATTGTCGAACCCGAGCACATCGACCTCGACGCTATTGCGGCAGAGGAAGGCGTGGCTGTGCGTTACCGTCCGCTGAGCGGCTGTGAAGCCCGCCTAGTTGTCGTGGACGACCGAGGCATCATCAGCGTGAAGTCCAATCCCTCCAACATTGGCCGGCAACGTTTTTCGTTGGCCCACGAGCTCGCCCACTGGATGCGCGATCGCCACTCCGGCGGCACGCTCTGTTCGAGCGACGACATCAGCCCGTCGAATATGGGGGCACGCTCCAAGGAAACGGAAGCCAACGCCTATGCAAGCCAGCTCGTTCTCCCGGACTACCTCGTCGCACCCAGGGTCAGTGCATTGGCGCCTATTCTGGATGCCGCCCAAACCCTCGCCAAGACATTCAAGTCGAGCGTAACCGCTGCGGCCATCAAGCTCGTTCGGCACGTACCGATGCCCGCATGGGTCGTGTGTCATCGACCCAATCGACCAGGGTGGTTCATCCGCGGGGGCACTGCGCCTGACGACGTGTTCGTTGTAACGACCGAACTTCACCACGAAAGTCCGGCGTTTGACTTGCTATACGGAAACCAGGTCGGGCGGACGCGGATTCATCAGGAACCCGCAAGCCGTTGGCTATCGGGCGCCGTCACGCGGGGTAAAGACGTTCAGTGTCAGTCGATGAAGCTGCCCGAAGGATCTGTCCTGACAATGCTGAGCTTGAAATAGGACCGGCTCCATTCCGCTCCGACCTGAACGCAACTGAGGGGCGTCGATGGAAAAGCATCGTTCCGAAACGGTTGGGCATACAAAAAAACGTTGCCAAACATACACGGGAGAGGGCTTACGCCCTCTCCCGTGTATGTAACTGCTTGATCTGCACACCTTGCCTACGCCAAGTAGCATGAACCCTCCGCACGGGTAGGAAGGAGCACCATCATCTACTCTCCTTCGGCCTTGCAGGTGCTGGCCCACTCCTTCATCTGATCGATGCTGACGGTTTCGTCCGTGTTCTGGGCATGAGCGGCGTTGACGTAAGCATCGTCCAGCTTCTTGATGCACGGCGTCATGGCCGGCCAATCTTCATCACTACTGCCCGTTGGAAGCGGGTTGGCCGATGACGCTTGGGCCGCCGTGTCTTGCTGGGCAACCTGCTGCATCACCTGCTGGCTTGGAGGTTGTGCTGCTTGTTGCGTTTGATTGGTCAGCGTCACCACGCCAAATTGGTCAATGCTGGCACCCTCGGTTTCCTTCGCCATGACTTCCGAAGGAGCCTTTCCAACCACGTGACCGTTCTTGTCGTAGCAGACTTCGTTCAAGCAAACGAGCTTGTTATCCTGAAGCGTGAACGGCGGACCGATGCCCGATTCACGGGCAGCGTAGGGGCTGACTTTCAAAGCTAGTTGGACATCCGCCGGGTCGACCGGGTAGAGCGCCGCCCTGGCTTCGGGGGTGTCTTTCAGCGTGAGATAACCAAGCGAATCGATGCCGTACGTGCCCACCGATTCGGGCATCCCCTTCTGTAGGTAAGCATGTATCGCTGCGTCTTGCGGCGGCTGGTCGGGAAAGAACGGAGCCAGCTTGTTACCGTAGGTCGTGTCCGGGATTGCCGAAACCGACTTAGTCGACTCCTTCACGCGAGGCGTAGGAATGCGCTTGTTCATCAGATACGCATAGGCCTGGTCGAAGGTGGTGAACTTGTTGTCGATGATTGTGCTGGAAAGAATACTGACCGCGATGGCACCGTAGTTCGTCGTGGTGGCGGTGCCGTCTTTGTGACGGACGACAAGGCCAACACCCGTCAACGACGGCGTGCCGTCGGCGCCGTAGGTCCACTGCCAGACATCCCCTGCCGACACGGCGTCCATGCCGTTCTTGACGAACATCGAGTCGTCGATGCCTTTGTAGTTGCAGTCGTATTCGACGACGGTTCGCTTATGATCGTCTTGAGATGTTGACCATTTCACTGAATCGCATACCTTTCGATTGTCTAACGCCTGGTCGACAGTCATGTCGGGGCCGGTGGTGAGGTTGCTGTAATTGAAAGGCAGCGCCTTCACCTCAGTGATCGGCTTGCTCTCGCCGCAACCGGCGAGGGCGAGCATGGCTGCGCAGGTTAGGCATGCCAGGACAACATTGGCATGTTTCATGGGGAGACCTCTTGTCGGTGTGCAGAGCACGCTGCGGCCCACGGGCCGCAGCGCGGTGATGGATCGACCCCAGCGCTGAAGAGCCCCGAGGTCACAGTCGGCACAGCGAATGCGCCGGAGTCAGTTGCTCAGTGAGTTGAGCAAGCCTTGCTCTTCAGGAGTCAGGGAGGACGAACCGCCACTGCCATGGGCCCACACCGGATAGCTTGCGGACAGGCTCGACAAGGCACCGAACACGACCACCAATCCCGCCAGCGTGTAGATGAGCTGCTGACGCCTCACCGCGTCCGGGTTGACCAGTCGCAGCACCTGGGCAGGGTCGGTGCCGGGCTCACACGCGGTCACGCTGCTCCATCCCATGCGAAGGCCAATACGCGTCAGGAAACCACAGAAAAAGAAGCTGCAGAACGTCGCGAAGTACAAGGCCGTGGTGGCACCGTCCGTGTTGTCATCGGGATAGGTCGCCATGACGCCGACAATCATCACGACGCCAGCGGCAGCCGCGGCCATGTACCAGAGCTTGGCCGTCATGCCCAGGAAGACGGGTTGCGTCGCCGAGGATCGGAAGCCATGGGCTGCCTGAAGGTTATGGCTGCTTCTGCCGTGGTTGAACGCGATGTAGAAGCACCACGGCAGGACGACGGGGGCGAGGAAGCTGAGCACTGCACTGCCGCTCAGCGTGAAGGACAAGAGCAGCAGCGGCATGACGATGAAGCAGCGTGCGGTGCCGAGCTTCTGCATGCCGCTCATCTGCGACCAGATCTTTGATAGGGGCTCCATAGGTAGTCTCTCTTTGGGTTGGGGTGGATAAACGGGGTTTGCACAGAGCTCGTCGGTCTCAGTCAGGCGCTTGCCCGGACTGATGCCGAAGGAACGGACTGGGGTATGGACGAAGCCTTAGCCGAGCGCGATGCCTTCGCGGCTTCGCGTTGGTAGCTCGATGTTTTTTGCGACGCGTCATGCGGTGCTAGGCAGGCTTTTGACTGCCATATACTGCTACAGTAGTGACTACTACGCACGGGGTATATGGGCGATGCTGATAGCAGTTCGGCTACCGAGCCTCAGGCTTGCCCCAGTCCACCACAGCTATATTTGCGAAGCGCCTGAAGGCGGCCCGCGCGTTGCGTGGCTTGTCACAGCGGGCATTGGGGGCGGTCGTGACGGGCGATAAAGCCACCGGTAGCGTCCGAATCAACCGCTACGAGCAAGAGGTGAACCGTGCCGACATGGACACGGCCGGAGCCCTCGCCAAGGCGCTGGATGTTCCGCTGGCCTACCTCTTCACCGAAGAGGACGACCAGGCTGAACTGCTTTTGGCCTTCGCGAAGCTGAAGAAGAGTGAACGAGCCCAAGCCTTGGCGCTGGTTCAACAGATGGCTACCAAACAGGCCAAGTAGAAAAGACAGGGGCGGAAGCCCGCCCCCATCCCGTCAGGCCACCAGCTTCATGGCTTCGTCCCACGCCCGCTGCTTGATCTGGGCTCCCTGCCCGAACCATGCCGCGTCCCGTCGGTGATCGTCGCTACGTGCCCGACGATGGTGGTCGATGTACTCCGTAATGCCATTCAGAAGGCCCCATGCCGTGCCGCGGCTGGAAGTCAGCAAGGCACCGCGGCCACCGCCCTCGTACAACGCACGGACATTGGCCACGGCCTGCTCGTTGACCACCGGCGCCTTGCCGTCCTGCCCCGCGTAGGTCAACACACGGCGCAGCAGGCCTTCCACCGAATCCGGATCGAGCGGGCGAGCCACCAGGGCCTTCATGCGCTCCACAAAGCAATCCCACGCCGCCACCGTGATGCCGAGCTGACGTTTCACCGCCTCGGGATCGAACTGACTGCGATGCGGCACCTTGATGGCGCCGCTGGCGTTGCCCAGCGCGACCTGCAAGGTGTTGTTGCACACGACACGGACGCTGGTGAACTGCGCCGTGGTCGCCAACGTGCCGTCGCAGGCCGTGGCCAGTAGCAGGTAGCCATCCACCCGGTCGCGACCCTTCAGGCTGACGCTCTGCCCAGTACGCGCCAGCGCCCAGAACTTGCGGCCCTCACGGAGCACGCCGGCCGTTTCCAACTCGAAGCCACCGATCTCGGTGAGGTCGCGGTAGAACTCCAGGATCTCCCCTGGCTGGACGACCTGAAAGCGCTTGGAGACGACGGCCAGCGGCGCCTTGGTGTCGGAGCGGTAAAGCACCTTCTGCTCGGGGTAGGCATGGATGACGCCCAGGTTGGCGTTGCCGGTGATGTAGCGGACGTCGGAGGCCTCGATCTGCCAGTCCATGCCCGCCTGGGTCTTCCAGACGTCGATGGGCTGCAGGGCTTGGAGTTTCTTACCTAAGCCATGCCACGGCACGTCGCCGGCATAGGCCATCGTTTCAACCAGATGCATGTTCGTTTCCTAGTGATGAGGCGGCATAAACGCCGAAGGCCCGGGGAGACCGGGCCTTCGGTGTCTGTCGCGGGGTGGACGGTTGGATACGGCTTCGTGAAGCGGGATCGGGGCTGTGGGTGTCGCTGATGGTTCGGCCTTCTCGCTACAGCAACCCGCGACAGGCCATGCTGGTGCACTCGTCACCGACGATAAGGTGATCGAGCACCCGTACCCCGATCAGTTGCAGTGCCTCGCGCAGCTCCCGGGTAATGGAGCGATCCGCGGCGCTTGGCTCAGCCACGCCACTGGGATGGTTGTGGGCGAAGATGGCTGCACCGGCATTGACGACCAGCGCAGCCCGCACCACCTCGCGGGGATAGACGTTGGCGCCGTCGATCGTGCCCGTGAACAGTCGCTGGCAATCCAGGATGCGGTGACGCTGGTCGAGCCACAGCACGTGAAACTCCTCGTGCGGGAGTGCCGCCAGGCGGACGCGTAGGAAGTCGGCGGCATCCGTCGGATTCTCGATGCAGCCTTGCCGCTGGAGCCTTCCGCGCAGGATGACTTCGGCCGCTTCCAGGATCGCCTGATCCTTGGCGTCGACGAAAGGATCCGCAGGCCGTGATGCCGACAGTGAACTCGTTGACATGGCAGATTCCTTGGATGAGACGGCATAACGCCACGGGCCCGGCGAAAGCCGGGCCCGTGGCGGATGTCGCTGTAGGTGGGAGAGGTGGAGGTAAGCAGTAGCGTGCTGTTGCTCAACCGGACGCGTCGCTAAAGGCGTGTCCGCAGGCACGACATCGGTAGTTGTGCAGGACGTTCCGGTCGATGGCGGCACCCAGGCGGGAGCCCGCCGCACAGCCCGTCGCGCCGCCCACGATGCCGTCGATGACTACGCCAGCCGCCGCGCCGAGCAGTGCCCCGATGGGACCACTCAGAAAGCCGATCTCTGCTCCGGCCAAAGCTGCAGCGACACCGCCCGTCGTGCCGACGATGGCGCCAATGGCACCACCGAAACGCCGCGCCAGGTGGCGTGACTCGACACGCGCCGACCCACATCGGTGACAACGCGGCACGAGCTCCATGAGCGCGTCATCCCGCCCGTCATCGAGTAGTACGTCATGCATCGCCGTCCTCCCTCAGGCGCCTGGCCACGTACAGGCGCAGGCCCCATGACCACAGGACACCCGCCAGGAAGATGACGGCAAAGACGACGAGGCATTCGAGGAGGGACGGGTAGGGATAACCGACCCATGCGTTGTTGAACATCACCATGACTCCATAAGGAAGTGACTTCTGCACGGAAGTCATGCGGAAGAAGCAGAGAACGTTCGCTGCTCACTGAGGTGATGTGTATTTGTAAAGCGTTGGATTGAAGCCACCGCTGTGCCAACCTGCCTGCACTAGCAGGTAGCGGTCACAGGGCCACTCTGACGTGAGCGGCAGGCGGCTGTTGAAGAGCGATTTTGGGCGATACCTTCACCAACTGCATGCGTAAGAGCTCCGCCGAGGCAACCCAGGCCTGCTTGGGGGCATATTTGGGGGCATTGATGATGGTATTCATCACTATATCCAATATGTATCAATGCATTGTGTCACAAATGTGAATCCCTCCGGGTTCTAGAGTCCGACCGAATCCATATTCGTCCAAGAACCCCGGGTAATCCGGGGTTTTTGTTGCGTGCCGCTTTCAGCAGGGACGACCGCCCGGCCTTTATCTTGACCTCGATCTGCATTACTGTGACGTACATCACAAAAATCAAGGCATGGCGGCCGACTATGTCCTCCATGGGAAAAGGGGGGCCGTGTTTCAGCGCATTCATTTCCTGTCGGGGGCGTTCAGGCCCTGCGCGGCTGTCTGTGCTTCGACGCCAGACCGGCGGCGCATCTCGTCGGACCTGTTCCAGCGCTCCGGGAACGACGCCCGCCGATCGTGTCCTGACCGTCAACGCACTCGCCCGGTACCTACTGCTGCCGGCTGGGCCGTGGTCAGCTATCTGCCGGCACAGACCAGCGTGGGACAGCGGGCCGGATGCCGTGTCGCCACCCGTGTCTGGAACGGGTTATGCATGTATTGAGCTTGGACTGAGCCGCGTGCTGTAACGGCAAAAAAGGGGACTGTGATGGAAATTCCTGCCAGTGGGGCAACGCTGCTGACTGTGGCGTACTGGGTGGCGGTGCTCACCCTGTTGCTTGCCTTCAGTCTGTTGACGGTCATCGTTTTCCTGCGCGCGCGTTCGCAAAGGCGCGAACTGCGCGACAAGCGCGCGCAGCAGCACTGGTTGCAGGTGATGCGACACGTGCTGGCGGGGGAAGAGGTGCAGGTACGTGCCCTGGGAAACGATGACGTCGCCGGCTTCATCGAGGCCTGGAACGCAACCCACGAATCGCTGTCCGAGCCGGACTCTGCGCGACTGTTGCCGCTGGGGCATCGCGTGGGTCTGGTGGGCGCGGCGCGACGCATGCTGAAGGGCAACTACCACGACCGCGCGATGGCCATCATGGCGCTCGGGCACTTGCGCGACCATGGCGTGTTCGACGAACTGGTGCCGTTCCTCAACGACCGCAGTCCCATCGTTTCGCTGTGCGCGGCGCACGCGCTGGGAAAGGTGGATCCGCCCCAGGCGATGGCGATGTTCGTGCCGATGATCATGCAGCGCGAAGACTGGATGCCGGGCAACGTGGCACGCATCCTCGCCCGGAACGAGGACGGCAGCGCGGTGCGCGAGCTCGACAACGCGCTGCTGCGCGCCAACACCAGCACGGTGGTGAAGCTGGTCCGTTTCATGGCCGACATCGATCCAGGGCATGCCGCAGGAGTGATCCGGCAACTGCTCGACAGCTCGATCGACGACCATGCCATCTCGGTTTGCCTGCAACTGGTGAGCGACAAGCAGGATCGCGAGCGGGTGGCAGGCTTCCTCGGCGCATCGCGCTGGCACGTGCGCATGCATGCAGCGTCGGCGCTGGGCCGCATCGGCGAGGCAGCCGACGCTCAGCGCCTGGAGCCGTTGTTGGCCGACCAGGTTTGGTGGGTGCGCTATCGGGCCGCGCAGGCGCTGCTGGCGCTGCCGGGCATGGGGACGGCTGCGCTGCGCCAGATGCAACAGCGGCAGAGCGATGCATACGGTCGGGACATCATCGACCAGGTGCTCTCCGAGCACGACATGGGGGTCGTGGTATGAACACTCACTGGAACGCGGTCGTGGCTAGTCTCCAGCACGGGTCCTGGGACCATACGCTGGCGTCGATGCAATGGATCTTCATGATCTATTTCGTGGCGATCAATCTGGCCTACCTGATCCTCAACTACATTTCCGCCTACCAGATCGTGCGCTACATGCGCGAATACCGGGCCAACTACCTGCCGCCCGGCCTGCGCGAATACCAGCCCCCGGTAAGCATCGTGCTGCCCGCGCACAACGAGGTGAAATCGGTGGTGGCCTCGGTGCACTCGCTGCTCAAGACCAACTACCCCGAATTCGAGATCGTCGTGGTCAACGATGGTTCCAGCGACCGCACCCGCGAGGCGCTGATCGAGGCCTTTGGCCTGGTGAAGGTGCCCGAGGCCTATCGTGCCCGCCTGCAAACCGAAGAGGTCAAGGGCGTCTACGCCTCGGCGCGATACCCCCGCGTGCGCATGGTGGACAAGGTCAAAGGCGGCAAGTCCGATGCGATCAACGCCGGCATCAACTGCGTGCGTTATCCGCTGTACTGCGTGGTGGACGCCGATTGCATCCTGCAGCCTGAAAGCCTCTCGCGGGTGGTGCGCCCGTTCCTGGAGGATGGGCGCGTGGTGGCCAGCGGCGGCGTGGTGCGCGTGCTCAACGGCTGCTCGGTCGTCAACGGCATGATGGCAAAGGTAGGCCTGCCCAACCACTGGCTGCCCAGCTTCCAGGTGATCGAGTACCTGCGCGCGTTCCTGTTCGGACGCATGGGCTGGTCGCCCATGAACGCACTGCTGATCATTTCCGGCGCATTCGGCGTGTTCTACAAGGAACGGGTGATTGCCATCGGCGGCTATCGTCGCGATACGGTGGGCGAGGACATGGACCTGATAGTCCGGCTGCACCGCAACCTGCGCGAGGAGAAGCGCGACTATCGCATCGTGTTCGTGCCGGATCCGGTGTGCTGGACCGAGGTGCCGACGGATGTCGCCTCGCTGGGCCACCAGCGCGTGCGCTGGCAACGCGGACTGGCCGAAAGCCTGTGGTCGAACATCGGCCTGATGTTCAACCGGCGCGGCGGCGCGGCGGGCTGGGTGGCGTTCCCGTTCATGCTGGTGTTCGAGTTCCTCGGCCCGATCATCGAGGTGGTCGGCTACGTCTCGATGATCGTGCTGGCCCTGGCCGGCCTGGTGCCGCTGAAGATATTCCTGGTTTTCCTGGCGGCGGCGATAGGCATGGGCATGCTGCTTTCGGTCAACGCGATGATGCTGGAAGAGCTGTCCTTCGGCCTGTACGCAAGGCCATCGCAGCAATTGCGCCTGTTCGTGGTGGCGGTGCTGGAAAACTTCGGCTACCGGCAAATGAATTCCTGCTGGCGCTTCTACGGCACCTTGCTCTGGTTGCTCGGACTGCGCAAACACCATCGATGGGGCCATATCAATCGCGATGGCTCGTGGCAGCACAACCCGGCGGAAAACGAAACGATGCCGACCGACCAGCATGCCGACGGGAGCAGCCATCCATGAAACGCAGGAATCCATCCATGCTCATGCAATGGCATCCCGCCCGCCCGCTCCGCATGCTGTGGCCCCTGTTGCTGGCATTGACGGCGGCTTCGCCCTGCCTGATGGCGCAGACCGCCGCTTCCGACGCGCTGGCGGCGCAGATGGTGCAGATACGCCAGCTCGCCACCAGCGGCCAGAAGAAGCTGGCCATCCAGCGCTACACGGCCCTGCTGGCCGAGCACCCCGGCAACGGCGATCTGCTGCTGGCGCGTGGACGCACCTATGCCTGGGATGGGCAATTCGCCGCGGCCGAAAGCGACCTGCGCACGGTGGTGCAGCACAGTCCGGATTACGCCGATGCATGGTCGGCGCTGGGCGATGTCTATCGCTGGAGTGGTCGCCCGCAAGAGGCAGTCGACGCCTATTCGCACTGGGTAACCCTGGCGCCGCGCGATCCGGCGGCGTACATCGCCCGCGGTCGCGCCCAGCGCGACATGGGGCAACTCACCGCCGCCAGCGCCGATTTCGATACTGCCGCGACGCTGGGGGCGAACCCGGCAGAAATAGACAGCCTGCGGCAAAGCCTGCTGCCGCGCACGACCGCCTTCGGCACCGGGTACGACTGGGGCGCCAGCCTCAGCTGGGACCACACCGGCTTCACCGGCGGACAGCAAGGCTGGAACGACGTCGACCTGTCGCTGCGCCGCTACTTCAGTCAGGGCTCGCTGGCGCTGGAGCTGCTGCGCGCCGATCACTTCGGCACCAGCGACACGGCCTGGGCACTGGACGGCTACGCGCCGCTGTGGTCGCGCGCCTACGCCAACCTGCGCTACCAGCAGGGCCCCAGCTCCGGCATCCTGCCGCAGCAGGAATGGCGCGTGGAGGTGTTCCAGGGCGTGGGCCGCGGCTGGGAGCTGTCGGCCAGCGTCGATCACCTGCATTTCTCCAGCAACACCCAGTTCTATGGCGTCGGCGTGGGCCGCTACTGGGGTGACTGGTACGCGCGCTACAAGCTGCAATACGTGCCCGGCGTGGGTTCCGGCAGCTGGAGCAACCGCTTCCTGCTGCGCAACTACTACCGCGGCAATGCCTTCGACTACCTGGAGTTGAGCGTCGGCAACGGCCGCAGCACCGACCTGAATCGTTACGGCACCCAGGTGTTCAACAACCACGCCGCCATCGGCGTTGCCTGGAGCCACTACCTGTCGCCGCGCTGGGGCTTCAAGCTCAGCGCCGGCTACGGCGAGGGCAGCGACGTAGCCGGCGTCAACGAACAGATCCTGTCGGCTACCTTGTACGCGCTGTGGTGATGGCACAGTTGCCGGCCTCCGCGCGCCGCGGCAACCCCTGGTCGCGCTTTTCCGCTGCATTCCCGGCATTGTTGCCGGCACAGTTCGCGCTGGTGGCGTGCGCGGTCGTCAACGGCGTCGCCGACGTCGCCTGGGGCGGCAGCCAGAAGTGGGCCATCGCCGGCATCGCATTCGCGCAGGCGGCACTGGTGCTGCTGCGCGCGGTGCCGATCCTGCTGCTGTTGTCGCTTCCGTTGCTGGCCTTGCGGCGGGAGCGGCTGCGCATCGTGGCCCTGGGCGTGCTGTGGTCGCTGTTCATCGTGGTGCAGGCCGGGCTCGACCAGTACTTCCAGGTGGCGCACGTGCCGCTGGGGGCGGACCTGTTCGGCTACAGCATGGCGGAAATCCGCACCACCCTGTCCGGCGGCACGCCGCTCGGTCCGCGCAGCGTGCTGGCCTACGCCCTGCCGCTGCTGCTGCTCTGGGGCGGCCTGTACCTGTGTGTGCGCCGCCGGGGAGGTGGCTCCCTGCGCTGGACGAGCCTGCTGCTGATCGCGGGCCTGCTGGCATGGCTGCCGCCGCTGCCCGCGGGTGCGCGGGCGCTGCAGGACGACGCGGCGCGCGACCTGGCCAGCAACAAGCTCGCATGGTTCTGTGCCGATGTCTGGCGCTGGTCGAGCAGCGATGTCGCAGCGGTATCTGCGCCGGGCAAGGCGGCCACCGCCCGCGCCGGCGAGCCGCGCCTGGACCCGCAGTTTCCGTTCCTGCACCCGGAACAGACGCCGGATACGCTCGGTCCGTACTTCTCGCCTACGTCAGACGGCCGCCCGCCCAACCTGGTGGTGATCGTGGTCGAGGGGCTGGGGCGCTCGTTCTCCGGTCCGCAGGCATCGCTGGGAAGCTTCACGCCCTTCCTCGACGAGCTGGCGGCGCGCAGCCTGTACTTCGACAACTTCCTGTCCAACCAGGGCCGCACCTTCGGCGTGTTGCCCAGCCTGTTCAACTCGGCGCCGTTCGCCAGGGAGGGCTTCACCTCGCTGGGTGCGCACATGCCGCCCAGCCCGGGCCTGTTCAACCTGCTGGAGCAGCAGGGCTACCACACCGCGTTCTACAACGGCACCGACACCACGTTCGACGACGAGCGCGCGTTCATGCAGCTGCAGGGCGTGCAGCACCTGGTGGACAGGAAGAGCTTCGGCCCCGGCTATCAGCTCAACCCCTTCAGCGAATGGGGCTACCCGGACAAGGAGCTGGTGTCGCGCGTGCTGGCCGACAGCGCGCAACTGCAAACCCCGTTCCTGCTGGCGGTGCAGACCATCTCGATGCACACCGCGTACAAGTTCCCGGGCCAGGACGCCTATCTTGCGCGCTTCGAACAACGCCTGCGCGACTTGCGCATCCCCGACGATCAGCTCGCTTCCTATCGGGCCAACGCCGACATCTACAGCACCATCCTCTACACCGACGATGAGTTGCGCCGCTATTTCGATACGGTGGCGAAGCAGCCGTGGTACGCCAACACCATCTTCGTGATCACCGGCGACCATCGCCTGCCGGAAATCCCGATGGGCGAGCACATCGACCGCTACCACGTGCCGCTGATCATCTTCTCGCCGCTGCTCAAGCAGACCCGGCAATTTCGCGCCGTGTCCTCGCAACTGGATGTCACGCCGTCGCTGCTGGCGCTGCTGTCGCATACCTACGGGCTGAAGCGACCGGCGCAGACGCCGTGGCTGGGCACCGGCCTGGATCTGGACGACAGCTTCCGCAACATCCATCAACTGCCCCTGCAGCAGACCAAGACCAGCGCGCCGGATTACCTGGCTGGCCTCTGGTGGCTGCACAACGGGCGATTGTTCGAACTGCAGGACGGCCTGCATCTCCTCCCGAGCGACGATGCCGCCGCGCGCGACTGGGCGATGCGCCGCCTGCAGCGCTACGAACAGGCCAATGCGATCTTCATGCAGAAACTGGCGCTGGATCCCGCTGGCGCCTCGCCGAAACTGGTGGCCTACCAGGCCGCCGTGCCGACGCTGCAGCCGGCCGGCAACGCGCCGGTCGTGCACGGCCTGTCGACGGAATCGACCGAGGTGACGCTGGTGGGCCAGGGTGTGCGGCTGACGGCCACCTTCGACAACGGCGACGCGCAGCCAAGCCGCGCCTTCGTGCCGCTGGCCGTGCTGACCGCCGAGGACGGCCACGAACTGCAGGAAACCTCCAGCCACGCCTTGCAGCTGCCCGCGAACGGACACCAGCAGGTGCAACTGACCTTGCAGCGTCCCGGCATTTGCAGCAGCCGTTGCTACCTGTCGGTGTTTCCGTCCGATCCGCAAACCGGCAAGGCCGTCGGGCAAGGGCGGTACCACATACCGGTGGATGCCGGCACCACGACCGGAGGCGCGCCATGAACCAAGTCGCCCGTCTGTGCCTGACGCTGCTGCTATGCGCGCTGCCGATCGGCGCAATGGCCCGGGTCAGTCGCGCCGTCTGGACCTGGGAGGCCGACTCCTACGCCATGGTCAAGGATCCGGCCGTCGCCCAGGAAGCCGTGGCCTACCTGCAGTCGCAGCACATCGACACCGTGTACCTCTACGCCGACGCGTACCAGGGCCACAACCTGATCGTCGAGCATCCCGAGCTGTATCGCGCCTTCATCGAGCGGCTGCATCGGCATCACATGGAGGTGTACGCGCTGCTGGGTTCGGCCTACCTGCACACCGAGCGATACGTGCTGCCTGCCTATAGCAGGCAGGCCGAGGACATGTTCCGCCGGGTGGTGCTGTACAACGTCGCCGCACCGGCGGCGGCGCGCTTCGACGGCGCCAACCTGGACATCGAGCCGCACATCCTCGACGAGTGGAACGACAGCACCCGCGAACGCCTGCTCGCCGATTTCCTCGACATGGGCGACGCGCTGATGAAGATCAAGCGCGAATACCACGCCAGCCTGGCCGTGGGCCCCGCCATCCCGTTCTGGCTGGACGGCATCGATGTGGAGTGGAAAGGCGTCCGGCGTCCGGCGAGCGAGCACGTCATCGACCTGTTCGACTACGTCGCCTTGATGGACTACCGCCACAAGGCCGAGGGCAGCGACAGCATCCTTTCGCACGCCGCCAGCGAGATCGCCTACGCCGACCGCGTCGGCAAGAAGGTGGTGATCGGTCTCGAGGTTTCGCCCGACGAACTGGAGAAAGTCACCTTCGACAAGGTGGGTCCGAAGGCTTTCGAGCAGGCCTTGAGCACGGTGGAGCAGGCATTGCGCGGCGATCCCTCGTTCGCCGGCTTCGCCATCCACCATTACCGCACATACCGGAACTGGATCGAGCGGAATCGGCACTGAGCGCTGCATGGCTCAATCCCGGGATGCCAGGCCCTTCATGTCGATCTCGTAGACATAGCTTGCGGGCCCGGTGGGGCGCCGCTTGCCGGGCTTGAGCACCAGCCCGTCCGGCGTGCTCCGCCAGGCGACCGCCTGGCTGGAGCCGAGCAGCCGCACGCCGCTTACGCCATCGGCGGGCGTGATGGCCTTGATGGTGACGCTGCCGCCGGCGGGCCAGCCCAGCTCGATCGCGTAGAGGTGCCCGCGCTGCTGCGTGAAGCGGAAGTCCTGCCAGGTGTAGGGCCGGGCCTGCTTCTCCTGGAACGAGCCGGCGGCCTGCGTGGTGGGCCCCTCACCGAAGACGCGCCAGGGGCGGCTGCCGTAGATGGCCGCGCCGTTCACGCGCAGCCACGCGCCGATCTCGCGCAGCACCGCCTGCTCCTGCGGCACGATGCTGCCGTCGGGGCGCGGGCCGATGTCCAGCAACAGGTTGCCGTTCTTGCTCACCGTGTCGGCGAGCACGGGGATGATCTCGTCGGCGCTGCGGTAGCTGTCGCCCTTCACGTAGCCCCACGAGTCGCGGCTGATGGTGGTGTCGGTCTGCCAGGGCGTGGACCGGATGGCGCCGAGCTGGCCGCGTTCGACGTCGAGCGTGCCGCTGCCCGCGGGCAGCGCGCCGAGCTTGTAGTTGAGCACCACCCCGCCGCGCGCCGCGCCGGCGTTGTAGTAGTACGCCAGGAATTGCGACAGCGCGTTGCGGAAGGCCGGATGGCCGACCCACCAGTCGAGATAGATCAGGTCGGGGTGGTAGTAGGCCTCCAGCTCCGCGGTGCGCGCGAGCCAGTCGTCCACCCAGGCCGGCGAGACGTAGGTCCAGTCCTGCGCCAGGTCCTGGTCGCCGTCGAGCGCCAGGTGCGGCACCGCCGGCCCGTAGAAATCCGCAAGCGCCGGATCGTTCACGTCGGAGTCGATCTCGCGGCCGTGGTCGAAGAACCAGTCGTGCTCGGCGCGGTGGGAGGAGAGGCCGAAGTGCAGCCCGGCCCGGCGCACCGCCCGGCCGAGCGCGGCGATCAGGTCGCGGTGCGGCCCCATGCGTGCCGCGTTCCAGCGGGTGAGTTTCGAGTCGTACATGGCGAAGCCGTCGGAGTGCTCCGCCACGCCGACGACGTAGCGCGCGCCGGCCTGCTTGAACAGGGCGGCCCAGGCCTGCGGGTTCCAGTGCTGGGCGCGGAACTGCGCAATGAAGTCCTTGTAGCCCTTGCGGTCGAGCGGGCCGTAGCTGGCGAGTTGATGCGCATGCTCGCGGCTGCGGCGGTCGTACATATTGTGCGGATACCACTCGTTGGCGAAGGCGGGCACCGCGTAAAGGCCCCAGTGGATGAAGATGCCGAACTTGGCATCGCCGTACCAGGCAGGCGCACGGTACCGGCGCAGCGCCGCCCAGTCCGGCCGATAAGGCCCGCGTGCCGCACCGGCCGCGACGATCCGCAGCAGCGCCCGACGGGCGGGTGCGTAGCGCGCGCTCGCCTGTTGCCACTGCCGGTCCGCCTGTTCGGGCGTGATCGTGCCGGCGGTGGGCGCCGTCGGCGTCGCGGCGCGCACGCAGGGCAGGGTCAGCAGCAGGGCGATGGCCGCCGCGAAAAGCCGCGGCCGGACCGTGGGACAGGGGAGTTGCATCCGGGGATCCAAGGGCATGGCGGGACCGCTTGCGTGGCGGCTGGCGAGGCTTCGCAAGCTAGCAGCGGGCCGTCCGCGGCGGCGGCGATGTGGCGAACGCAAATGAATAAACGTTACCCACGCCCTTCGATTTCGTAATTGTCTGCCCTCGGCGCGTCACATCAGCATCCACACCTGCACAAGACGCAGCGCGCGTGCCGGGAACGCCGCATGGGGGAAGGACCGGGAATCGGCGCAGGGACGCAGCGGCGGATTCGCAGTGGGCCAGACAACTATTCGTTATTCGGGGAGAGCATCGAAATGATCAAGATCACACAAGCGACGGGGACCGCGATCGCCAGGGCGCTACCCTTGGCGCGCCTCTCCGGCGCGATCGCGCTTGGGCTGCTGTGCTGCGGAGCGCCGGGCTTGTATGCGCAGCCGGCAGCCGCGACGGCGCAGGGACAGGCACAGGATCAAAACGCGTCGACGGCATCCGCCACCGACGTGAAATCGCCGAAGAAGAAGGCTGCGAAGGTCGGCGAGAAGCAGACCAAGGACCTCTCTGCTGTCGTGGTGACCGGCATCCGCGCATCGGTCGAGAAGGCGCAGGACATCAAACGCGACGCCGACACCTTCGTCGATTCGTTGTCCGCCACGGACATCGGCGCGCTGCCGGATCGCAGCGTCACTGAAACCCTGTCGCGCATTCCCGGCGTCACTATCGACCATTTCCTCTCCCAAGGCGATCCGGAACACTTCTCCGCCGAAGGCACGGGCGTGCAGGTGCGCGGCCTCACGCAGGTGCGTTCCGAATTGAATGGCCGCGACATTTTCTCCGCCAACGGCGGGCACGCCCTGAGCTTCCAGGACGTGCCGTCGGAATTGATGTCCGGCGTCGACGTCTACAAGAACCAGACGGCCAACATGATCGAGGGCGGCCTGGGCGGCACGGTGAACCTGCGCACCTTCATGCCCTTCGACTTCCAGGGCCAGAAGATCGCCGCCTCGGCCAGCGAGAACTACGGCGACTTCAGCAAGAAGTACAAGCCGTCCGCCTCCGTGCTCTACAGCAATCGCTGGAACACCGGCATCGGCGAAATGGGCGTCCTCGTCGACGTCGCCGATTCCCAGTTGACGACGCGCACCGATGGCCTGTTCGTGCGTCCGTTCTTCAAGAACGCAGCGGGCATTTGGGTGCCGCGCGGTGCCGACTGGCGCACCTTGATGTACAACCGCAAGCGCGACGGCTACTACCTGGCCTTCCAGTGGCGTCCCAGCAACGATCTCGACCTTTATGCCACCGCGTTCCAGAGCAAGTACCACGAGGTCTGGGACGAGGATGCGATCTTCGTGAGCAACGATCCGACGCAGGTGGTGGTGGACGCCAGCCAGCCGAGCCAGATCAATGGCGGCGTGTTCCAGTCCGGCCGTCTCACGCAGCCCGGCGGCGTGCCGATGGGCACCGACATCCGCGCATCGAACAGCCACTCCAAGACCACGGACTTCTCCACCGGGATGAAGTGGCGGCTCGGCACGAGCACCGAACTCACGAGCGAGTTGCAGCTGGTCAAGGCGTCGACCAACAGCCTGGATTCCACGGTGGCGCTGGGCACCAACGTGCCCTACATCGACGTCGCCCTGAACGGCAGCAGCCCGCCGCGCATCGGCGTCGATACCAGCTACACCACGAACCCAGCGAATTACTACTGGGGGTTCACCATGGACCACCAGGATCAGAACTACGCGAGGGAGCTGGCGTGGCGCGCCGACATCGACCACAGCTTCGTCGACGGGTTCGTGCAGGGAGTGAAGGCCGGCGTGCGCCTGACCAACCGCTATGCCAACAACATCGACACCGGCTACAACTGGATGCCCGTGTTCCAGACCTGGATGCAAGGCTGGGCACTGCCCAGCGGCGCGTTGCCCGGCCTGGACTTGAGCAGCACGGTCAACAGCAGCCTGGTGCACCTGGATACGTTCAACAACTTCTACAAGGGCGCCGCCGGCGTGCCGGGCGCGTTCTATGCGCCGGTGCTGTCGACCGCGCTGGGCTACCCGGGCAGCTACGCGGCCATCCACGACGCCGCCATTCCGTTCTACTCCTGCTGCTATGCCAACCCGTACCAGGCCACGCTGCTCGATGCCGCGCACACCAATATTCAGCATGAAAAGACCTACGCGGCGTACGCCATGCTCGACTTCGGGGTGGACGATGCCGGTCTGAGCGGCAACATCGGCGTGCGTGCGGTGAAGACCAGGAATTCCGCCCAAGGCTTCCTGGTGTACCCCAACCAGGCGCTGGCGCCCTATCTGGGCACGGGCCAGACCGCGCCCATCAGCGCCCGCAACGAGTACACCGACGTCCTGCCCAGCTTGAACCTGAAGTGGGAGTTCGTTCCGAACGTGATCGCGCGCTTTGCCTTTTCCAAGGCGATCGCGCGGCCGGACTTCAACGTGATGCAGGCCTATCAGATTCTCAATGCCGCCGTGCTGTCGGGCTATACGCCGCCGCCCGGCACCACCACCCTGCCGATCGACAAGCTGACCCTGACCGGCACTTCCAACAGCAATCCGTACCTGACGCCGATGAAGGCCAACCAGTTCGATCTGTCGCTGGAGTGGTACTTCGATCAGGACCGCGGCGGCATGGCCTGGGTCAACCTGTTCCACAAGGGGATCAGCGACTATTTCCGCAACGAGTCGCGGTTCGTGTCGTATCCGGGTATCGACGGCAACAACTACCAGTATCTGATCACCCGTCCGGTGAACGTCGGCAAGGCGACGATCGATGGCGCGGAAATCGGCTGGAACCAGTTCTTCGATTTCCTGCCGGTCAAGGGCTTCGGCATGTCGGCGAACTACACCTACATCCGCAGCAGGACCCATGTGCCGAACGACACTACGGCGGTGCCGATCGATACGGATGGCTCCTCGTACGGAAGCCTCCCGGCGGACGGCCTGTCGAGGGATTCCCTCAATGTCGCCGGTTTCTACGAGCACGGTCCGTGGCAAATCCGGCTGGCCTACAACTGGCGCAGCCAGTATCTGCTGTCGATTGGTCCGAATGGCTACAACGGTACCGACAACAGCATTCCGTGGAAGCTGCCGGTATTCGCCGATGCCTACGGACAGCTGGACGGTTCGATCTTCTACGCGTTCGACGAGCACGTGAAGCTCGGCCTGGAGATGAACAACCTCAATAACGCCGAACAGCGCACGATCATGGATCAGAACGCGTCCGGCAAGCACGTCACTTCCTGGTACGTGAACGACACCCGTTATGCGCTGACGCTGCGCGTGACGTTCTGATCGTGCGGTGTCCGGGCAGCCGATGGGGGTTCCGGCATGGGCAAGGCATCCAGCGTCGGGTGCCTTGCCGGGCGCCGGAAAAACCTCGCCGCGTTCCGGCATGCCCGGCGCGCAGGCCGGGACGGCGGCAAGCTTGAGAAAGAGTTTCTTCGACATGTTCAGAAACATCGGCGTCATTGCCTGCGCTTCGTTCCTCGCGCTGAGCGTCCACGCCAGCCAACCCGCCGCCATTCCCTACCGCTTCACCAACGTGCGCATCGGTGGCGGTGGCTATGTCTCCGGTTTGCTCTTTCACCCATCGGTGCGCGGCTTGTATTACGCGCGTACCGACGTGGGTGGCGCCTATCGCTGGGATCAGGAACACGGACGCTGGCAGCCGCTGACCGACTGGATCGCGGCGAAGGACGAGAGCCTGCTCGGCATCGACAGCCTCGCGGTCGATCCGTCGGATCCGCAGTGGCTGTACCTCGCCGCGGGCATGTACACCACGCCCCAGGCGGGCGATGCCGCGATCCTGCGCTCGCACGACCAGGGGCGCAGCTTCCAGCGCGTCGACCTGCCATTCAAGCTCGGCGGCAACGAGCTGGGGCGCGGCAATGGCGAACGGCTGGCGGTGGATCCGAACGACGGCTGCGTGCTGTTCCTCGGTTCGCGCGACGCCGGCCTGTGGCGCAGCGCCGACCATGGCGCGCACTGGACGCGGGTGGAGAGTTTCCCCGCGGTGGCCACCTCGCCGTCGGCCAGCGCCAGCAACGCCTGGCGCACCCAGCCGATCGGCATCGTGTTCGTGGCGTTCGATCCGGCCAGTGGCCGGCGCGGCCGGCCGACGCCAGTGATCTATGCCGGCGTGTCCACCCGGCAGACCAGCCTGTTCCGTTCCACCGACGGCGGCCGCAGCTGGAGCGCCGTGCCGGGCCAGCCGGTGGGCCTGCGGCCCAGCCACATGCACCGCGCCAGAGACGGCGACTATTACCTGAGCTACGGCGACGAGCCCGGTCCGGACACCATGGACGACGGCGCCATCTGGCGCTGGCAGCCGTCCACGGGCTGCTGGACGGACATCACACCCATACCTAATCACGGCAAGCCCGCGGGCTTCGGCTGGGGCGACGTCGCGGTGGCACCCTCCGATCCGGCGGTGCTGGTCGCCAGCACGCACCATCGCTACACGCCGCACGACCTGCTGTTCCGCAGCACGGATCGCGGCGCGCACTGGGTCGAGGTGTTCGCGCATTCGGTGTTCGACCGCGGCGAGGCGCCGTGGACGGTCGAGCACACGCCGCACTGGATGACCACGGTGGCCATTGATCCGTTCGATCCCGGCCACGTGATCTTCGTCACCGGCTACGGCCTGTGGTCCACGCGCGACATGGGCCGGCTCGATGCGGGCGGCGAGGTGCGCTGGACGTTCGCGGACCGCGGGCTGGAGGAAACCGTGCCGCTGGGCCTGATCAGCCCGCCGCAGAGCGCGCACCTGCTGAGCGCGCTGGGCGACCTGGACGGCTATCGCCACGACGACCTCAGCGTGGCGCCGCTGCAGTTCCAGGCGCCGCCGCGCTACGCCAACAGCGAAGCCATCGACTACGCCGGGCTGCGGCCGGGGCGGATCGTGCGCAGCGGTTACCTGCGTGCGCCGTTCGGGCCGGCGGTGCGCGCGGCCTGGTCGCCCGATGGCGGCCGGCACTGGCGAGCCTTCGCCAGCGAGCCACCAGAGGGCGACGGCGCGGGCAGCATCGCGTGGCTGGCCGACGGCCAAGGCGTGCTGTGGGCGCCGCGCCATGCGAAGCACGTCTACCTCACCCACGATTTCGGCCGCCGCTGGCAGGCCGTGGCGGGTTTGCCGGGCGGCGTGAAGGTGCTGGGCGACCGCATCGACCCGCGCCGCGGCTATGCGGTCGATCCGCGCACCGGTGCGCTGTACGCGAGCCGCGACGGCGGCGCGACGTTCGCGCCCTTGGTCGGTGAACTCGGCGCCGCCGCGAAAGGGCACGACCACGTGCAGCTGCAGGCCGCGCCCGATGCGGCGGGCGTGCTCTATCTGGTTGCGCGCGACCTGCCGCTGATGCGCGGCGACGACGCGGGCCACGTGCAGCAGGTGCTGCCCGGGATCGCCGGCGTCGACGCCTTCGGCTTCGGCAAGCCGGCGCCGGGCCGGCGCTCGCCCGTGCTGTTCGTGGCGGGCCGCTATGGACGGCAGCAGGGCCTGTTCCGCTCGCTCGACGACGGCCGGCATTGGCAGCGCATCAGCGACGACGCCCACCAGTACGGTCGCATCAGCGCGCTCACCGGTGATCCGCGCGTGTTCGGCCGCGTGTACCTGGCGACCGGCGGGCGCGGCGTCATCTACGGCGAGCCCGTGGAGTCCGCACCGTGAAGCATTGGTCTTTCGTCGTCTCGCTCGCACTCGCGTTCGGCATCCTGGTCGCGCTACCCGCGGCCGCCACGCCGCTGCCGCGCGTGATCGGCACGCAAGGCCGCCACATGCTGCTGGTGGACGGTGAGCCTTACCTGATGCTGTGCGCGCAGGTGAACAACTCCAGCGCCTGGCCGGCGATGCTGCCCAAGGTGTGGCCGGCGATGGACGCGCTGCAGGTGAACACCGTGCAGGTGCCGATCGCCTGGGAGCAGATCGAGCCCACCGAGGGCCGCTTCGACTTCAGCTTCCTCGACACCCTGCTGGCGCAGGCACGCGCGCACCGCGTGCGCCTGGTGCTGCTGTGGTTTGCCACCTGGAAGAACAACGGCCCCGCCTATGCGCCGGCCTGGGTGAAGCTGAACAACCGGCGCTTTCCGCGCGTGCTGAAAAAGGACGGCGACACGCTCGATTCGCTGTCGCCGTTTGCAGCGTCCACGCTCGATGCCGACCGCAGCGCCTTCGTGGCCCTGATGAAGCACCTGCGTGCGATCGACGGAGAGCGCCACACCGTGATCATGGTGCAGGTGGAGAACGAAACGGGCACCTACGGCACCGACAGCGATCATTCCGCCGCCGGCGACCGGCTGCTGCAGTCGCCGGTGCCCGCGGCGGTGCTGGCGAAAACCGGGCGTCACGCCGGCACCTGGGCCAGCGTGTTCGGCAAGGACGCAGCGGAGTTTTCCTACGCCTGGGCCATCGCGCACTACGTCGACCAGGTCGCCGCCGCGGGCAAGGCTGCCTACGACCTGCCGATGTACGCCAACGTCGCTCTGCGCGATCCGTTCCATCCCGGCCCGCCGGGCGGCTATTCCAGCGGCGGCCCCACCGACAACGTGCTCGCCATCTGGCGCGCGGCGGCGCCCGCGCTGGACCTGATCGCACCGGACATCTACATGCCGGAGTACGCCAGGTACAGCGCCGTGCTGGATCGCTACAGCCGCCCCGACAACCCGCTGTTCGTGGGCGAGACCGGCAACGCGCCGCCGTATGCGCGCTACCTGTTCGCCGCACTGGGGCACGGCGCCATCGGCTTCTCGCCGTTCGGCATGGACTACACCGGCTACGCCAACTGGCCGCTGGGCGCGCGCAAGGTCGATCCGGACACCCTCAAGCCGTTCGCGCTGGACTACGCGCTGCTGCGGCCGATCGCCTCGCTGGTCGCCAAGGCGAACTACGAGGGCAGGGTGTGGGGCGCGTCCGAACCCGAGCAGGCGCACACCCAGCAGCTCGCCCTGGGCGACTGGACCGCGCAGATCGGCTACGGCCTGCCGCAGTTCGGCACGCCCGCCGCGAAGGGCAACCCGACGCCGCAGGGCGGCGTGCTGATCGTGCGGCTCGGCCGCGACGAATACCTGGTGGCCGGCTATCACGCACGGGTGAGTTTCCAGCCGGCCGGCCGCAACGCCGGCAAGCACTCGATGTTCGAACGCGTGGAAGAAGGCCGCTACGTCGACGGCCAATGGCAATTCCTGCGCGTGTGGAACGGCGACCAGACCGACTACGGCCTCAATCTCACCGGCGAACCGCAGTGGCTGCGCGTCAAGCTGGCCACGTACTGAAGGATGTCCGCATGATCCGTTGGAGAACGTTTTCCGCCGCCCTGCTGCTCGCCGGCCTCGCCCTGCCGGCGCTGGCCGCCGGGCCGCAGCCCGATTCGCCCGCGGTCGAGCATCGCGTCGACGGCCTGCTGCACAAGCTCACGCTGGAGCAGAAGGTGCTGCTCATCGGCGGCACCGACGGTTTCGACATCCGCGCCATGCCGTCGATCGGCCTGCCGGCGCTGGGCATGTCGGACGGTCCCTACGGCGTGCGCCTGGGCGGCAACTCCACGGCCTACGCCGCCGGCATTGCGTTGGCGGCGAGCTGGGATCCGGCGCTGGCCCGGCGCGTTGGTGCCGCGATGGGGCGCGATGCGCGTGCGCGCGGCATCAGCTTCCTGCTCGGGCCGGGCGTGAACATCTACCGCGCGCCGCAGAACGGCCGCAACATGGAGTACTACGGCGAGGATCCCTATCTTGCCGGCCGCACCGCCGTGGGCTTGATCGACGGCATCCAGAGCCAGGGCGTGGTGGCCACGATCAAGCACTTCGCCGCCAACAACTCCGAGTACGACCGCCGCCAGCTCGATTCCGTCATCGCGCCGCGGCCGCTGCACGAGATCTACCTGCGCGCGTTCGAGATGGCGGTGAAGCAGGGCCACGTCGGCGCGGTGATGAGCAGCTACAACCAGCTCGACGGCGAGTACACCGCCGAGAACCGCGATCTGGTCAGCGGCATCCTGAAGCACGACTGGGGTTTCGACGGCATCTTCATGTCCGACTGGGGTGCGGTGGACGACGGTCTCAAGGCCTTCAAGGCCGGCCTCGACCTGGAGATGCCCGCGGCCGACAAGATGCAGCCCGCGCTGCTGCTGCCTGCCTTGCGCGACGGCACGCTGTCCAAGGCCGAACTGGACGACAAGGTGCGGCGCATCCTGCGCACCGCGGTGCGCTTCGGCTTGCTCGACCGGCCGCAGCGTGACCTGGCGCAACCGCTGTTCGACGCCGCCAACGACCAGGTGGCGCTGGACTCCGCGCGCGAGTCGCTGGTGCTGCTGAAGAACGCCCAGCACGTGCTGCCGCTCGATGCCGGCGCGATCAAGACCATCGCGGTGATCGGCCCCGACGCCTGGCCGGGCTACGCCACCGCCGGCGGCAGCTCGCACATCGACACGTTCCGCACGGAGAGCATCCTCGGCGGCATCGTCGACTACCTCGGCCAGCGCGTGCGCGTGCTGTACGACCGCGGCCTGCCGTCGCCCGACACGGTGTTCAAGCGCGACGGCTTCGCCACCGCCGCCGGCCAGCCCGGCCTGCGCCGCGAGACTTTCGACAATCCCGATTTCCGCGGTGCGTCGGCCACGACCGCGGTGGACGCGCACGTTGACCAGTGGAAGCCGGAACTGTGGACCACGCCGGCCGTGCAGCGCCGCAGCATCCGCTGGAGCGGGCGCTACGTGGCCCCGCGCGCGGGGCGCTACCTGTTCCTGACCGCGGCGGCGAGCGCCGACAGCTACACGCTGTACGTGGACGGCAAGGCGGTGATCGAGCAGCCCAAGCGCGAGGGCCAGGCGCCGCTGTACGCCACGCTGGATCTCAAGGCGGGGCAGGCGGTGTCGGTGCGGCTCGACTACCTGCCCGACGTGGACTACAGCCGGATGGGCCTGGGCGTAGTGCCGGTCGACGAACTGGTCTCGCCGGCGGCGCTGAAGATGGTGGCGATGGCCGATGCCGCGGTGGTGGCGGTCGGCTTCGATCCGAGCTCGGAGAGCGAAGCCTACGACCGCACCTTCGCGCTGCCGTGGGGGCAGGAGGCGTTGATCGAGGCGGTGGCCAAGGCGAACCCGAAGACCGTGGTGACGGTGACCTCGGGCGGCGGTTATGCCACGGCGGACTGGCTGGGCCAGGTGCCGGCGCTGCTGCAGAACTGGTACCCGGGGCAGGAAGGCGGCCGCGCCGTGGCCGAGGTGCTGTTCGGCGCGCGTTCGCCGGAAGGCAAGCTGCCGATCAGCTTCGAGCGCCGCTGGGCGGACAACCCCACCCACGACTACTACTACGCGCCGCCGCATCCGCCGGGCACGCATCCCACGGTGCACTACGGCGAGGGCCTGTTCGTCGGCTACCGCTGGTACACCAGCCATCCGGACAAGCCGCAGCCGCTGTTCCCGTTTGGCTACGGCCTGTCGTACACCACGTTCGCGTTCTCCGGGCTCGAAGTGAAGCCGGCCAAGTTGCACGACGGCGACACCGTGCAGGTGTCGTTCGAGGTACGCAACACCGGTACGCGCGCAGGTGCGGAAGTGGCCCAGGTGTACGTGAGCGACCCCTCCGCCAGCGTGGTGCGGCCGGAGCGCGAGCTGAAGGCATTCAAGAAAGTGAATCTGGCACCGGGACAGAGCCGGCGCGTCACCCTTGCTCTCGACCGGCGCGCGTTCGCCTACTACGACCCAGAGCACAACGACTGGAAGGTCGACCCGGGCCGCTTCGTGATCCGCGTGGGCGACGCCTCCAACCACACGCCGCTGGCCGCCGACCTGAGCATGGAGAACGCACGATGAGCCGCATGCGACCAGGGTCATTCCAGCCTAATCTCGACTGGGTGCCTGATGCTGCGGTATTCGTTCAACGCTGGGGGAATGTCGTGCGGACTTCCAGGTTTGCATTGCTGAGCTTGCTCCTGTCCTGCACCACGGCGGTTGCCGCAACCGATGCCGCGCCGATGGCTACGCTCGACCGGCACGGCGCATGGGTCAGCGTCGAGGCTTATGGCCCGAACGTCGTCCACGTGACGATTGCCGCCGACAAGGCCCAGGTGCTGAAGGGGCCAGGCTACGGGATCATCGCCGATCACGCCGACCATTCGGCGTTCCACGAAACCCGCGACCAGAGCGGCGATACCTTCGCGTCCCCGGCGCTGACGCTGCATGTGGACGCGCCACCGCCGTCGCACGTGCCGGGGGTCATGGAGCGCTATTTCGCGCCGGACCTGGCACCGGTCCGCCTGCAAGTGAAGAACGCCAAGGGTGCAACGATCGTCGACATGACCGACTGGAACATGTCGCCGCACCAGGTGGCAGGCGAAGCCACCTATCAAGTGGGCGCCACGTTCTCGGCGCCTGCCGACGAGCACTATTACGGCATGGGCCAAAACCAGGGCAGCCTCGGCCCACTCGACCTGCGCGGCCGCGTCATCGATTGCAAGCAGTGGTACGACGCGCCGAGCGGCGAAACCGTCTGCGTGCCCTTCATGGTGTCGTCCAGGGGCTACGGCATCATCTGGGACAACCCCTCGGATACGCGCTTCGTCGCGGGCATCCGCGGCCACACCAGCTTCGAATCGAAAGTCGGCGAGCGCGTCAGTTTCTTCGTGATCGTCGGCAACACGCCGGAAGCGATCTATTCGGCCTATGCGCGGGTGACCGGCAAAACGCCGATCCCGCCCAAGGCGGCCTTCGGCCTGATCCAGTCCAAGGCACGCTACGACAGCCAGGCCGAAGTGCTGCGCGTCGCACGCACCTATCGCGAAAAGCGCTACCCGCTCGACGTGATGGTCATCGACTGGTTCTACTGGACGCACATGGGCCAGTTGGACATCAACCCAGCGGAATTCCCGGACCCGGACGGCATGAACCGGCAACTGCATGCCATGGGCATGAAGTCGATGATATCGATCTGGCCGCGCTTCGAACGCGCCGGGCGCTACTACAAGGAACTCGACGCCAAGGGCTATTTCCTCAAGGACAAGAACGGCAAAACGGTCGACGGCCTGCCGTTCCGTTCGGATCGCGCCGGCGCCCTGATCGACTCGACCAACCCGGCGGCGCGCAAATGGTTCTGGGATCACGTGCGCGACAACATCCTTTCGCACGGCTTCGACTATCCGTGGCTGGACGAGACCGAACCGGACCTCGTGCCGGACGGCTTCTTCTTCTCGATCGGCTCCGGCGACCGCTACCACAACGTCTACCCGCTGTTGCACGTGGAAGGCGTTGCGCAGGGCATGCGCACCTGGAAACCGCACAAACGCGTGCTGATCCTTGCCCGCGCGGCCTACCTTGGATCACAGCGGACCGGCGCGTTGTTCTGGTCCTCGGATATCGACCCGACCTGGGAAGCCTTGCAACGCCAGATCCCCACCGGCCTCAACATGACCGCGTCGGGCATCGCCTACTGGGGCAACGATATCGGCGGCTGGCAGTCGTTGCCGCAGACGACCCACGCGACCAAGCCACCGCTGCTCGACCCTTCCGATGCGCGCGACACGGTGGGCCAGGACAACGATTACCCGGAACTGCTCACGCGCTGGTTCGAATACGGCACCTTCCTGCCCACCCTGCGCTTGCATGGCATGCGCAAGCACACGGAAATCTGGGCCTACGGCCATCAGGCCGAGGCGATCATGGCGAAGTACGACAAGCTCCGTTACCGCCTGATTCCCTACATCTACAGCCAGGCCAAGAAGACCTACGACACGGGCGTGCCCTTCATGCGGCCGTTGTGGATGGACTTCCCTGACGATCCCAACGTCGCAAACCTGGGCACGCAATACATGTTCGGCCCGGCCTTCCTGGTGGCGCCGGTCACCGTGCAGGGCCAGACGGAAAAGGACGTCTATCTGCCTGCCGGCAGCGACTGGTACAACTTCTGGACCAACGAAAAGCTGGCCGGCGGGCGCTGGGTCAAGGTGGCGGCGCCGATCGGCCAGATTCCCGTGTTCGTCCGTGCCGGCTCGGTCGTGCCGTTGGGTTCGGACATCCAGTCGACCGCATCGAAGCAGGCCATTGCCGAGATCCGCGTCTACCCGGGCAACGATGCCGACTTCGCGCTCTACAACGACGACGGCACCTCGTACGACTACGAAGCCGGCAAGGGCACGACCACCCGGCTGCATTGGAACAATACGGCCGGTGCCCTGAGCGCCACCGGCGGCGACGCAGCGTTCGACGAGAAGGTCGCCGGGCTGGCCAAGGTGATGGGCAAACCGGGGAAGTGACACCCCCCCCCGGTGTGCCGGCCATACGACAAAAACAACGCAGGAGAAACGACATGCAGTATCGGATAGTGAAGTGGGCGTTCGCCGGAGCGATCTCGGCGCTGGCGGTCGGCGCCATGGCCGCCGACGGCAGTGGGCACCGCGCCTGGGTGGATGCGTGGGTGGCCGCGCCGGACACCACCGGCCCGGTGCTGAACGCCCAGACGGTGCGCCAGGTCGTGCACACCAGCATCGGAGGTTCGCAGCTGCGCGTCCGCCTTTCCAACCTGCTCGGCAGCGTGCCGGTCACGCTGGGCCCGGTGCACGTGGCGCTGAGCGCCGGGGCGGCGGATACGGTGCCCGGCAGCGATCATCTGTTGCTGTTCCACGGCAAGCCGACCGTCACCATCGCCAAGGGCGAAAGCGTGCTCAGCGATCCGCTGAAGATGGACGTGAAGCCGCTGCAGCAACTGGCGGTGAGCATCTACGTGCCGGCCGACACGCACAACCATCCGGCCACCATCCACAACGCCGGCCTCGCCACCGCGTACATCACCGAGCATGGCGACGCCACCGCGGCCGTGCGCTTTCCGCGCGAGGAAACCAGCGGCAGCCGCTTCTACCTCACCGACGTGGAAGTGGCCGGCCCGGCGCCCCGCTACACGCTCGTCGCCTTCGGCGATTCCATCACCGACGGCGTGGGTTCCAAACAGGACGCGAACGAGCGTTGGCCGGACTACCTCGCCGCGCGCCTGCAGGCCGATCCGCGCCTGTCGTCCATCGCCGTGGCGGACGCCGGCATCGGCGGCAACCGCATCCTGCACGACAGCTACGGTCCCAGCGCGCTGGCGCGCTTCGACCGCGACGCGCTGGACCAGCCCGGCGTGCGCTGGGTGCTGCTGCTGGAAGGCATCAACGACATCGGCGGCTCGGGCTACGCCTGGGACGCCAAGGACAAGATCGGCGCGCAGCAGCTGATCGACGGCATGAAGACACTGATCGCGCGGGCGCATGCCTGGCACGTGAAGATCTACGGCGCCACCCTGACGCCTTACGGTGGCAGCGGCTGGCCGTACCACAGCGTTGCAGGCGAAAAGACCCGCGAGCAGCTGAATGCGTGGATCCGCCGTTCCGGCGCGTTCGACGGCGTGGTGGATTTCGACAAGGTGGTGCGCGACCCGGCCGCGCCGAAGAAGATGCTTGCCGCCTACGACAGCGGCGACCACCTGCATCCGAACAGCGCGGGCTACCGGGCGATGGCCGCTGCGGTGGACCTGAAGCTGTTCGCCGGCAAGCCGTGAGCGGGGCAGTTATCGCAATATCTTGCTGATTGACGTTGGTGCATGGGCACGGTGATAGTGCCCGGCATCGTCTGCTTCCATTCGAGTTGCGACGACATCGCCGAACTCAGGGCTAGGGGAGTCACTGATGTCATGGAAGACCACGGGATGGGCTGTGCTGGGCGCGCGCCACGGTGCGAAGGCGCCCTGGCGAAGCGGCTCGAACGAACGCCGACGAATTTCGCATCGTTTATGCGAATCGTCAGGCTCACAATGTGGGCGTCGCAAACGATTCACACATCCTCGAAGAGATCGCCTGCATCTGCATTCCGAGCGCAGGCGCACCGCATTGCTTGCGCGTTATAGCGCGACCGCGAACATCGCCGTGCTGCGCTTTCTTCCACCTCATTTACTGTCCCTGGTTCGCCGTTGACCGGGAGGGAGCCCGTTCATGCTTCGCACTAAAACCCGCGTTGGATCTGCATTTCTATTGGCCTTTGCACTGACATTGGCGTCGGGCCTTGTATTTGCACAGGACGAGGACGGGCAACCAATCAAGTATATCAATCCCCCGCCCGTGCCGCCGCCGACTCCAGAAAATACGCAAAAAGATAGTCCGGTAGTTGTGACGGCGAATCCTCCGCCTCGCACTGATTCATGGTCAGATTTTAATTCGGCTTTGTCGTATGGGGCGTTCATGCAGCTTCAAAATGCTGCAGGTTACAACACGCATGGCCACGCCTATATATTTGCCAATGCGGCGCCGACAAATGACCCGAGTAAGGACAAAAACGGGCCTTGCAGCGGAAATCAAGCAGGTGAGCCCATCGAGGTAAGCAGTGGCACCAAACTTGAAACCGTCCCCGTCTTCGCGCTGCACGGCGAAATGGGTTTGAAGTACGAGTTTTACTACAATACGGCGGCCCTCCAAACACAATTGAGCTATCCCGGATACTTGTACTGGACGAGCAACCTCAGCTATTGGCTCGATACAGACTGCTCGACCAACACCGTCGATAACAGCCGCTGCCACCAAACCATCGCACATCGACCAGATGGTTCGGCCGTAACGTTCAGCGGAGGTCCGGCAGCTTCTGTCTATCAGGAACTTGCTGTTGACGGTACGAGTGTAACCAATCCCGTTGCGACACTGAGCCGTGATGCCACTACAGGTAATTACACGCTGCAAGACGAAGATGCGCTAACAGAGATCTATTCCTCATCCGGTCAGTTGCTGTCGATCACTGACCCCTCCGGCATTGGCTGGACATTTTCGTACACGACGGGCACTAACCCGTATACCCGCATAACTCACACGGATGGACAATCCTTCACCGTTGCGTACACTTCTACGGGAGAAACCATTACCGATCCGGCAGGTAACGTCTACACCCTGACGACCATCAGTGGCGGAGGCGGATTTACGCTCTCCTATCCTGGTTCGCCTGCCACGGTCGTGGCCTTCAAGAACTCCACATTCGTCCAGTCGGGCTATGACTTCTCGGCATTAACCGAGATGGACTATAATGGCATACCCTATGCCTACACCACTTACGTAACCGCCCCGACCAATGCGGCAGGTGGGGCCAACCCTTATTACCAATGGGCCAACGGAACATCACTGGCCGACGGTTCCAAAAAAGTATCGATCAACTATCAGGCGGATAGTTCGGGCAACCTGAGCGCAACCATCACCAACCCGCTCGGTCACGTTTCGGTGAACACCTACGATGGCACCAATGGCAGCGGTGGCGCGTATAACGGATTGCTGAGCTCGGTCAGCAATGATGCGGTGGCCGATTGCGGCGCCACGGTGGCGTCGCGCGCCTATGATGCCAATGGCAATCTCGCCAAAACCGTCGACAGCAACGGCAACGTCCATACCTACACCTACGCCGCCAACGGTCAGCTGCAGACCGAAACCGAAGCCTATGGTACGGCGCAGGCTCGTACCACCGATTACACCTGGGATCCTAATCTCCAGCTCAATCGCGTAACGAGCGTCACCGTCGAAGGCTGGTCGAAGACGGTCTACACCTACAACGCACAGAACCGGCTGGCCTCGGTGGCCGTCACCAACCTGTCCGCCAACGGCACCGCCAACCAGACGCTGACCACCACGTATGGCTACACGCTGTACCCCAACGGCATGGTCCAAACCGCGACCGTGACCCATCCCTCGCCCAACAACAGCGACGTCGACACGGCCCAGTACGACACGTTTGGCAATCTGACCTCGATGTCCGACGGTCTCGGGCATACCACCACCTACGGCAACTACAACGGGCTGGGCGAACCCCAGACCGTTACCGGACCGAACGGCGACGTCACCAACTACACCTACGACGCCCGTGGTCGGGTAGTAACCAAGACTACGCACCCCAATGGCAGCGCGGCCACGTGGACCTATGGCTACGACGGCTTCGGCCTGCTGGCGAGCGTCAGCGCACCCGACGACGAGATGACCACGTGGAATCGCGATGCGGAGATGCGCGTCACCACGATGACCCACAACGACAAGGACGGCACGTCCACAGAGACCTACGGTTACGACGCCAACAACGACGTCACCAGCAAAACGGTCAGCCGCAACGGTACGGGGACCTATTCGACCAGTGCCACGTACGACGCCCTGGGGCGTCCGTATCAGATCAACGGCAATCACGGCCAGCAGCTGACCTATAGCTACGACGGCAACGGCAACGTCCTCTCGGTAACCGACGCGACCGGTCACGTCGCCAGTTACCAGTACGATGCGCTCGACCGCGTCACCCAAAAGACCGAATCTGGCGGCGCGAGCCCGTCGATTCCAAGCGGCGTCCCCACTCTCAGCGCACCGGCCAACAGTACGAACGGCAGCTATGCGCTGAGCTGGAATGCGGTCAGCGGTGCGGCTACCTACGAGCTGCAGGAGCAGGTCAACAGCGGCAGTTGGACCACGGTCCAGAACAATAGCGGCCTTGGATGGAGCACCAGCGGCAAGGCCAACGGCACCTACGGGTACCGCGTCCATGCCTGCGACGTTACCGGCTGTGGCGCCTGGAGCAATGTCGCGACGGTGACCGTCCTGTACCCACCCGGTACGCCGAGCTTGAGCGTGCCCGCCAGCAACAACACAGGCGGCTACACCGTCAGCTGGAGTGCCGCTGCTACCGCCACCAGCTACAACCTGCTGGAGCAGGCCAACGGCGGCAGCTGGACCACCGTGCAATCCAACGGCACCACCGCCTGGGTTGCTAGCGGCAAGGCCAACGGCACCTATGGCTATCAAGTGCAGGCGTGCAATGCCAGCGGATGCAGCGCCTGGAGTTCGGTCGGCTCGGTCGCGGTGCTGCTGCCACCGGCCAGCGCGCCCAGCCTGAGTGCGCCGTCGAGCAATGCCACCGGCGCCTACACCGTGAGCTGGACCGGCGTGGCTACCGCCACCAGCTACAACCTCCAGGAGCAGATCAATGGGGGCAGTTGGACCACCGTGCAATCCAGTGGCGCCATCAGTTGGGGCGCAGCCGGACAATCCGACGGCACCTACGCCTATCGGGTCCAGGCTTGCAACGGCGGCGGCTGCGGCGCGTGGAGTTCGACCAGCACCACCACCGTGCTGTTTCCGCCAGGAAGCCCGCCATCGGTGAGCTCACCCAGCACCAACAGCACCGGCAGCTATACGGTGAGCTGGAGCACGATCGCGAACGCCACCAGTTACACGTTGCAGGAGCAGGTCAACGGCGGCGCCTGGAGCACCGTGCAGTCCAGCAGCGCCACGACCTGGAGTGCCACCGGTCAAGCCAACGGCAGCTACGGCTATCAGGTCCAGTCGTGCAACAGCGGTGGTTGCAGCGGGTGGAGTAGCGTCAGCACCACCACCGTGCTGCATCCGCCGGGTAGCGCACCAACGATCTCCGTACCTGCGAGCAGCACCAACGGCAGCTATACGGTGAGCTGGTCCGGCGTGTCCACGGCCACCAGCTACAACCTGGTCGAACGGGTCAATGGCGGTAGCTGGGCGACGGTGCAGTCCAGCGCCGCCACTAGCTGGAGCACGAGCGGCCGCGGCGATGCGACCTATGAATACCAGGTGCAGGCCTGCAACAGCAGCGGCTGTGGTCCATGGAGCAACCTTGCTCCGATCACCGTGCTGTTGCCACCGAGCAGCGCCCCCTCGCTGAGTGTCCCCGGCAGCAACGGGAGCGGCAGCTATACGGTGAGCTGGTCCGGCGTGGCCACAGCCACCAGCTACAACCTGCAGGAGCAGGTGAACGGTGGCGGTTGGACGACCGTGCAGTCTGGTGCCTCCACCAGTTGGAGCACGAGTGGGCGTGGCGACGCGACCTATGGTTACCACGTGCAGGCTTGTAACAGCAGTGGCTGCGGCCCATGGAGCAGCGTTGCCTCGACGACCGTGCTGTTGCCGCCGAGCAGCGCTCCGGCCTTGAGCGTCCCTGGAACCAACGGGAACGGCAGCTACACCGTGAGCTGGTCCGGTGTATCAACGGCCAGCAGCTACACCTTGCAGGAACAGGTCAACGGCGGTGGCTGGACCACGGTGCAGGCCAATAGCGCCACCAGTTGGAACGCCAGTGGCAAGGGCACTGCTACGTATGGCTACCGCGTGCAGGCCTGCAACTCCGGCGGTTGCGGGCCGTGGAGCGGCACCAGCTCGATCACCGTCACCATCCCGGTGCCGATCGCGATCAACGGGCAAAACTACTCGACCAGTTCTTCCCCAGGCAGCACGGGTGGCGCTTCGGCAGCGATCGGCTTCGAGATCGTCGGCGGCAACACCTGGGAAGTCTTCACCTCGAACCAGCACGTAGCCAATACGTACGTCACCTCGGGCGCTGTGCCGTCTGGGGCCACAACGGTGCAATACACCTGGACCGAAGTCGGCTTGGCCAGCGGGGCCAATTTGGGAGGGGGCACCGTCACCAACGGAGCCAGCTCACCCACCGCATTGAGCAGCAACCCGTCGAGCAACTACTCCGTCGCCATGGGGAAGAACAGCAGCAACATCATCGGGCTCACGTACCAGGTAACCGTGACGTTCTACAACGCAGCCGGTGCCAACGTGTCCAGTTCTACCTGCACGATGACCGCAACCGTCGTGGGGACCATGTGATGAACACTCACATCCATCGCAACCGGTGTGTCAACGATGCACGGCTTCACGGCACGGCGACCCACACCCCTTCAAGGAAGAGGCCGAGCATGGAACTTGCCCTCGTCATTTCTCGGGTTCTGGCGCGACGCCGGATTCTCTCAATCCTGGCCCTGGCCGGCTTGCTTGCCAGCCAGGCGGCGTTCGCTGCGACGACCGTAACCAAATACACCTACGACGCGGGTGACGATGTCACCACGGTGACCGATCCGCGCGGCCTGGTCACCGCCTACAACTACGACGGCTTGGGCCAACTGTGGGGTGTGTCCAGCCCGGATACCGGCACCACTACCTACGCTTGGGACGCCTATGGCCGGAGGAGTAGCCTCACCCGTGCCAATGGCGTGACCACCAGCTACGGCTACGACGCCATCAACCGACTGACCAGCATCAGCGCTGGTGGCCAGACACAGACCTTCGCCTACGACAACTGCACGAACGGTCTAGGCCGCCTGTGTACGGACAGCGACGCCACCGGCAGCACGGCCTATACCTACACGCCTGAGGGGTGGATCGCGGGACGCGGCTTCAACATCAGCGGCACCGGCTACTCGCTGGGTTATGGCTACGACGCCATGGGTCATCTCGCCGCAGTGACCTATCCCGACGGCCATCAGGCAACCTACAGTTACAGCAACGGCGCGGTGTCCGGCATCACGTTCACCATCGGCAGCACCCAACTCACTGCGGCAAGCAACGTGACCTGGCGGCCGATGGACAGCGCACTGGCCGGCTGGACGGCGAGCAACGGGCTGAGCGACACGTTTAGCTACGACACGGACGGCCGGTTGACGGGCATCTATGCGCCGGCGGTGGAGAATCTCGGCTTCAGCTATGACGCGGCCAACCGCCTCATCGGCCTCACCAACGGCATCGATGGCACCATGAGCCAGGATTTCGGCTACGACGACCAGTCGCGGCTGGTGTCGATGTATTCGGCGAACGCGGTGGCCAGCTATGGCTACGACGCCGATGGCAACCGCACCACCAAGGCGGTGAACGGAGCCGCCGACAACACCAGCTACAGCGCCACCAGCAACCAGCTCGTGAGCACCACCGGGGCCGACCCGCAGAGCTATGGCTACGACGCGCTAGGCAACATCACCACGCTGGGTGGCGCCACAGCATATCAATACAATGCCTTCAACCGGATGACCACGGCCGGTGGCACGAGTTATTACGTCAACCCGGAAGGGCAGCGGCTGCTCAAGACGGGCGGTGCGGGAACGACCTACTTCGCGCCGGATCGCAGTGGCTCGCTGCTGGCGGAATACCTCAACGGTGCCTGGGTCGACTACGTGTGGCTGGGAGGGCGCCTGATCGGGCGTGAGGTGAACGGCCAGTTGGAGGCGATTGGCGACGACCAGTTGGGGCGTCCGCAGGTGGTGACGAATGCTTCACAAGCGGCGGTGTGGAGCGCGCAAAACTGGCCGTTCACGCGATCGGTGACAGTGTCGAGTTCGGCGCCGTTGAACCTCGGCTTCCCTGGGCAGTACTACGATGCTGAGAGCGGGCTGTGGAACAACGGCTTCCGGGACTATGACCCGACGCTGGGGCGATATGTGGAGAGTGATCCGATCGGACTGAAGGGAGGAGTCAATACGTATGCCTATGTTGTTGGAAATCCATCAAATAACATTGACCCACTGGGTATGGAATCTGGAAAATATGCCCTCTATTTTGGAGGCGTTACGAATTCGATCGATCCACCGCCAGCAAATGTGAATTACCCGGCAACTGGTGCGGGTATTGGGATTATTGCAGGTTTTGCGGGAGGTGCCATCATCGTTGCGAATATAATTGGATTCCCAGAGGTTGAGGTGGGTGAAGGAGTTGTTGGCGCCGCAATAGGTGCAGATGGTGTTGCGCAACTTGGATTCATGGATGCTGTGGCCGGGGAACCTTTCGCATCACTTGCAGTTGGTGGAATCGCGGGGATTGGCCCCGGCGCTACAGTTGGCATATTGACTGGCTACATACTTGAGCCGTCAAATACACCAAAAAAACATTGTCAATAAACCAGATTGGCGAATTATTTATGAGTGCTTTCAAGTCGTTTCTCACGTCAAAAACAGTTACATGGATGTCTCGGTCCCTTTTGGGTAACATAGTCTTGTTTGAATTTATTTTTGGCCTCCCGGCTTTCTGCGTGTTTTCCTATTTGGATTATATTCGTGGAATGATCTCAGTTGATCGGATTCTATTTGTGTTTCTCATATGTATATTAAATGGAGTTCTTTTTGGTTTGTTTATTTGGGGTGTGGTGACAAGGCCGCTACTTAAGTCAAAAAAAATGTGAAACCCTGATTGAAATGAGGGCGGGGCCTGATTTTTTACGTTATGCTTCATTCGCCAGATCTTGGCGGATGTAGTGATGGCATATGCGCCGATGAAGCGCATCCTCTTCAGACTCAACTGCCTCAATACTAAATGAACTCGTCTTTCATGAATTTCTTACTTATGGTGATTGCTGCCATAGTTGTTGCAATAAATGTTGGCACGATGACGGCTGGAATAGATGGCTACTCTGATCTGGCATATGTCTTATTTCTTTTGCTGGATTTCGTTGTATTTAGCTTTTTTTGCATAAGAAAGAAAACTATTCTAGTTAGGCCGTTTGTCATTTTTGTTGGAATGAATCTGGCCGTAGCCTTCTATTTTCTAAATCACTCCTAATATTGGTGCCGTGGCATGAAACCGCTCACCTGCTCGATAGGCCAGTTTTCCAGCTGCTTGCTAGCCACCGCGCCGTTGGCGCTGTGCAATGACTTGTCGAAGCGAAGGTGCACGATGCGTTGGAGCACTGCTGACGAAGCGAGGTGCCCGTGCGATACGAGACCTGCATGCCGCGCTTCGCCCGGACCCTCTCCCCAACCCCTCTTCCTCGCTCCTCAAGCAGGGCCATCCATGGCCCTTCCCCACGTCCGGAGGGAGAGGGGCTTCAAGCAGCTGAGGATCCGACGTCCCCCCGGTTTTGAGTAGCACGGCCGTTTGGAGTCCAATCCCCCAACCGAAGGAGATTGGACGTGAAGAAGCGCTTTTCCGAAGAACAGATCATCGGCTTCCTGCGTGAGGCGGATGCCGGCCTGCCGATCAAGGAGCTGTGCCGCAAGCACGGCTTCAGCGAGGCCTCCTACTACCTGTGGCGCAGCAAGTTCGGCGGCATGAGCGTGCCGGACGCCAAGCGCCTGAAGGAGCTGGAGACGGAGAACACGCGGCTGAAGAAGCTGCTGGCTGAGCAGATGCTTGAGAACGAGGTGATCAAGGACGTCCTGCGAAAAAAACCGTAGGCGCACCGGCCCGACGCGCGTTGGTGCGCCAGATGATCGACAAGGGGCTGAGCGAGCGGTGCGCGTTGCGCGTGGCTGGCATGAGCGCCAGCGCGTACCGCTATCAGGCGCAGCCGGACCGCAACGTGATGCTGCGACGGCGGATCGTGGAGCTGGCGCAGCGGCACAAGCGCTACGGCGTGGGGATGATCCACCTGAAGCTTCGGCAGGAGGGCGGCGAGCCGGTGAACTACCAGCGCGTGGAGCGGCTGTATGGGGAGGAACGGCTGCAGGTGCGTCGGCGCAAGCGGAAGAAGGTGCCGGTGAGCGAGCGGCAGTCGCTGTGTCGTCCATCGGCGCCCAACGAGGTGTGGTCGATGGACTTCGTGTTCGATCGCACTGCCGACGCCCGCGTCCTCAAGTGTCTGACCATCGTCGACGACGCCACGCATGAGTCGGTGGGCATCGAAGTCGAACGAGCCATCTCCGGGATCGGCGTGACGCGCGTGCTGGATCGCCTGGGCGTCATTCGCGGCCTGCCCAAGACG
>Ga0187815_10000054_pt1 | contig 53522 bp, 52 predicted proteins | sample NC_S_5_FD_132962 | JGI IMG/M metagenome (GOLD analysis project Ga0187815, IMG submission 132962) | Wetland sediment microbial communities from Neuse River Estuary, North Carolina, USA - ASW-S_5 | ecosystem: Environmental > Aquatic > Freshwater > Wetlands > Sediment | place: USA: North Carolina... | reverse complement strand
CGGGGGGACGAGCGTAGGATGCAACAGGTGCATCAGGAGCGGCAGCGAAAGGATCATCGACGGGTCGGCCTCGGTGACCAGGGTCACGTCGAGGGCGACCTTCGTGCCGCTCAGCTGGCTCCAGTACGGGGCCGAGCTCCAGACCGACGGCGTCTCCCCTGCCACAAGATAGCTATCGTTGCTCGTCCCGTAGAGGATGACCTGGGGCTGATCGATGAGCGCGACCGTGGCGTTCAATTCCGCGTAGACGAGCGGAACGGAGGCCGCGATGTTGTCCCCCCCCGCGAGCGCGATCAGGGAATCGCCAAAGCTTCCAGGCCCATACGTGTAGTACCCGCTCCGGTCGAAGTTGTAGCTCAGGAGCACCGTTGGGAACGAGACGTTGTTGTTGGAGAAGTTCGCATCGAGCGCGCTGGCGTTCGAGAGCACCGACGCGAGCGATGATTCGAGCTGGGTCGCACGGTCGAGAACCTCGGGGAAGATCTGGGCGACGATCCGCACGTCGCTCCCAATGCCTTCGAGGGACGAAGGAGCGAGGACGACCACCGGCAGTCCGTAGACCTCGGTGAGCTGCTCGACCGCCTGAGCGGAGGTGATCGTGCTGGTCAGGACCACCTGGGGTCCGAGGAGCGCGACGTCCCCGGTGTTCAGCGCCGGGAAGTCCGCCACGCACGAAGCGTTCGAGATCTGCCATAGTGCCGTCTGGTTGGGGGAGTACTCGTTGTAGATCCCTCCGGGCAGGCTGGCGGTGCACCCCACGCCCACCACCGTGGAGCGAAGTCCGAGGCGGTAGACGACGTCCAGGACGCTCGGGGCGAGCACGACCACGCGTCGCGGGTCGACGGGCACCGTCACGACGCGGCCGAGATCGTCCACGACGACCACGCTCGGGGTGTCGGAGATCACGCTCACGCTTTCCGAGCCCTGGTTCGCGACGAAGACCTCTCCCTTCGCGGGATCGAAGGCGAGCCCGTCCGGCCCGAGACCGACGTCGAGCGTTGCCACGACGTGGCCCGTAGCGTCCGAGATCACGGACACGAGGGCAGCGGCTTCGCCGGCCACGAAGAGGTCCCCATCCGTGCCGGCCGTTACGACCACCGGTGCGCTTCCGAGCCCGAACGTGGTCGCGACCCGATTCGCACCGTCGGCGATAGCGCTCAGGTTGTCCGAGGCGGCGTTCGCCACGACGATCTCCGCCGTCCGCGCATCGTACGTCGCGCCCAGAGGATCGGAGCCCACTCCGACCGAAGTCACGGTTCGGTGGGTGGCGTCCGAGATCACGCTCACGTTGTTGCTTCCGGAGTCCGTGACGTAGATCTCTCCCCGCGCGGGATCGTACACTGGCGTGACCGGGCTGACCCCCACCGGGATCGTATCGACCACGTCGTTTGTGGTGTCCGAGATCACGCTGACGTTGTTGGACCCCTCGTTCGCGACGAAGACCTCACCCCGCGCGGGGTCGAACGCGGCTCCCGCAGGACCGGTGCCGACGGCAATCGTCGCGACCACGCGGTCCGTCGCGTCCGAGATCACGCTCACGTTGTCCGATCTGTGGTTCGTGACGAACACCTCGTTCTGCAGCGGGTCGTACGTCGCCGCGTCCGGCTGCGCCCCGACCGGGACCGTGGCCGCAACGCCGTCGGATGCGTCCGAAAGCACGCTCACGTTGCTCGAACCCGAGTTGGTCACGAAGACCTCGCCCTTGCCCGAGTCGAACGATAGCCCCCCAGGAGCCGCCCCGACGGGGATCGTTCCGATCACGACGGCCTGATTGCTTCCGACGACCGACGGCCCGTTCGGGTGAAGCTCGAAGTACGTCGCCGTCGCCCCTATGGAGACGGCGGCCGCTACGATGACGACCACTGCGAACAGCGCGAGGGGGACTTGGCGCGGAGGGTGGGTCCTCGGGGAAACGGGTGAATTCAAGGACATTGGACTGGAATCAAATGCCTTTGAATATAACGGTTCCGAGGTCTGGCCGGGGGGTCTTGGGCCGATCCGGCCGGGCGCGGCGAACTGCCGCCCTGCTGTACATCACCCAGGCCCGTCCTCGCTAGAGACCGCTCTTCGCGAGGGGATAAACGCTATGAGTTCGCAGGCGCCCCCCGCCTTCGGAGGGAGCATAGGCTAACCTGGCAGACCGGCGGGCTCCAGTCAGGGCACGGATCGCGTGCCCTGTGAACAGGGTCTGCGGAGGGGCGCACGGCGTCCCCATGACGAGTGACTGGAGCGCGCGGAGAGACCCGCACATCGGGGTTCAAATCCCCGTGCTCCCACCTCCCCCGTGCGCCGCGCATCCGATAACGTCGCGTTCGTAACGGACGGTTTCCGGTGGACGTCGGTTCCGTTTCGGCTAGGTTCGACACCGGTGGAGGGCCCTCCGCGGGCAACCTCCGACGGGTACAACGGACGAACAGCGGGCGGCGAATCGTTCGGGTTTCGCCGTGCGATCATAACCCCAGCAGGAGAAACGCCGCCAACACGGCCACGGTCATCGCGGTCAACGGCAAGCCGACCTTCATGAATTCTCCGAGGCCGATCCGAACTCCCGCTCGTTCGGCCTGTTCGACCACGATGAGATTGCTGGCCGCGCCCAGCAAGGTCAGGTTCCCGGCGAGCGTGCTCCCGGCGGCAAGAGCGATCCAGGCCCACGGAGTGGCGGCCCCGTAGCCGAGCGCGTGCATCACCGGGATCTGGAGGGCCACCCACGGAACGTTGCTGATCAGCTGCGAGCCGCCCAGGCCGGCCGCGACGATCGCCAAGGTCGCTGTGGCGGGATGGGAAGGTCCTGGAACCGGAAGGGCCGCCTCGATCCCCGAGAGTACCCCGCCGGCCTCGGCGCCCGCCACGACCACGAAGAGCGAGGCGAAGAGGACGAGGATCGACCAATCCACCCGGGCGAACAGCTCGGTTCGCCCCGGCGAGGCCAGCAGAACGCCGATCGCCCCTCCCAGGGCAACCGCATACAGCGGCACGTTCGTTCCGCGAGTAACGCTCGCGGTGACGTCGACGGTGATCATCGCCAGGACGACCACGGGGAAGAGAACGAGTGCAGGAAACCGGCGTACCAAGCCGCTCCAAGCGGCGCGGGGGAAGAACGGAACCTTCGGGGGCATTGCCACCGTCGTCTCCGCGGTCGAGGAAAAGCGGGAGCCGAACACTCGTCGGACGTAGAGGCCCCCGAGGACGAGATTGGCCGCGGTCGGCAAGATCAGGTAGCGGAGAAAGGTGGCGACCGGTGCGTTCATCCCGCTCTCGAGCGAGACCAGAAGATTCTGGGGATTCCCGAACGGGGTGAGCACGCTGCCCACGGTGACCGAGAAGGCGAGGGTGAGCAACAGTGGCTCCACGCCGACCTTCAACCTCCGGGCGACCGCGAAGAGCAGCGGAACGCCGACCAGCACGAGCGCGTCGTTCACGACGAACGCCGAGAGGGCTCCGACCGCGACGAAGAGCACGAACGGCAGGTCCGAAGGGCTCCGCCCTCGGCCAACGATCCATCGAGCCAGGTGGTCCAAGGCTCCGGCCTGCTCGAGTCCAGCCGCGAAGACGAACAGCGAGAACAGGAACAGGAGGATAGGAAGGTTGTCCGAGACGGCGACGGCCGCCGCTGAGACCGGGAGGACGCCCGCGACCACCATGGCGAAACCGCCCAGGAGAAAGATCGCCCAGATCGGCGGGCCGCGACGCAGAAGCTGCCGTGTAAGTACCGCGGCTACCGTCGCCAGGAGAATCGCGGCCGCGAGCAGGTTCAAGTCGGGTCGCCCCTGGAAGGACGAAGGATCGAAGGAGGGCCGTAGCCCTCGTCGGGCCAATCCACCGCGTTCGGCGGAGGCGCCCTTGAGCGCCCTCTCGTGGGCGCCGGGGAGGTCCCCGGGAGGATTCGGGCCCGGAACCGGCGCTCGGTTAGCCCGGCCAACAGAATGAGTCCTTGAATTCGCTGGCAGACTCTCGGCGGCCGGTGGGAACCGAAGTGGATTCCGCGGTTGCCGGCGCGCACCGGGGTGGGGTGGAGGAATCGTGGGCACGACGGATTACTGGACCGGCTGGTGGCATCCGAGGGTAGCGGGTGGAGTCGGCGAGCGGACATCCTCGTGACGGCGACAGGACGACCACCCGGCGGGCAACACGACGTGGCCCACCGGCGGCGTGGGCTCGGCTCGCCGGGCACGGTGCCGTCCCCATCGAGCGACGGGAATAAGAGAGAGGCCCCATCATCTCCCGCCGGTAGTCCGTGGATAGCGAGAGCCCGGTATCGAGTCCGCGCACGGGGAAACCGGTCGTCCCGACCCAAAAGCTCTCGCTCACGCTGAGCTCGAGCGCCGTCCTGGGCGCCGCCTTCGCGATCCAGCTGATCGGGTTCTTCGGCAACCTGTTCCTCTACCGGAACATCGGACTGACCGATACCGGGCGGCTCATCATCGGGACGGCCCAGTTCTTCCTCCTGATCGGGTCGTCCATCAACGGCGTCGGCGACCTCCGGCTGGGAACCGCGTACACCTACTTCATCGCCCGCGGGAAGGCGCCCACGGACAACACGCTCGTCTACCTGGTCATCCGAATGATGATGGTCGCCGCCGCCGGGGTCATGATCTTCGTGATCGCCCCGCTCCCCATCGAGGGGCACGCGCTCGCGACGGGGAACGTTCAGATCACGTCCCTGGGGCTGTTCGTCGCGCTTCCGATCGCGTGGTCGTTCTCGACGGTCTACAACCAGCTCTACATCGGCGAAGGGAACTCGCTCCGCGCCCAGTATCCGTCGCTGATCGAAGCGGTCGCGCGCCTCCCGGTTCTCTACCTCGTCGCGTACTACGCGCCGGCGAGCTTCGTGCTGGAGGGGATCACGCTGGCGTACGTCGCGGGCGCGCTCTCGTCGACGTTGTTCACTATCCCCAAGGTCCTCGCGAACTTCGGGCGGTTCCGGTGGATCGAGGGGATCCGCCTGTACCGATTCGCGTGGCCCCTGATGGCGAGCCTGATGCTGAACTACCTCGTCACGAACATGGTTCCGCTCATCGTCAACGCCGGCCTTGGGGCGGCGAAGCTAACGATCTTCCTCGCCGCGAACGGCTACCGTGTCCTCGTGCTCGCGCTCCCGGCGGCGGTCACCACCCCCCTCTTCCCCTATCTCGCCGGGTTGCATCGTCAGGAGGAATACGAGACGGTGCGTCGGGTGACGTGGCACGCGCTGCGCTACTCGGCGATGATGCTCGTTCCGGGCGCTGTCGCGCTCGTGACGTACCGCTACCAGTTCCTCAACGTGTTCGCCAACCACACGTACGCGACGCAGGGAGCGTTACCCCTCGCGATCCTCGTCGTCGGGGCGCTCCCCCTCGCGCTGAGCCAGATCATCCAGTCTAGCATCAACGCGATCGGTCGACAGCGGCTCGAGCTCTACATCACGAGCATCTCGGTGGCCGTGATGGTCGGAGGCATCGTCGCCCTCATGCCTCCGTGGGGGCTCCTGCCTCCACAGGACGGGCTGATCGCCGGCGCCACCGCCGTCCTCGCCTCCAGCGTGGCCGCGCTCGGACTCAACACCTACTTCATGGAGACGTTGATCCGGGTCCACATCCACCCGCTCTCGATCGTTCGGATCACCGCGAGCGCCGTCGGCACGTTCGCGGTGTTCTCCTTCCTCAACCATTCGAATCTCTTCCCGATCAACTCGGGTCTCCAACTGTTCGCGGCGATCGTGATCGGGTTCGCGGCGTACTTCATCATCCTCGCGGGGACCGGCGAGCTCACCTCGAGCGACGTCCGGCGGATCGGGGCGTCGATCGGCCTCCCGCCGAGGGCGTGCGAGGCGCTCGGCCGCCTATGCTGGAACAAGGCCGGTCCGGAGGTCCTACCGGTCGACCTCACCCGGGCTCCGGGCCTACGGTCGACAGAGTTCCCCGAGACGTTCACGGGAACGACCGAGCTGCCGTCGTTCGGGCCGATCCAGCCCCCGCGCGAGAACAACGAGACGAAGAGCCATCGCTGAGCGGGAGGGTGCCGGGCGTCGGGCGAGCCGCCGCGCTCCCTTCCGAGGGGTATCTTCCGCTCTACGCGTGCGCAGCGGCCCGCGGCGACGTAGGCCAAGGGAGCGTCCGTATTCCCTCGACAGGGCAGCGTGCCGGGTCCCCGGCTCGTAGACGTTAAGCCCGCCACCTCGCTAGTTGACCGGAGATCCTGCGATGGTTCGCGTAGGCGTTCGGATTCTTGCCCACGCGTTCCGGGCCGCCGGCCCGGACCGTGCGAGCGGCCGCGGGGACATGCCCCCGTGCGGCTGACCCCACCCTCGCGCCGAGTGTCGGAGGCGTTCGAACCCCGACCTCTGGCCCGAGTCCGACGCCCCTTCGCTCGGCCGTCGCAATGAGCGGTGAGGCTCTGCGAAGCGAAGACCTTCACAAGGTCTACCGCTCGAGAGGTGCGCCTCCGGTCGAGGCGCTCGCCGGTGTCTCGATGGAGGTCCGACGAGGGGAGCGGGTCGCCCTCCTGGGCCGGAACGGAGCCGGGAAGACGACGTTCCTCCGAATTGCCTCGACCCTGCTGCGGCCCACGTCGGGAACGATCGAGGTGTTCGGGTTCGACGCCGACCGCACGCCGGACAAGGTCCGCCCGTACATCGCGGTCGTCCCCCAGGAGGGAAAGCCGTTCTTCCACCTGACGCCCCGCGAGCAGATCTACAGCTACCTTCGTGCGCGAGGCCTCGGAAGGGAGACCTCCAAGGCCCGGACGGCCGAGGCTCTCGACCGGATGAGCCTCACGGAGTTCGCCGACCGGCTCTCGATCACGCTCTCGGGAGGCCAGCGGCAGCGAACGATGGTCGCGACCGTCATCGCGACCGAGGCGCCCCTCCTCTTCCTCGACGAGCCAACGATCGGGATGGACCCGTTCGCCCGTCGGTCGGTGTGGGAGTCGCTCCGGACGCTCACGCAGCGCGGCTCGACCATCCTGCTGACGACCCACTATCTTGACGAGGCGGACGCGCTCAGCCAACGCCTCTACATCATCGACCGGGGCACGGTGCTCGTCACCGGGACTGCGGAAGACCTCAAGCGGTCGGTCGGCGGCACCCTCAAGGTCCTCCTCCCGGACGGCGCGGCGGAGGTCGAGCGGTTCCGTTCGTTCGGGTCGTGCGTGAAGGACGGCGAGAGCCTCACGGTGATCGCTTCGCCGGAGCGCCTGGGCGAGCTGATGGACGTGGCCGTGCGCTCGCACCTGACGGCGACCGTGGGGCCCGTGACCCTTGAGGAGGCGTTCCTGCGCGTCGTGGGACGGTCGATCAATGAGGACTGAGGGCGACGTTCGCGCCCGGCCGTTCCGCGGGCTTCCCGCGTTCGTCGGGACCGAGGTCCTCGTCCAGGTCCACGAGGAGCTGGCGATGGCGACGTCGATGATCGTACAGATCGTCCTTCTCGTGTTCGTCTGGGTGCTCAACCCGTCGCTCATCGGCATCGCCCTGGTCGGGGCGGTTCTGTTCTCGATGTTCGCGATGGGCCAGCGGGTCCTGAACGAGGCCGCCTACATCCGGATCGACCACAAGGTGAGCGACCTCTACCTAGCCTCTCCCCTCAGCCCGGAGGCGTACTTCCTGGGCATCTCGACGGGGGTCCTCATCGTCTACCTCGCCCCGGTCGTGGTCGTCGCCGTCCTCGCGGCGATCGCGGTCCACTTCTCGCTCGTCGAGGTCTCTCTCCTCGTCCTCCTCGCCGGGACCGTCTGGCTGACGTCGGCGTCGATCGGATATATCTTCTCGACCGCGTTCCGCGACAACCGGGCGATCTGGGCGTACTCGAGCCTGTTCTTCAACATCTTCGGGGTCCTCCCGCCGGTGTTCTACCCGTTCGGCCTCTTCCCGGTCGCGCTCCGGCCGATCGTCCTCCTGATGCCGCCGAGCGCCGCGGCGGCGATCCTCCAGAACGCGATCGGCGCCGCAGCGCTCACCCGCCCCGAGCTCCTTCTCGCGGCCGGGGGCCTCGCGACCGAGGGCGTGGGCCTCTTCCTCTTCGCCGTCTACTGGGCGCGACGGACGGTCCGGGGTCGGTAGATGGCCGGTGTCGACCCGACGTTCCCTAACGTCCCGACGAGGGGTCGCGCCCTTCCGGCGTTCCTGCTCGTCGGGTGGCGGTGGATCTCACGCAATCCGGCCGTGGCGATCACGCCGATCCTCCTGCCGTTCATCTTCCTCTACTTCCTCTCGCTGATCTCCCCGCCGTCGTACCGGCCCCTCGAGATCGTGGGAGCGATGCTGTTCACGATGCAGAACATCGGATCCTGGGTCCTCGGCGACAGCGCGGTCTGGCGGATCGAGTGCTCGCTCCAGGACCTCTTCGTCGCGAGTCCCCTCGGTCGGGTGCGCTACCTGTTCGGGATCGCCTTCTCGAACCTGATCGCTATGGTCCCCGCCCTCGCGGTGCTCGCGGTCCTCCTGGCGTGGGTGGGCGGCTCGCAAGGCCACCCGTTGACCGTGTACGCGGCGCTCGTTCTTGCAGGCAGCCTGGGGGTGCTCTGGGTCCTCTTCTCCTCGATCGGGATGGCGATCTCGAGCCGCATCCGGACCCAGCGGGAGATCTGGCCCGTAGGGAACATCACGTTCACGACCCTGGGGATGCTCTCCCCGCTGTACTATCCCCTCTCGTCGTTGCCTCCGCTCTGGCAGGACGGCGCCCGGTTCCTGCCCACGACGTACGCGGCGCTCCTGGCCCAGGGCGCGCTCGGCATCACCCCCGCCACCCCCGCCGAGATGGCCCTCTACGCGGGACTGCTGGCGGCGTGTGCGGCCGCGGGCCTCTTCGTCACGTTCCGCCTCTACCGCTGGGGGGAGGAGTAAGGGGGAAACGTTCATGCGGGGGAAGGGGCTTCCCACCTTCGGTGCGTTCGCCGAAGCGTCCCGCAATCCGCTCCGATTCCTCGCGGGCTGCGGTGGGTTTCCGGCACGTTCTCGCTTCCTCCTCGTCCGTCCGGCGAGGACCCTAGGAGTTCCGGTCCATGGGCAACGAAGAGTTCGATGAGATACTGTCCGCCCTCGACCGAGAGACGGCACGGATTCGAGTGCGGGCCGAACCGCGACGCTACAACAAGCCCGCGACCGTCATCGGTGGGTTCCCACCGGGGGTCGACCTCGCGGAAACGACCCGGGCCCTCAAGAATCGCCTGGCGACCGGGGGGTCGGTCGTGAACGGAGAGGTCTATCTTCAGGGCGACCACCGCGGCCGGATCCGCGAGGAGCTCGCTCGACTCGGGTTCGACCCCCAGACGATCGAGGTCTCGGACACCGCCCTCCCGAAGCGAGGGCGCCGCGGCTGAGGCCGGTTCCGCGCGGTGCCCCGGCCGATCCCGAGGGCATCCGTCCTCGGAACGGGCCGACGCCGCGCCCCGGATGGACACTAGAGGCTGGCCCGTTCGTCGACCCTGATCGGATGGCAGCTCTTCCCTCACCGGAGCGATCCGGTCGCGCTCGACCGGAGCCGATGGCGGCGGAGCGCCAGGCCAGTGGCCCCGTGCTCCCCGTTCTCTCCGCGAAGAACGGCCGGACGGGGAGTTAACGCTGCCCGATGGCCGGTCGGCGCGGCAAGGTTATGGGCCGCCCGAAAGGTTCCCCTCCATGGCCGCCTACGCCCATCCCGAGGTCCTCGTAGAAAACGACTGGCTCGTCGCGCACCTGAACGACCCGAAGGTCCGGGTCGTCGAGGTCGATTACGACCCCTCCGCCAACTACGAGCTCGGCCACATTCCCGGGGCGGTGCTTTTCGATTGGAGGCAGGACATCAACGACCCGGTCCGGCGGGACATCCTCTCGTCCGAGGCCCTGACCGAGCTGTTCCGAAGGGCCGGGATCGACGACGACACGACCGTCGTCCTCTACGGCGATTTCAACAACTGGTTCGCTGCGTTCGCGTTCTGGGTGTTCGTCTACTACGGGGCGAAGAACCTGAAGCTCCTCAACGGCGGACGTAAGAAATGGATCTCCGAGGACCGCGCGATCTCGAAGGAGGTGCCCAAGCCCGCGAAGGGGAAGTTCCAGGCCCGCGCCGCGGACCCCAAGCTCCGGGTGTTCCTGGACGATGTCCGAGCCGCCCTCCCCCAGGTGAAGACGGGAAGGACCCACCTGGTCGACGTCCGAGGCCCGAAGGAGTTCAGCGGCGAGATCACGGCCCCCCCCGAGTACCCCACCGAGCATGCCCAGCGGGGCGGCCACATCCCCGGCGCGAAGAACATCCCTTGGGCGCAGGCCGTGCGCGAGGACGGGACGTTCAAGTCGCGCGAGGAGCTGGAGGAGCTCTACCGGTCGAAAGGGGTCGTCCCCCAGGGTACCGTGATCACCTACTGCCGCATCGGGGAGCGGTCGAGCCACAGCTGGTTCGTGCTGCGCTACCTCCTGGGCTATCCCGACGTCCGGAACTACGACGGGTCGTGGACGGAGTGGGGGAACCTGGTGAGGACTCCGATCGAGAAGTAGCCCAACGCCTCTCGTTCCGGGGTCCCTAGGCACCCCGGCGTCGAGGGACCGGGTTCGCTTCCTTCCCGACCAGGAACTGGTGGAGGGGTCCCTCCGACCGGTGGGCGAGCACCGGATGGCCCGTCTGGTCGGACCAGCGCACCATTTCGATCGGGCTGGTCGGGTCGTCGGTGACGAGGAGGATCGCCTCGCCGGGGGCCCTGCGGGCGACCTCCTCGTTGAGCTTCGTCAGGACGGCCGAGCACTCGAGCCCGATCTCGATAAGCTCGAGCTCGGGAGTGAGAGGCCAGCAGCGGATCCTACGGACGCGGATCTGTTCTTCGAGCCGATGGGCGATCGCCGACGCGGTCTCGAGCCGGCGGACCGGAGCGTCGGGGTTCACGGGCCTCAGCCGGGCGACCCAGCCGTCCGTGTAGGGGGAGTCGTTCAGGAGCCGCGGGCGCCGGACGATCTCGGGGTTCGGCTCCACGACGGTCGACTCGACGGGCACGCGGACGGCGCCGGTGAACCGCGCGCTCTCCAGCGTTGCGATGCTCCGGCCCTCGCCGACCCGGCCTTCGATCGGCCGGAACGTCGCCGCCACGAACCGACCCGCGAAGGCTCCGAGGGTACCGAGGACTCCGAGGAGGGCGGTCCCCCCCACGGGTTCGTCCTTCCACCAGATGTCGTTGTCGAGGTCGTAGAGACGGTCCTCCGGCAGCGGGCACCCCGAGATCTCCACGGAGATCGCCGAGGGAAGAGGAGCCCATTAGGCCAACCGAAGGGCAACCTTTTCCCGCGACAGGCTGCTCCGAGGCGCATGCCACCGCGCGGGGAGGCGGGCCCGTCGCAAGCCCTCGCGCGTGGGCGGTGCCGGTGCGGCCACCTGGCGACGCACCACATGGTCGTTCGGCCGGTCGGAGGATCCGCCGGCTTCCGCCTCGACCCTTCGGGACCGTGCGAGGTGTGCGGGGAAGCGACGTGCCCAAGGTTCTTGCCGGGAGGGAGGCTCGCTCCCGCCGCCCATCAGCCGTAGGCTTCCCGTATCAGGTAGGCCTTCAGCCGCCCGAGGCGCTCGTCCCAGAAGTGGAAGTGCCACGACCGGGCCTCCTCCCAGGCGGCGTCGCCTCCCCAGCCGGAGTGCTCGAGCGTGACGTCGATCCCCTCGGGGGACTCCTGGAGCCGCACGTAGACCTCGGTCCGCGGCGTCGGCTCGTTCATCAGGGCGACGAACGGCGGAGGTGCCCGCCACCCGAACCCTATGTCGACGTCGGGGGTGAGCCGCGTGATCGTGCCGGCGCTCTCGAACGCCGGCGGGCCGTCGAACCGGAGACGATACTCTCCCCCGACGTGGGGGGAAGCGACCGCGGCATCGCACAGCCAGCCCGTCAGTTTCGCCGCGTCCGTGAACGCCGCGAAGATCATCGGGACCGGAAGCGGGATCGTCACCTGGATGAGGATCGGGTCGAGCCCTTCGTCGGGCACGCGGGCCGTCTCGCGGTCGATGACTAAAGGGTTTTCGCGCGCCCGTCCGCCCGACGGAACCCGCGCCCCCGATGGAGTCATGGCCTCGTGGGCGAAGAGGACCTCGCGCGTCATCCCCGGAGCTTCCGAGCGCACCCGCATCACGATTCGGAGCTCGTGCACCGTGCGGCACGGGAGGTGGGCCGGCGGTCCCAGCGGCAGCCAAACGCGGCCCACGACCGTGTGGGGTCCGCGGCCCGCCTCGCGGACTACTCGAGATCGATGGAGAGGGGCCCGGTGTAGGACGACTTGGGAACGTCGATCGTGAAGACCAGTCCCCGAGAGCCCCCCAACGGGATGGTGAGCGGCGTGTTCGCTGCGGAGATGCTGAATCCCGAGGTGTTCGCGGTGATCGACGAGACGGTGCACGACGTCGAGTTCTCGTCCGGGAACGTCACGGATTCGTGTAGGGACCCTCCCGTGTTCGTCGAGAAACCCGAGAGGTTTCCTCCGGTCACCCCGCAAACATGGTCCGTCGACGTGAACTCGATCCCGGTGACGGTCACCGTTCCCCCCAGGTACTCGAGGTCCGCCCAGACCGCCAGCACGGCGATCACGACCACGATCCCGATGGCGAGCCCGATCCAGAGCCCGTCCCTCCTCTTCTTGGGGGGTTGGATCGGGCGACGCGTGCGGAATCGCGTCATTCGCAGCCCCAAGGGCGTACGGGGGTAAGAAGGAAAGTGGACTGGTCGGGATTTGAACCCGAGCCCTCCGGTTTGCAAAACCGGCGATCTTCCGAACTGATCTACCAGCCCGCCCGGGGCCCACGAGCCGGCGTGGGGGTTAGCTTTTCGGAACGTCGGCCGAGGGGGCCGGCTCCCCGGGACCGCCGACCTCCCCTTGGGTCCGCCGAGCGAAGCCGTAGTCGGGGCGGTTCCGGCGGGAAACGCCATCTACCCGCGGTCGGTCGACGTCGGGTTGAAGCTCAGCGCGTTCACCGTGGTCGACGCGTACCCTCCCGGGCCGCCCGACCCGAGCGATCGCCTTCTCGAGGTCGTTCGGCTGGCGGAGGTCGCGGAGGCGGGCGGCCTCTCCACGCTCTGGATCGCCGAGCATCACTTCCACGCCGGAGGGGTCTGCCCGTCCCCCCCCGTCCTCCTCGCAGCCTGCGGTGCCCGGACCCGGCGGATCCGACTCGGGTCCCTCGTCAGCGTGCTCCCGTTCCATCGCCCGATCGACCTGGCGGAACAGTACGCGATGGTCGACCGGCTCCTTGGAGGCCGCCTCAACCTCGGTGTCGGCAGCGGCTACATCCCCCTCGAGTTCGAGGGGTTCGGCGTCGACCCCGCGACGAAGCGGGAACGGTTCGACACGTCCCTCGAAACGATCGTTACCGCCTTGGCGGGACGGGAGGTCCGGACGGACCGCGAGGGAGCCTCGCCGGTCCGATTGAACGTGCTGCCTGTCCAACGTCCTCATCCCCCGCTCTGGTTCGCCGTGCAGCGCCGCGAGGCGATCCCGTTCGTCGCTCGCCGTGGGGTTTCCCTCGCGCTCATTCCGTATGCGACGGTGGCGAACACGGACGAGCTGGCCGAGGAGATCCGGGAGTTCCGTCGCAGCCTGCCGCCAGGCCAAACGGCGGAGGTGGCGGTCGCTCTGCATGTCTACGCCGGCGACCATCCCGACACGGCACGTCGCGCGTTCCGACGGTATCTCGAGAGCCGGCTCGAGACCCAGTCGACGTTCTACCGCCAGAAGGCCGAGCGAGACCCGCACGGCGCGACGCCGGAGGCGATCGAGGCGAGCGGATTCGCCCTCTTCGGCTCCGCAGAGTCGGTGGCCGAGCGATTGGATGCGTTTGCGAAACTCGGGGTCGACGAGATCCTCGGTATCTTCGACTTCGGAGGCCTCGAGCCCAGCGAGGTTCACCGCTCGGTCACGAGCCTCGGGCGGGCGTGGCACCGGCCGGTCGTCTCCCCGCCCCGGTAGGACCGCCCGGCCGGGTCGCAACCCTGCGACCCCCGAACCCCCTTTAATCCAGCGCGCCTCGGTGGGCACGGTGGTTAGCATGGCAGAGATCCTACCCGGAGTGCACCAGGTCGAAGGCGTCGACCCGTCGCCCGATTTCACAACGCATGTCTACCTCGTGAAGGACAAGGGCTCCGGCTGGACGTTGATCGACACCGGGCTTCCCGGGGCCCATTCTGCAACGCTCGCCTACCTCGCGAAGATCAAGGTCGAGCCCACCTCGATCAAGCGCATCCTTCTCACGCACCTCCACCGGGACCACACGGGCTCGCTCCGCGCGATGGCCGAGAAGACCCATGCTCGAACGTTCGCCCATTGGATCGAGGCGGCGTACATCGCCAACTCACCGAAGTACGACGGACCTGGAACCCCGCCCGCCGAGGCGTTCACCGTCGACGAGACCTTCAAGGACGGCGACTCGATCGATGCCGCGGGCGGCCTCATCGCGTACCACACGCCGGGCCACACCCCCGGCCACACCTCCTACTACCAGGCGGAGCGCAAGCTCCTCTTCTCGGGCGACCTCTTCTTCGGAGAAGGGGCGAAGGTGATGCTCACCCCACCCGACTTCACGCATCACACGCTGACCGCCCAGATCTCGGCACGTCGGATGAGCCAGCTTTCGATCTACTCGGTGCTCACGTACCACGGCGGCCCGGTCCTTCGGAACGGAGGCGGCGCCGTCCGTACGCTCGTCCAGGCGATGGCGCGGGGCTCCCGCTGAACCCCGCGGCCCCGGGCGACGACCCCGGGCCCGGGATGGGCGCCGTCGGATGGGACTGGCCAGATTTGAACTGGCGTCTCGGAGTCCCGAACCCCGAAGGATGGACCAAGCTACCCCACAGTCCCAATCGGGGCCCGAGCACCCGGCCCCGCTATTTGAGCGTGCGCACTCGAGAGCATGGCGTCGAGCGTTTCACCACCTCTCCGGAAGCGGTTAGATGCCGGAGACGGTATCGATCCCAATCGATGACGGCCGCGCCCGCCAACCCCCCCATCCCGGGGCTCGCGCCGGTCGAGGACCTCACCTGGACCGTGCCCGGGCTGCGCGAGGACCCGACGCTCTGCTTGCGCTGCCGCTCGGCCCAGCTCCTGTGCGGCAAGCCGGTCTGCCCGATCCTGCTCAAGTACCGAGCGTTCTCGCGGACCCTTCCGATGCTGGGGGGGACCGAGTTCGAGGGCAGCTCCCCGCCGGGGGTCTTCGTCGGCAGGTTCGGATACCCCCGCGTCTCCATCGGGCCCCTCTTCTCCCCCGAGCACGGGTCGACCGAGCTGTTCGACACTCCCGAGGAGTGGGTCGGTCGGTCGGTCGAGGAGGTCATCGGGTTCCGGACGGGACTCGTCCGGGGGACGATGCGGGTGAACGTCCACGACGCCGAGAAGCCGATCCGGCTCCTGGAGGAGGTCCAGCTCCTCGGGCTCGCGTCGGAGTCGGTCGAGAGTGAGGCTCGGTTCCGGCGCCCTCCGAAAGGCCGGATCGCACTCTCCGACAGCTCCCCGCCGTTCGGCCCTTCGGCCCCGATCGAGAGCGTTCGGCTCGACGTGCGTCGCATCGACCCCCGGTTGGACCGGCTCTCCTCCGACGTCCACGCGAACGCCCGCGTGGCGGTGAGCGAGCTCTACGACCGAGGCGTCCGGGTCAGCCGTATCCAGAGGGCGTTCAGCGCCGGAACGCTCGGGAGGGGAGGCCACCGTCGGCTGGTCCCTACCCGCTGGAGCATTACCGCGGTGGACGACCTCCTATCGAAGCAGAACCTCGAAACGGTGAGGGGCCTCCCCCAGCTGTCGGAGATCCTGGTCCATCGTTACACCGCGCTCGACAACCGCTGGCTCGTGGTCCTCCTCCCCGGGGCGTACCGGTACGAATCGATCGAGGCGTGGTATCCGAACACCTTGTGGAACCCGAGTTCGGGGAACGTCGTGCTGATGGGGGACCACGAAGGATACGACGGCCGCACGACGTACGCCTCGATCGGCGGGTGCTACTACGCCGCCCGACTCGCGACGAGCGAGGCGCTCCTCGCACGGGGCCGCCAGGCCGGGGTGGTCGTACTCCGAGAGGTCCACCCCGGCGAGATCCTGCCTCTCGGGGTCTGGAACGTCCGGGAGCACCTGCGCGCGGCGCTCGCGATCCCGCCGGAGCGGCTCGCGACGATGGGCGAGCTGATCGAGCGGGTCCGCGCGACGTTCGCGATCCCCCTCGAGCGCTGGCTAAGGGCCAGCGCCGTCCTTCACGAGGCCCGGACCCAACGCCGCCTCGACGCCTGGCTTACTCCCGAGCCCCCGGCAAGCTGACCGGGGGGATCACGCGAACCGTTGTCCGCACCGGCCGCAGAACGTGTCGATCGCTCCCCTCGTCGCGCCGCACTGGGGGCAGGCGGCCGGCACCCTCGAGGCCCCGCATCCACGACAGAACGCGTCGGAAGGGAGGTTCGGGTGCCCGCACTGGGGACACCGCTCGGACCCAGCGAGCCGCTCCGCTTCCAGGCCCGGGCGCGATCCCGCCGTCAGCGGGCCGCCGCTCCCGAGTCCACCCTCCGAAGCTGGAACCGGACCCGGGGCGAGCGTTTCCACGTGGCCTCCCACTTCACGACGGCCCCGCAGGGCGAGCCGGAACGCCTCGGTGTAGTCGGCCCGGTCGTACGCCGCCTGGGCCTCCGTCCGCAGCGCCTCCGCCTTCGCGTTCCCGCCCTTACCGGGACGCCCGCGCTTCGCGAGGTCGTCTTCGAGGAGGCGAATCTCGAACTGGGATTCGACACGGTTCTTGGGAACCTTGGGGGCGGCCGGAACGGGTGGGGGCGAGGCTCCCGACCTCCCCCCGGGCGCCGGGAGGGGCGAGCCGGATCCGGGGAGGGAGGGGGTCGAGTCTCTCGGGCCGGCGACGAGGGGGAGGGAAGGGCCGCTCTTCAGTCCCTTGCGCGCGGCCACGAGGGCTTCGTGGGCGGACTGCGCAAGCTCGTACGCCCGGTCGAACTCGCGGTGTCCGAACGACGACTCGGAGAGCCCGATCAACGTCCGGGCTGGGGCGACGTCGACCCCCTGCCTCTCGAGGAGGTCGGCTTCTTTGCGCGCCATCGACAACCGGTTGAAGGCCCGGTCGCTCGCGACCTCGGGGGCGACGGGGGGTCCGCCGTACTGCTGTTGGCGTCGCTTCCGCAACCGCCCGAGCACGTAGAACGCCGCCACGATCAAGACGGCAGTGAGGAGGAGCCCGACGACGAGGGCGATCGCGTCGCTGGACGACAGATCGGGCACGCCCTGCTTCCTCTCCGATCCTCGGGCGCCGCTCGAGGCCGAACGCGAGAGGATTGGAAGGGGCGACTATTTAGAACGCTCCCTCCGTCCGAGAGACCGGCCCCGTTCCCTCCCTTCGCCGACGCTCGAGTCGACGCCCTCGATGCGGCGGCTCGGCCTCAGTCCGGGGGAGGGGTCGCCTTCCGTGCCTCCCTACCCGTGGAACGGTCGGGGGGGCCGCTCAGAAGACCGTGAGCTTGTCCGTGAGGAGGAGGCGCGGGATCGTGTCGATCCGGTCGAACCAGCCCTGAGCGACGCCCTCGACCTTCGAACGGAGCGATTCCAGCTTCACGCCCTTCGCGGGGAGGATCTGGAGGCTCGCGACCTGCGGTTGGTCGACCGGCTTTCCGATCTGCGAGAGGATCCGCACGTGGACCTCCTTGACGTCGCCGCCGGTCTCCTTCACGATGTCGTTCGCGATCAGGCCCCCGAGCAGGTTGTAGATCTTGCCCACGTGGTTCACGGGGTTCTTCCCCGCGGTCGCCTCGAGGCTCATCGGTCGGCACGGGGTGATCAGGCCGTTCGCTCGGTTGCCGCGGCCGACGGAGCCGTCGTCCCCGGCTTCCATCGAGCAGCCGGTGACCGTAAGGTAGAACCGGCCCAGCTCGGGGTCGTCGGCGGTGTTAACGTCGATCGCGACCTCCCTGCCGGTCAGCTTGGCCGCGAGGTCCCCGAGCTTGTCCTTGACCTCGTTGCAGACGGAGGCGTACTCGGTCGCGTCCCGTACCTCGCTGTCGACCAGGGCGGCTGCGACCGTGAGGTGGATCCTCTGGTCCTGGCGGTAGCCCATCACCTTCACGTCCTCCCCGAGGGCCTTGAGCTTCTTCTTGAGCTTCAGCGTAAGGAACCGCTCGCTCTCCAGGACCAACCGTTCGGTGTCCGAGAGCGGGGCGAACCCCACGCCGAACGACGTGTCGTTCGCGAGGACCGCCTTCTGGTCGAAGACCCCGCGGAGGTCGACCGAGCCCGAACCGATCCGGCAGTCGAACTCGATGTTGCGCTCGATGTCCATGTGGGCGCAGACGGACCCCACGTAGTCGCGGGCGGCCTTGATCACGATGTCCCGGAACGGAAGCTTCTCCCCGTCCACCTCGGTCGTCGCGCGGCCGACCAGCAGGCAGTAGATCGGATGGGTGACACGACCTCCGCCGAACTTCGGCTCGGATCCGCCCCCCACGACCTGGGTCTCGTCGGTGTTGTGGTGGAGGATCTTGCCGTACTCGTCGAGGTAGAGCCGGCACAGCGCGCGGCTCACCGACTCCGAGACCCCGTCCGCGATCGAGTCCGGGTGGCCGAGCCCCTTTCGCTCGACCAGCTCGATCGCCTGGTCCTCGATGTGGGTCGTGTGGAGCGGTTCGACCTGGATGTTTCGGCCCATGAGCGGGTCCTTAAGGTCGGCCGAGCCGGGGGTGGGTTTAACGGTTACGCGAGAGAGAGCGGCCGACCGTCGGCGGGAGCGCCTCCGCCGGCGCGTCCGGCCGAGAGTCGCTTGACCATATGGGGGCCCGAGGTCTCGTACCCGTGGGCGCGGTAGTACGCCCGAGTCCCCACGGCGCTCGTCACCCAGACGCGGTCGAACCCGTCCGCGCGCGCCGCCTCCTCCGCGGCATCGAGGAGCCGTCGGCCGAACCCCCGGTGCTGGTAGTCCGAGGGTCGCGAGGCCCGCTTCCCGACCGGCACTTCCCGGCCCAGGACCTTCAGCTCCCGGATCACCGGGTCCCGATACCCTCCCTCGGTCCGGGCGGACGGGAACCGAAGGCGAAGATAGCCCGCGATCGAATCCGTGACGGGATCCTCGAACGCGAGGAACATCTCCCGACCGCCCGCCGCCGGGTAGGCCGTTTCCGTGAGCTCGAACGCGTCCGCGGGCGGTGACACGTTCCTTCCGGCCTCCCGGCACCGCAGGCATCGGCAACGCCGGCCGTCCCGACGGAGTCGCTCGAGAGCGAGCTGCCGAAGGTTTCCGGAGCGGACGCCGGCGGCGATCAGCCGGGCGGGGATGTCGCGCTGGATCCGGTGGATCCGCACCCAGGAAGGCAGCTCCGACTTCATCGCCGCCAAGAGCTCGGCGGCCGTGGCGGAATCGTAGGGAGCGTAGCGGCCCGCGCGCCAGTCCTCGAACAACGCCGTACCGGGCAGGACGAGCGTCGGGTAGATCTTGAGGAAGTCCGGTCGGAACTCCGAATCGGACCAGAGCCGGCGGAAGTCCGTCCGATCCCGCTCCGGGTCCATCCCCGGGAGCCCGAGCATCAGGTGGTACCCGACCTTGAGGCCCCGGTCCCGTGCCTCCCGCGTGGCCCGGGCGACATCCTCGACCCCGTGGGCGCGTCCGACCGCGGCCAGGACCTCCTCGTGCAAGCACTCGACGCCGATCTCGACCCGGGTCACGCCCGCGCCCAGAAGGAACGGGAGGACGCGCCCATCGCACCAATCGGGTCGGGTCTCCACGGTGAGTCCCACGACACGGTGGGGACCGATTTCGTTCCGCGCCTGGGCCTCCGAGAGGGAAGCCGAACGGACCCCGTTCAGACCGTCGTAGATGCCGCGAAAGACCTCCTCCTGGTAGTTAATCGGTCGTGCGGGGAAGGTGCCGCCCATCACGATCACCTCGACCTTCGACGTGGGATGTCCGATCTCCTCGAGCGTCGAGATCCGATGGCGGGCGATCGCCTCCGGGTCCCAACGGAACTGCGCGCCGCGGAGCGCCGACGGCTCCTCCCCTGTGTAGCTCTGCGGGCTCGCGTTCTCGAGGCCCCCCGGGCAGTAGGAGCAGCGGCCGTGAGGGCAGCGCGACGGCGCGGTCATCACGGCGACCACCGCTACGCCGGAGAGGGTGCGGGTCGGCTTGCGAGCGACCACGCCCTCGAACCGTTCGCGCTCGCCGCAATCCTGGCTGCGAAGCCAGTCGACGTTCGACGGAACCCGGACCCCCGGCGTCCGCTTCAGCGAGGCGAGCTTCGCTCGATGGAGTCCCTCGGGGGAGGTTGGGTCGCCTAGCGATGCATCCAAGGGCGACTCTCCCCCGTCACGACGTAGGGCGCGTGACCCAGCTCGGCGACCGTGCGGGAACCGGTGAGGAACATCGCCACCTTGAGCTCGTGGACGAGGGTTTCGAGCTCCCGCTTCGTCTCGTCGAACCCGGTCGCGGCCGCGCGGAGGACGCCGCCCGCGGTCCCCGCGGCGGTCGCGCCGAGCGCCACGGCGCGCGCCACGTCCAGCCCGGAGCGGATCCCTCCGCTCGCGATGACCGGAAGGCCGAGCGGGGCGATCTCCAGGACGGAGACGGGCGACGGGATCCCCCAGTCCCAGAACGTCTTCCCGACCCGCGCCTCCCGCTCCGCCCCCTGGTCGACCGCGCGGTAGTACTCGACGGCGGCAAACGACGTACCCCCCGTCCCGCTCACGTCGAACGCTCGGACCCCTCGATCGCGCAGGGCCTCGGCGACCGGGCGGGAGAGCCCGGCACCGGTCTCCTTGGCGAGGACGGGGAACTCCTTCGCCAACGCACCGATCCGATCGAGGCAGCCCCGGGCCCGGCGATCCCCTCCCGGCTGAACCATCTCTTGGAGGAAGTTGAGGTGGATCGCGAGAGCGTCGGCGTGGATCAGGTCCATCGCGGCCCGGACCTCTTGCGGACCGACCGCGCGATCGCCGGGATTCTGCGGGATGATCTGGGGGGCGCCGAAGTTCGCGAAACGGAGCGGCACGGCGTGGCGCGCGACGCACGCGTAGCTCTCGGGGTACTGGCCCTTCAGCACCGCGGCCCGTTCGCTTCCCACGCCCATCGCCACCCCGACCTCGGCCGCGGCCCGGGCGAGGTTGTCGTTGATCTTCGTAGCATCGGGGAAGCCTCCCGTCATGCCGGTGATGACGATCGGCGCCCTCAGCGTTCGGTCGAGGAAGCTGACGGACGTGTCGATCTCGTCGAAGTCGACCTCGGGGAGGGCCTTGTGGACGAGCTGGATGTCGTCCCAGTAGCGGTAGCGGCCCTCGACGTCTCGTCCGAGGACCACCTTGACGTGTTCCGCCTTCCGGTGGCTCAGGTCGAGTCCCTCGCGGTCCGGACCCTTAACGCGGTCTCGCGTGGGCCCAGCTCCCATAGACCGCCTCTCCTCGGATCGCACGAGAGACGGCTCCATCCGTCAGTCCGCTAATAAGAACTGCGTCCACGCCCGACCTCGCGATCGCTCGCATCGCCTCGGCCTTGGCGCGAACCCCTCCCGAAACGTCCGTCGTTCGGGATACGATCCCGAGGCGCTCGACCACCTCGTCCGTGACCTCGGGCACGACCGAGCGCCGCCCGACCACCCCCGGCTCCAGGATCCCGGGTACGTCGCTCGCGAACACCGCGCGGCTCGGCCGCAGGACCGGGGCTAGGACGGCCGCGATCGTGTCGGCGCTCAGGACCGAGAACCCCCACGCTTCGTCGGGGACCACGTCGCCGAAGGAGACCGGCATCGTCCCCTCCGCGAGGGCGCGTTCGATCGGCCCGGGGTCGATCGCCACGCTCCGCCCCTCGCGGTTCCGGGCATGGGTTGACAGGGGCACGGAGAGCGGGCACCCTCCGGCGCGGACCAGCTCACGAAGCACGGCGAGGTGGAGCCGCCTCACCTCCGAGGCGACGACGGCGGCGCCCCGGGCTCTCCGGAGGCGCTCCTGAGCGTCCGCGGGAGCCCGGTCGAGCCCGAACGCACGCGCTCCCGGGTGGCCGAACGACCCGGCGCCATGAAGGAGGACGACCGGCGGACCGGTGGCGGTCACGATCTCTCGGCACAACCGGGCGAGGACCTTGGGCCGGACCCTGGCCTCCCCCCTCTTCCGGGTGATCAGGCTCCCGCCGATCTTCACGAGGACCGGGGGCCGGGCGGAGGCGGCCGTCGATCCCATGCCGTGGGTCCCGCCTACGCTCGGTCGGGCCCGCTCACGCGCGTGAAGAGGAGGTAGGCCCCGACGACCACCGCGACCAGGCTCACGAACCAGAGCCAGCTGAAGTCCGTGATCAGCCAGTACGCCGTTCCGAACAGACCTGCGCCGATGAGGATGGCCGTCCCGATGATGAGAAGCGTCGACCCGGCGCGCGACGAGAGCTCGGCCGGCCCACCGTGGGCCATCTCGTTCTCTCCCATCAGAGGTTTCCAGAGTCGCCCGGCTTCAAATCGGTTCGGTCGGGTCGTTCTCCGCCCGATTCCCTCCGTCGAACTCGGTTCCGCGGCCGACCGACGGCGCCGGGCGCGGTTCTTTACAAAAGTTAGATATGGCCAGCCCACCTGCAACCCTCGCCCGTGGCCCGGGCAGGTCTAAAGTGCCACCTTCTCCCGATGACCTACCGGTCGAGGTACCTCCGCGACCCGCTTCTCGCGAGGCGAGCAACCCCTCGATTGCCCCGGTCGGCGACCGAGCGCCGACGGGGAGTACGCTCGGCGGACCGGCGGCGACCCCTCCCTCGACCCCGGCGACGAACTCGAACTCCGCGACCGAGTTTCTGGATGCGATCTTGCAGAACTCGAGCGTTCTCTTCCGCGGCAGCCGTGAGGTCCTCCGGGACTCGTACGTTCCGAGCCGCCTTCCGCACCGGGAGGACGAGATCCGCAAGGTCTCCGAGGTCCTCGGCCCGGCGTTGCGGGGCGACCTCCCGTCGAACCTCCTCGTGTACGGGAAGATCGGGACCGGGAAGACCGCCGTCGTCGCCCAGGTCCGCCAGGACATCCAGCGTCGCGCGGCGCAATCGAAGAACGTCGCGTTCGTGACCGTCAACTGCGGGAACATCGACACGGCGTACGGTCTCCTCCAAACGATCGCGAACACGTTCGCCCGCAGCGAGGCCGACCGGATCCCGACCGGCTGGTCGCTCGACCGGGTCCAGGCCGCGATGCGGCGGCTGATGGACGACCGGGCCGGGACGATCATCCTCGTGCTCGACGAGATCGACCGCCTGGTCGCGCGCAGCGGGGCCACGGTCCTCTACACCCTGAGCCAGCTCAACACGGAGCTCGAGACGGCCCGGCTCTCGATCCTCGGGATCTCGAACGACCTCAAGTTCACGAACAGCCTCGACGCTCGCGTCCGCAGCCGCCTCAACGAGGAGAAGATCGTCTTCCACCCGTACAACGCGACCGAGCTCCAGGACATCCTTCGCGACCGCGCGAAGGAGGCGTTCAAGGACGACGTGGTCGACCCCGGGGTCATCGAACGCTGCGCGGCGTACGCCTCGCTCGAGAACGGGGACGCGCGCCGTGCCCTCGCGCTCCTCCGGCTCGCCGCCGAGATGGCCGAGCGCGACCGTGCGAAGCGGATCACCCCCGACCACGTCGTGAAGGCGAAGAACCGGCTCGAACAGGACATCATCCTCGAGTGCTGCCGGACCCTGCCCCCGCACTGCAAGGTCCTCCTCTACGCGATCCTGCAGCTGTTCGAGCGCCGACGGAACGGCGTCCTGACCGGGGAGGTCTACGACAGCTACCGTCGGCTCGCCGACCGCCTCGGGCTCCAGCCGCTGCACTCGCGCTCGATCTCGAACTACGTCTCGGAGCTCGAGACCCTCGGGCTCATCCGCGCGACGATCGTCTCGCGCGGTCGGGGCGGCCGCACCCGGGAGATCATCGTCGACGTGCCGATCTCGGAGACGATGCCCGCCCTCGAGGAGGATCCGCTCATCGCGCCGGTCGGACGCCCGCGGAGCCGCGGCCAGACGCTGCTCACGAACTTCGACAACCCCAACCGGACCGGACCCCTGTAGGCGCCGGCGCGTCGCGGCCGCCGGGCCGGGTCAACGAAGGCCGAACGCGGGGGTCAGGTCTTCACGGTCTCGTCCGCCACCGTGCTGAGCTGCTCCGCGGCCTCGGAGGCCCTTCGAGCCTTCTCGCGCTTGAGGTCGCGCAGATCCTTGTCGATCTCCCGAAGCTCTCTCGCCGCTCGACCGAGGCGCACGCGGGCGATCCGCTCGAGCGAGGCGATCTCCCGCTCGAGCTGCTCGTCGGTGGCTCGGAACCGGTTCATACGGCCGTTTCGGCGTCGATCTGGGCCTTCTGGAGCTTCGACGAGAAGTCGATGAAGACCGTCTTGATCTCGGTGAACTCCTCGATCGCCACGCTCCCCGCCTCGCGCCCGCCGTTGCCGGTCTTCTTCACGCCGCCGAACGGGAGGTGGACCTCGGCCCCGATGGTCGGGGCGTTGACGTAGGTGATCCCGGCCTCGAGGTCGTGGATCGCCCGGAAGGCGCGGTTCACGTCGCTCGTGTAAATGGACGACGAGAGGCCGTAGTCGACGTCGTTCGCGACCCGGACCGCCTCCTCGTAGGTCCCGACCCGGATCACGGAGAGCACCGGCCCGAAGATCTCCTCCTCCGAGATCCGCGTCCCGTGCTTCGTCTCGAAGATCGTCGGCTCGACGAAGTATCCGCGGTCGAACTCCCCTCCCTTGAGCTTCGTCCCCCCGTACCGGAGCTTGGCCTCCTTCTTGCCGAGGGCGACGTACTCGAGGACCTTCTTCTCCTGGTCGGCCGAGGCGACGGGTCCCATCCCCGTCCTGGGGTCGAGCGGGTCTCCGACCGTGAACCGCTCGAGCCGGTCGACGAGCATCTCGAGGAACGTCGCGTAGACCTTCTCGTGGACGATCAGGCGGCTGGTGGCGGTGCACCGCTGGCCCGCGGTGCCGAACGCGCCGAACAGGACCCCTTCGAGCGCGAGCGAAAGGTCGGCGTCGTCCATCAGGAGGACCGGGTTCTTCCCGCCGAGCTCCAGGTGGACCATCTTGAGCCCCTCGGCCCCGAGCGCGTAGACCTCCCGGCCGGTCTCGACGCCCCCCGTGAACGACACGGCACGGACCCTAGGGTCCGAGACGAGCGCGTTGCCGACGACCCCTCCCGGACCGGTGACGAGGTTCAGCACGCCGGGCGGAACGCCGGCCGTCTCGTAGACCTTCACGACCTCGGCCGCGCACCGGGCGGTGTTCGACGCGGGCTTGAACACGATGGTGTTCCCCGTGACCAGGGCGGCCGCGATCTTCCAGTTCGGTATGGCGGTCGGGAAGTTCCAGGGGGTGATGCAGGCGACGACCCCCTTCGGCTGCCGAAGGGTCATGCAGAACTTCGAGCGGAGCTCGGACGGGACGGTCTCCCCCGCGAGCCGGCGACCCTCGCCGGCGATGTACTCGATGAAGTCGATCGACTCCTGGACATCGCCCAGCCCCTCTCCGATGACCTTGCCCATCTCGCAGGTGACGAGGCGACCGAGCTCCTTCTTCCGGTCTTTCATCCGGCGGGATGCCTCGAGGAGGATCTCGCCCCGTTTCGGAGCCGGCGTGTCCCGCCACCCGGGGAACGCCTTCAGGGCCGACGTCACCGCCCGTTGCGCGTCCTCGACGGTCCCCGAGACGAACGAGCCCACGGTCTCTCGCGTCGCCGGGTTCTTCGTCTCGAACCGCTTCGACTTGGGAGGGGTGACCCAGTGCCCGTCGATGAACAGTCCGTACTCGGCTTCCATGGAACCCCTTTGAGCGTCCTCGGAGGCCCGAACCCCCCGCGAGGGTACATAGGCGTTTGCGGGCGGCTCCGACGTTCGTGAGCCCGCGGGGCACAAAGACTTTCGACCCCCGGCCCTACGGCGGGCATTGTGATCGACCTTGAGCTCCTCCGAAAGGAACCCGCCCGGGTGGAAGAAAACCTGGGCCGGCGGAGGAATCCGGAGTATCTGCGCCTCTTCGCCGAGGCTCGGGCCCGGGACGCGGAATGGCGGACGTGCCTCCTCGAAGCGGACCGTCTTCGCCGGCGACGCAACGAGCTGAGCCGGGGGATCGCCGACGCGAAGACCCGAGGCGAGTCCTCCGCCTCCCTCGATGCCGAGGCGAAGGTGATCCCGGAATCGATGAAGGAGGTCGAGGTCCGGGAGGGCAAGCTCCTCGCGGCCCGTGACGCCGCGCTCCGCCGGATCCCCAACCTGTTGGACGACTCCGTTCCGTTCGGCAAGGACGATTCGGAGAACGTCCAGGTGGCGACCTGGGGCGAGCCGACGCCGGGCGCCGAGGGGCTGAAGTCCCACGGTGAAGCGCTCGAGTCGCTCGGGATGGCCGAGTTCGACCGCGCGCACCGGTCGAGCGGTGCGGGATTCTACTACCTCAAGGGGCCGCTCGTGCTCGCCGAGATGGCGCTCCAGCGGTTCGTGCTCGACCTCTTGGTCGAGCGGGGGTTCACCCCCGTCCTCCCGCCGTACATGCTTCGAAGGGCGCCCTACGAAGGGGTGACGGACCTCGCGGATTTCGAGAACGTGATGTTCAAGGTCGAGGGCGAGGACCTCTACCTCATCGCGACGAGCGAGCACCCGTTGGCGGCGCTCTACCAGGGCGAGATCCTAGACGAGGACCAGCTCCCGATCCGACTCGCGGGGGTGAGCCCGTGCTTCCGCAAGGAGATCGGCGGCCACGGGGTCGATCAGAAGGGGATCTTCCGGGTCCATCAGTTTCAGAAGGTCGAGCAGTTCGTCTTCTGTCGGCCCGAGGAGTCTCCCGCCCTCCACGAGGAGCTCCGGGCGAACGCGGAAGAGGTGTTCCGACGCCTGAAGGTCCCGTACCGGGTCGTCAACGTGTGCACGGGAGACGTAGGAACGGTCGCCGCGAAGAAGTACGATATCGAGGCGTGGTTCCCTCGCCAGAAGGCCTACCGGGAGGTCGTGAGCTGCTCCAACTGCACCGACTACCAGGCCCGGGGACTCGGGATCCGCATGGGAAAGGCCGGTCGCCCCGGTAAGCTCGTGCCCCACACGCTCAACTCCACCGCCGTCGCAACGTCCCGGGCCCTCGCGGTGATCGTCGAGCAGTACCAGCTTCCGGACGGGTCGGTGCGTCTCCCCGAGGTCCTCCGGCCGTACCTCGGCGGGCGCGAGCTGCTCGCTCCCGCCCCCCGGTCGACGTAAGCCGTGTCCCTCCAGGCCCGGGGGAAGGGCCTATCCCCCGGTGGCGAATCAACGCCCTCCGAGACGACGCGGTGAGCCGCCAACAGGTCCTCGACGATTTCTCCACCGACGGGGCCATCGCGCCGCCGCTCTCGGCCCCGGTCGGTCGTCCGCACCCCCCCGCGCTCCCAGGGATCTGGAACGTCGCGCACGGCCGGATCGTCCACCCGTACGTGCGCGACGGCGTCATCCGCGCGCTCCCGTTCCAGGTCGATCTCGCGCGGATCGGGCTCTCGCAGGACCTACTGGTCGTCCTCCCCACCGGCCTCGGAAAAACGGTCATCGCGGCCCTGATCGCCGCGGAGGTCCTCCGTCGTGGACCGGGGAAGGTTCTCGTGCTCGCGCCGACCCGCCCGCTCGTTCAGCAGCATGCCCATTCGTTCGGCCAGTGGCTGAACCCCACCCGCATGGCCCGGTTCACGGGCACCGTAAAGCGGCCGGTCCGCGAGGGGAGCTGGGGGGACGCGGACATCGTGTTCGCCACGCCCGAGATCGTCCAGAACGACCTCGAGGCGGAGCGGTACACGCTTCGCGAGGTCTCGCTGGTCGTCTTCGACGAGGCCCATCATGCGGTGGGAAAGTACGTCTACGTCCCGATCGCACGCCGCTACCTGGAGGAGCGCCCGCTGGAAGGTCGCGTCCTGGGCCTCACCGCCTCGCCCGGTGGCAAGGTCGAGCACATCGAGGAGGTCGTCGGCGCGCTGGGGGTCACGCGGGTCGAGGCGCGGAGTCGGGAGGACCCGGGGGTCGCGGAGTACGTCCAACCGATCGAGGTCGAGTACGTCTGGGTCGACCTCTCCGCCAGCGCCGACCGGATCCGAAAGGGTCTCGAAGAGGCCGCCCACGACGAGGCCCGGAAGCTCCAGAAGATGGGCTACCTGCGAAAGAAGCCGATCCGGTCGCTCTCGGTGAAGGACCTCATCGCCCTCCGCGCGGAGATCTTCGCCCGACCGGGCCCGATGGTGCGTCGGTTCGGCCCGTTGTTCCACCAGCTCGTGCTCCTCCATCTCCACCACGCGCAGGAGCGGCTCGAGACCCAAGGCCTCGAGCCGTTCGTCCAGTACGTCGAGCGGGTCGAGTCCAAGGAGAAGAAGAGCCGGGGCGACGCGGCGTTCCTGAAGCTTCCCGGGGTCGTGGAAGGACGGAGGATCGCCGCCGAAGCCCATCGGACGACCCTCGAGAAGTCGCATCCGAAGCTGGACGCGCTCGTCCAGGTGGTCCGCGAGACCTTCGCGGGGGTCTCGGGGCGGCCGCCCCGGATCCTGGTCTTCGCGCAGTGCCGTGACACCATCCCGACGATCCAGGCGGCGCTCGAGGCGGAGGGCTGGACCGTCGGTCGGTTCGTCGGTCAGGCGACCCGCGACACGGCCGACCCGGGAATGAACCAGAAGGAGCAGGCCCGTGTGCTCGAAGGGTTCCGAGGGGGTCGTTTCCCCATCCTCGTCGCGAGCAGCGTCGCGGAGGAAGGGCTCGACGTACCGGACGTCGACCGCGTCGTGTTCTTCGAATCGGTCCCGAGCGAAATCCGCGCCATCCAGCGGCGGGGCCGCACCGGCCGCACGTCGATGGGGAAGGTCACCGTCCTGCTCACCCGCGCCACCCGGGATGTCCGCTACCAGGTCGCGGAAGCCCGGCGGGAGAAGGCGATGCACAGGATCGTCAGGAATCTCTCGGCCGCGGCACGTGCCGCCGACGCGGGACCCCCGTCGCCTCGGAAAGGAAAACCAGGCTCCAAAACCATCGCGGAGGAGCGGGTATAACGGTTCGCGCGGACGTGGAGCGTGGGGTCCCCGTCGGCGAGGCTAAATAGCCACCCCCGGGTCCAACGCGCCAGCGCACGATGGGCCTGCTGGAAGCGCTCGAACAGAACTTGGGCCTGACGACCCTCACGCTCCTTGCCGTCGCGCTCACGGTCTACCTCGCGTACTCGATGCTGCACCCCGAGCGGTTCTGAGCTCCACCGGAGTCCGTGTTCGACCCGAGCTCGCTCTGGGACGTCATCGTTCTCATCGGAATAGTCGCGGCGATCGCTCCCTGGTTCGGAGGTTACCTCGGCCGGATCTACATGAATCGGCCGATGGCCGGGGACGCTATCCTCTCGCCGATCGAGTCGGGGATCTACCGGATCCTCGGCACCTCCCCCCGAAGATCGATGCGAGCCGGGGAGTACTTCGTCGCCGTCCTGGTCGTGAACGGGATGACGTTCGCGTTCCTCTACGTTTGGTTCTTCTGCCAGGCTTCGCTGCCGTGGGATGCCACGCGCGCTCCCGGGATGTCCTGGGACCTCGCGTTCCACTCGGCCGCGAGCTTCACGACGAACACCGACTTCACGCACTTCACGAACGAGTCCCAGCTCAGCCTGGGCTCGCTCGTGGTTGCGTGGCCCCTCGCGCTCTTCGCCTCCGCGGCGACCGGGCTCTCCGTGATGGCCGCGATGATCCGAGGGTTCGTCCGGCGGGACGGCACGATCGGCAACTTCTACGTCGACATGGTGCGCACGATCTCCCGCCTCCTCCTTCCGCTCGCGATCGTCTTCGCCGTGATCCTCGTCCTCTTCGGGGTCCCCGAAACGTTCGTGAACACGGTGACCGCGCACCCGCTCACCGGCGGGACCCAGACGATCTACCTGGGGCCGGTCGCGTCGTACACGTCGATCACGCTCCTCGGGACCAACGGGGGAGGCTTCTACTCGGCGAACGCCGCCTCGCCGCTCGCCAACCCGACGGCGATCTCGAACCTCTTCGAGGTCTTCGTGATGATGCTCATCCCGTTCTCGGCTCCGTTCGCGTTCGGCCACCTCGTTCGGCGGCGAAACGAGGCGTGGCCGTATGTCGGGACGATCTTCATCGTCTTCGCGGTCGCCCTCGGGCTCTTCATCGCCTACCAGTTCGCGACCGACCCGGCGCTCGCGTCGCTGTCGGGTCTCGGCCCGCAGGTCGGCGGCTACCCGGTCGGCCAGGAGACGCGGTTCAGCCTGCCGGAGGCGTCGCTGTTCCAGGTGGTGAGCGTCTATTCGAACGTGGGGGCGAACAACATGCAGATCGGCGCGCTCGCCCCGGTGAGCCAGCTCGTCCTGTTGTTCGGCATGTTCACCCAGAGCACGCCGGGCGGCGAAGGCACCGGGTTCGGCATGCTGCTCCTGTTCGCCGTCCTCGGGATCTTCGTCGGCGGCCTGATGGTCGGACGAACGCCCGAGTACCTTGGCAAGAAGGTGGGGACGGGGCACGTCCGATGGGCCGCGCTCGCGTTGCTGAGCCATCCGGCGGCGATCCTCGTCCCGTTCGTCGTGGCCATCACCGGAGGGTTCGTCACGGTGTACACCGGCTCGCTGCCCGCGACGGCCCACACCTTCACGTCCGTCCTCTACGAGTTCACGTCCGAGTCGGCGAACAACGGCAGCGCCCTCACGGCCGGGGGCAACAGCACGTTCAACGACGCCACTCCGTTCTTCAACGTCGCCGGAGCGGCGGTGATGCTCTTCGGCCGGTTCGTTCCGATCTACGCGATGCTCAAGGTCGGCGGAATGTTCGCCCAGCAGCCGACCCTTCCCCCCGGCTCCGGTACGCTCAAGACCGCCAGCGTCACGTTCACGGTCTACATCACGCTCTTTCTGGTCATCGTCACCGTCCTTCTCTTCCTACCGGTCATCGCGATGGGACCTCTCGCCCAGATCGTGGGAGGGGGGTAGCATGACCGAGTCCGGCGCGCACGTCTCCGTGCGCCGCGTCCCGCACACGTCCCTCCTCCGGATCCTCGGCGACTCGTTCCGGATGTTCCACCCCCGCGCCCAGATCCGCTCCCCCGTGATGTTCTGCGTTTACGTGCTGTTCCTGTTCCTGGTCGTGCTGACCCTCTTCCCGCGCGCGTTCCCGGACATCGCGCGGACCTACGACCCGGGCTACTACCTGTGGGTCACGATCATCCTGTTCCTGACGCTCTGGTTCGCGAACGTCTCGACGGCGATCGCGGAGGCCCAGGGCCGTGCCCGCGCGGACTCCCTCCGCGAGATCCGCAGCGGGGTCCGCGCCCGCCAGGTGCTCCCCGACGGGTCGGTCCGCTGGGTCCCTTCGGACGTCCTCCGCGTCGGGGAGACGCTCGAGATCCGCGCGGGGGAACCGGTCCCGATGGACGGCGACGTGATCGCGGGAGCCGTGCTCATCGACGAGTCGATGATGACGGGCGAGTCGGCCCCCGTGACGCGCGAGAGCGGGGGAGACCAGACGAGCGTCCTCGGGGGAACCCAGGTGATCCAGGGAAGCGCCCGCGTTCGGGTGACGGCGGCCAGCGGCGGATCGTTCCTCGACCGGCTGATCCGCCTCGTCGAGGGGGTGGGACGGGAGCCCACGCCGAACGAGCTCGCGCTGATGGTCCTCCTTTCCGCGCTCACGATCTCGCTGTTCGTCGTCGTCGTGACGTTCATCATGCTCGCAGACTTCACAGCGATCGTCTCGATCGACCTCGCGACGATCGTGGCGCTGTTCGTGTGCCTGATGCCCACGACGATCGGCGCCCTCCTCCCGGCGATCGGGATCTCGGGGATCAACCGCACGGCAAAGGCGAACGTCATCGCGAAGTCGGGAAAGGCGGTCGAGGCCGCGGGAGACCTCGACGTGCTCATCCTCGACAAGACCGGCACGATCACGGTGGGGAACCGTCTCGCCGTCCGGTTCATCCCGGCGCCGGGGGTCGAGCCGACGGACCTCCTCGAGGGCGCGCTCCTCTCCTCCAGCCTCGACGATACCCCGGAGGGGCGCTCGATCGTTCGCCTCGCGGCCCGCCGGAACGCGCCGACCCGCCGCCTCGAGAAGGACAAGTTCAAGGTCCTCCCGTTCTCGGCGGAGCGGAAGATGAGCGGGATCACTCTTCCCGACGGGTCGGAGTTCTTCAAGGGATCGATCGACGCGATGGAAGCCTACGGGGCCGCCCTCCCCGACCAGCTCCGGAACGACGCCGCGGCGGCCTCGCGGGAGGGGATGACCCCGCTCGTCATCTCGTTCCAGAAGAAGCCGCTCGGCCTCGTCCTCCTGAAGGACGTCATGAAGCCCGGGATCCGCGACCGGCTTCGCGAGCTCAAGACGATGGGGATCCGCACGATCATGTGCACGGGAGACAACCGCCTCACCGCGGCCGCGATCGCGCGAGAGGCCGGCGTGGACGAGTTCGTCGCCGAGGCCAAGCCGGAGTCGAAGCTCACCCTGGTCGAACGCGAAAAGGCTCAGGGGCGGCTGGTCGCGATGACGGGGGACGGCACGAACGACGCCCCGGCGCTCGCGCGCGCCGACGTCGGCCTCGCGATGAACAGCGGGACGGGTGCCGCGAAGGAAGCGGGCAACATGGTCGACCTGGACAACGACCCCACGAAGCTCATCGAGGTCGTCTCGATCGGCAAGCAGCTCTTGATCACCCGGGGGGGCCTGACGACGTTCTCGATCACGAACGACGTCGCGAAGTACTTCGCGATCATCCCCGCCATCTTCATCGCGTCCGGGGCGGGGGCCCTCCCCGGGATATCGGTGATGAACGTCCTTAGCCTCGCGAACCCCGAGTACGCGATCCTGGCCGCCCTCCTCTTCAACGGGCTGATCATCCCGGCCCTGATCCCGCTCGCGCTGATCGGGGTCCCGTTCCGCCCCAGCAGCGCGATCGAGCTCCTCCGGCGTAACCTGATCCTGTACGGGTTCGGCGGGCTCGTGAGCGCGTTCGTCGGGATCAAGCTCTGCTACCTTTTGATCGCGTGGATCGCGGGATTGCCCGGCGTCGGTGCGCTCGGCGTGCTGGTGGGTCACTATCTCCCCCTCGGAGGCCTGTGAACGACGTTCCCCCCGCGTCACCCTCGGGCGCTCCACCTCCCTCTTCGAGGGAACCTCCCCCACCCTCCGGGGCCGAACCTAACGCGGGGGGGTCGCCGTCGGGGGAGGTTCGTTCGCCACCCCGGCCCGTGGCGACCCCGTCCCCTCCCGTCCCCCCGCGGGCGCACTCGCTGGCCGGACACCTTCGAGCCGGGGTCGGGTTCATCGTCCTCCTAGTCATTGTCTCGGGGTTCGCGTACCCGGCCCTGGTCACGGAGGTCGCGAGCGTGATCGCCCCGGGGTCGGCCGGTGGCTCGTTGATCCACTACCCGAACGGCACGGTCGAGGGTTCGGAGTTCCTTGCCCAGAACCTGAGCGCGGGAACGCTAGGACCGAGTCTCTTCTGGGCGCGGCCGTCCCTGACCGACTACAACACGACCCTCGGCGCCGCCTCGCCGCCCGGCCCGACCGATCCGGCGCTCCTGGCGCTCCTGAACGAGACGATCGCGTGGATGAAGCTCTACGGCAACTTCACCGTGAACGCTACGCTCCCGTTCTGGTGGGTCTCCCCCTCGGCGTCCTCGCTCGACCCGGACGTCGTCCCCCAGGCCGTCCTCGTTCAAGTCCCGCGGGTCGCCGCCAACAACAACCTGACGGTTGGCTTCCTCCAGGGCCTCGTCAACGCCCATATCTCCCAGCCGTACCTTCCGGACGTGGGGACCGCGTACGTGAACGTTCTTGAACTCGACATCGTCCTCCTGGAGTACACCGGCAACCCGGTCTGGTGAAGCGTGTACCGAACGATCCTCGTCCCCGTCCAGGAACCCTCCGAGGTCGAGCCGCTCGTCCGGTTCGCCGCGACCCTCCTCGAGTCGGACGGGGAGATCCGGGTCCTGCACATCATCCCGACGACCACGCTCCCCCAGGTCACCCGGGAGTGGCGGGCGTCCGTCCACATGGTCGTGCCGGCCCACGAGGCGGGGGCCGCGCTCGACGTCCGGGTCGACCCCGAGGTTCGGGCCGCGGTCGACGTCCCGGGAGAGATCCTCGACAGTGCCGAGACGCACGGGGTCGACGCGATCCTCCTCACGCTCCGGGGGAACCGGCGCAGCCGCAACCCGTTCGTCGGCCACACGGCGTCGGGCGTGCTCCACCACGCCCGCTCGGCGGTCCTCGTCCTCAATCGTCTCGCCCTCCTAGCCGACCGGATCCCTCGGGTCCTCGTCCCCACCTTCCGCTCCGACCCGCCAGCGTCCCGGATGAAGCTCGCGGAGGACATCGCGATCCGCCACGACGGCGTGCCGGTGGTCCTCCTGAGCCTGGGGGTCGGGGGCCCCGGCGGAGAGCGCGAACCGGTCGAGACGCAGAGTCCGAGAGGCGTTCCGATCATCCACCGGCGCGCGGTCTACCCGCCCTCGATCCTCGGACGACGGCGCCGGCTCCCCGAGGTGATCCTCCAGGCGGCGGCGCGGGAGCGCTACGGGCTCGTCCTCGTCGGCGAGGACCCGGGCCGCCCCGGCGGCCCCTTGCTGACCCGTCGTTTCCTCGAGGAGCTGTTCCGGGCCGCCCCCTGCCCGGTGCTCGCCCTCCGCGACCCGGCGTAAGTGAGGGCCGTGGCCGAGCTCTGGTTCGTCGGGCTCGGCCTCGACGACGAGCGAGGGCTCTCCCGCCGGGCCCTGGACGTCCTCGGCTCGAGCGAGGTCCTCGCCGAGGAGTACACTGCGGTCGCCCCGGCCGGTACGCTCGAAAGGCTCTCGGCGGCGATCGGGCGGCCCGTTCGGACGCTCGACCGCGACCTCCTCGAGTCGGAGGCCCCGGTGCTCGAGGCTCTCGGGCGCTCCCCCCGGGTGGCGCTCCTGGTCGTGGGCGACCCGTTCGCGGCGACCACGCACGTGGCGCTGCGCCTCGCCGCGGAGCGGGCCGGCCACACCTGGCGCTACCTGCCGAACGCGAGCATCCTCACGGCCGCCGCCGGCTACCTCGGGTTGATGCACTACCGGTTCGGCCGGCCGGTCTCGCTGCCCCTCCCCGCACCGGGGTTCGAGCCCCGGTCCCCTCTCGAGAGGATCGGTGAGAATCGCTCGCGGGGCCTCCACACGCTCCTCCTCCTCGACCTCAAGCCCCGGGAGGGTCGCTTCCTCTCCGCGGGCGAGGCCCTCGGAGTCCTTCGCGACCGGGACCCCGAGGCCCGGGTGATCCCGGACGACGCCCCGGTCGCGGTCGCCGCCCGGGTCGGGCGGGACGACGCGGCCGGCTTCTTCGGCCCGTTCGCACGGCTCCGCCGCCGCGACTTCGGTCCGCCGCTCCACGCGGTGGTCATCCCGGCGCCCGAGCTCCACTTCGAGGAGGCCGCGGCCCTCGAGCGGTTCCGGTGCGATTAGCCGGTCGGGCTGTGGAGCGGCGAGGCCACGCCCGGGGTCGGCTGGACGGCCTCCGCGAACTGGCGAATGCGGAACGGGCGCAGGAGGACCACGTGGGGGCCGCTTCCCGGGGCGGGGGTCGGAGGGGGCCGCGACGCGGGGGCGACGAGGACTACCCGAAGCCACGGAAGGGTCGCTCGGGCCTCGGCCACCAGGGCCGTCGAGCTCCCCTCGGCCAGGTTGACGTCCGTGACCAAGAGCGAGGGGCGATGGTCGCGAAGGAGGTCGAGCGCCTGGGCCGCCCCTTCCGCTTCCCCATCCACCCGGAAGTGATGCAACCGAAGGAGCCCACGAAGCAGGATCCGGGTTTCCTCGTCGCCGGCGGCCACGACGGCCGTCCGCTCTTGGCCTTCCGACGAGCTCTGCACCCGGAAACCCTCCGCGACGGGCTGCCCTCGGCCCACCCAGTAGGTAAAGGGGCCACCTCACTCTAACTACTTGTGCCTACCCGTCATGGGCCGGGTCGGCGCGCTCGAGCGTCCCCCAGTCCGCCACACCGGCGTCGTGAAGCAGGCGATCGAGCGCGACGTGGTACTCCGGGGCCGGGGCGTCCAGGACGGCCTTCGCGCGGACCTCGAGGGCGTGGCCGAACTCCTTCTCGGTGGGAGAGAACTGCCACGCGTGCGAGGTTCCCCGCCCGAGCGCGAGAAGGAACCCGAAGGCGATGCCCCGTTCCTTCCCGTCCCTCGGGAGCGACTGCACGATCGTCCGCTCCGCGCCCGCCTCCCCGTGGGTGCGGAACTGGCGAGCGACCCGGTCGACCCATTCCGCCTCGCGGACGAGCCGAGAGTAGCGCGGTAGGGTCTCGAGAAGCTCCCGGTCCGAGCTCGCCCGGTGGGCTCGCTTGATGATCTCCGAGACCCGGCCCGGGGACGCCCGGGCCTCCTCGACCCAGCGCCGCGCCTCCTCGGGGTCGGCGACGATCGTCCCGACGATCTCTTCCGCGTTGTCCGCCCAGAGACGCTCGAGCGCGCGGCTGGCCGCGGGCTCGTCGAGCTCGAAGTATCCGGACATGCGCCCGAGCACCTTCTCGAGGGCCTTCCGCTCGACCGGGGTCGGGTGGAGGGCGTCGAGGAACGCCGAAAGGTCGCCGCCGTAGCAGACCCCGCCCGCGACGAGCGTCGGCCGGCCCGTCCGTTCGATCCGCGGTCGCAGCTCGCCAAGGTAGGCGTCGAGCAGCTGACCGTCGGAGAGGCGGCCGACCACGTAGCGCTTGAGCAGGGAGCGGGGAGGAGGGGCGAGCTCCGCGTGAACGCACTCCGGGCCGCCGAGACAGCGGACGTTCAGGCTCGCGTCGACCGAGAACTCGTCCTCCGGGTCGGGGACCGCGGCCCCATCCGAGAGGCTCGAGAGAAGGTGGCGGTCGTCCTTCGCGCATCGGCGGCAGACCCGGAACGTCTTCTCGGCGCCGCGCCACGTCACCTCGAGCAAAGGGCGAGGCTCGTCGGCGGCGAGGTGGGGGCAATCGAACCGGCCCTGCCCCTTGGCGTCCGTGAGCCGGTACGGGAGGCTCTCGAGGCGTTCGGAGACGAACTCGGCGGGGGGGCGGGAGGCTTTGCCCGTGCACCAGAGCACCCGGCGGGTGGCGAAGAAGTGGAACCCCCTGCGCGCCCACTCGAGGTAGCCGAGCAGGAGCCGGGCGGGGTCGTCCGATTGCTGAACGGCGACCTCGGCCTCGCGGTCCGCGCGCGAGAGCGCGGCGTACGAGACCTCGCCTCCCGCCATGGGGAAGGAGACGACCACCGGGGTCGATGGTTCGAGCGCGAAGTGCAGCAGCCCCGCGTACGCCCGCGCGATCGGATCGCCCCACTTCGCCATGCGGGCGAGGCGCGGAGCGTCGTCGCTCGCCGACCGCACGTCCTCGAGCTCCGAACGCAGCCGTTCGAAACGTTCGGGGGGACAATCCGGGGTCCGTCGTGGGAGCAGCGGCTCGACGCTGGGCTTCAGCGCCTTCGCTCGGGCGAGCAGGTCCTGTTCCCGGACCCCCGACCCCTTCCGAACCCGAGCCACCGGTCCCCCGCGCGGCGGAGCGTCGGGGGGTACATATTCCGGTCGGGGGGCGAACGAGCTAGCGCCGGCAGAGCTCGAGGAAGTGGCGGAACATCTCTCGGCCCCCCTCGGTGTGCTCCACCTCGGGGTGGAACTGGACCCCCCAGATCGGTAGGGAAGGGTGGGCCATCGCCTCGACGGGGCAGGTCGGGGAGTGGGCGAGGACCGCCCACCCCGAGGGCGGCTCGACCACCTGGTCGTTGTGGCTCGCCCACACCTTGAGCTTCGGAGCGAGGCCGGCGAACAGAGGATGCTCGGGCCGGTCCACCGTGAGCTCGACCGAGCCGAACTCCGGCCCCCCGCGGTCGATCCGGCCGCCGAAGTGACGCCCGAGGAACTCGTGCCCGAGGCAGATCGCGAGCACGGGCACGGCCGCCCGGTCGATCCACTCATCGACCCGGCCGAGGGGGGAGGTCGAGCCTTCGAGACTCAGCGCGCCCCCCGAGAGCACGATCCCGTCGGCGTTCAGCTCCTCGTAGGGCGTGGCGTTGGGGACGATCCGGCTCTCCACGCCCAAATCGCGAAGGACGCGCCATTCCCGGTGGGTCCACTGGCCCCCGTTGTCGACCACCGGAACGTTCACCGACGCTCCTCGGCTCCGCGGCCCGGGTCGGGGGCGGGCGGGGCGCGGCGTTGCGCCTGCTGCATCTCGCCGACCGCGACCCGGACCTCGTGCAGCTCGGCCCGCATCCTCAGCATCTCCTCTTCGAACGGCGTGAACCCGGACTGGCTCAGGAGGCGCTGCGAGATGTAGATGCCGATGAAGATCGCGCCGACGATCGATACGATCGATGTGAAGACGAGGGAGAAGATGAACGTGAGCGGGTCCGCGAGGGCCGCTTCGATCGGGAGCGTGAAAAAGTGGGTGAGCTCCGCCACCTCGAGAAGGAGGAGCCCGACGATGACGATCACCCAGACGATCGTGACCGAACGCGCGACCTTCATGGGGGGCTCCCCGAGCCGAAGTTCTGCAGCGCGAGGGGTTCCGGCAGCTGGCCCAGGTTGAGCGTGGACGGCGCGTACATCCCCGACGTCCTGTGGGAAACGAGGAGCGAGAGCGTCGTTCCCGGGTCGGTTCCCGAGACGTCGATCGCGACGATCCCGGCGTAGTTCACGATCGTTCCCCCGTTCGAGAAGAGGACGGTGACGTTGATTGCGATCGTGTCGGCGGTCGAGTTGAGCGCGACCTCGAGCACGTCGCTGAGGTCCGTCCACGTCCAGTTCGTCGGCCAACCGCTCGTGGGAGTGAGGTCGCTCCAGTTGAACCCCGTGGCGATGCCGACCTCGATCTCCTTGTAGCGCACGGTCGAGTCGACCCCGCGAACGTAGAAGTGCGTGGAGTTGTTCCCCGCCACCCGGTCGACGATCAGGTCGGCGGCCGTCAGGAACGACCCCGCAAGGCCCCCGTTCGTGAAGAGGACGGGCGTCAGGACGACGAGGGTGGAGAGAATCACGGCCGTGCCCACGAACGGCCATGGGAACGCGCCGGCGAGCGGGCGACGCGGCCGACGCCGGAGCGCGACGGGGTACTCGCTCATCGGGGCTCCGCCCGCCATCCCCGGTACAGCGCATGGGGAACGGCCAGGTGGTCGAGGACCTTGCCGGCGAGGTAGCGGGTGGCGTCGTCCATCGAGACCGGGTGAAGATAGTAGGCGGGGGAAGCCATGAGGACGACGACCCCGAGCTCGCTCAGCGTCGTGAGGTGCTTTAGGAGCGTCGTGGGGAGCGGGGTCTCGCGGGGGACGAGGACGAGCGGGCGGCGCTCCTTCAGGTGGACCTGCGCCGCGCGGGTGATCAGCGAGTCCGAGAGGCCCACCGCGATCTTCGCGACGGTGTTGGAGGAGCACGGGACGACGACCATCCCCCGCGTGGGCCGCGAACCGCTGGCGATCGGGGCCGAGAGGTCGTCGTCGGCGTACCGATGGGCTGCGTAGGGCGTGAGCGCCTCTTCCTCGAGCCCCGCCTCCTCCCGAAGGACGGCCCGGGCCCCTTCCGACATCACGAGGGCGACCGGGACGTGGGCTTCCTTGAGGGCTTCGAGGACGCGGATCGCGATCGGAGCGCCGCTCGCCCCGGTCACGCCAACGACCACAGGAGGTTCTTCCGCCACGTCGAGGCCCCGGAGTTAAATCGGTTCAACGGCTCGGTCGATAAGACGGTTCGCGAGGCGGGATACGGTGGTGCATCGGGCGGCGGTGGTCGGGGGCGGTCACACCCGATTCGGCGTGCTCGACGAAGGACCACGGGCCCTGGTCCGGTCCGCCGTCGACCGGGCTCTGGGGAGCGTCGACCGCGGGATCGACCGCCGGTCGATCGGGCTGGGCTACCTTGCCACGCTCGGGTTCGGGGGATGGCAGATCGGCAACGCTTCCGCGTTGCTCGGAGAGGAGGCGGGGATGCCCGGCCTTCCCTCGGTCCGCATCGAGAACGCCTGCGCGTCGGGGGGGTTCGCCCTTCAGGCCGCAGTGAGCTCGATCCAGGCCGGCGCCTCCGAGGTCGTCCTGGTCGTCGGGCTCGAGAAGATGACGGACGTCTCGAACGCCCGAAGGCGATTCTGGTTGGGGGTCTCGGGGGATACGGAGTGGGAGCGACAGGCCGGCCTGACGTTCGCCGGAGTCTACGGCCTGATCGCCGACCGGTATCTCAAGATCCATGCCGTCCCGAGGGAGGCCCTCGCCACGGTCGCGGTGAAGAACCACGCGAACGGCGCCCTCAACCCGAACGCTCACTTCCAGAAGCGGGTCACCCTGGACGAGGCCCTCGCCGCTCCTCGGGTCGCCGACCCCCTCGGACTCTACGATTGCTGCCCGGTGAGCGACGGCGCGGTCGCCCTCCTCCTCACGTCCGTCGAGCTCGCCCCCCGGTTCACGGACGCTCCGGTCTACGTCGACGGGATTGGCGCCTCCTCCGACTTCCTGGCGGTGCAGGAACGGTTCGACCTTACGCGGTTCGACGCGACGCGACGCGCGGCCGAAGCGGCGTTCCGTTCGGCGGACACCGAGCGGGGCAAGATCTCGTTCGTCGAGGCCCACGACTGCTTCACGATCGCCGAGCTCCTCGCGCTCGAGGACCTGGGGTTCGCGGGCCGAGGGGAGGCCGGGGCCCTCACCCTCTCCGGCGCCACCGGTCGCGACGGACGCCTCCCGGTCAACCCGGATGGTGGACTGAAGGCGAAGGGCCATCCGATCGGCGCGACCGGAGTATCCCAGGCGTACGAGGTCTTCCTGCAGCTGCGGGGCAGCGCCGGAGCTCGCCAAGTCCCTGGGGCGCGGACCGCCCTCACCCACAACGTCGGTGGTGCGGGAGCGACTTCGGCCGTGACGATCTTCTCGGCGGGATGAGCGCATGCGGGCGATCGTCCAGGCTGCGGCCTACGTACCTGCGTGGACCGACCGAGGGCGGAGGGTCCGCGGGCCGGACGAGGACCCCTTCTCGATGGCCGCGTCGGCTCTCGAACGGGTCGCCCGAGAGCGGAGGGCGGCCGAGCCACGATGGACTGTAAGGGTCGCGGGGACCGCGCCATCGCCGGCGGGCAGTGGGTTCGCCGAGCTCCTGGGAGGCCCGGTGGACGTCTCCGAGGGACGCCCCGGGCTCGCCGGCTTCGAGGAGGCGGTCGCGATCGCGCTGCGCGGAACGGGCACGGAGTTCGTCGTCGCGCTCGACCTCGACCCGGACCCCGCGGGGCCCCCCTCGCGACACGTCGTGATCCCAAGCGAGGGTGCGGTGGCGTTCCGGATCGACGAATTCCCCGACGGAGGCCGGCCACCGGTCGACCTCGGGCACCTGCCCTCGGGCCCGTACGTCATTCCCGGTCTCTTCGCCCGACATCGCGCCCTCGCGCCGGGCGGTCGCTACGGCTGGGTGGGAGACTGGGATACCGACCTGAGAGCGGGCCGCCCGTCCGGCCCGTTGGCGACGCGCCCCCCGGGCGTCCCCCCACCCCGTGTGTCGGAGGGGGCGTACGTCCCTCGCCCTCGCTATCTCGAGGGGCTCGCGAGTCGTTGGCGGTTCGTGTGCGACCGGTGCTCGGCCTGCGGGAACGTGACGTTCCCATCGCGCGGGCGGTGCCGTACGTGCGCTCGGGAGGATTCGCTCGAAGCGCGAGCGCTCCCGCTCGACGGGGGCCGGGTCCTCGCCACCACTTGGATCGGGCGCGGCGGACAGCCGACCGAGTTCGACGCACAGGTCGAGGCGAGCGGTCCGTACGGCGTCGTCATCGTGGAGCTCGAGCCGGGCGTCCGGGCTACCCTTCCGGTGGCCGACGCTGGCCCGGGCGAGATCCGGATCGACGACACGGTCGGGACGCGGCTCCGTCGCCTCTACCCGATCGACGGCGAGTGGCGATACGGTAGGAAGGCGGTCCCCCTCGCGTCGAACGGGCCGAGCGCCACGGCGGCCTGAATGCGGGGAGCCTGGCGGCTCGCATCCGCCCTCCTCCCAGGGGAGAGGCGGCTCGGGGCGTCTCAGCCGAACCCGGGTAGGTCCCTCGTCGTGGCCGCAGGCTCCCGCCGAGCGTAGGGCTCGGCGGCGATGCCAAGATGCGTCGCAAGGGTTCGGAAGGTGGTCACGAGCTGGTTGATCGCATTCGCCATCTCCCGCTGCTCATCCCGGAGCTCCTTCAGGTCCTCGCGGAGCGCACGGAGCTCGGCCTCCCATCGGTCGCCCTCTTGCGGAAATGACATGGTGATCCCGTGGTCCGCCATCACCGGGCCGTAGATTACACCCCTCCCCCGGATCGAGGTCTTCTCCCGCCGGAGATGATGCCGAGGCCCGGCGGTCGCCTTTGGGGTTCGCACCGACCTGAGACTCAGGGCCGACCTGCCTGGCCAGCCAACTTTATATCGAATTATCGATATCGGAATATCGATGTCGCTCTGGGGGCCGCCTTGGATGTCCCACCACCGCCGCGGCTTGCGCACGGCCGTTCTCCACCTCCTTTCCAACGGGCCGAAATCGGGGGCGGAGATCATGGACGAGATGGAGCGATTGACCCGAGGCTGGTGGCGCCCCTCTCCCGGATCGGTCTACCCCCTCCTCGAGGAAATGGCCACGGAGGGCACGCTGACCCGGAACGCCGACGGCCGGTACGCTCTGACGGAGTCGGCCCGTACCCAGGTGGGGTGGCCGTTCGGCCGGTCCGGGCCGAGGAACGCCGAGGAGGCCGTCCGGGAGCTCGCGGGTCTGGTGGCGTTCCTGGAAGACTTGAGGACCTCGAAAGCTCCGGAGTTCGAGGCAGCGAAATCGGCGATGAAGAGCGCCGCCCGGCGGCTTGATAACCTCGTAGAGTAGCCAGGTCGCGTCGCGGAGGTCGCGGAGAAGACCGTGTCGGGCCAAACCTCCAAGGGGACGATCGTCGCCGAGGAGCTGACGAAGGTCTTCAACGGAAAGGTCCGCGCGGTCGACGGCGTTTCGTTCTCGGTCGCCCAGGGGGAGGTCTACGGGTTCCTCGGGCCGAACGGAGCCGGAAAGACCACGACCGTGGCGATGATGACGGCCGGTCTCGGGGCGACGTCGGGACGCGCTTCCGTGGACGGCGTTGACGTGCTGCGGAACCCCGAGGAGGTCAAACGACGGATCGGGATCGTCTTCCAGGAGATGACGTCCGACGGGGACCTGACCGGCCGCGAGAACCTCGAACTCGCCGCGGCCCTCTACGGGGTCCCCCGCGGGGACGTGAACCGGCGCGTCTCCGGTCTCCTCGAGCGAATGCAGGTCGCGGACGCGGGCGACCGTCTCGCGAAGACGTACTCCGGAGGGATGCGCCGTCGGCTGGAGCTCGCGGTGGGCACCGTCCACTCCCCTTCCATCCTCTTCCTGGACGAGCCGACGCTCGGCCTCGACCCCCAGGGTCGTGCGGGCTTCTGGCGCTACGTCCAGGAGTTGCGGCGGGAGCACGGGATGACGGTGTTCGTGACGACGCACTACCTCGAAGAGGCGGACGGGATGTGCGACCGGATCGCGATCATCGACCACGGGCATATCGTCGCCTCCGGGACCCCCGCCGAGCTCAAGGACCGCCTGGGGGGGGACGTCGTCACGATCCGTCCGAGCCAGACCGACCCGAGCGTCGCCGACCTCCTGCGAGCCGTCCCGGGGGTCGTCTCGGTGACCGCCCAGGATGGCAACTTCCGTGTCAAGTGCCCCAACGGGGAGGGCCTCGTGCCGGTCCTGGTCGACGCGTGCGCGAGGGCCCATGTCGGGCTCGCCGGTGTCTCGTTGAAGCGCCCCAGCCTCGACGAAGTGTTCCTCGAGTTCACCGGCCGCGAGTTCCGTGAGGACGAGGGAATGAGCGCGACCGACCGCGCGGTGATGATCTCGCGGGTGCAGAACCGGCTCCGAGGTCGTCGATGATCCGGGAGCTCGGCGCGCTCACCCGCCGAGAGCTTCTGCGATTGACCCGAAACCCGCAGGCGATCATGACCTCCCTTCTCCTCCCGATCCTCTACCTCCTACTGTTCGGCCAGGCGTTCAACCTGGGGAACCTCGGCGCCCCCCCTGGGGTCCTCCTCTCCGCGCTCCGCGGCGCGCCCACCTACTTCTCGTACTTCGCGGCGGGCATGGCGGGGTTCGTCGCGGTGACGGCCACGTTGTTCATCGGCGCGAACGTGATCTTCGACCGATTGTTCGGTGTGCTGAAGAGGACCTCGTCGACGCCCGCGGGACCGAGCGCGATCTTCGGCTCACGGCTCCTCGCCGGTTGCATCCAGCCGGTCGGCCTCGCCTTTCTCGTCCTCGGGCTCGCGGTCGCCCTCGGCCAATTCGGACTCACAGGGCTCCAGGTCACCGCGTCCCTGAGCGCGATCGGCGTCCTCGAGATCGTCCTGGCCATCGTGATCCTGTCGGTCATGTTCGCGTCGCTCTTCCTCGCCATCGGGTTCTCGATCGAGCAGCCTCAGACGTACTTCGCGGTCGTGAACGCGATCAACCTTCCGGTCCTCTTGACCTCCGCCGCGCTCTCGGCCTGGGGTCTGATGCCACCCTGGTTCCGGAGTGTCGCGTCGTACAACCCGATCACGCTCGCGGTCACGGTGATCCGGGAGAATCTGTTCGCCGGCTCGTCGAACTACTACTCCGTCGATCCCGCGGTGTGCCTCCTGGCCCTCCTCGCGTGGGCGGTCTGGATGATCGTGATCGCGTCCGTGCTGGCGGCCCGGGCGCTTGCCCCCAAGAATTAGGGACGCGATCGGGCCCCTTACGTCGGTGGCCCCGACGGACCGAACGGCGAATCGGAAGCGCCCTTGTCGACGAACGGCACCCACGCCTTCTTCTCCGGGGAGTAGTCGACCCTCTGGAGCTCCACGACGAACTCCTTGAGGAGCTCGTTCGGGGCCGGCCGGATGCTGATCGCGTAGACGTAGATCCCGAACCCCATGAAATCGATGACCCGGCGGAGGACCTCGGGCAGGCTCTCGCGCGGAACGTTCACGCTCACGGACGTCTCGCCGAGCAGCGTCGAGAACTCGTCCGCATCGAACGGTCGGTCGAGCCGAATGAGCGGCCCCGAGGGTGGGGGGGTCGGTCCGACCGCGGCAGCGGAGGGCGGGGCCGCCACCGGAGGGGTCGGAGCGGTGGTCGGTACAGCGACCGTGCTCCGGAGCGGGGCCGATGACCAGGACGCCTCGGCCTTCCGGGGGTATCGATCGAGGACGGGGGACGGGTCGCGGCCGACGAAGCCCGAGGACGTCGGCCGTCGGGTCCGAGCGCGCTTCTTCGGGCGATGGGTCTTCGCCCTTGCGCTCTTCTTCGTTGCCATCGTCGCGAGGGGCGAGTCACCTGCGAGGATAAGCCGTTGTCCTGTGACCCGCCGGAGGCATGTTCCGAGGGGGCATCGGGGCGGCCATTACCCGGGTTGTAGCGAACCGGACCGTGCGACTATACGTCACGGGGTGTGGAATTTGTAGCGCCTCGGACGACAGATTGGTTATGTAGGACGCGGTGGGTGGCGAGTCTGAGCCTGCCTCCAACAGGGCGGGCCGAAGTGCGAGGAAAGAAAAGATGCCAGCGCGAGTCATGAAGGAGTTCCAGGCGCCCCGCGGCCTCCCCCGCAAGACCGCCTCCGTGTGCCCGGAGTGTATCAAGGTCATTCCCGCGGTCGTCCGTGAGAAGGAGGGTCGCGTGATCATGGAGAAGACGTGCCGCGCGCACGGCTACTTCTGGGACATCATCTCGAACGACGTCGACTTCTACCTCCGGATGGAGGTCTATGCCCACGACGGGGTCGGTTACGAGAACCCGTACTACGACAAGTTCCGCGGCTGCCCGACGACCTGCGGGATGTGCAGCCATCACAAGTCCCACACGGGGCTCGCCCTGGTGGACCTGACGAACCGTTGCAACCTCAAGTGCCCGGTCTGCTTCGCGAACGCGAACGCGGCCGGGTACGTCTTCGAGCCGACCCGCGAGCAGATCTACTTCATGCTCAAGACGCTCCGGGAGCAGAAGCCGGTGGGCACGGTCGCCGTCCAGTTCTCCGGTGGAGAACCGACCCTTTCGCCGCTCTTCCTGGACGCGGTCTCGATGTCGCGGGACCTCGGCTTCAAGCAGGTCCAGGTCGCGACGAACGGCATCCGCGTTGCGAACGAGCCCGGCTTCGCTCAGGCCTGCCGCGACTCTGGGCTCCACACGCTCTACCTGCAGTTCGATGGCCTGGACGACGAGATCTACCGCAAGGTGCGTGGGGTCCCGCTCCTCAAGGTCAAGCAGAAGGCGATCCAGGCGGCCCGGGAGACCCACTCGCCCGCCTCCGACCTGGCCGCGGGCAAGCCGGACAAGCCCCTCTCGGTCGTGCTCGTGCCCACCCTCGTCGGCGGGTTCAACGAGAAGGAGATCTGGCCGACGGTCAAGTTCGCGATCGACAACATCGACGTCGTCCGGGGGGTCAACTTCCAACCGGTCGCGCTCACGGCTCGAATCCCCGACAAGGACCGGTTCCAGATGCGGTTCACCCAGTCGGACCTCGTCCGGATCCTCTGCACGGAGGGACCGTTCGAGAAGTCGGACTTCTTCCCCGTCCCGTCGGTCGCCCCGATCTCGGAGCTCGTCTCGATCATCCACGGTGAGGAGAAGATGACCCTGACGACCCACCCGGGCTGCGGGTGCGCCACGTTCGCCTTCGTCTCGAAGGACGGAGAGCGGATCACGCCGCTTCCCCGGTTCATGGACGTCGACGGGTTCTTCGAGAACGTCGAGTCGATGATCGAGAAGTACCGGGACGCCCGCTTCGCCCGAGTCCGCACCGCGGTCGCGGGGGCCCGCCTGCTCCACGACGTGGCGAAGTACTTCGACTTCTCGAAGTCCCCGGAGGGGCTGAACGAGAAGAACTGCGTCAAGGTCATCGCAGGGATCTTCACCGAGGGGAACAAGGAGGCCCTTGCGAAGTTCACCTGGCGCACCCTCTACATCGGTAACATGCACTTCCAGGACGCCTACGACTACGATATCCAGCGGCTGATGCGCTGCGATATCCACTACGCGGTCCCGGACGGTCGGATCATCCCGTTCTGCTCGTACAACTCGGGGCCGATCTATCGAACCGAGGTCGAGCGGAAGTTCTCGATCCCGATCCCCGACTGGCAACGCGCCAAGTCCCAGGGCGGGCTCCAGCTGAAGACGATCGAGACGATGGGCGTCAACGGCGAGGTCATCGTCGACCCCGAGTACTACAAGGTGCGGGCGCTGAAGGGCGCCCCCGGCATGGCTTCGACCTAGGCCGGTCGGAACGCTTCCGGGCGAACCCCTTCCTCCCTCCCCGTTCTACGCGTCCGTCCGCGGGTCCCGGTCTCCGCTCTCGGGCTCGTACAGGGCGGCTCCGGGCCGGGTGATCTTTCGCACGTCGGCGCGGCGGGCCGAATCGAGGTCGGCCAACCGCCGGTCGATCTCGCGCCAGACCTCGGAAAGCCGGCGGGGGCTCTCGATCTCCTTTCCCCCCGCCGGAGCCTCGGGGTTCGCTCGGAACCAGCGATCGGCGGCCACGATGTGCTTGCACGACCCGAGGCCACGGCGGGCGAAGTCGGTGCAGGTGCAGAGCGCCGAACTCCCCGAAGGGAACTCCGGCAGCATCACGAGGTAGTCCGTCCGGTGGACGGGGTTGCGTACCTCGAGAAGGGGGTAGGGCAGACGGGAGAGGACCCGGGTCTCGAGCGGCTCCTCGAGCGCTCGGGACCGACGGGCGGTGAGCTCGACGGCGGGAGACCTTCGTGCCGGAGGGGTCGTCCTCACGGGTCGGCGCGGGACCACGTCCGACCCGAGCGTCCGGGCGCCCATACGGGCTTCGCTAAGACCTCGCTACGCTGCGGGGTCGTGGCGGAGTCGACGTGGCTCAGGATGGGTCCCCTCGCGGCCCAGCGGTCTCCCCCTCAAGACGCCCCCGGCTCTCGAAGAACGGAAAGATCGGGCTCGGGCTCTTGCTGACGTTCTTGGGACTCTTCCTGCTCTCCGCTCTTCTGCCCACCGGTGCCGGGACGTTGGCCCGGGACCTCCCCCTCGCCACGGCCGGCATCGTGGCGTTATGGGTCGGCGGGATCCTGATGGGGATCGGAAGCCGGTCGTGATCCTCGGCGTTCGCCGCCTGCCGGGGACCCTACCGTCCGACCCGTTCGCGCGAAGAGGACCGGTCGACGCTGAACGGTGAGATCCCGCCTACAGGTTTCTTATAGAGCGGCCACGGTCTCACATGTCGTGGAGTACGTGATCGTCCGGGCGATGCACCCGACGTGGCTGACGATGCAGCTGCCCACGGAGGTCGCCCAGATGATCGGGTTCGCTCCCGATCCGTCGGACCCGAGCCCCGCAAGCCGGACGATCTCGTTCCTCTCCCGTGGGCCGGGGGTCGCCCGCGTCATCGCCACCCACCCCGCGCGTGAAGCGCTCGCCGTCGAGACGGTCCGAAACCGGCTCCTGGCGAGCGCCCGACCGGGGGAGCGACTTCTCTTCACGCTCCCCGCCCCCGTCGCCCAGCACCTGGGCCTCCACGTCTACGTGCGCGGCCCGCGCGTCAAGGGGACGGACGACTCGCTCGTCTGGTTCCTGCCGGCCCCCGAGTACTACGAGTTCCGATCGGTCGTCGGCAAGGGCCGGGCCTGGTCGGGACCCTCCGGGGCTCCGTTCGCTCACGTCTACCTCGCGAAATCTCTCCTTCCCGGCCCGTACAACACGCGCGAGCTCGCCGAGCTCGAGTTCCGCATCGAGGACGAGGAATGGAGACCGGGCGTCGAGGCCCTCCAGAAGGTCGGGAGGGGGCGGCGGGTCGTCCTCTGAGAGCCACGAAACGGGGGCGTAAACAGGTTTTTTTCCCAACTTATATATACCGTTCCAAAGGATAGATTCCACCATGAGCGGGCGTTCCGGACGGTCGCCGGTGCACGCGCCCTCCAAGGCCTACACGCTCCGCAACCCTGTCCCCCTCCGAACGGCCGGGGACATCGCGACGACCCGTGCGGGTATCCCGACGGACGCAACGCTCGCCCTGGGCAGCGGGCCGGTGGATTTCGACTCTCTCGCGAAGGCGATCCGGCGTTCGGTCGGCCACGACGGCATGCGGCCCGAGGACGCGAGGTCGATCGCCGCCCACGTCCTCAACTTCTTCGGTTTCAACGAGCGGATCATCGACAACGTCCTCGAGCCCGACGACCGCGACACGTTCTACATGCTCGAGGACACCGGCATCCTCGAGACCGAGCGGGACGAGACGACCCTCTACGACGGTCGCGAGTGGCGGATCCACTACTGGATGTTCCGCAAGGACCGGATCTTCGAGCTCGCGAGGGAGGAGACCGCCGCGATGGTCGCGGCGGGCGAGCAGGAGGTCGTCTACTCCCGCATCGAGCATCGCTCCGGCGGGTTCCGGCTGCCCCACGGCGAAACCGGCACCGGCCTCCCGGCGCACGCGGTCTACCACGAGCTCGGGGACGAGATCTGGCTCGAGCGCCGCCAGAACCCGCTGCCGAACGCCCCCGCTCCCCCCCGCGGACGCCGCTCGCACCGCGAGCCGTAGGCTGGCCGCCGTTCCGAGCGGTTATCCCCGCCGCCCGCCTCGCGGTCGGGGATGCGAAGGTTCCTGATCCTCGCCCACCGGGTCCCTCCGCGCGGGGAGTTCACGCTCAACGACCTCGCCGGGGGCGCCGGTCGGATGGACGAGGTCGCCCGCGCGGTGTCGACGGCGTTCACGCTCTCGAACGACCTCCGTCGCGACACGGAGGTCTCGGTCGCGTTTGTCGCCGAGCCCCCGCCCGCGACCCGGCGGATCGATCTTAGCGGGGCGCGCCTCCGCTACCTGAACCCGGACGAGCGCTCGACAGCGGCCCTCCTCAAGAACGCGCTCACGAGGGCCGCGGAGTTCCCGGCCGCCTTCGAGTCGTCGCCCGGGTTGCGGGTGGGTCCCGCGGACCCGGTCTCCCTACTCCGGGAGTTTCTGGCGCTGCCCGGGGCGGTGTGGCTCACCGAGGAAGGCCAGCCGCTGTCCTCCTGGACGCCCGCGTCGGACGATATGGCGGCGGTCGTTTCCGACCCGTACGACCCGTCCGCCGAGGAGCGGCGCCTCCTCGAGGAGAGCGGAGTCCCCCGCCTCTCGGTCGGGCCGCGGTCGCTCCGGACGAGCCAGGTGATCGACGCCGTCCACCGTGAGCTCGACCTCCGAGAGGCCGCGGCGCGCCGCGGCCGCCGACCTAACGGGCGACCAAGTGCGACCCGGCTTGGTTCCGCGGCGTGAGGGCTTCCCTCACGGTCCGGGGTCGGAGGCCCCCCAGCACGGCGGTAAGGCGCACGACCTCCGCCGGCTCGGGCCTCAGCCTCGTTCCCAGGATCAGCTCTTCCGGCTCGTTCAGGCGTGCCCGGATCGAGCGGAGCACCTCGTCCAGCGTGCCCAGGGTGAGGTTCGAGCCGGCCTCGAGGTGGACGAGCACGGAGGGTCGCTCGGGGAGGCTGAAATCCAGGAGGGAATCGTGGAGCGCCTGGTGGACGAGCCGGTCGGGTTCGGAGACGTGGTGCTCGGCGACCACGACGGTCGAGAGTCCCGACCAGCGCAAGTGGTTCTTCAGGGTCGAGAGGTCGACGTTGAGCTGGGAGGGGTTCTCGACCATGTCGATGAGGTTCGCGACCAGCGAGTGGATGTAGGCGTTCCGGACCTGGAAGACCCGGTGGATCGGCACCGACTCGAACCGTCGGAGCTTCTCGTTGGCCAACGCGAGGAGAAGACCCCCCATCTCCTCGAGCTCGGCGACGGTCGCGTCGACGTTCTGGCGTCGGTTCGGGTTCGTCTCGAGCTCGACGTGGAACGGAAGGAACACCACCGGGACCGGAAGCGCGTCCGTCGCCCGGAGCTCCTTCGAGAGGAACGGGAGGAGCGCGCTACCGGTACCGCCCCCCAAGCCGGCGAGGAGGAAGACGAGCTCGAACCGCTCGAGGCGTCGGAGGAGCTCGTCGCGGCTTTCCTCCGCCGCCTGGACGACGAGCGACCGGTCGCCGCCGCTCCCTCGGCCGCGCAGTTGCCGCTGGCCAAGGAGGATCCTCTCCTCGACTCGGACGTGGGCGAGGTGCCGCGCGTCCGTGTTCATCGCGATCGCGCGCGCACCGGGGATCCCGAGGCTCACGAGGTCCTCGACCGCCTCGCTCCCCGCCCCACCGAGGCCCACGACCGCGACCGACGGCGTCACCGAGAGGGCGGCGAACGCCTCGGGCGAGAGCACCGGCGCGGTCATCGAAGTTCCGGGCCGTCAGGGAGGAGGGGAGCCATCGGCCGCGACCGCGTCGCCCTCCCTTCGTGGGACGCGCGCGGCCGGGGCGAGCTGGTCGATGCGGGAACGGATGTACTCTCGGACCGCCGAGCGGACGGCGTCGTCCACGCTGACCGAGTTCCCGTCGCGAACGAACTCTTCGAGACGGCTGTTGTCGTGGCGAGAGAGCTCGACCACGACCTTGCGGATGTGCTGCGGGGGAAGGCTGAGCTCGATGAACTGTTCAAGGCCCTCTCGGATCGTGTCGGAGATCGTCGGGGTGCCCTTCTGCTGCTGAACGCGCTTCAGCTTCTCGAGGAGCTCCTGCGGGATCCGGACCGTCACCCGCTCCGACGTATCGGACATGATTGTCAGACAATACTGTGTTTTTTGTCTGACGATTGACATATCCTCCTTCGAATATATGAACTCCGTGTTATCCGAGCGCACGGCTCCGGCTGGCGTGTCGACGATCCTGGCACCTTTTCGATCCGACCTCGGCGCGTCGGCCGAGCTCGGGCGGGCCGCGATCTTCGTTCGTGCCGGGCCCGGCGACGAGGCGAACCGTTGGGTCGAACGGTTCGTCGCCTCGCTACGCACCGGAGGCCCGCCCGGGCGACTGGTCGTCGTCGACGGTGCTCCGGCCGGCGTCGTCGTCTGGGAAGAGCCGTGCTCGCTCGGGGCGACCGTCGAACTCATCCACCTCGCGCCGAACGCCGTTTCTCGAGAGCGGTACCACCGGCTGCTCCTGTCGGTCGAACAGGTCGTGGGTCCGATCGCGTTCGTCGGAGGGCCGCTCGGAGGCCTCGAGCACGGTGACGAGTCAGAGCTGATGGCCGGGCTTGGGTACGTTCCGTTCGGCCGAAGCGAGATGCGGCTCGGGTCGGGGGTCGCGCTACCGGAGCCCCGCCTCGATCCGCCGACGATCCTGCGTCACGTCGAGCCCACGGACGAGCCCGCCCTCGCCCGCCTCCATGCGCGAGCGTATCACGGGACCCTGGACCGGTATCTCTTCTGGGCCGACGCGGACGAGGAGGTCGACGCGCGGGACCACTTCTCGGACGTCTTCCGAGGTCGCTGGGGCGCTCTGGTCGCGAGCGGGTCGTGGGTTGCCGAGGAGTCGGGCCGGCCGGTCGGAGCGGTGCTGTCGGTGCGGACCGACGTCGGGATCCTGATCGTCGACGTCATGGTCGATCCCGAGCGCCGGGGGGCGGGGATCGGCCGAGCTTGCCTCCTCGCGTCCGTCCGCTCGGTCCGTTCGGCGGGGGAGGAGCCGATCTACTTGAACGTCACCGAAGGGAACGAGAGCGCGCTACGCCTCTACGACCGGACGGGGTTCGTTCGATCCCTCGGACCGACGCGCGACTGGTACAACTCCGCCCGCATCCCCGTGCCCCCTCCCGGGGTCGTTCGGTCCGTGCCCGCCGGGCGGCTCGGGCTTGCGCGGTTCGTACGCGAGCCGTCGCAGGGCGGCGAACGTCGTTAGCATCACGATCCCGACGACCACGATCGCCGCTCCGGCCAGGAGGTAGGTCCCCCGCACGCCGAGGGCGATCGTGAACAGCCCTCCCGCGACCTGGCCCAGCGGGACGAGCGCCAGGCTGCCGACCTCGTCGGCCGCGAAGACCCGGCCCATCGTGTCGTCGGGCACGGTCGCCTGCACGACCGAGAGGAAGACGGTGGTGATCGCCCCGGGGGCGAAGCCGTAGACGAAGATGATCGGGAGGGCGAGGTAGACCGACCGCACGAGCGCGAGGGCCAGGATCGCGAGTCCCGTCACGACCACGAGGGCGACGAAGAGCCTCCCCGCACGCGCCTCGAACCGGAGGTGGGACGCCGCGAGGAGACCGCACGCGGAGCCGGCGGTCGCGGTCGCCACCATCGCCCCGTACCAGAATCCCTCGGAGACCCCGAGCCAGCTCGCGAGGTAGAGCGCGAGCTCCACGAGCGCCACCGCGGTCAGGAAGTTGACGACCAACGACGCGATCGTCATCTGGAAGAGCGCGACACGCCGGACGAGGTAGCGGAACCCCTCGACCATATCGGCCAGCACCGACCGGGCGAGCCCGCGACGTACGACCGAGAGGTCCGCCCGGACCTGGAGAAGGGCGACCTGGGCTCCGAGGAAAAGCACGAACGGGATCGCGAACGCGTAAGCCCCCGCGCCGAGAGAGAGGGCCACTCCGACGGCGACCGTCCCCCCGCCGCTCGCGGCGGCCGCCGATGCGTAGATCGCGCCGTTCGCACGGCCCAGCTCGGAGGTCGCCACCAGCCGGGGCACGGAGGTGTTGAACGCGGGACGGAACATCGTGGAGCTGGCCGCGAGGGCCGCCCACGCGGGGAACGCGAGGAGGACCCAGAGCGGGAGGTAGTAGCCGGTCGGCCCGACAACGGCG
>Ga0187815_10000053_pt1 | contig 53698 bp, 50 predicted proteins | sample NC_S_5_FD_132962 | JGI IMG/M metagenome (GOLD analysis project Ga0187815, IMG submission 132962) | Wetland sediment microbial communities from Neuse River Estuary, North Carolina, USA - ASW-S_5 | ecosystem: Environmental > Aquatic > Freshwater > Wetlands > Sediment | place: USA: North Carolina... | reverse complement strand
GTCAGGCGGGCTTGCTCGCCGGGCGAAACGTTCGCAGCGGACGGCGAAGTCGTGTGGTCCTGGCGCCGCGACCGTGGCGTCTATCCGGCCCGCCTGTGCGGGCTTGGCAACGGTGACAAAAACCGCCGCTCACCGGGGAGAGCACCTATAAGCCGTAACCCATTGCGCGGGGAAAGCCGGGATGTCCTGGCTGTACCTGTGGTTTAACCCGTGTGCTCTTTTCTACCGGACTTTCGCACACGGGACTGCGGGCGCAGTCGGCGCCCGGCTTTCCCTGCGCCCTCTGTCCATGAGGGAGCAACGAGATCGCAAAACCCGGGCAGAAACGAGCCGCGGGAATGAGAGCGCATGTCCTCAGCTGTCATCGCCCGCGAAGGCGGGCGATCCAGTATTCCAGAGACGCTTATGATTGAACCGAGAAGCCGCGGCGTACTGGATCCCCCGCCTTCGCGGGGGATGACGGCCGGTAGTCGTCGCAAAAGTGGGCTATACGTTTGTTCAAACCACCTCGCCACGCGCGGCCAGCGCGGCATTGCGGATCGCGGCGATATTCGCCTTGTAGGACTCTATCGTGCCGCCCTTGAATACGGCCGAACCCGCGACAAAGGCATTGGCACCGGCAGCGGCGAGCTGGCCGGAGACGTCGGGGCCGACGCCGCCGTCGACCTCGATGTCGATCGGTCGTCCCGCGGTCATCGCGCGGATGTCCCTGATCTTGCCGAGTGCGGACGGGATGAAGGCCTGTCCGCCGAAGCCGGGATTGACCGACATGACAAGCACGAGGTCGATCAGGTCGAGCACATATTCGATGGCGCTTGCGGGCGTGGCCGGGTTGAGCGAGACGCCGGCCTTCTTGCCGAGCGCGCGGATCGCCTGCAGCGAGCGGTGCAGATGCGGGCCGGCCTCGGCATGCACGGTGATGTGGTCGCAGCCGGCCTTCGCGAACGCCTCGAGATAGGGGTCGCAGGGCGCGATCATCAGGTGCGCGTCGAAAACCTTCTTGGTATGCGGCCGCATCGCCTTGATGACATCGGGTCCGTAGGAAATGTTCGGCACGAAATGGCCGTCCATCACGTCGAGATGAATCCAGTCGGCGCCGGCGGCATCGACGCTGCGGACTTCCTCGCCGAGCCTGGAAAAATCCGAAGCGAGCACCGACGGCGCGATGACGAGGGGACGTGGCGCAAACGGCTGGGACATGGCGCTTCCGGAACATTGGCGGGTCGCAATGCAGTCGCGTAACACGCGGGGCCCCCGGCGGGCAATGCGGGTCCAGGCTTCTTCTGTGGGCGGAAATTTCTGCCGCAGCGGCATTTGTTGCCGGGGCTTTGGTTCCGCCGGAGTGCGACGGGCCCTTGTTTTGTTGGGTTTTTCCGATGGCACGGCATTTGCTGCGATTTCGGTGCGTAGTTGTGCGCCGCGGACCGCGGCCGGGTTGGAGTCTTCGTCATGATGTTTGCACTTGGCGCCGCCACGTCCGCGATCGACAGCCTGTTCGGTCTGATGTCGTCGAAGCAGACGCAGTCGGCAGGTTCCGGTCAGGACCGGCCCAATCTGTTCGCCTTCCAGGCGGATGCTGCAACCTCGATCGGGCCCGGCGCAGGGCCCGCGGCCGGTGGCGGCGCGCAGATTTCGCCGGAAACCATGAGCGCGCTGCTAGCGGCGCAAAGCCAGTCCGGATCGGCCTTCCAGCAGATGAGCCGCAAGGATGCGCTGAAGGATCTGTTCTCGAAGATCGATGCCGACGGCGACGGCAAGATCACCAAGAGCGAGTTCGAGAATGCGCTGGGCGCCGGCGGCACCAACCTTGCGCGAGCCGACGACGTCTTTGGCAAGCTCGACAAGGATGGCAACGGCTCGGTGTCGCTGGACGAGATGTCCTCGGCGCTGAAGGGGCGCCGCCCTCACGGCCACCATCATATGGCCAGCGGAACCGGCGACGATTCCAGCGATCCTCTGCTGCAGGCATTGCAGGGCGCGAACGGCACCACCGTCACCAATGCCGACGGTTCGACCACGACCTCGCTGACCTATGCCGACGGCTCGACCGTCACCATGACCAAGCCCGCGGCATCCAGCGCATCGGCCACGGCAACGTCGTCGTACAATTTCCTCGAGCAGTTGATCCAGCGCCAGGCGAATGCCATCGCGGCGCAGGGCAGCTCGTCCCTATCCGTGAGCGTCTAGGAGACCCCCAGCCCCCCGCTAGATGCGGGATGCTAGCCGAACCGGTCCCTCCAGGCCGGCAACGCGCCCGGAAAGGGCAGCGCGGCGGCGTGATAGACGCCTCGCGCAATGGAGCGCGCCACCACATTGGCGGCGACCATGCCGAGTTCGGTGAGGCCGAACAGGGGATCGATCGGCTTGACGCCGGTCGCCGCTGCAAACACCACATCGCCATCCAGCGGGGCGTGTACGGGATTGATGGCGCGGGCCATGCCGGTCTGCGCGATCATCGCCAGCCGCTTGGCCTGCGGCTTGGTCAGGATCGCGTCGGTGACGACCACGACCAGCGTCGTATTCTCGACCGCAGTCGCCTCCGGCCCGCCCTTGATGCGCAGGCGGTGCATGTCAGGCGTGAAAGCGGCCGGCATGCCGCGCCCGCCATATTCGCCGCCGACTTCAAACGGCGCGGCCCAGAACCACGGCCCGTCGCCGACGGTGACGCTGCCGACGGCATTGACCACGGCGAGGGCTGCGACCTTCACGCCGGCCACCGTCGCCGCCGAGGCCGAGCCGAGCCCGCCCTTGAAATTCACGGTGGTGGCGCCGAGGCCGGCGCCGACGCTGCCGAGCGCGAACTCGCCGCCTGCGGCGCCGGCAGCGGCATAGCCGAGGTCGCGATAGGGCGAGAAGCGGCCCCACTTCTTGTTGCCGCCGTTGAGCAGATCAAAGCAGATCGCGCCGGTGACGATCGGAATGACGGCATCGCCGATGCGAAAGCCGCGGCCGCGCTCGTGCAGCCAGGACTGCACGCCGCCGCCAGCGTCCAGGCCAAAGGCCGAGCCGCCGGCGAGCGTGATGGCGTCGATCGCATCCACCGTGCTGACGGGATCGAGCAGGGCGTCCTCGCGCGTGCCCGGCCCGCCGCCGCGCACGTCGACGGAAGTCACCGCCGGCTTGTCGAACAGGATGGCGGTGACGCCGGAGGCAAGCGCGGCGTCATCGGCATGGCCGACGCTGACGCCCGCGATGTCGGTGAGGAGATTCTTCATGCGGCGCAGATGACCGCACCGTCACCGCGGCGTCAACTGCGTGCACCGATCAGCCGGCGAGCGCCTGCCGGATCATCCGGGCGAGCTCAGACTTGCGGTAGGGTTTTGCCAGCAGCAGCACGCCCGAATCGAGGCGGCCGTGATGGACGATGGCGTTTTCGGTGTAGCCCGACGTGTACAGCGTCTTCAGAGCAGGCAGCCGCTTCGCCGCCTCGATGGCAAGCTGCCGCCCGTTCATCGGCCCGGGCATGATGACGTCGGTGAACAAGAGATGGATTTCGGGATGCTTGTCGATCAGCTCGAGGGCCTCGGCGGCGTTGCCGGCCTCGAGCGTGGTGTAGCCGAGGCTCTCGATCTGGGTGACGACGTAGCGGCGCACCAGCGCGTCATCCTCGACGACGAGAATGAGCTCGTTGCCGCCTTCGACGGCAACCTGCACCGCGGCTTCTGTCGCATCCTGGCCGGCGCCGGTCGCGCGCGGCAGGTAGATCTTGACCGTGGTGCCGTGACCTTGCTCGCTGTAGATTTTGATGTGCCCGCCCGACTGCTTGACGAAGCCGAACACCATGCTCAAGCCGAGGCCGGTGCCCTTGCCGACCTCCTTGGTGGTGAAGAAGGGATCGAACACCCTTTCCAGATCGGCCGGCGCGATCCCGGTTCCGGTGTCGCTGACGGCGATCATCACATACTCGCCCGGCACGACCTCGCTGTGCATGGATGCGTAGGCATCGTCGAGGATGGTGTTACCGGTCTCCAGCGCAAGCTTGCCGCCGTCAAGCATGGCGTCGCGAGCATTGAGCGCGAGATTGAGGATGGCCGTGGTGAGCTGGTTCGGGTCGACGTGGGCGGTCCAGGCGTCCGGTAACAGCAGCGGGGTGATCTGGATGTGCTCGCCGAGCGTCGGGTGCAGCAGCTTGGCGGCCTCCAGCACCAGGGCGTTGACGTCGATCTCGCGCGGCTGCAGCGGCTGCTTGCGGGCGAAGGCGAGCAGATGCTTTGTCAGGCTGGCGCCGCGTTCGGCGGCCTCGTCGATCATCCGCGCCACGTTGCCGAGCTCGGGCCTGTCTGCGACGCCGTCGGCAAGGATACCGATGGTGCCGGTGATGACGGTGAGGATATTGTTGAAGTCATGCGCAACGCCGCCGGTGAGCTGGCCGATGGCGTCCATCTTCTGGGCCTGCCGCATCTGCGCCTCGGCGGCCTGCTTCTCGGTGAGGTCGCGGCCGATGAAGAAATGCCGGCGAACCGGCTCCGACCATGATCCGGTCCAGTGCAGCGAGACCGCGCGGCCGTCCTTGTGAATATAGCGGGTCTCGAAGTTGCGCTTCAGCTGTCCGCGCCGCGCGGCGCGCATCTCGTTGCGCGTGTTCTCCAGGTCGTCCGGGTGGATGAACTCGACCGCGCTGTGCCCGATCATCTCCGCAGGCTCGTAGCCGACGATCGCCGTCGAACTGGGGCTGACCTGGATGAAGTTGCCTGCGGTGTCCGTTACCAGGATGAGGTCGTTGGAGGTCTCGAATACCCGCTGCCGTTCCTCCTTCTCGCGGTCGAGCGCACGCTGCGTCCGTTTCGCCTCGGTGATATCGCGTGCGGTCTTGGAAGCACCGATGATCTCGCCGGAGGCTGCGCGGATCGGCTGGATGCTGAGCAACACTTCCACCTCACGGCCGCTCTGGTGCCGCCGGACCGTCTCGTAGTGCTCGATGTTCTGGCCGCGGACAATCCGTCGAAGGATATCATCCTCCTCGGCGCGGCGGTCCAGCGGCACGACGATGTCGATGCGCTTGCCGACGGCTTCGGCGGCGGTGTAGCCGAACAAGCGCTCCGCCGCCGGATTCCACGAGGTGATGGTGCTGTCGAGCGACTTCGTGATGATCGCGTCATTGGAGGATTCGACAACCGCACGGAACAGCCGCTCGCGGTTGGAATGGCGCTCGCGTTCGGTCCCGAGCAGTCTCGACAGCTGTGCCTGAAGCGTGACGTTGTCGACCAGCAGGATCGCCAGCACGAAACTTGCGGCGGACAAGCCGTAAATCCGGCCGAGGTAAAAGCCAAGGTCGAAGCGTGCGACATTGAGGATGGCCGACAGGGCGATATCGAACAGCCAGGCACACATCACCACCATGAGCCAGACATCGAGGACGCTTTGCGGCCGGCGGACCGATAGCGCGATCAGCGCGAGGAGGCTGAGACACCAGACCGACGACACGACGCCGATCATGGTCCAAGTGTAGCGGCCGCCGCTGAGCAGTACCGGCAGCAGATCGTGTCCCGCTGTCACGATCCATGCACAGAACACCATCAGCAGGATAACCATGGCGATCGACGCCAGAATCGCGGTGACCGCCGACGTCCGCATCTGACCGCCGGGTTTATCGGACTTCGAGAGCGCATAACCGATCACGCAGAGGGGGAACACCCCGTGCCAGATCATGTAGAGCCAGACCGTTGTCTGGCTCCCCGCGCCGAGCAGGCCGGCCGGCGCGAACAGCCCCGGGAAGGTGAGGGCGTGCACGATTGCAGCAGCCGCGGTGAATAGATACCCGCCGGCGAGGAGCAGCAGCCCTCGCGTTTTCAGAAGGACGAATTGCGAGAACAGGAGGACCGCAGTGATCAGATCGTTGACGACAAGTGCCGACTGATAGCTCGCAACGAAGGCCGGAACCTGCGCCAGCGGCATTCCGGCAAAAGGCACGACGCAGACAAAGAGGAGTGCGGAAACTCCAACCACGGCCAGTGCAATCTTGCGGTCGCGGCGATTGGCGGGAAGCGTCGAAAGAAAAACGTTGCTGTCGGTGCCTGTCGACATCTTGCCTCGTGCAAACTGGCACCTCGCGTGCCAAATGGTTCGCGCCGAAGGTGTATAGTGCACCCTCGGAGCGAGCTATCCAGCCAATGTACTGATACACATACGAGAAAGTCATCCACCAGCTGCGCACGAGAATGCGTTGACGGATGCCAGGAATCAACCCAGGGTTATCCACCGGAATTCGCGTCACGCAGTCGCAGGCTCGCTAGCTAGTATTTTAGTCAATCAGCAACGGCAAAAACGAACCTTTTTTTCACCGGTCCGGTCGAAGGTCGGCGCAAGGAGCATTTCATGCCTCGTGTTCTCGTCATCGATGACCAGGTTAACGTCCGCGCGATGTTGGCGATGATATTGCGGATAAACCATTTCGAGGTCGTGGAGGCGGCGAGTGCCGCCGCCGGCCTCAAGGCGTTCGAAGATGCGTCCGTCGATCTTGCAATCGTCGATATCTTCCTGCTTGGCGGCAATGGCTTTGACGTCATCGCCGCGATGCGCGAGCGCGTGCCGGGTCTGCCGATCGTTGCGATATCAGGCATGACCGCGCTCGACTTTGTCGCGGACATGCCGGGGCTTTCGAACGTGGTGTGTCTACAGAAACCGTTTCGTCCGAATGAATTGATGGCCGCTATCGAAGCTGCGCGCTCGGCAACACCCGTCGCCTGAGGCTCGCGGGCTCCGGAGGGGTAGGATGCCCAGCCATGGTGCAGCCGGACCTAGAGTCCCGATCCGACACGTTCGAAGGCCGGACCGCGAACGGCGCCGCGCTCCGGCATCGCTGCCTGCGGCGACAGCGGGACCGATATCCGGCACAGCAGCCCCTCGCTACGCCAGTCGAAATCGGCCCGACCGCCGAGCTGGGATTCGATGCTTGCCAGCACGCTGCGCGTGCCGAAGCCTTGCGATGTCGGTTTGCGTACCGGCGGGCCACCTTCCTCCTGCCAGACCAGGTTCAGCAGGCCGTTCTCCTCTTGCCAGCTGACCGAAAGCTGCCCCGACAGCGTCGACAGCGCGCCGTACTTGGCGGAATTGGTGACCAGTTCATGCAGTGCCAGAGCGAGCGTCTGCGCGGTCGCGGGCCGCAGCTGCACCTCGGGGCCGGAGAGGATGATCTGGTTGCCGTCGGAATAGGGCGCGAATTCCTCGTCGACCAGGCGGCGGATTTCGGCGCCCTGCCAGCTGGACAGTGACAGCACGGTATGCACCCGCGCCAGCGCGTTGATGCGGCCCTCGACCGACTGGACATAGGCCTTGACGTCGTCGCCGCGCGTGAGGCGGACGATCGATTGCGCCAGCGCCAGCGCGTTCTTGGCGCGATGATCGACCTCGCGCGCCAGCAGGTTCTGCCGCTCCTCGGCATGCTTGCGTTCGGTGATATCGACTGTGACGCCGCTGACGCGCAGGACGCGGCCGGCCGCGTCATGGGAGGCGGCCGCGGTGCCGACGCACCAGCGCACCTGGCCGTCGGGACGAATAATGCGGAACTCCGCTTCATGAGACTTGGCGCCCTTGGTGAACTGCGCCAGCGCCCTGCGCGGCATCTCGCTGTCGTCGGGATGCAGCAGCGCCTGGAGATTGGCCGGCGTCACCTTGAAGGTCTTCGGATCGAGTCCGAGGATTTGGTATTGGCCCTCGTCCCACATCCAGTCCCCGTTGACCCAGTCCCAGTCCCATGAGCCCATCTTGCCGGCGGCAATCGCAAGACTGCGGCGCTGCTCGCTCTCGACCAGCCGCCGGTGCGATTCCTCGAGCTCCGCGGTGCGGGCCCGCACGCGGTCCTCGAGCTCGGCATTGAGCCGCTCGAGCTGCCGGGTCTTGCGATAGAGTTCGGCGAACACCTTGATCTTGGCACGCAGCACCTCCGGTACGACCGGCACCGGCACATAATCCACCGCGCCCATTTCGTAGCCGCGCAGGCGGTCGAGGTCGCTGACCTGGATCGCCGAGATGAAGATGATCGCGGTCCTGCGGAAGCGCGGGTGCTCGCGGATCATCGCTGCCAATTCGAAGCCGTCGAGCTCCGGCATGCAGACGTCGACGAGGATGACGGCAACTTCGTTCTTGAGTAGATATTCCAGCGCCTCGCGCCCCGAAGAGGCCACGACAAGATTCTCGCCCAGCTCCTTCAGGATGACCTCGTAAGCGAGCAGCTTTGCCGGCTGATCGTCAACGAGGAGGATATTGACTTTCTCGTGGTCCATTACGTTGCTCGACCAATCAGCGGTGCAGCCACATGCGGATCGCCAGCAGCAGTTGCTCGGTGTTCACGGGCTTCGCCAGATAGTCCGACGCGCCGGCTTCAAGGCATTTCTCGCGATCGCCCTTCATCGCCTTGGCGGTGAGCGCAATGATCGGGAGGCGGCGGAATGCGGGATTCTCCCGGATTGCGCCGATGGTCTGGTAGCCATCCATCTGCGGCATCATGATGTCCATCAGCACGATCGCTATTTCCGGGTTGGATTCCACCAGCGTAACCGCTTCGCGGCCGGTCGTCGCCGTCAACACCTTCATACCGCGGCGCTCCAGCACGCTGGAGAGCGCAAAGATGTTCCGCGCATCGTCATCGACCAACAGCGCCGTGCGGCCCACCAGATCCTCGTCCGAACTGTTGAGTTTCTCGAGCATGCGTTGCTTGTCGAGCGGCAGTTCCGTGATCACGCGATGCAAGAACAACGCGGTTTCATCGAGCAGGCGTTCGGGAGATTCGACGCCTTTCACCACGATGCTTCGCGCCATCGTGTGAAGCTCGGCATCCTCCTCGACCGAGAGTTCCCGACCGGTGAAGACTACTACGGGTACGCTGGAGAGCGTCTCGTCGCTGCGAATGCGGTCGAGTACCTCGAATCCGCTCATGTCGGGCAGCTTGAGGTCGAGCACGACGCAGTCGCAGGGGTTGTCGCGCATCGTTGCAAGCGCGCCGGCGCCGGTACCGGTCGTCACGATTTCGATGTCGTCGTGATCGAGCAATTCCCGGATGCTCATCTGCTCGGCGGGATTGTCCTCGACGATCAGGAGGCGCTTGCGCCGCGGCTTCGCATATTCCTTGATCTGGGACAGCGCGGCGCCGACGCCCTCGGTGGTGGTCGGCTTGTTGACGAAAGAGAATGCCCCGCGCGCCAGCGCATGCTGGCGGTCCTCGTCGAGGGTGATGATCTGCACCGGGATGTGCCGGGTGAGGGGGTTGTGCTTGAGCTGGCTCAGCACGGTCCAGCCCAGCATGTCCGGCAGGAATACATCGAGCGAGACGGCGGCCGGCTGATACTGCTTGGCCAACTCCAGCGCTTCTGCGCCGTGCGCGGCCACCAGCACCTTGAAGCCCTTGTCGCGGGCAAGGTCGACCAGCACGCGAGCGTAGTGCGGATCGTCCTCGACGATGAGCAGGATGGTGTCGCCGGCTTCGAGGTCCAGACGGTCGTCAGGAATCTGCTCGGTGGGTCGCTCCTGTGTGACGACCGGCGGCGCCGGAAGCACGCCGTGGGTGGAGGCGGGCGCCTGCACTCGCGGCGCCACCGTCGGGCCGGAATATTTCAGCGGCAGATACAGCGTGAAGGTCGAGCCCTTGCCGGGCGCGCTGGTGAGATGGATTTCGCCGCCGAGCAGGGTTGCCAGTTCTCGGCTGATTGCAAGCCCAAGGCCCGTGCCGCCATACTTGCGGCTGGTGCCGGCGTCGGCTTGCTGGAACGCTTCGAAGATCAGCTTCTGCTTGTCGAGCGGGATGCCGATGCCGGTATCCGACACTTCGAAAGCAATCACCGCCGGCGCGTGCGACAGGATCGGATGCTCGGTACTCCAGCCGCCGACCGCGGCCGACACGCTCAAACGCACGCCGCCGTCAGCGGTGAACTTGAAGGCGTTGGAGAGCAGGTTCTTCAGCACCTGCTGCAGGCGCTTGGAGTCGGTGACAATGCTGCGCCCGAGATTGGGGTCGACCTCTATGTTGAATGAGAGCTGACGGTTATCCGCCTCATGCCGGAACGGACGCCCGACCGTTTCGAGCAGGTTCGCCGTCAGGATTTCCTCCGCTTCGACCGTGACGGTGCCGGACTCGATCTTGGAAAGGTCGAGGATGTCGCTGATGAGATTGAGCAGGTCGGTGCCCGCGCCGTGAATGGTGCGCGCGAACTCCACTTGCTTGCCCGTCAGGTTGCCGTCCGGGTTCTCGGTCAGCTGTTGGCCGAGAATCAGGATGCTGTTGAGCGGCGTGCGTAGCTCGTGGCTCATATTGGCGAGGAATTCGGACTTGTACTTCGAGGTGAGTGCAAGCTCGCTCGCCTTTTCCTCAAGCGCGCGGCGGGCCTGCTCGATTTCCTGGTTCTTGCGCTCCACCTCGACGTTGCGCTCGGCGAGCTGCTGCGCCTTCTGCTCAAGCTGGTCGTTGGTTTGCTGCAATTCTCTCTGCTGCGTCTGCAATTCCGTGGCGAGCTGCTGCGACTGCTTCAGCAGACCCTCGGTCTGCATCGTGGCTTCGATCGAGTTGAGCACGATACCGATGGAGTCGGTAAGCTGCTCGAGGAAGGTCATCTGCGAATTAGTGAAGGATGTGATCGAGGAGAGCTCGATCACCGCCTTGACCTGACCTTCGAACAGGACCGGCAGCACCACGAGATTCCTCGGCAGCACGCGCATCAGCGCGGAGCTGACGGGCGCCGAGTCGGCGGGAATGTCCGACACCAGCAGGCGGCGCTTGTCCATGGCGCATTGCCCGACCAGCCCTTCGCCGATCTGAACCAGGGGCGGATGCGGGTAGGTGGCGTCGCCGGCATAGGACGACAGCAGGCGGAGCTGCGGATTCTCTTCATTCTCGATCCGATAGATCACGCTCATATGCGCGTTTACCAGCGGAGCCAGTTCGGTGAGCAGCAGGCGGCCTACCGTGGAAAGGTCGCGCTGGCCCTGCAGCATGTTGGTGAAGCGGGCGAGGTTTGTCTTCAGCCAGTCCTGCTCGGTGTTGAGCTCCGTCGTCAGACGGAGATTGCCGATCATGGTGTTGATGTTGTCCTTCAGCTCGGCGACTTCGCCGCGGGCGTCGACCTGGATCGACCGCGTCAGGTCGCCCTTGGTCACGGCGGTGGCGACCTCGGCGATGGCGCGTACCTGGGAGGTCAGGTTGGCGGCAAGCAGGTTGACGTTGCCGGTGAGGTCCTTCCAGGTGCCGGCGGCGCCAGGCACGTTGGCCTGGCCGCCGAGACGGCCCTCGACGCCGACTTCGCGCGCGACGCTGGTGACCTGATCGGCAAAGGTCGCGAGCGTCTCGGTCATGTTGTTGATGGTGTCGGCGAGCGCTGCGACCTCGCCCTTCGATTTCACGGTCAGCTGCTGCTTGAGGTCGCCGTCGGCGACCGCGGTCACGACCTTGACGATGCCGCGCACCTGTTCGGTCAGGTTGGCCGCCATGAAGTTCACGGTATCGGTGAGGTCCTTCCACGTGCCGGCAACACCGGGCACCTGGGCCTGGCCGCCGAGCTTGCCCTCGGTGCCGACTTCGCGCGCCACGCGCGTCACTTCGCCGGCGAAGGCGTTGAGCTGGTCCACCATGGTGTTGATGGTGTTTTTAAGCTCGAGGATTTCGCCCTTCACGTCCACGGTGATCTTGCGCGACAGGTCGCCGCGCGCCACGGCGGTGGTGACCTCGGCGATATTGCGAACCTGCGTGGTCAGGTTCGCAGCCAGCAGGTTGACGTTGTCGGTGAGATCCTTCCAGGTGCCGCCGACGCCGGGCACCACGGCCTGACCGCCGAGCCGGCCTTCGGTGCCGACTTCGCGCGCCACACGCGTCACTTCGGCGGCGAAGGAGCGCAGTTGCTCCACCATCGTATTCAGGGTGTCCTTGAGCAGCAGGATTTCGCCGCGCACGTCCACGGTGATCTTCTTCGACAGGTCGCCGCCGGCGATCGCGGTTGCGACTTCGGCGATGTTGCGGACCTGCGCCGTGAGATTCGACGCCATGAAGTTGACGTTGTCGGTCAGGTCTTTCCACGTGCCGGCCACTTCCGGCACTTCGGCCTGGCCGCCAAGCTTGCCTTCGGTGCCGACCTCGCGGGCGACGCGCGTCACTTCCGAGGCGAAGGCGTTGAGCTGGTCCACCATGGTGTTGATGGTGTTTTTCAGCTCGAGGATTTCGCCCTTCACGTCCACGGTGATCTTGCGCGACAGGTCGCCGCGCGCAACGGCGGTGGTGACTTCGGCGATGTTGCGGACCTGCGCCGTGAGGTTGCCCGCCATGAAGTTGACGGAGTCGGTGAGGTCTTTCCAGGTGCCGGCGACGCCGGGCACCATCGCCTGGCCCCCGAGCTTGCCTTCGGTGCCGACTTCGCGCGCCACGCGCGTGACTTCGCCCGCGAAGGCGTTGAGCTGGTCCACCATGGTGTTGATTGTGTTCTTCAGCTCGAGAATTTCGCCGCGTACATCCACGGTGATCTTCTTGGACAAGTCGCCGTTGGCGACCGCGGTCGTCACTTCCGCGATGTTGCGGACCTGCGCGGTGAGGTTCGACGTTATCGAGTTGACGGAGTCGGTGAGGTCCTTCCAGGTGCCGGCCGCACCGGACACCTGAGCTTGGCCGCCGAGCCGCCCTTCAGTGCCGACCTCGCGGGCCACGCGCGTCACTTCACCGGCGAAGGCATTGAGCTGGTCGACCATGGTGTTGAGCGTTTCCTTCAGCTGCAGGATTTCGCCCGACACGTTCACGGTGATTTTCTTGGACAAGTCGCCGCCGGCGATCGCGGTTGCGACGTCGGCGATGTTGCGGACCTGCGCCGTCAGGTTCGAGGCCATCAAGTTGACGTTGTCGGTGAGGTCCTTCCAGGTGCCGGCCACGCCGGACACCTGGGCCTGTCCGCCGAGCTTGCCTTCGGTGCCTACCTCGCGCGCCACACGGGTCACTTCCGAAGCAAAGGCGTTGAGCTGGTCCACCATGGTATTGATGGTGTCTTTCAGCTCCAGGATTTCGCCGCGCACGTCCACGGTGATTTTGCGAGAGAGGTCGCCGCGCGCCACCGCGGTGGTGACGTTGGCGATGTTGCGGACCTGTGCGGTCAGATTGCCGCACATGGCGTTCACGGAGTCGGTGAGGTCTTTCCAGGTGCCGGCGACACCGGGCACGATGGCCTGGCCGCCCAGCTTGCCGTCGGTGCCGACCTCACGCGCGACGCGCGTCACTTCGGAAGCGAAGGAGCGCAGCTGGTCAACCATGGTGTTGATGGCTTCCTTGAGCTGCAGGATCTCGCCGCGGACGTCGACCGTGATCTTCTTCGAGAGGTCGCCGTTGGCGACCGCAATCGTCACCTCGGCGATGTTACGGACCTGGCCGGTGAGGTTGTTGGCCATCGAGTTGACGCTCTCGGTCAGATCCTTCCAGACGCCCGTTACTTCCGGTACCTGGGCCTGTCCGCCCAGCTTGCCTTCGGTGCCGACTTCGCGCGCCACGCGGGTCACTTCCGAGGTGAACACGGAAAGCTGCTTGATCATCGTGTTGACGATGGTGGCCGACTGCAGGAATTCGCCGCCGAGTGGGCGGCCGTCGACGTCGAGCTTCACGGTCTGCAGCAGGTTGCCTTGCGCCACGGCGGCAACCGCGCGGGTCACCTCGCGGGTCGGCCAGAGCAGGTCGTCGATCAGCGTATTGACGGAGCTTTCCATGTCCGCCCACGAGCCGCTGGCGTCGAATCGGACGCGCTGGCGGGTCTTTCCCTCGCGGCCCACGACTTGCCCGACGCGCTCGAGCTGCTGGGCCATCCGCTGGTTGGCGGCCGCGATCTCATTGAAGGTGTCGGCGATCTTGCCTTCGATGCCGAGATGATCGCCCGTCAGGCGGACCGAGAAGTCGCCGGCGCGCATCGCCTGCAGCGCCTGGAGCAGATCTTCCAGCGAGTGCGGCTTTCCGTCGTCTGTCGATTTGCCCTTGGAGACCCGGCGAAGCGCAGAGGTGGCCCCGGGTGAAAGATCGCTCATGCTATCTCCTTGAAGCGGAATACGCGCGCCGTCGGCTGAAATGCGACTCCGCCCCATAAAACTTGCTGTTCCCTACGCGATCAACACGGAACAGCAGCGATGCAGCAAAATCAAAACTTGGAACCCCAGCCAACGCCTTAAACGCGCGACCGCGCCTTCGGTTCCATCCCGCTCTCAAAATAGGCTGGGGAGCTACGGTTTTGCGGGTTCCTGACGCCTGATGGACCCGGCAAACAAAAACGCCCCGGCGAGCCGGGGCGTTGTCTGATTCGGGAAGGGAGGTTTACGAACCCTTAGGGTTGATCTCGGCGTAGTTGCCCTTGGCGTCCCACTTGTAGACGACGTAGTCGATCACCTTGATGTCGCCTTTGGCGTCGAAGCTGAGCTTGCCGAGCACGGTGTCCCACTCGCCGGCCTTGATGGTGTCCATGACCTTCTTCGGGTCGGTGGTCTTTGCCTTGGCTGCCGCTTGCGCCCACACCTGCATCGCGGCGTAGGTGTAGAGGGTGTAGCCCTCGGGATCGATGCCCTTGGCCTTGAACTTCTCGACGATCGCCTTGGCGGTCGGCTTGTTGCGCGGATCGGGTCCGAAGGTGAACAGCGTGCCTTCGGCGGCCGGGCCGGTGATGGATGCGAACTCCTTGTCGTTCATGGCATCGCCCGCCATCAGGATCGTCTTGAGGCCCTGGTCGCGCATCTGGCGCAGGATCAGGCCGGCTTCCTGGTGGTAGCCGCCGACGAAGACCAGATCGATGTTGTCGCGCTTCAGACGCGACACGATCGAGTTAAAGTCCTTGTCGCCCTTGTTGTAGGATTCGAACATCTTTTCCTGCACGCCCGCCTTGTTGAGCGCCTTCTTGGTCTCGTCGGCCAGACCCTTGCCGTAAGTGGTCTTGTCGTTGAGGATGGCGATGTTCTTGCCCTTGAAGTTCTTGACGATGTAGTCGGCGGCGACGAGGCCCTGCTGATCGTCACGGCCGCAGACGCGCGCCACGTTCCACAGCTTGCGCTCGGTGAAGACGGGATTGGTCGAGGCCGGCGTGATCTGCAGCACGTTGCCCTCGGCATAGGCTTCGGACGCCGGGATCGATGACGACGAGCAGAAGTGACCGGCGACAAAGGGGATCTTGGAGCCGGCAAATTTCTCGGCGACCGAGCGCGCTTGCTTGGGATCGCAGGCATCGTCTCCGACCTGCAGCGCAAGCTTCTTGCCGAGCACGCCGCCGGCGGCGTTGATGTCGGCCACCGCCATTTCGGCGCCATTCTTCATCTGCCGGCCGAATGCCGATTCGCTGCCTGTCATCGGGCCAGCGACGGCGATGTTGATGTCCTGGGCAAAAGCGCTTGCCGACAGCGCAAGCGACGCGCCCAATGCCAGGCCGATGAGTTTCAGTGATTTCATGGATGGTCCTCGCGGTGATCGCTGCTTTGGCGACCCGGCCCTCCGCCGGATCGGTAGATCGGCATATTGTCGGCTGATTTTGCCGTGAAGTCATCGGCAATTTTCGGGCAAACCGGCTATCCCTTCGCCGCATCTTGCCGCAGCCGGCGGGCCTAACCCCGGCGGCCGCCTTCCAGATAGGCGGCGCGGATTTCCGGCCGCTGCAACAACTCGCTGCCGGTTCCGGATAGCGTAATCAGGCCGTTGACCATGACGTAGCCACGATGGGCTAGTTTCAGGGCGTGGTTGGCGTTCTGCTCGACGATCAGCACGGTCAGGCCGTCCTGCCGGTTCAGCGTGCGGATGGCGTCGAAAATCTGCCGGGCGATCAGTGGTGCCAGCCCGAGCGAGGGCTCGTCCAGCATCAACAGGCGGGGGCGGCTCATCAGCGCGCGCCCGATCGCCAGCATCTGTTGCTCGCCACCGGACAACGTTCCGCCGCGCTGCGTCATGCGTTCCTTCAGGCGCGGGAACAGGGCGAAGATGCGTTCCAGCCCGGCCGCGCGGTCGGCCTCGCTGGACTCGGCGGCGTCGGCCCCCATCTGCAGGTTTTCCGCAACGCTCATCCGCGGGAAAATGCGCCGGCCCTCCGGCGATTGCGCGATGCGCATCCGCGCGATCTCGTGGGTAGGCACATCAGTGATGTCATGGCCGTCAAATTCGATCCGACCTTGCTTGGCGCGGGGCCGGCCGAAGATCGTCATCATCAGCGTCGACTTGCCTGCGCCATTGGCTCCGATCAGGGCGACGATCTCGCCGGCATTGATCTCGAGATCGACGCCCTTGAGCGCCTCGATCTTGCCATAGGCAGCGCGAAGGCCGCGCACGGCGAGCAGGGGCGAGGCGGCGGCCGCGCTCACGAGCCGCTCTCCATCACGGTGATGGCTTCCTGCTCGTCGGCGCCGAGATAGGCGGCGATCACCTTGGGATCGTCGCGGACATGCTGCGGCGTGCCCTCGGCGATCTTGACGCCGTAGTCCATGACCACGACGTGGTCGGAGATCTCCATCACCACCGACATGTCGTGCTCGATCAGCAGGATCGAGGTGCCGTGCTCGCCGCGGATCGACAGCAGCAGCTCGCTCAGGGCGCCGCTCTCGCGGGCGTTGAGCCCGGCGGCGGGCTCGTCAAGGCAGAGCAGCGCCGGCTCGGTGCACATCGCGCGCGCGATTTCGAGCCGGCGCTGGTCGCCATACGGCAGATTGCCTGCGGCTTCGTCGGCGCGTTCGAGCAGGCCGACGCGCTTCAGCCACAGCGTTGAAAGATCGATCGCGCGTTGTTCCGCCTCACGCCAGGACGGCGCGCCGATCAGCCCGAGGAAGGTGAGGCCGGAGGCGCGCATCAGCGCGTTGTGCTGCGCCACCATCAGATTCTCCAGCGCCGTCATGCCGGGGAAGAGGCGAATGTTCTGGAAGGTGCGCGCGACTTTCGCCTGCTTGGAAATGCGGAAGTCGTTGAGCCGCTCCAGCGCGAACGCCGCGCCGTCGTCATGGGTGAGGCGGATCGCGCCGGAGGTCGGCTTGTAGAAGCCGGTGATGCAGTTGAACACGGTGGTCTTGCCGGCACCGTTCGGCCCGATCAGCGCAGTGATCCTGCGCCGTTCGGCAGCGAAGGACAGCTCGTTGACCGCGACGATGCCGCCAAAGCGCATCGACAGGCGATCGACGGTGAGGATCTTTTCGCTCATCCGTGGCCCTCCTTGACGAGGTCGGAGGAGATCGTCTGGTTCTTCTCGAGAAACACGGTCGGCGCGCGATGGCCGATCAGCCCGCGCGGCCGCCAGATCATCAGGAGCACCATGGCAAAGCCGAACACCAGCATGCGGTACTGGTCGAGGCCGCGGAACAGCTCGAATCCGCCGATCATGGCGACCGCAGCCAGTACCACGCCGAGCTGCGAACCCATGCCGCCGAGCACGACGATGGCGAGCACCAGCGCCGATTCCTGGAAGGTGAAGGATTCCGGGCTGATGAAGCCCTGCCGCGTCGCGAAGAACGCGCCGGCAAAGCCGCCGAACATCGCACCGGTAGCAAAAGCCGTGAGTTTTGTCGCGGTAATGTTGATGCCGAGCGCTCGGCAGGCGACTTCATCCTCGCGCAGCGCTTCCCAGGCGCGGCCGATCGGCAGGCGCCGCAGGCGGATGGTCACCCAGTTGGTGAGCAGCGCCAGCGCCAGGATGATATAGAACAGGAATACGATGCGGTGCGTCGGCGAGAACTCGATGCCGAGTTTTGCCGCGAGCCCGTCATCGGCCGGGGTCAGCGGGATTCCGAAGAAGGTCGGCCGCGGAATGCCGGTGACGCCGTTCGGACCACCGGTCAGACTCTGCCAGTTGATGAGGACGAGGCGGATGATCTCGCCGAACGCGAGCGTGACGATGGCGAGATAGTCGCCGCGCAGCCGCAGCACCGGAAAGCCGAGCAGCACGCCCCACAAGGCGGCAAGGAGGCCGGAGACCGGCAGCAAGACCCAAAATGCCCAATTGCCGAGTTGCAGGAAGTCGACGGAGATAAACGGAGCCTCCGCAATGAACGTCGGGTACGGAATTCCGGATTGCGCCAGCAGCGCGTAGGAATAGGCGCCGACCGCGTAAAACGCGACATAGCCGAGGTCGAGCAGGCCGGCGAGGCCGACCACGACGTTCAGCCCCCATCCCAGCATCACATAGGTGAGCACGAGAATGGAGAGGTCGAGGATATAGCGCTGGTCGTAGAAAATGACGGGGACAAGGAAGGCGAACAGCAGCATCGCCGGCGCCAGCCAGCGTCCGGCAAAGTCCATCAGATTCCGCAGCCATGCCGGCACGAGCCTCTCGGCGCCGACCGGTCCGATCCATTGCCGCAACAGTTCGATGATGATGCTGCCGCCGAACACGATGGCGACGATGGAGGCGAGTTCGCCAAATCGCGTCCAGTAGATCAGGTTCCCTTCCGGCCCCGCCTCGGTGCGCACGCCGATCATGAGCGAGAACAGCAGGAGCGCCACCAAGGCACTGATCGCGGCCTTCTTCAGGATGAAGGCGGCTCCGGAGGTGCGTGCGGTGTGCGAGGGGGCGGGCAGAGGTGCGCTCACGCGGGCGTCCGTCAGACTTTTTCGACTTCGGGCCGGCCGAGCAGGCCGGTCGGAAGGAAGATCAGCACCACGATCAGGATCGAGAACGCGGCGACATCCTTGTACTCGACCGAGAAATAGGCCGACCAGAACGTTTCGATCAGGCCGATCAGGAGTCCGCCGAGCATGGCGCCGGGCAGCGAGCCGATGCCGCCGAGCACTGCGGCGGTGAAGGCCTTGATGCCCGCGACGAACCCCATGAAGAAATCCACCAGGCCGTAATAGAGCAGGTACATCATGCCGGCGACGGCCGCGAGCGCGGCTCCAATCACGAACGTGAAGGAGATAGTGCGGTCGACGTCGACGCCGAGCAGCGCCGCCATCGTCTGGTCCTGCTCGCAGGCGCGCATGTCGCGGCCGAGGCGGGTGCGCGACACCAGCCAGGTGAACAGCGCGAGCAGCACCACTGTCGTGGCGACCACGATGATCTGGATATTGGAAAGCTGCACGTTGAAGCCGGAAGCTCCTTCATGCAGCGTGTAGCCGCCGGTGATAATCGGCGGCACCGGCTTGACGCGCGCCCCTTGGGCGACCTGCGAGAAGTTCGAGAGGACAAAGGACATGCCGATGGCGGAAAGCATCGGCGCGAGGCGGAAGGAATGCCGCAGCGGTCGGTAGGCGATGCGCTCCACCGTCCAGCCGTAGAGCGCCGTGATCGCCATCGAAACCAGCAGCACGACCAGCAGGATTACCGGCACGGCGGTCAGGCCAAACGACACCAGCAGCAGGAATGTGATCAGCGCGATGAAGCCGCCGATCATGAAGATATCGCCATGGGCGAAGTTGATCATGCCGACGATGCCATAGACCATGGTGTAGCCAATGGCGATCAGGCCGTAGATCGAGCCGAGTACAAGGCCGTTGATCAGTTGTTGGGCGAAATAGTCCATGCGCTGCCGCTTGGCGCCTACCCGATTCCGATTTGATCAGAATTGGCTAGACCCTGTTTTGTTTGACGCGTTTTCTTCACGCGAACCGGTCCCCACTTCGCTTGAAAACGCTACAGAGAAGCTATGCGACGAGGCCCCCGGGCAGCCTTGATCGACGCGTCATCTCATTCTCTAACAGGTGGGAACCGGGGGCGGCAACAGCGCCCCCTGCGGCTTAAACGGCTTGTGCATAGGTACTTTCGGGCGGGTTCCCCCGCCATGATCCCGTCAGACGGTTGCCGCGGATGCGATCGCGCAGGAACTCCGGTGTTCCCGCAACCAATGTCGCCAGGGTTTGTTGTCAGAGACTCAGGACTAAACAAAGGAGTTCCGGAATGACCAATCCGAACCAGAACCCAGGTCAGCAGAACCAGAGTCCGGGTCAGAAGCCCGGTCAGCAGGGCGGTGGTGGACAGAAGCCAGGCCAGCAGCAGCAGGGCGGCCAGAAGCCCGGCCAGCAGCAGGATCCGGGCCGTCAGGGCCAGATGCCCAACGAGGGCCGCTAGTAGCGGATTGCGTGCTCAGAAGAGGGCCTCGCCGAAGGGCGGGGCCTTCTTCTTGCGCAGGCCTAAGACGGTGTCCGCCGCCGGATTAAGGTAAACAAAGGGTTTAAATTGCCGTTCGCAGTTTAAGGGCGTTACGTCCCTTCCAAACCGCCGCCCTCGTCCGGGCGAAGCGGAAATGAACGGGAAGCGACATGTCAAGCTGGCGGATCGGTTCAATCAACGGCGCGCTGCTCGCGGCCTATTTCATCCCCGTCTGGGGCATGGTCGCCTACAACATCATGTTCGCGCCGGTGCACGCGCTCTACGAGCAGCCAAACATCTCGGCTGCGCTGTTCGCCAGCGATCACCTGAACGTCGCCGGCATGAATCTGGTCCGCGTTGCCTGGCTGCTCGCACTCGGCCGCTTTGCAGTGATTGCATTCCTTGCGGCGTTTCTCGTCATGCTGTGCTGGCCGTCCACCCGCAAGAACGGCGCGTGCGACGAGGCGCTCGGAATTGCGCTCGGCATCGGCAGCCTGATCAGCTTCGCCTGCATGCTAATGGCCTCCCAGGTCGGCGAGGGCGCTGCGCTGCGGCTGCACGCCACCGAACTGCTGCTGATGCTCGGCACCGCGATTGTGCTGGTGATGGAGGAGAGGCCGGTGAAGAAGACGGTGGCGACGACACGCGTTGCCGCTCTTGGCGGAGCCGCAGCTCGCGGATAATCGATAAGGCTGACGTCTCCCTCGTCATTGCTGCACAGCAATGACGGCGAATAATCAGCGCTGTGTGAGGAAGCCCACCACCGCGTCGGTGAAGGCGTGCGGTTGCTCGACATTTGAAATATGCGCGGCGTCCAGAATGGTCATGCTGGCGCCGGGAATCCGGCTGCGCATGAATTCGCCGGCGGCAACCGTGGCGCCCATATCGTGGCGTCCGGCAATGACCAATGTCGGGCTCTTGATCTTTGGCAGCAGCTCGCGCTGGTCGAGCGTGCTCAGCGCTTCGCAGCAGGCGAGGTAGCCCTTCACAGGTGTTGCCAGCAGCATCGCCTTCAGGGTGGCGGCGGCCTGTGGCGCGCGCTCGCGGAAATCCGCGGTCAGCCAGCCGGCAATCACGGTATCGGCGATCGCGGCCAGCCCGCCTTCGCTCACCGCCTTGATGCGGTTGTGCCAATTGGTGGGATCGGGAAAGTGGCAGGTAGTGTTGGCAAGGATGATCTTGCCCATCCGCTGCGGTGCATTCGCGCCCAGCCATTGTCCGACCATGCCGCCCATCGACAGGCCGCACCAATGTGTCTTCTCGATATTGAGATCGTCGAGAATGGTCAGCACGTCCTTGCCGAACCGTTCGATGGAGTAGGGACCGTCCGGCACCTGCGACTTGCCATGGCCGCGCCGGTCGTAGCGAATCACGCGAAACAGCTGGGTGAGCACCTTCATCTGCGGCTCCCACATCTGCAGGGTGCAGCCCAGCGAGTTCGACAGCATCAGCGTCGGCCCACCGTCGCGTCCTTCCACGGACACGTTGAGCAGGCAGCCGTCGGCGTCGATCATGGGCATGGTGGTATCCTCGTCATGCAGTCGTCCCGGGCAATGACATTGCTGTGGATTCGGCGCAAGCATGCGACATCCGCGCGCATCGCGCCATCCCGGCCGGCCGCCGGCCGTCAATAGGAATCACGAAGGTTTGTTGCGCTTGCGAATTTGCTGAGAGCGAACACCATGCCCCGGTGGGGTCTTTCCTTTGATGCGCCCGTGCTCTACTTGGGGAGGAGTAATCGACGCTACCCAGGAGGCCTCCATGGCGATGACGATGACCGGCGAAGTCCAGCTTCCGGCGACGCGCCAAGCAGTGTGGGACAAGCTCAACGACCCCGAGGTGCTGAAGGCCTGCATCCCCGGCTGCGAAGAGCTGGAGAAGACCGACGAGCACGGCTTTCGCGCCGTTGCCAAAATGAAGGTCGGCCCGGTCTCGGCGCGCTTCAAGGGAAAGGTCACCTTGAGCGATCTCGACCCGCCCAACGGCTACAAGATATCGGGCGAGGGCGAGGGTGGCGTCGCCGGCTTTGCCAAGGGCGGTGCCACGGTGTCGCTCGCAGAAAAGGATGGCGGCACGCTGCTCAGTTACAATGTCGAAGCCCAGATCGGCGGCAAGCTGGCGCAGCTCGGCCAGCGCCTGATCAACGGCGCCGCCAAGAAGCTGGCCGATGAATTCTTCGCCAATTTCGCCAAGGCGGTGCAGGGCTAGCCCGGCCTGGCGGCTACCAAAGTCATACCAAGCCATGTCCCAGATGGGTGGCTCGAAAGGTTGCCCATTGACGGACTGGCCCATATTATCCGCCCCGAAATGCCCTGAACCGCCTGTTTTGCCGCGCTGCGGCAAGACAGATTAGAGAGTACTGATGGCCAAAATTTCCCTGATCGTGAACGGCAATCCCGTCAACGCCAATGTCGACCCTCGCACTTTGCTGGTGCAGTTCCTGCGCGAGAATCTGCGGCTGACCGGCACCCATGTCGGCTGCGACACTTCGCAGTGCGGCGCCTGCGTCGTGCATCTCGACGGCAAGGCGGTAAAGTCCTGCACGACGCTCGCGGTGATGGCCGACGGCCACGAGGTCAAGACCATCGAGGGGCTGGCGCCGGATGGCGCGCCGCTGCATCCGATGCAGGAAGCCTTCCGCGAGCATCACGGCCTGCAGTGCGGTTTCTGCACGCCGGGCATGATCATGACCGCGGTGGATCTGGTCCATCGCAAGGGGCACGACCTCTCCGACCAGGTCATCCGCGAGGAACTGGAAGGCAATCTCTGCCGTTGCACCGGCTACCAGAACATCGTCGTGTCGATCGCCGCGGGCGCCAAGGCGATGGCTAAATCGGACCTCGCCTAAGTTTTCATCGCGACCGCGACCGGGAAATTCCTCATGTACGAATTCAAATATCACCGTCCCGCGACCGTTCGTCAGGCCGCAAACCTGCTGGCCAAGAACGAGGACGCCAAGGTCATCGCCGGCGGTCACACGCTGGTGCCCGTCATGAAGCAGCGCCTGGCGAGCCCGCCGCATCTGGTCGATATCTCTCATGTCGAGGGGCTTGATGCGATCGAGATGAAGGGCCGCTCGCTCGTGATCGGCGCGACCGCCAGGCATGCGGACGTCGCAGGCTCAGCGACGGTGCGCGAGGCGATCCCCGCGCTGGCAGAGCTTGCAGGCCATATCGGCGATCCCGCCGTACGTCACCGCGGAACCATCGGCGGTTCGCTCGCCAACAACGATCCGACCGCGGATTATCCCGCCGCCGTGATGGCGCTCGATGCCACCATCGTCACCAACAAGCGGCGCCTGAAGGCGGAGGAGTTCTTCCAGGGCTTGTTCACCACGGCGCTCGAGCCCGACGAGATCATTACCAGAGTGATGTTCCCGTTGCCCAAGAAGGCCGCCTACGTCAAATTCGCCAACCAGGCCTCGCGCTATGCGCTGGTCGGCGTGTTCGCGGCCAAGCGTCCCTCAGACGTACGCGTTGCCGTCACGGGCGCGGGCTCCAACGGCGTGTTCCGTCTGACCGCGTTCGAGGAAGCTCTGAAGAAGCGCTTCTCGCACAAGGTGCTCGATGGGCTGACCGTGTCCGCGGAAGGCCTGAACAGCGACCTGCATGGCAGCGCCGAATATCGCGCGCATCTGATCGGCGTGCTGGCGCGCCGGGCGGTGCAGGCGGCAACCGACCGCGAGTGACGACGACGTTCCTTGTTCTGAGAGTGGCGGTCCCATGAGTGCATCGGCGCTTCCCAAATCCGTCGATGCGATGCTGGAGCTTCTGACATCGCGCGGCTATTTCGCGGAGCGGTCGCTGGCGACGGTGGCCTATCTCTCGCTGCGTATGGGCCGACCGCTATTCCTGGAAGGTGAGGCCGGCGTCGGCAAGACCGAGATCGCAAAGGTGCTGGCGGCTGCGCTTGGCCGCAATCTGATCCGCCTGCAATGCTACGAAGGCCTCGACGTCTCCTCGGCGGTCTATGAGTGGAACAGTGCCGCGCAGATGATCGCGATTCGCTTGTCGGAAGCTGCGGGCGAGACCGACCGCGATCAATTGTCGTCGGACATCTTTGCCGAGCGTTACCTGATCAAGCGGCCGCTATTGCAGGCGCTGGAGCCTGATGTCGCCGGCAGCCCGGTGCTGCTGATCGACGAACTCGACCGCGCCGACGAGGCCTTCGAGGCCTATCTTCTCGAAATCCTCTCCGACTTCCAGGTGACCATCCCCGAATTCGGCACGGTGAAGGCGCCGCAGCCGCCGATCGTCGTCATCACCTCCAACCGCACCCGCGAGATCCACGACGCGCTGAAGCGCCGCTGTCTCTATCACTGGGTCGATTACCCCTCCGCCGAGCGCGAGCTTGCGATCATCAAGAGCCGCGTGCCCGGCATCTCCGCAAAACTGTCGCAGCAGGTGGTGCGCTTCGTGCAGGCCTTGCGCGACCAGGATTTCTACAAGTCGCCGGGCGTTGCCGAGACCATCGACTGGGCCACGGCGCTGACCGAGCTCGATGCCCGCTCGCTGACTCCGCAAGTGGTCGGCGATACGCTGGGCGCGCTCCTGAAGTACCAGGACGACATCGCGCGCATGCAGGGCGAGGGCTTGCAGAAGGTTTTGAAGGAAACGACGAGCGAGAATTGACGCGCCTCGCGTCATTCCGGGGCGCGCAACGCGCGAACCCGGAACCCAGAGATTGCGGCGCGAGATTCCGGGTTCGATGCTTCGCATCGCCCCGGAATGACGGAAGTGGATAGTCCGATGGCGACGATCGACCACCTCAATCCGCCTACCGGCAACATGGCCGACAATGTCGTCGGCTTTGCGCGCGCTTTGCGCGCGGCCGGCCTGCCGGTCGGGCCGGGCTCGGTGATCGACGCCATGAACGCGCTGCAGGTGATCGACATCGGCAACCGCGCCGATGTCTACACCACGCTGGAATCGATCTTCGTCAAGCGCCACGAGCATGCGCTGATCTTTGCGCAGGCGTTCGAGTTGTTCTTCCGCGCCGCCGAGGACTGGAAGCACATGCTGGATTCGGTGCCGCTGCCGGATCATGCCAAGAAGAAGCCGCCGCCGGCCTCGCGCCGCGTGCAGGAGGCGATGTCCCAGCCGGCGATGCGCGAGGAGAGACCGCAGGCGCAGGAACAGGAATTGCGGCTTTCCGTCTCGGACAAGGAGATCTTGCAGAAGAAGGACTTTGCGCAGATGAGCGCGGCCGAGATCGCGCAGGTGATCCGCGCCATCGCCAGGATGAAGCTGCCGCAGGCCGAGCTCGTCACCCGCCGCCACCAGCCGGACCCGCGCGGCCTGCGTCTCGACATGCGCCGCACCATCCGTCGCAGCCTGCGCACCTCGGGCGAGATCATCGATATCCGCAAGCTCGGACGTATCGAGAAGCCTGCGCCGATCGTGGCGCTGCTCGACATCTCCGGCTCGATGAGCGAGTACACGCGGCTGTTTCTGCATTTCCTCCACGCCATCACCGACGCCCGCAAGCGCGTCTCCGTGTTTCTGTTCGGCACGCGGCTGACCAATGTGACGCGGGCGTTGCGCGCCAAGGACCCGGACGAGGCGCTGGCGAGCTGCTCGCAGTCCGTGCAGGACTGGGCCGGCGGCACCCGCATCGCCACCTCCCTGCATACCTTCAACAAGCTGTGGGCGCGCCGCGTGCTGGGGCAGGGCGCCATCGTGCTTCTGATCTCCGACGGGCTGGAGCGTGAGGCCGACGACAAGCTCGCCTTCGAAATGGACCGGCTGCACCGCTCCTGCCGCCGGCTGATCTGGCTAAACCCGCTGCTTCGCTACAGCGGCTTCGAAGCCAAGGCGCAGGGCATCAAAATGATGCTGCCGCACGTTGACGAATTCCGCCCGGTGCATAACTTGAGTTCGATCGAAGGGCTGGTCGAGGCGCTTTCGGCGCCGCCTCCGCCGCACCACCGCAGCCTGATCCGCTCCGTAGCCTGAACGAGGCCCGCCATGCTCAACCGCGACGAAGACATCCTGAAAGCCGCCGAGGACTGGCAGAAGGCCGGCCATGGCGTCGCGCTCGCCACCGTGGTCGAGACCTGGGGCTCGGCGCCGCGTCCGGCAGGCTCGAGCCTCGTCATCAATGACGACGGCACCTTTCTGGGGTCAGTGTCCGGCGGCTGCGTCGAAGGCGCGGTCGTTACCGAGGCGCTCGACGTGATTGCCAGCGGCAAGCCCAAGATGCTGGAATTCGGCGTCGCCGACGAGACTGCCTGGAATGTCGGCCTGTCCTGCGGCGGCACCATCCGCGTCTTTGTCGAGAAGGTCGGGTAGCCGTGAAGATCGAGATCCTTAAGGAATTGAACGCCGAGCGCGCCGCGCGCCGCCCGGTCATCGTTGTCACCGATACCGCTGAAGGCGAGCAGCGCCTTGTGAAGGCAAAGGACATCGCCGCCGATCCGCTCCGCGCCGAGCTTTCCAAGCAATTGCGCATGGGCAAGAGCGGCAATGTCGAGGTCGCCGGCAAGAAGCTGTTCCTGAACGTCTATGCGCCGACCGCGAAGCTCGTGATCGTCGGCGCGGTCCATATCAGCCAGGCCCTGGCGCCGCTGGCGCGCTCACTTGACTATGACGTTACCGTGGTCGATCCGCGCACGGCATTTGCGAGCCCGCAGCGTTTCCCCGACGTGCCGCTGGTCGCCGAATGGCCTGACGTCGCGCTGCCGCCGCTCAACATCGATCACTACACCGCCTTTGTGGCGGTGACGCATGACCCCAAGATCGACGATCCGGCGCTGCTGCATGCTTTTGCCAAGGATTGCTTCTATATCGGTGCGCTTGGTTCGCGGAAGACGCACGCCAAGCGCGCGGAGCGGCTGAGGGCGCAAGGCGCATCGGAAGCCGACATCGCGCGCATCCACGCGCCGATCGGCCTCGACATCGGCGCGGTATCGCCCTCGGAGATCGCGGTCGCCATCATGGCCGAGATCACCGCGCAGTTGCGCCTGCCGCCCAAGGAAAAAGAACAGGCGGCATGAAATTCGGCCCGGCCAGTCCCAGGGAGGCGATCGGCGGCGTGACCGTGCACACGCTGCGCCAGGGCGCGCTCGTGCTCAAGAAGGGCACCACCATTGGCGATGCTGAGGCCGAGGCGCTTGAAAAGGCCGGAGTGAAGGAGATCGTGGTCGTCCGGCTGGAGCAGGGCGATGTCTCTGAAGACGTCGCTGCCGCCAGCATCGCGCAGGCCGTGGCCGGCGATGGTATCAATGTGGAGCGCGCCTTCACCGGACGGTCCAATCTGTTCGCGGCGCGGGGCGGCGTGCTCGTGGTCGACCGCGTCGCGGTGGACCGGATCAACGGCGTCGATGAAGCGATCACGCTGGCGACATTGCCGGCCTTCAAGCCGGTCGTCGAAGGCGAGATGATCGCCACCGTGAAGCTGATCCCGTTCGGCGTCGAAAGAGGTCTGCGCGATGCCGCCGTTGCGGTGGCCGGCAAGGATACGCTGCGCGTTGCGCCCTACACCATCAAGAAGGTCGGAATAGTCTCGACCCAGCTGCCGGGCCTTTCGCCAAAGGTGATCGACAAGACGCTGCGCGTCACCGCCGAACGGCTGGCGCCGGCAGGCGCGTCCATCATTGCCGAGCGGCGTGTGCCGCATGATGAAAGGCTGCTGGCCGCATCGATCAAGGAATTGCTCGGCCTCGGCGCCGAGCTTGTGGTCGTGTTCGGCGCATCGGCGATCGCCGATCGCCGTGACGTCATTCCCGCGGCCATCACGGATATCGGCGGTGCGATCGTGCATTTCGGCATGCCCGTCGATCCCGGCAATCTCCTGTTGATCGGCAACGCCGGCGGCGTGCCGGTGCTGGGTGCGCCCGGCTGTGCGCGCTCGCCGGTCGAGAACGGCTTTGACTGGGTGCTGATGCGGCTCCTGGCAGGCCTCGAGGTGACGCGCGCCGATCTCACCGGCATGGGTGTGGGCGGCCTGTTGATGGAGATCGTCACACGCGGCCAGCCGCGCAGCGTTCCCGACACCGAGGGCAACCGCAACGTCTCTGCCATCGTGCTCGCCGCCGGCCGCTCGACGAGGATGGGCGGCCCGAACAAGCTGCTTGCCGAGCTCAACGGCAAGAAGCTGGTGCGGATCGTCGCCGAGCAGGCACTCGCCTCCAAGGCGGCGGAAGTGATCGTCGTCACCGGCCATCAGGCCGAACTGGTGGAGCAGGCGCTCGAGGGATTGAAGGTGAAGTTCGTCCGCAACCCCGACTTCGCGGGCGGGCTCGCCAGCTCGGTGAAGGCCGGAATTGCTGCGGTCTCCGACAAGGCGGATGGCGCCATCGTTTGTCTGGGCGACATGCCGCTGATCGACGCGCAATTGATCGACCGCCTGATCGATGCCTTCGCGCCGGACCGGGGTCATCTCATCACCGTGCCGGTCGCCGAAGGCCGGCGCGGCAATCCCGTGCTGTGGTCGCGCCGCTTCTTCAAGGAGCTGATGACGCTCGACGGCGATACCGGCGCGCGGCATTTGATCACCAAGCATGCCGAAGCGGTCAGCGAAGTGCCGGTCGAAGGCGACAGCGCTTTCCTTGACATCGACACGCCGCAGGGATTGGAAGCTGCGCGGCGCGGGTGACCGTGCGCAGGCAGTCATTTTCAATTTTCCGTTCACCAAGTGGAAACGACCCCACCCTAGATTCGCCCCGGAATTGCCCTGGGGGAGGGGATATTGATCGTTTCGACGGCGAAGGCGCAGCGGCGCGCGCTGCTTGTTCTCGCGCTGACGCTGCTGCTGGCCGCCTCGCGTCTCATCACCGAATCCTGGGCGGCTGGCGCGTTCGCGGTCGGCAAGTGCGGCGCTTATGGCCAAGCTTACGACTATCCCGCCGAGGACGCCGCGCGTATCGCTGCGCTCGAGCAATGCAAGGGTCAGTGTACGACCGTGACGATGAAGCGCGCCTGCGCGGCGCTGGCGATCGACATGACCAATCCGTGCGGGCCGCACGGCTATGCCGTGAAGCCGAAGATTTCCTCCTCGCTCAACGCCGCGACCCGCAAATGCTACGAATACGGCGGCAAGGAATGCGTCATCCGCGCCTGGGCCTGCGACGCCAGGGGCTGAGTTTGCTATCGTCATTCCGGGGCGATGCGAAGCATCGAACTCTGGTGCGCAATTGCGCACCTTAGAATCTCGAGATTCCGGGTTCGCTTCGCGCCCCGGAATAACGTCGGAGTTTTCATGCAATTCGATACCAAGATCGCGGTCGTGATCCGGGCGATTTGGAGGCGTGGCAAAAGCTCAACGTCGCGTCTTTCCTTGCCGGCGGCATCGCCGCGCAATTTCCCGAATGCGTCGGCGAGCCATATGAAGACGGCTCTAGCACCAAATACCTTTCGCTGATCGGTCAGCCGATCCTGATCTACGGCGCCGATCGCACGGCACTGTCGCGCGCGTTGGAACGGGCGCTCGCACGGAACGTCACGCCCGCGGTCTACACCGAGGACATGTTCAGGACCACGCATGACGCCGCCAACCGCGAGGCGGTGAGGGCGGTCGCCCGCGCCGACCTCAACCTGGTCGGGCTCGCCATGCGCGCCGAGCGCAAGGTGATCGACAAGATCGTCGACGGGCTGAAGTTTCACAGCTAGCCCTTCGCGCCCACCGGTTGCCTCAGTCCTGGGGAGCTTCGTGCCCGCTCGCACGAGCCTGGGAAGCCGAGGCGCCGACCTCCGGCAAGCATCATTGCCTGAAGACTGCTCACCTCGATGTGACATGCGATTGCTCGCTCTCCCTTGACTATGACTGACCAGTCAGTCATATTTTTAGCATGGCCAAAACACACAGCAAGACCCGAAGCCGTCCCACTCACCCCCGCGCCGCCAGCAGCGCGGCGGGCGCCAGCGACCCCAAGGTCGTTTCGGGGGAGTTGCCGCTGATCAAGCTCAACCGCGCCGAGCGCGCGGCGGAGCGGCGGCAGGCCATCATCGATGCGGCGATGGAGGAGTTCATCGCGCGCGGCTTTGCCGCCACGCGGCTCGACGACGTCGCCAAGAGGGCGGGCGTCGCCAAGGGCACGATCTACCTGCACTTCAAGGATAAGGAATCGATGTTCGAGGAATTGATCCGCACCGCGATTGTGCCGCTGGTCGGCCGCATGCAGGGACCGCCGCCGGCGGGCGGGTCGGTGCGCGACCTCATCGAAGCCTTTGCGCTCAACTTCATCAACGAGATCGTCAGCACGCGGCGCGGCGACATCGTGCGGCTGATCGTCGCCGAGGGCCCGCGCTTCCCGGCGATCGCCGACTTCTATTATCGCGAGGTGGTCTCGAAGGGGCTCGCCGGCATGCGCGCCATGATCGAACTCGGCATCGCGCGGGGCGAGATCAAGAATGCGAACCTCGCCAAATATCCGCAGATCATGGTGGCGCCTGCGATGATCGCGGTGATCTGGCAGAGCCTGTTCGCCAAACATGCGCCGCTCGACGCCATCGAGATGTTTCGCACTCATCTCGACCTGATCTTCGGCGAACGGAGGACTGCATGACCTCGTTGCTGACGACAAGGCTTCTCGCGGCGCTCGCGCTGGCAGTGACGCTGGCCGGCTGCAACGACAGGCGCGATCCCGGCTTTCAGGGCTGGGTCGAGGCCGACATGATTTTCGTCAGCCCTGACGAGAGCGGCCGGGTGACCAGGCTGCTCGTCCGCGAGGGCGATGCGGTGAAGGTCGGCGACCAGCTTTATTCGGTTGACGACGATCTGCAGCAGGCGGACCTCAACCAGAACAAGGCGACGCTCGCCAACGCGCAGCAGACCTACGATCGCGCTTCGTCACTGAGCAGGACCGGCTCGGGCACGCAGGCCAATCTCGATTCCGCCATCTCCGCGCTGCGGGTGGCGGAAGCGCGCGTCAACACGTCCGAGACGCGGCTGGCGCGGCGCAAGGGCTTTGCGCCGGTTGCGGGCACCATCCAGCAGATCTATTTCCGCGAGGGCGAGATGGTGCCGGAAAGGCGCCCTGTGCTGTCGATCATGCCGCCCGGCAACATGAAGATCCGCTTCTTCGTGCCGGAGACGGAACTGCCGAAGCTCGCCATCGGCGACGAGGTGAGGGTGACCTGCGATAATTGCTCGGCCGATCTCACGGCAAAAATCTACTTCATCGCCACCACGGCGGAGTACACACCGCCGGTGATTTACAGCCTCGATGAGCGCAACAAGCTCGTCTACCTGATCCAGGCGCGGCCCTCGCGGCCCGACGCGCTGCGTGTCGGCCAGCCGGTCAGCGTTTATCTCAACGCCCCGGTTCCGGTAGCGGACAAGCGATGAGCAATGTCTCACCATCCGCCCCCGATATCGCCATCGATGTGAAGGGGCTGACAAAATCGTTCGGCGGTCGCACCGTCGTGCAGAACCTGTCGATGCAGGTCAAGCGCGGCTCGATTTACGGCTTCCTCGGCCCCAACGGCTCGGGTAAGACGACGACCATCCGCATGCTCTGCGGCCTGCTGACGCCCGACAGCGGCACCGGCACGTGCCTCGGCTACGACATTCGGCGCGACGCCGACAAGATCAAGCTCCGGGTCGGCTACATGACGCAGCGCTTCTCGCTGTATCAGGACCTTTCCGTGCGCGAGAATCTCGAATTCGTCGCGCGGCTCTATGGCATCCGCAACGTGCGCAACGCCGCGCGCGAGATGATCAATCGCCTCGGCCTGTCCGGTCGCGAGGAACAGCTCGCGGGCGAACTCTCCGGCGGCTGGAAGCAGCGGCTCGCGCTCGGCGCCTGCACGCTGCCGAGCCCGCAATTGCTGCTGCTCGACGAACCGACCGCCGGCGTCGATCCCAAGGCGCGGCGCGATTTCTGGAACGAGATCCATGCGCTCGCCGCCGATGGGCTCACCGTGCTGGTCTCCACCCATTACATGGACGAAGCCGAGCGCTGTCACGAGATCGCCTACATCGCCTATGGCAATCTGCTGGCGCACGGCACGGTCGATGAGGTGATCGCCCATTCCGCGCTCTCGACCTGGAACGTCACCGGAGACCTCAACGGGCTCGCTGCGGAACTGACCGGCAAGCCGGGCATCGACATGGTGGCGCCGTTCGGCACCTCGCTGCACGTCTCCGGCCGCGACCAGGCGGCGCTGGAAGCCAGCATCGCGCCCTATCGCGAGCAGGCCAAATGGCAGTGGCAGAAGAGCGAACCGTCGCTGGAGGACGTGTTCATCGACCTGATGAGCCGCGCCAAGGACAATTTCCAATGAGCGTCGTTGCATCATCCGGACAACGCCCCCGCGAGGCCAAGGACACCTTTGGTTTCTGGCGGGGCAGCTATGCCATGCTGCTGAAGGAGTTCATCCAGCTCAAGCGCGATCGTGTCTCGTTCGCGATGATCGTGATGATCCCGGTGATGCAACTGCTGCTGTTCGGCTATGCGATCAACACCACGCCGCGCAATCTGCCGACCGCGGTGCTGTTGCAGGAGGACACCGACCTCGGCCGATCGATCCTGAAGGCAATGGAGAACACCGCCTATTTCCGCTTCACCCGCGAAGTGCACACGGTCGAGGAGTTCGATGAACTGCTGCAGTCCGGCAAGGTGCTGTTCGGCGTCGAGATCCCGCGCGGTTTCGAGCGCGCGGTGCGCCGCGGCGACCGGCCGGCGCTGCTGGTTGCCGCCGACGCCACCGATCCCGTCGCGGCAGGCTCGGCGCTGGCGGCGCTTGGTCCATTGGTGCAGACCGCGCTGGGGCACGACCTGAAGGTTGGCGATCCGCCCGACATGCCGTTCGAGATCAGGGCGCATGCGCGCTACAACCCCGCGGCGTCCTCGCGGCTCAACATCGTGCCGGGCCTCGTCGGCACCATCCTGACCATGACCATGCTGATCTTCACGGCGCTGTCGGTGACGCGCGAGATCGAGCGCGGCACCATGGAGAGCCTGTTGTCGATGCCGATCAAGCCGGTCGAGGTGATGTTCGGCAAGATCGTGCCTTACGTGCTGGTCGGCTTCATCCAGGCAACCCTGATCATCGGCATCGGCGTGTTGCTGTTCGGCGTGCCGATCCTCGGCAGCGTGCTGATGCTGGCCATCCTGTCGACGCTGTTCATCACCACCAATCTGTCGATCGGCTACACGTTCTCCACCATCGTGCAGAACCAGTTGCAGGCAATGCAGCTCTCGATGATGTTCTTTCTGCCGAGCATCCTGTTGTCGGGGTTCATGTTTCCCTTCGCCGGCATGCCGGTCTGGGCGCAATATATCGGAGAAATCCTGCCGCTGACGCACTACATCCGCATCGTCCGCGCCGTCATGCTGAAGGGCGCTACCGTCGCGAATGTGCAGTACGACGCGATTGCACTCATTGCCCTGATGTTGCTGGCGATGACGATTGCGGTTACACGTTTCCGCCGCACGCTGGATTGAGGCGGTGTTTTCGGCGTCATTGCGGGATGGTGCGTTAGCACCAGACCGCAGGTGCGCAATGCGCTCCGGAGAATCTCGAGATTCTAAGGTGCGCAATTGCGCACCAGAGTTCGATGCTTCGCAACGCCCCGGAATGACGGAAGGGATGAGATGGCTGTTTTTCTGCCATGGGGAGGCAAGAAGCGGGAGGCGGTGCCCACCGACTTCCAGTATGCGCTGACGCAGGAAATCCTTCGCACCGAGCTGATCCGGATCAAGGCGCTGATCGTGACCGCAGCGTTCCTGGCGGCCGTTCTCTGGACGGTCTACCTCGTCGCGCCCGAGGCGGTGAGCCGGGTCTGGATGGGCCACCTCAAGCCCGTTTATCTCTTCTCGATCCTCGTTCCCTTCATCCTGTTCGAGCTCTGGGTCCATGCCGTGATCAAGCGGCATCTCGAGCTCAACCAGGACGTTCCGACCTTTCGACGCTACCTCGGCGCCTTCATCGAGACCTCGATGCCGACGGTGGCGCTGGCCCTGCACATCAACGCCATGGGTCCGGTGCAGGCGCTCGGTTTCGTCGTGCCGATGACCTATTTCATCTTCATCATTCTCTCGACGCTGCGGCTGGATTTCTGGCTGTCGACCTTCACCGGCGCGGTCGCGGCGATCCAGCTGTTCTACATGGCGATGTTCTACCACCCCGATCCGCCGCCGGATCTGTACTATCACGCCGCACGCAGCATGATCGTCCTGATCTGCGGCATGCTGGCCGGCGCGGTCGGCATGCAGCTGCGCCGGCAGTTCGAGGCCAGCGTCAAGGCCGCCACCGCGCGCGACCGCATCACCAACCTGTTCGGCCAGCACGTCTCGCCGCAGGTGGTGGAGCGGCTGATGCTGGAAGGCGCGGGCGCCGACAGCGACATCCGCCGTGTCGCCGTGATGTTCGTCGATTTCCGCAGCTTCACCGCCGGTGCGCGCGACCGCTCGCCGCAGGAGGTGGTCGACCGGCTCGACGGCGCGTTCGCGATCCTGGTCGACATTCTCGACCGCCACGGCGGCATCGTGAACAAGTTTCTCGGCGACGGCTTTCTCGCCCTGTTCGGCGCGCCGCTGAAAGCGGAAGACGCCGCCCATCGTGCGGTGGCCGCCGCGCGCGAGATGCTGGAGGCGAATGAGCGCGTCAACAAGGCGACGCACTGGCCGCTGCGCATCGGCATCGGCGTCCATGTCGGCGAGGTCGTGGCCGGCAGCATCGGCTCGCCGCGGCGCAAGGAATACACCGTGATCGGCGACACCGTGAATTTCGCGGCTCGGATCGAAGCGCTCAACAAGGACTTCAACTCGCAGTTCCTGATCTCGCAGGCGGTGCGCGATGCGCTCGGCGAGGAGGCGAGGGATGCGGTGGCGCTCGGCGAGGTGCCGATCCGCGGATATGACCGCCCGATGGCGGTGTGGCAGTTGGGATAGGGAGTGCTTTGCATGCAGCGCCGTTACATCACCGTCGACGTCTTCACCGACCGCGCCTTCGGCGGCAATCCGCTGGCCGTGGTGCTCGACGCCGAAGGGCTGTCGACCGATCAGATGCAGGCGATCGCCACCGAGTTCAATTATTCGGAGACGACCTTCGTGCTGCCGCCGGCAGATCATGCCAACGACGCCAATGTGCGCATCTTCACCGTGCGCTCCGAACTGCCGTTCGCGGGCCATCCCAATGTCGGCACTGCCTTCGTGCTGGCGACGCAAGCCGCAGTACCGCCGGCGCAGTTGAAGTTCGAGGAGAAGGCGGGGCTGGTGCCGGTCGAGATATTGAGCGCGCAGGGCAGGGTGACGGGTGCGGAGTTCGCGGCACCGCAGCCTTTGAAGAAGGGGGCTGTTGTCGATGCACAGGAGGCGGCGGCGATCCTTTCGCTTTCCGCCTCCGACATCAGGAGCGACCGCCATCCGCCGCAGATCGCTTCCGTCGGCCTGCCGTTCCTGATCGTGGAGATCGCCTCGCGCGAGGCGATCAAGCGGGCAAAGCCGGATGCGGCGTCGTTCTGGAAGACGTTTCCTGCCGTCGGCGCCGACGCTGTCTATTTCTACACCCGCGAGGTGCCGCCGGCAGAGCAGCCGCTCGATCTGCAGGCGCGCATGTTCCACCCGGGCGTGGCCGGCCTGTCCGAGGATCCCGCCACCGGTAGCGCGACGGGAGCCGCCGCGGCTTTCCTCGCCGAACTCGATGGCACACGCGACGGCGAGGTGAAGTTGCGCATCGGCCAGGGCTTTGACATGGGCCGGCCGAGCCTGCTGCTCACGCGCGTGATCAAGAAGAACGGCGCAGTCGTCTCGACGCATGTCGGCGGCAATTGCGTGCAGATGATGGAAGGGACGCTGCGGGTGTAGGGGGCGCAAACGCGAGCCACACACGCAGCCGTCGCCCCGGCGGAGGCCGGGGCCCATAACCACAGGATCGAGTTGTTAGACGAGCTGGAGCCCCAGCCTTCGTCAAACTCCTCCCTGTGGTTATGGGTCCCGGGTCGCGCTCGCTTCGCTCGCTTGTCCGGGACGACAGGGGGCTACACCTGTCTTCCCGCCAAATTCTCCACCTTCACTCCGTTGCGCTCCTCGATGATCTCGGCGATCCAACGCCGATGGCAATGGGTGTGGTCGCGCTCGTAGCAGAGCAGGCAGACGGGGCCGGCCTTGCTGACCAGCGCGGAGAGCTCGTCGAGCCCTTCCTTTGCCTGCGCCGTCTTCAGGTGCTTTGAAAAGATCCGCTGCAGCAGATCGAAGTTTCCGCTGCGCGCGGCAAGACGGCCTTCCTTGGGCGTGCCGAGGCCGGAAAGATGGACATAACCGATGCCGCGCTCGTCGAGCCCGGCAGCAAGCTGGTTCTTGGAAAAGCCGGGGCGACGCGAGGAGGTCACCGCGCGCACGTCCACCAGCAACTTGACGCCGGCCGCTTCGAGTTCGTCCAACACCGCCTTTGACGGCGTCTGCTCATAGCCGATGGTGAAGAGTTTTGTCTTGCGCGCCATATCGCATTTTCCGGTCGTGGTCTTGCCTGACAGAGAAGCTATGTCATCGCTTGTCCGGCCGCTATGAATCATGGGCGACCGACTCCAGGCCGATGACTTGCTTCAGTCCTCGTCCTCATACTGAGCACGACGCCGCTCAACTGCAGCGACGATCTCCTTCACGCCGGCCTGCGGCAGAAATGTCGCTGTCATCGATGATGATGTCGCCGACATGGATGCCGATACGGAACTCGATCCGAAGGTCCTGCGCAATATTTTCGTTCTGGCCGGTGATGCCGCGCTGAACCTCGATCGCACAGCGTACCGCATCAACTGCGCTCGCGAAGTCTGCCAGCATGCCGTCGCCGGTGGTCTTGACGATGCGACCTCGATGGGAGGCTATCGCCGGATCAAGCAGCGACCGACGAATGGCCTTGAGCCGACCTAGTGTGCCTTCCTCGTCGCTTCCCATCAGTCGGCTGTACCCGGCGACGTCCGCCGCCAGCACCGCTGCCAATCGCCTTTCCAAGCGCGCGCCCGTCAAATGCCCCCCCCATGGCCGATGCACCTATCAAAGCACGGTCGTCTGTTTCCGTGCTAGGGCCAAATGCACGCCTGGGGTCACAAGCCGACGCTCGCCGCAGCTCCTGGTATGGGGCCAGTGGCGGACATATGTCGCAGCGGGAGCGACGCCAGCCATTCTCTTTCGAAAAATCCCTATCGCGTAACCCTGGCGGGGCATTTCTCGACGTAAATCCGCCATCGAGATAGCCATCCTTGTGTCGGTGCAACCAGCTTAGCCTGTCTTGAATTCCACTCGCTTGCTGCCGGGGGAGGACAAGCCATGAAGGCCCTTGTCACGACAATCGCCGTGCTTTTATCGGGTCCGGCGGCCGCTCAGGAGTGCCGGACGTGCTCTTCGGCCGACGCCTGCATACAGACGTACGTCAAGGCGACAGCGCAGGCCCAAAGGGAAATCAAGCAGGCACTCCGGGATTGGAGAGAGAATTTGGACAGGAAGGCCTCAGGTGAATTGTTCAGCAAAGGTACGGCCGCATTACAGGGCGCCATGGAGACGCAAGTTCGTGCGGAGCTGGAGCGGCTGAAGGAGTGCTTGGCCAAGATCAGGTAACAGCGCCTGATAACCCTTCCTTCAAATGTCCGCTGTGGGGGGGCCAATAGGAAACACTCTCAAAATGAATGTCCGCTCGGGGGCAATGCAGACACTTCCGAGCTGTCGGCCCACGTCCGGCTTGCCGCTCGGAGCGGACATGGCACGCGCAAGCGACATGGGATCACGTGAGTGCTGACGAGGCGCGGGGAGGATACGTTCCGACGGACAATGCTGACGCGGCGACTTCCGCCTCGCGACCATCGTCGCGCTTGATCGCGGTCATGATAGCGCCCGCTTCGACGCCGCCGGGAGGGACCCGATCTTCATCGAGAAGATCAACTGGTCCCTCCCGGCCGAGCTTGCTGGCAGCCGTCAACACCTCTGCGCAGGATACGCGCTGAGGGCCACGGAAAGACCCCCGACGCTATTGCGTCTTGACGATCCCGTTCGCGGTGAAGTTGTCCTTCGGATTATACCCTGAGTCGTGTAGATTTTTGATGTACAGAGCGCGGTCTTCGTTGCTAACGAAGCCCGTCCAGCCGCCCGGAGATACAGCCGGACCGGCAAATGCGTTAGCGCTCATCGGACCGCCGCCTCCGTAGTAAGGGCTACCTCCGTAGTAGGGGCCGCCCCCGTAGTAACCTGTGTAGTAACCAGCGCCTCCCCATCCCCAAGGTGAGGTGGCGGCGCCGACGGCAGCAGCCGTGCCGACGGCGGCAGCTGTGCCGACGGCGGCAGCGCCTGCGAGGCCTGCCCCGGCCCCATACCCGTACGCAGCCCGGCGGCCTTGTCGACGCGCAACACCCGCACCGCTTACGGGAGTCATCGGGCGACCGACCCGCGCTTGCGCACTCTCGACTGACAGTGAGACCCCGCCTTGCTCACACCAGCCAAAGGAAAGAAGGGTCGCGAACGTGAAGGTCGAGGCCGCAATTGCAACTTTGCTCAGACTCACCTGCTTCATGGAAGTTTCTCCACTAGAGCCTGCCCGCCCACAAAAATACGCCGTCGCTTGCGCTGGATCAACAACCCTTCAGCGGATCACCCGCTCTTGATCAGGTAGAAGCGCTGACGCATTGGAGATGTTCTTGCACGCCCTGCGATAGCGCTGCCGGGACGCCCGCCTGCAAGCGTAGCCTGGAAGGCCAAACGGATGCTCATGCGTCGGAGAAGGCTTTGCCACTCCGACAAATACTGTTGTAGGCTTCTGCCGGTCATAGAAAAACCTGGTTCGGTTTATCATGAAATTTTCACGCCGTCGTTTTCTCCAGCTTGCGTCTGGAGCGATCGCGCTTCCGGCGTCCTCGCGGCTGGCGCGCGCACAAGCCTATCCCGGCCGGCCGGTGCGTCTGGTTATCGGCTACACGCCGGGTGGATCGGCAGATCTCACGGCCCGCCTCATGGGCCAATGGTTGTCGGAGAGGCTCGGCCAATCATTTGTCGTTGAGAACCGCCCGGGCGGCGGCACCAACATCGCAACCGAGGCCGTGCTCCGCTCGGCTCCGGACGGCTATACGCTGCTGCTTGTCGCGCCGGCCAATGCCATCAATGCGACGCTTTACGACAAGCTCAATTTCAACTTCATTGGGGAAGTCGAGCCCATTGCAGGGCTGATCCGCTTTCCCAATGTCGTCGTGGTGAATCCGTCGCTGCCGGTCAAGACGATCCCTGAATTGATCGCGTATGCCAAAGCAAATCCCGGAAAACTCAATATGGCATCTTCGGGCAACGGCTCGACCATCCATATGTCGGGCGAGCTGTTCAAGATGCTGACCGATATCAACATGGTCCACGTGCCTTATCGAGGCGGGGCGCCGGCCCTGACAGATCTCATTGCCGGCCAGGTGCAGGTGATGTTCGACAATCTGCCGACATGCGCCGAGCATGTGAAGTCGGGCAAGCTGCGTGGTCTGGCGGTGACCTCTACGACGCGGTCGGAAGTATTGCCCGACTTGCCGACGGTAGCCGATTTCCTCCCGGGCTATGAGGCGAGCGCCTGGTATGGAATCGCCGCCCCGAAAGGCACACCGGCTGATATCGTCGAGCGGCTGAACAAGACGATCAACGAGATTCTCGCCGACCCCAAGGTAAAGGCAAAGTTCTCGGAGTATGGTGCAATCCTGCTGCCGGGCTCGGCTGCCGATTTCGGCAAGCTGCTGGCCGATGAGACCGAAAAATGGGGCAAGGTGGTGAAGTTCTCCGGCGCCAAGGTTGATTAGGGCGCGATGAGATCAGGTTGAATCGGAGCGGCGTCGGGAGTTGCTCCTCTCCGCGCTGGGAGGAGGTGTACAGGGTCCGATGCGATTCATCTCGCTCGGGGGCATCCCGTCACTTCACGCGCTCGATCAGCTCCATCGCGCCATGAGGCGCGCGCACCTTGCCCTCGTGGATGACGTAGGCGAACACGTCGCGCGGCATCTTCTTCGGCTTGGTCTTGTCGACCTTCGGCAAATCATCCGGCTCGCCGCCGGAGGCCCAGGCCTGAAAACGCTCGGCCCAGGCATCGAGCTGCTTGGGCGGATAGCAGGTCTTGATCTCGTCATTGCCCTTCTGCAGCCGCGCATAGACGAAGTCGCTGGCGACATCGGCGATCGCCGGATACTTGCCGTGCTCGGCGAACACCACCGGCGTCTCGAATTGCCGGATCAGGGCGATGAATTCGGGCACGCAAAAACTGTCGTGACGTACCTCGACGACATGGCGCAGCGTGTGGCCGTCGAGCTTGCGCGGCAGAAGCTCGAGGAACTTGCCGAAATCGGCGCCGTCGAACTTTTTCGTCGGCGCGAACTGCCAGAGCACGGGGCCGAGGCGATCGCGCAGCTCCAGCACGCCGGAATCGTAGAAGCGCTTGATGGAGTCGCCGGCTTCCGCCAGCACGCGGCGGTTGGTGGCAAAGCGGGGGCCCTTCACGGAGAAGACGAAACCGTCGGGTACTTCGCTGGCCCATTTGCGAAAACTCTCAGGCTTCTGCGAGCCGTAATAGGTGCCGTTGATCTCGATCGAGGTGAGTTTCGAGGCGGCGTAGGACAACTCCTTCGCCTGGGCGAGCTTTTCCGGATAGAACACGCCGCGCCACGGCTCGAACGTCCAGCCGCCGACGCCGATATAGATGCTGCCGCTCTTGCCGGCGCTTTTCGGAGATTTGGTCACAGGGAGGCTCGCGAAGGACAGGGGCCGATTGCGTCGCAAAGCCTAATCAAATCGGGGGCGATTGGCCAGCTGACGGCTGCTGCCAATCGGGACCTATTCCTCTGCCGCGCCCTTCCGTGATATCAATCCGTTGCGAGGCGAAGGGACTTTCACATTATGGATTCTCAATCGATTGCGGGCATTTTGGGCGGCATTGTTGCGATAGTCGTGCTGGCGGTTGCGTTTGCCTATGGGCCGCTAGGGCCGTTCGGCAAGGCGACCAAGCCGGCCGCCGCGCCGACAGCGGCACAGACGGCCCCGGCCGCGCCCGCGCCACGCGGTCCGGTGATCCGGGAGGTGCCGAACTAGACGACGTCAGGCCATTTTCAGCCCTTGCCGGCCCCTTGCGGAATGAACCGGGCCTGCCTATCTGGCTTCTGACGGCGACGTCGAGCTTGCAAGAAGCTCCGGCGCCTACACGACCACGAAGAGACAGCGCCGGATGTACGCGCGTCTCATTTCGTGGTCGTTGTCATTTCCAGGCCAATCCATCCGCGCACTCGATCACCTTTCCCGAGGGAGAGGTGGGACACCTTCGCTCGTGCTCAAAGCCGGTCCGATCTCTTCACGCTCTAGCGTGACCGGCCGAGCGGCCAGTTCGGAAGCCTGAACGTCTGCCAGAACAGCTCGCGATGCAGCTCGCGGATCTTTCGCGAGTCGGCGGCGAAGGTCTCGCAGGCCTTTCGCGCGAATTCGGTTTGCGCCTCCACCGCCTTGTCGAACGAGCGCGCGGTCGAGAGCTTTTCGGCAAAGGACTGCGCGTCTTCAAGCGACTTCCTGGTGTAGTCGCCATAGGCATTGGCAAGCGCCGCGATGCCGGCGACAGGGGTCGCGGCGGGCGAGGGGACCGTTTTTGCGATCTCGGCCGGTACGGACGGGTTGCCCGGAGCGGGATCCGCCGGCGGCATGACGGAAGCCATGCGTGCCTTGAAAGAAGCCACCCGCTGCACCGGTTCGGCTGGCGCCGCTTCGACAGTGGCGGCGCTCTCGACCGCTTCTTGCGGCGCTTCCGGCGTAATCGCAGCCTCGACCGGTTCGCGCTTTGCGTGCACCAGCTGCGGCGTTGACTTCCGCTGCTCCGTCTTCTTGGCCCGCTTGCGCTTGCCCGATTTTTCGCCCGGCTTGTGCTCGTCCGTACTCGTCATTCCTCATGCCTCCAATGGTCGGAATCGAGGCGAGACTCGGCGCCCTTTGCGCTGGAATCGCGGTTTCGAGTTGTTGCTTGCGCGGCGCTGGTGTGGAGAGATTTGGAAATCGGGAAAAGGCCGTTCCATCAATGGGAGAGGAGGCGATTTTCGCTCTTTTTCGGGCCGTTTCCCGCCCGGCAGGGGGAACTTCGCCTTGGCAGCGCGAGGCGCTGCCGCTATACGACAGCCGCATGAACGAGGCCGTCAAACCGGGCCCCGAATTGTCGCCGCAGGCCAGCGCCCTGCCGGAGATTTCGGTGGTCGTCCCGACCTTCAACGAGCGCGACAACGTCACCACGCTGTACAAGCGGCTGGAGGCGACGTTCGGCGCGACGCCGTGGGAAGTCGTGTTCGTCGACGACAATTCGCCCGACCACACCTGGCAGGTCGTGCGCGAGCTATCGCGCCGCGATCCGCGCGTGCGCTGCATCCGCCGCATCGGTCGCCGCGGCCTGTCCGGCGCCTGCATCGAGGGTATCCTCGCCTCCAGCGCGCCCTATGCCGCCGTGATCGATGCCGATCTGCAGCATGACGAGACGCAGCTGCCGAAGATGCTGGCGCTATTGAAGGGCGGCGAGGCGGATCTCGTGATCGGCAGCCGCTACATCGATGGCGGCAGCGCCGAAAGCTTCGACAAGCAGCGTGCCGGCATCAGCGCCTTTGCCACCGAGATCGCCAAGCGGACGCTCGGCGTCAAGGTTTCCGATCCCATGAGCGGCTTCTTCGCGATCCGCCGCGACCGCTTCGAGAAGCTCGCGCCGGAGTTGTCGACGCAGGGCTTCAAGATCCTGCTCGACATCATCGCCACCGCCCGCGGTGAGCTGCGCACGAAGGAAATTCCTTTCACCTTCGGCACGCGGCTGCATGGCGAGAGCAAGCTCGATTCCATGGTGGCGATGGATTTCCTTGGCCTCGTGCTGGCAAAGCTCACGGGCGACGTGATCTCGCTGCGCTTCATCCTGTTCGGACTCGTCGGCACATCGGGCCTCGTCGTGCACCTGACCACGCTGTTCATTGCGCTGAAGCTCTTCAGGGCGCCGTTCGCGGAAGCGCAGCTGGTGGGCGCGCTCGTTGCCATGACCAGCAATTTCGTCCTCAACAATTTCCTGACCTATCGCGACCAGCGGCTGAAGGGCTTTGCGCTGATCCGCGGTCTGCTGTTGTTCTACATCGTCTGCAGCGTCGGCCTGTTCGCCAATGTCGGCGTCGCCTTCTCGGTGTACGACCAGGAGCCGATCTGGTGGCTGGCAGGCGCGGCCGGCGCGCTGATGGGCGTGGTCTGGAACTACGCGATGTCCGGGCTGTTCGTCTGGCGCAAGCGATGACCCCGACAGCATGATCCCGACCCGGCGGGCCGCGTTAGCGCAAGGTGGGAACCGGTTTTCGGACAAGATCATGCGGCCCACAATGACCGGCGGCGACAGGCGGATCATCACCAACACCATCCTGGCCGTCGCAGCGCTGGTGGCGCTGCGCCTTGTCGCAGCCGCGTTCACGCCGCTGACCTTCGACGAAGCCTATTACTGGATGTGGTCGAGGCATCTGGCCGGCGGCTATTACGACCATCCGCCGATGGTGGCCTATGTGATCCGCGCCGGCACCTTGATCGCCGGCGACACCGAGCTCGGCGTGCGGCTGGTCTCGATCCTGCTGGCGCTGCCGATGAGCTTTGCGATCTACCGCGCGGCCGAAATCCTGTTCGGCGGCACGCGCGTGGCGGCATCCGCGGTGATCCTGCTCAACGTCACCCTGATGGCGGCGGTCGGCACGATGATCGTGACGCCGGACGCTCCGCTCCTGGTCGCTTCGAGTTTTGTGCTGTTCTTCCTCGCCAAGGTGATGGAGACCGGGCGCGGCGTCTGGTGGCTCGCGGTCGGTGCCGCAGTGGGCTGCGCGCTGCTGTCGAAATACACCGCGATGTTCTTTGGACCTGCGATCTTGATCTGGCTGGTCGCGGTGGCGAAGCTGCGGCGCTGGCTGCTCTCGCCCTGGCTCTATCTCGGCGGCCTTGTGGCGCTCTTGCTGTTTGTGCCGGTGATCCTGTGGAATGCCGATCACCAGTGGGTGTCCTTCATCAAGCAGCTCGGCCGCGCGCGCATCGAGGATTTCCGGCCCGCCTTCATTGCCGAGCTGGTGCCGACGCAGATCGCCTTCGCCACACCCCTGGTGTTCATCCTCGGTGCCATGGGCCTGCATGCGATGGCCTGGCGGCAGAGTGGCGCGCCGGCCGCGCGCATGCTGGTCAACACGATGTTCTGGACCATCGTGGCCTATTTCGTCTGGCACTCGCTGCATGCGCGTGTCGAAGCCAACTGGTTTGCGCCGGTCTATCCGGCATTTGCGGTGGCAGCTGCAGTTGCCGCCGATCTCACGCCATGGGAGGGCAGGCGCAAGCAACTCGCCGATTTCTGCCGGCGCTGGGCGGCGCCGACCGGCATCGTGCTGTTCGCGGCCCTGATCGTGCAGGCCAATACCGGCATGCTCACATTCTATCGCCGCGATGCCACCGTGCGCAGCGTCGGCGTCGGCTGGCCCGAGATCGCGCGCGAGATCGAGGCGACGCGCATCCGCGTCGGCGCCACCTGCGTGCTCGCGCCGGATTACGGCACGACGAGCTGGCTTGCATTCTATCTGCCGACAGGCACTTGCGTCGCGCAGCAAAGCCAGCGCTTCCGCTGGGTCAACATGGACGAGCCCGACGCGGCGGATCTGAAGGGCAAGCTGCTCTATGTCGACGATGCCCTGCCCAGCGGCCGGCCGTTCCTGAAGGATTTTTTTTCGCGCGTCGAAATTGTCGGCGAAGTCCAGCGCAGGCGGGGGCCGCTGGTGATCGAGACGTATCTGCTGGAAGTGCTGGAGCAGCCGAGGGGAGGCGATCCGTTCCACCGCTCGCCGCCGCCGGAGCTGCAGAAATAGTCAGAAATAGTTAGAAATAGTTCTTGGGATTGTCGGATCGAGGGGACGCAGCGCGTCTTATCAGATACCGCCGCAAGGGAGGCCACACCATGGATAGTTCCACCCTGAAACCCGCGTCCGATCTCGCCCGCAGCAACACGGCCCATTTCCCCAACGAAAGCGTGGAATATCGCCGCGCCCGGCAGAACCTGCTGATCGAGGAGATCGAGCTGCGCCGTCATATCGAACGCGTCGCCGAATTGCGCCGCGCGCTGCCGGCAGGCGGCGAGGTGACGAAGGACTATGTCTTCGAAGGCGAGAACGGCCGGCTGAGTCTTTCCGACCTGTTCGGCGACAAGCAGACGCTTGCGATCTACAGCTACATGTTCGGCCCGCAGCGGCAGGCGCCGTGCCCGATGTGCACCTCGTTCATGAGCACATGGGAACATAAATTGCCCGACATCGAGCAGCGTATCGCCTTCGTCTTTGTCGCGCGTTCGCCGATCGCGCGGCTGATCGAGGCGAAGAAGGCGCGCGGCTGGACGCGGCACAAGGTCTACTCGGATAATTCCGGCGACTATACGCGGGACTATGTCAGCACGGATGATGCCGACGTGCCCGGCTACAGCGTGTTCACCCGCCGCGACGGCACCATCCGCCATTTCTGGTCCGCCGAGATGAGCGGCGCGATGGCCGACCCCGGCCAGGATCCGCGCGGCGCGCCCGACTTCGATCTGCTCTGGACCATTCTCGACACGACGCCCGAGGGACGCGGCGCCGACTGGTACCCGAAACTTGCCTATTGAAATGCGTCAAAGCGGGACAGTCCCCGTAAAGATACGCGGCGGATTCGGCGGAACATATCGCGAATTTCCCTTGCCTAACAAAGACCTGCGTTTAATCCGCATTTAACTAAAAGTCGCCTTAATGATGGTCCACGCCTCTGCGAGATGCGACGCGAATTTTGCGTGACGCACATCGAGAGGACCGATTGGGACTGTTCTGGGCGAAGGGCGTATGAGTACGAGTAGCAGTGCGTTTGGCCTTCCGGCCCGGAAGCGTCGTCACTCCCGTCAAGCCAGGTTTTCCGGATTTGCAGGCACTGCGGCCGTCGCAGCGCTTGTGATCGGCTGCGGCTGGACGGTGTACACCAATATTCTCGGCGCCGGCGTCTTTCCGTCGATGCACGCAAGCGCCGAAGTCCCGCTGGCGATGCCGGCGACGAGTTCGGTCGTGCGCAAGACGCCGGCCGCCATGATCAGCACCGCGTTCGACGACCTGCCGCAGGCCACCGCCGCGGTGCCGAAGAACGAGACGGTCGCCGCGGTTCCATCGGTTATGTTTAACGAACGGTTTGCTGCCGCCAACGCCGATGGCGTGGCGCCGAGCACGACCGAGGGCGTGAGGCTCGCTTCTGCTTCGCCGTCGGTTGAAGTGTCCCAGCCGGTCGAGCCGGCGAAGAAAACCAGCGCGTCCGCTTCCGTGCAGATCGCGATGGCAACGCCGGCGACCAAGTCCGTTGACACGAAGGCGGTCGAGCGCGTGTCCGGAAAATCCGGCAATTCGATCCGCGACATGGCGCAGCGCGCGAAAGCTGCGGTGATGTCGATCGGCAAGGAAAAGCCGTCGATGGTGGAGAAGCTCTGGGGCAAGGAGCCCTCGCACGGCTCGCTGCTCGCGTTCGCCTCGGCTGATGCCAGCGTCACCGGCAGCATCGCGCCGGCGGCGCAGAATCCGATGTATGGCGGCAAGCCGCCCTACGACAAGGAGACCGCCGTCTACATCATCGGCAGCAAGACGGTGTACCTGCCCGACGGCACGCAGCTTGAGGCGCATTCCGGCCTCGGCTCCAAGATGGACGACGTGCGCTATGCGCATGTGCGGATGCAGGGCGTGACACCGCCGCACATCTACACGCTCAAGCCACGCGAGGCGCTGTTTCACGGCGTGCCGGCGCTGCGGCTGACGCCGATCGGCGGCGAGGAGAAGATCTTCGGCCGCGACGGCCTGCTGGCGCACACCTACATGCTCGGCGGCACCGGCCAGTCCAACGGCTGCGTGTCGTTCAAGGATTATTATGCCTTCCTCGATGCCTACAAGAACAAAGGCATCCGCAAGCTCGCCGTCATCGCGAAGGTCGACTGATCGAGGCGCCGCACAGGCAGCCTCACTTTTCCCAGGCACTCCTCGCCGTCCGGTGAAGCAGGACCAGCAGAAGTGCCAGCAGCACGGCGGCCGACAGGCCAAGCGACCAGTGAATGCCGATCGCAGCTCCAAACAGGCCCACGGTGATGCCGCTGAAGGCGCGCATGCCGAGTCCGGCCATGTTGAACAGGCCGACGACCCTGCCACGAATGTCGGTGGGCGCGTTCAGCTGCACGAGGGCCTGCGCCATGGTGTTGAACGACAGCTCGAAAAATCCGGCTGCGAACAACAGCGCGATCGCGAGCGGGTAGATGCTGGTGGCGGCGAAGCAGAGCAGGGACAGGGCCCAGAGCATGGCGAGGAAGATGGCGGTCCGCGGCGTCGGCCTCAGCCGTCCCCACGCTTCCAGGGCGATGCCCGCGAGAATTGCGCCGGCCGCGTCGGCCGCCAGCAGCACGCTGTAGGCCACGCCGGGATCGCCATGGCCGAGGTCGTCGGCAAAGCCCGGCATCTGCGCATGGTAGGCGTTGCCGATCATGAAGGACGTCAACCCGGCAAGCAACGTCAGCGAGACCAGCAGTCTGTGCGTCGCGATATCGCGGGCGGTCTGCACGATATCGGCAAGGCCGCGGACGGCGAGGCGTCGCGGCGCTGCATCCTTCGCTCGCGCCGGCGCCCAGAACAGCCAGAGCAGCATCGGCAGATAGAAGAGGGTGTTGAGAATGATGCCGTGGGACGGCCCCAGTGCAAGCATGATGGCGCCGCCGACCGCCGGACCGACGAGGACGCCGAGGTAGCGCGCCATCGCGTTCAGCCGCACGGCACTCGGCAGATCGGTGGGGCCGACGATGTCGAAGAGCAAGAGCTGGTTCGGCGTCTGCCAAAGCACGCCGGCGCAGCCGTGGATGACCAGCAGCAGCATCGCGTGCCACATCTCGATCGTGCCGGTGACGAAGAAATAGCCCCATCCCGCCGAGGCCACGATGAAAAGCAGCATACCGCACTGGATGATGCGGCGCGGGTCGAACCGGTCGGCGAGGGCGCCGGCAGCGACGGAGAAAAACAGGAAGGGCAGCCAGTGCGACAACACAGCAAAGCCCGCCAGCGCCGGTGAATGGAATTTCTGGAACACCACCCAATAGCTGATCACGTGCTCGATGTTGTCGGCCATCATGGCGAATACGAAGGACGTGAACTGAGCGCGATAAGCCCCCGATTTCATCGCTGCAAACGAACTGGGTGCAGTCACGGGGCGCGTCGAAGCGGGAGGGTTCAATGATCACCTGAATCAAGTTTACCGGCTTTGGCAATTTGCAATTGCCACCCGGCGCGGCATTCCGCCCGCGCCGATACACGCTTGTCGCCCGGCGCTCAAGGCGCCAAGTCTGTTTCGGGGCTCGGGCTTCAGACAAAGCCGCGGGACTGCTGCCGAGAGCAATCGGTGCAATGAAGCGATAGGCGGGTGCGCGGAGAGACGCTAGTTTTGCGTCCATGACCCAGCCTGATTTTCAGCCAATCCTTGTCGGTCCCACCGTCACGATCAGGCCGATGTCCGCCAGCGATTGGCGCCAATTGTTCGTGGCGGCGTCCGATCCGGAGATCTGGAAGGCGCATCCGGTGCCGGACCGCTACACCGAGCCGGTGTTTCGCAAATTCTTCGATGGCGGCGTCGAGTCGAAGAAGGCTTTCGTGTTCGTCGAGCGCGCCAGTAACCGGTTGATCGGCTCGAGCCGCTACCATGACCACAAGCCGGGCGAGCGCGAAATCGAGATCGGCTGGACCTTTCTCGTCCGCAGCCACTGGGGCGGCGCCACCAATCGCGAGGTGAAGCGGCTGATGCTCGACCACGCCTTCGCCTTCGTCAACACCGTGGTGTTCTGGGTCGGCGAGAAGAATTTCCGCTCGCAGGGCGCGATGAAGAAGATTGGCGGCGTGATGCGTGATGGGATCTTCGAGCGCCCGGTGTCGGATGGGACGCCTTATGTGATCTTCGAGATCGCGAAGGAGCGCTATCAGAGCGGCGGCCGCGCGCTCGTGGCGTGAGGCCCGACGGTGGTCTGGTGTCGGCGTGGAACCTGGCGCGACATCAGACGTTCCCTCCGCCGAATGAGCAGCGCCGTCGCCCCGGCGCAGCGCCGGGCGAGGGCGTTGCGCTGCGACGGGAGAAACGCTCATGAGGCTTACTCTTTCGGTCATCAAGGCTGACATTGGTTCTGTCGGCGGGCATACCAAACCGTCGGCACGCATGATGACGAGTGTCGAGGCCAAGGTCGCGAAAGCGATCGACAGCGGTCTTTTGATCGACGGTTTCGTCTGCCATACCGGCGACGACATCGCGATCATCATGACGCACACCCTCGGCGAGGGAAGCGCCGAGATCCATCAATTCGCATGGAAGACGTTCCTCGCGGCCACTTCGGTCGCGAAAACCTCCGGGCTCTACGGCGCCGGCCAGGATCTGCTCGTCGACGCGCCTTCGGGAAACATTCGCGGCGCCGGCCCGGGCGTCGCCGAGCTCAGCTTCGACCATAGCCTTTCTGGCGCGAGGCCCGCGGAGTCTTTCATGGTGTTCGCCGCCGACAAATGCGGTCCCGGCGCCTACAACCTGCCGCTCTACCTCGCCTTTGCCGATCCCATGTACTGCGCAGGCCTGATGCTGCCTCCGATGATCAAGGGGTTCCGCTTCCATATCATCGACATGGACAACACGGCTGGCGATAGCATCATCGAACTCGATGCGCCTGCGGACAGTTACCAGATTGCCGCGCTGCTTCGCGACAACGAGCGCTTCGGAATCGATCGCATTGTCTCGCGAACCCATGGCGAGGTCGCCGCCGCCGTTTCCGCGCAGCGTCTTCACGCCATCGCAGGCAAGTACACCGGCAAGGATGATCCGGTCGCGATCCTCAGAAACCAGGGGATATTCCCGGCGCCCGAGGAAATCATCTCGCCCTTCGCCAAGGCGCACTTCGTGGGCGGCGATGCGCGCGGCTCGCACGTGATGCCGCTCATGCCGGTGCCGCTCAACACGCCCGTGACCGGCATGTATTGCCTGCCGATCGTTTCCTGCGCCGGCTTTTCGATCGACAGGGAAGGCCGCTTCTCCGAGTCCTATACCGATTTCTTCGACAATCCGGCGTGGGACGAGGTTCGCCGCTGCGCCCAGCGCAAGGCCATCGAGATGCGCAGCCAGGGCTGGTCGGGCGCTGCGATGCTGCCCTATTCCGAACTGGAGTATGGCGGCTTCCGCGACACCGTGTCCGCGCTGCTGAAGCGCTTTCGATTGCGCGAAGAGCACAAGCCGCAGGCGGCCGAGTAGGAGCCGTCCAGTCCCGGCGTCATGCCGGGACTATCTGCCATACCAGCCGATGAGGATCGCCTCATCGATCACGTGCTGTCTTGCGAAGGCTGAGTGATGCTCAGGATGCGTGAAACCCGCCGCAGGAATAGTCCGCCATGCGACCGATCTTCCACCCGAGCTTGGTCAACGGCCGTTACGGCGACCCGACGGTCCATGTGGAGACGATGTTCGAGAGGCAGAGTCTGCTGTTTGATATCGGCGAAATCGCTTCACTGTCGCCGCGGAAGATACGACGCATCGACCAAATCTTCGTTTCGCATGCGCATGTCGATCATTTCATTGGATTCGACCATCTGCTTCGCCTGCTCGTTGGGCGCGAGAAGACAGTACACCTTTACGGCCCGCCCGGCTTCGTCGAGCGCGTCTATCACAAGCTTCAGGCTTATCTCTGGAATCTGGTCGAACGCTATCCGTGCGATCTTGATTTCGTGGTGAGCGAACTGGACACGCCGAATTCCATCTCTACCACGCGATTCCGGCTGAGGAAGGCCTTTGCGGGCGAGCCCCCAGTCTCTCGCAAAATCCTCTCTGGCGTGCTCTGCGACGAACCGACTTATCGTGTGTCGACCGCGATCCTGGAAAACGGCACGCCCTGCCTTGCCTTTGCGCTGCAGGAGGCGGCGCATGTCAATGTATGGAGGAACCGGCTGCTTGAGCGTGGGCTGCCTGTCGGTTCGTGGTTGCGTTCGCTCAAGAAGGCAGTCGTCGAGCGTCGCGCGGACGATCATTTGATCCAGATCGATGGGACAGCGACCACGGATCGCAGCCTCAAGAGGCTCGGCGGCCTGCGTGATCTCCTGACGGTTACGACCGGCCAGAAAATTGCCTATGTTACCGACGTCGCTGACACGCCGGCCAATCGTGCTGCCATCGTGGCGCTGGTTCAGAATGCGGACATCCTCTTCATTGAGGCGGCATTTGCGGGTGACGATGCTGCATTGGCGAGGGAGCGGGGCCACCTGACAACCACGGCTGCCGGCGAGATTGCGCGGGAAGCCCATGTGCGTCGCGTCGAGCCGTTTCACTTCTCCCCGCGTTATGCGGGAGACGAGGTGCGGATGTTGGCCGAGGTGACGGCGGCGTTCAGGGGGGCTCACGCCTGATGCCAGGAATTGGGCTGTACTTGGGGCGGTACTCATGGCCGAGGAAAGAGATTTGCCGGCTCGACAACGGAAATCGGTGCGGCTGTTTCTGTGCGGGGATGTGATGTGCGGCCGCGGCATCGACCAGGTGCTGGCCCATCCGTGCGGTCCCGAGATTCACGAACCTTGCATGCGATCGGCAGAGGGCTACGTGCAACTTGCCGAAGAGGCGAATGGGCCCATCCCACGGCGTAACGGGTCGTCCTACGTTTGGGGCGCCGCACTGGACCAATTGGAGCGCATGCAGCCGGAGGCGCGAATCATCAACCTCGAAACGGCAGTGACCCGCAGCAATGACCGCGCGAACAAGGACATCAACTACCGCATGAGCCCCGAGAATGCAGAATGTCTCTCGGCTGCGAAGATCGATTGCTGCGTGCTGGCCAACAACCATGTGCTCGATTGGGGACGCCCCGGCCTCTTGGAGACGCTGACGACCCTGCAGAAGCTCAACGTCGAGGCGGCGGGCGCTGGTCGTAACGCCACCGAGGCATGCGCTCCCGCGTGCTGAACCTTGCAAGGGCGCGGCTGCTGATCCTTTCATTCGGATCGACCTCGAGCGGCATCCCGTTCGAGTGGGCCGCGACTAAGGACGCGCCAGGCGCCAATTTGCTACCTGACCTGTCCGAGGCAACCGCGATTGATGTCGCCGACCAGATCGCGGCACTGCGTAAGCCCGGCGATCTCATCGTCGTTTCGATCCATTGGGGATCAAATTGGGGATATTGCATTCCGGACGCGCAGAAGAGATTTGCCCGATCCCTCGTCGACAAGGCAGGCGTGTCGATCGTTCACGGGCATTCTTCGCATCATCCCAAGGCGATCGAAATCTACCGGGATCGTCTCATTCTCTATGGCTGCGGTGATTTTCTGAACGACTATGAAGGGATCCGTGGCTCCGAGCACTACCGTGACGACCTGGCGCTGATGTATTTCGCCGACCTGGACCCGGCCAGCGGCAGCTTGCATGCGCTCACGCTGGTTCCACTGCAGATCAAGAACTTTCGTCTCTCTATTCCATTGCGGCGGGATATTGATTGGATCCGGCAGAGACTGGATGAGGAATGTCGGCAGTTCGGTACCAGGGTTCTTGAGTCCGAGGGGCAGCTCGTAGTGATCGGACCGCGGGCAGGGACCTGACCTCGTGACAATCCGTGGAGCACTTTTGGCGAGGCCAGTGCGTCGGTGCGATAGTCAGGGCGAGATGGAAAGAGTACGCGGGGGTCACGCCACCTTGCGCTGGGCTGCCGATTGGACGGAATCGTCAGCGACGCCACGTCCCAGCCAAGTGGCCGGCAGAGCTGTGGTGCCGTTTCGTTGAATTTGAAAAGAGGGCCCGCCTCCGGGATTCGGCCGTTTTGTGACCGGCATCACAGAGCCGGGAAAAGCCTTGCGTCAAAGTCCCGGCATCGATGGCGGAATGGTCCGCCCGACTTGATGCTTGAGAGCTCTACTCATGAACGCGACGATGGACATCAGCGACGAAATCAGGCCGTTGACCGGCCAAGAACTTGACACCGTTTCGGGAGGCATGATGCACGCTAGCTTCCGGCTCGGTACCTCCACATTCACCATCGTGGCGTCGGAATATGACTCCATGGTCATCAGGACGGATTGTACCTGCCGCTAATCGACTTCCCCGAGGCCGCCCCTTCAGGGCGGCCTCGCTTTTCCTGGGCGATCCTGCGCTTCCGGGACGTGAGCGGGGTGAAGCGGTGCCAGGAAACAAAAAGGGCGCGGCTTGTGCCGCGCCCTTGATAGTTGGTCTGTAGGCTTGGACCTTAGAAGTCCATGCCGCCCATGCCGCCGCCCGGAGGCATGGCGGGGCCGGCCGAGGCCTTCTTCGGCACTTCGGCGACCATGGCTTCGGTGGTGATCAAGAGAGCCGCGACGGAAGCCGCGTTCTGGATCGCGATGCGGACCACCTTGGTCGGATCGATGATGCCCTTGGAGACGAGGTTGCCGTATTCGCCGGTCTGCGAGTCGAAGCCGTACGAATACTGCTCCTTCTCCAGGATCTTGCCGACGATCACGGAGCCGTCTTCACCGGCGTTGATCGCGATCTGGCGGGCCGGCGCGGACAGCGCCTTGCGCACGATCTCGACGCCGGTCTTCTGGTCGTCGTTCTGGGTGCGGATGCGCTTGAGCTGCTCGGAGGCGCGCAGCAGGGCGACGCCGCCGCCCGGCACGATGCCTTCCTCGACCGCGGCGCGGGTGGCGTGCATCGCGTCATCCACGCGATCCTTGCGCTCCTTCACCTCGACTTCGGTCGCGCCGCCGACGCGGATCACCGCGACGCCGCCGGCGAGCTTGGCCAGACG